>ODAI011176751.1_pt1 | contig 26638 bp, 18 predicted proteins | sample 1539321 | NCBI WGS metagenome assembly ODAI01 (sample SAMN02144231, study PRJEB22623) | gut metagenome | biome: sheep rumen | host: Ovis aries | place: New Zealand
AGACGCACAGTTCGGGCGACTTGGGGCTCCACAGGGGCGCGTCGGGGATCTCCAGCTCCATGGCGCCCGTGGACTCCCGGCTCAGCAGCACCTTGCCGCCGTGCAGGATCTCCGCGCGCACCACGGCAGGCTCGCTGGCGGTAAAGTCCACGCGGATCCTCCGGGCCTGCCAGTCCAGGGTGCGGATGGCGATGCTCTCGGGGATGATGTGCTTTTTCGGCAGGCAGACCAGCGTCACGGGCCGGTAGATGCCTGCGCCGGAGTACCAGCGTGAGTTGGGGAGCTTTGAGTTGTCGGCAACAACCGTCAGGGTATTTTCCTTCCCTTCCTCGAGGCCGCTCAGCTCTACAAAGAAGCCGGTGTAGCCGTAGGGATGATAGCAAAGCTCCCTCCCGTTAAGGCTCACAGACGCATTCTTATACACGCCCTCAAACTCGATCAGGATATCCCTGCCCGCCCACTCGGCGGGTGCGGTGAATTTCTTCTCATAGGTATAGATGCCTCCGGGAAAATAGCCGTGTCCGCCGTTGGAAACGTCTGCGCCGCGCTTTTCCGTAATCTGCGCGTCATGCGGGAGCGTTACCGGTTTTCCGTTGCATGTCCAGTCTTTCGTAAACAGCTGCTTTTGCATGATCCTTCCTCCTGTTGCACAGTAATCGGCTGATTATTTCTTTTTATTCCTTTTTACTGCCTTTGCTTCTTCCTTTGCCTTCTTTTCCGCAGGCTTTGCCTGATATGCCTGACTGTATTTATGCCATAAGCGGACCTGGCCGGCAAGCAGTGAACCGGGATAAACATACACTGATTTTGATCTTTCTGAAATAAAAGTCAAAATCAGTGTATATACAGCAGGATTCTGATGCTAAAATGAAGCTGATCCTGTACTGAAAAATACCCCGCCGCCCTGCATCCACGGCAGGATCCGGGGAAAATACAAGAGGTTTTGAAAGGACATGACTCATGGAGCTTGAAGAACGTATCTCCCTGTTTCGGAAAATGGTACTGTGCTGTCACAATCTCTATTTCTGGACCTTTGACATGAATCTCAATCTGCTGGAGACGAACTGTCCCGAAGTTGAAATCGCCCAGCATCTGTTTTTGTCAGGAGACAGCCGTAAGACCCTGCTGACTTACGCCGGGAAGCATGGCAAACCCATCATTATGACCAATTCGTTCGGGCTTATGTGGGCTGCGGTTCCGCACAGCGAAGGGGAAGGCTGGGGAAGAATCTTTATTCTCGGGCCTTTCTTTTCGTCCGACCTGACAGACCGGATGCTGGCAAACGCAATCTCCGGGCTAAGGCCTGCCGCCTCAGTACGCAGGCAGGCAGAGAGCCTTCTGCGGAGCCTTCCGATCCTGTCACAGAGCCGGTGCTACGAATATGTCATCATGCTGTATTACTGCATCACGGGAGAACGCATTACCGTCAGTGACATGCATTACCAGGAGAGCGAGGAGGCAGAAATGCTCCCGGCAAGCGCCGCAAAGGGCCACGCTGATATTCACGGCACCTATGCCATGGAGCAGGAAATGGTGCGTATGGTGAGGGAAGGGAATCTCGGAATTCAAAAGCACATGAGCCGCATTGCAATAACCGGAAACATCGGAAAGCTCTCAAGCAATCCCCTGCAGCAGATGAAAAACGCGGTTCTGGTCTGTATTGTCCTGTTCTCCCGCGCGGCTATCGAAGGAGGCCTTTCTCCGGAAATATCCATGACTATCGCGGATCATTATTTCCAGAGTGTTGAGACCCGCAAGAATCTGCAGGAACTCCAGACTCTTGCGCGCACAATGCAGGACGACTACGTCACACGCGTCCACCGGATCCGCAGCAGTGCTCTCTCCAGACCGATCCGCGAGGCCTGCGACTACATCGATCTTCATCTGGAGGAGAACCCTTCCATCGGCAGAATCGCAGAACATACAAAGTATTCGGAGAGCTATCTGTGTCGGAGATTTAAGGAGGAGATGGGATCGCCCGTCGGCACCTATGTCATGCGCCGCAGGCTGGAGCGGGCTGTCGATCTTCTGCTCGGCAGCAGGCTGACTGTCAGGGAGATCAGTGAACGGCTGAATTTCTGTTCCCCGAGCAACTTTTCAAGCCATTTCAAATCCGTATACGGCTGCGTTCCGTCCGAATGGCTGAAGAAAAAGGGCGTGATCGGAGAAAACAATATTTCCAGTGGCAATCCTTAACCCGAACGTTATATAATAGTGCGGGTTTTTTGTATATGCCCGCTTGTACAGAGAGGAGTTTAACCGTGGAAAGAAAAGAAAGAAGAGTCGGTACCGTATCCCGCGGTATCCGCTGCCCGATTATCCGTGAGGGCGATGACCTGGCATCAATTGTTACCGCGAGCGTACTGGAGGCTGCAGAGTCAGAGGGCTTTGCAATCCGTGACCGGGATGTAATCGCCGTTACTGAGTCTATTGTTGCCCGCGCGCAGGGCAATTACTGCACTGTAGAGGACATTGCACAGGATGTCCGCGAAAAGCTCGGCGGAGAAACCGTCGGCGTTATTTTCCCTATCACATCCAGAAACCGTTTTGCGATCTGCCTTCGCGGAATTGCAATGGGCGCAAAGAAAGTCGTGCTGATGCTCAGCTATCCCTCCGATGAAGTCGGCAACCAGCTGATCAGCCTTGACAAGATTGATGCGGCAGGCATCAATCCCTACAGCGATGTCCTTACACTGGAGCGCTATCGCGAACTCTTCGGCAGCAACGTTCACGAATTCACGGGTGTTGACTACGTCCAGTATTACGGCGACCTGATCCGCGAGTGCGGCGCAGAGGCAGAAATCATTTTTGCCAACCAGGCAAAGGCCATTCTGGACTACACCGACTGTGTCCTGACCTGCGATATTCATACAAGAAAGCGCACAAAGCGCATCCTGAAGGATGCGGGCGCAAAGATAGTACTGGGCCTGGACGAGATCATGAATGCACCGGTTAACGGCAGCGGCTTTAACGCAGACTACGGCCTTCTCGGCTCCAACAAGTCCACTGAGGACCGCATCAAGCTCTTTCCCCGCGACGCACAGCCCCTTGTTCTTGATATCCAGAAGCGCATGCTGGAAGAGACCGGAAAACACGTGGAAGTCATGGTTTACGGCGACGGCGCCTTCAAGGATCCTCAGGGCAAGATCTGGGAGCTCGCCGATCCGGTTGTCTCCCCGTTCCACACTGAGGGACTGAACGGCACGCCGAACGAGCTCAAGCTCAAGTACCTTGCAGACAACGATTTCAAGAACCTGAGCGGCGAGGCTCTTAAGAACGCGATTTCTGAGAGCATCCGCAAAAAGGATCACGACCTCAAGGGCAGCATGGCCTCCCAGGGCACGACGCCCCGCCAGCTCACCGACCTGATCGGCTCACTCTGCGACCTGACCAGCGGCTCCGGCGACAAGGGAACCCCTGTTGTTCTGGTTCAGGGATACTTTGACAACTACACGAACGACTGAGATAATTATTTGAAAAGGCATCATTTTAATACTGAAGGTTGACCTGATATTCCTGCTGACACTGTGAAAAGCTGCGGCAGGAATATTTTTCCAGGAGGAAATTCATGGAATACAAAAGCAGATGTTTTCCGAAATCGGCCGGGGTTCCATCCTTTTCCTCATTCGAGTTTTCTCCAAGACAAAGGGATTATGCCCTCCTGATTCCTGTTATTAATGAAGGAAGTCGCATCTTAAACGAACTCAGACGGGCTAAAGAATTCTCCCTCAGTATATATGCCGATATTATACTGTTGGATGGGGGATCAACGGACGGCTCAACACAGCCGGAGGTGCTGGTCCCGTTACATGTTAATTCGCTGCTTGTTATTACGGATGAAGGAAGGCAGGGCGCAGCCTTCCGGATGGGTTTTTTCTGGGCACTGGAAAGAGGTTACCGGGGATTTATTACTGTCGACGGCAACAATAAAGATAGCATCGAGGATACCGTTAAATTCATTGACATGCTTAGTGAAGGATACGATTATATCCAGGGGTCACGTTTTCTTAAAGACGGCAGGGATATCCGAACCCCGTTATTCAGGAAGCTGTCAATACGTCTGATTCATGCGCCTGTCATTTCCTTCGCTGCCGGGTACCATTTCACGGATACTACAAATGCGTTCCGCGGATACTCAAGGCGGTATCTTACTCACGAAAAGGTGCAGCCGCTGCGGGATATCTTTACGGGTTACGAACTTCTGGACTATCTGTCCGTCAGGGCATCACAAATCGGACTGAAAGTAACTGAAACCGGAGTGACAAGAACATACCCTCCGGGCGGTAAGGTGCCCACTAAAATACGGTTTGGAAAGGATCATTTTCTGCTGCTGAGAGACCTGGTTCGTACTGTTGCCGGGTATTACAATCCCACAAAGAAGGACTGACACAATGCTTTTCCTGAAAGGTCTTCAGAGATGGAAGAAAATCGCGGCCTCTCTGGTCTTCATTCTGATGGTCCTGTTTCTGCTGCGTACGACGGCACTGGACCGGGTTCCGAAAGCAAGCCGGCTTTATATGGATGAATACGATTTTTCATCCGCAGACGCTGTCCCATTTCATCGCCTGGAGCAGGTTCTGCCGCCGAATCAAAATACATTGAAGGGAATTGCTTTTGCCTTCGCAGAAGTACCTTCGGAGGGATATCTTCAGGTTATGATCTATTCCGGGAATTTCCTGATCTATGGAGGCCGGATTGATTTTGACTCTGCCGTCACGGGCGGCTATTCACGCCTGTATCTGAACCTTCCGCCCGAGACGGACAATGTCCGGTATATAACCCTTGAAGTGAAGGATACAGCGCAGCATGCTTCTGTCTGTGTCAAAAGATTTGACGACGCTTCAGCTAATTCTTTTCCCCTCTATGTCGATGAAAAAGAGGCTTCCAAAAAGCAGCTGCTTTTAGCGTTTGAGTATAACACTCCCCTCTCCGTTGGCCAAAAAGCCGCCTACATAACACCAAGGCTGCTTCTCTTCATTTTTATCCTGGCAGTCATATTAAACTTTGAAAAGGTTCTGTTTATTTCAGACAGGCTGATTTCATTGCGCTCCTACCGACTGATGCGCATGTACTGTAATACTCCCGGCAAAGTGTTTTTGTTTATCCTGTTCTGTGCTTATACCGGTTTTGCGGCTATTGGAAGTAGAACACTGATCCTGCCACTTGAAACATACGTGTCAATTAAGAAAATGCTCATTTACACCGCTGCCTTCCTGCTGGCCATACCGGTGAACATAGCAGCACTCTGTCTGTTTCATTTTTATGTTCTTCATTCGTCTTCCAAATCAGAAAGAATACCGAAGAGACAGTTTGTGACGATCGTTCTGATGCTTATCGGATTGCCGGCCGTCTTCACACTGGCTGCATATAATCCTCTGATTTCCACTTACGATACTATGACCGCTGTACATGATGCCCGGAATCTGTCCACGGCAAGCGGTGACTGGGTCCCTGTACTGTATACCTTAATGATAAGAACGGGGCTGAACATACTGGATAACGTATGCGTAATTGCAATTGAACAGCTTCTGTTCTGGGGATTTATCATCACGAGAGTCCTGCTGTATGCCAGGAAAAAAGGGGTCAGAGACGGGATTCTTTTCAGTCTTGCCTTGTTTATCGGATGCAATCCCGCCAATGTATTACATATTAACTCCGGGTGGAAAGACATTCCCTACGCGTGTTCCCTGCTGTGGGTTGTTTTCAATATGATCAGGATTACCCTTGACGAAAAGGAATATGTCAAAAGCCTGTCCTTTCATATGGAATTTGCAGTTTCACTTGCATGTACCTACCTGTTTCGAAAAAACGGAGCGGCTCCCTTCCTGACGGTCATTGCACTCCTTCTTGTCTTTTTCAGAGGTTACCGGAAGAGATATATTTCGATTCTTCTTTCTATATTCATCATATTTATTATTGAGGTCCCCGTCTGCCGGGTACTAAATATCAGCCTCTCACCCATGTATACAGATCAGCGTGCCTACAGTGCATTTGCTGTGGACTCGGTCGGCATGTATCTGGCGGAAGCTGAAATGAATGAAAAAGCGCTGAATTTTGTTACTCAGTCGACAGACAAATACAATAATAATAAATATCGCCCGACCTATTACAACTTCTGGAGCCTCTCCCATTTTGACAATCGTGTGGATGCACGGGATTTTATTTCTTTTGCATGCAAGACAATTATTAGAAATCCGGTGAAGTACCTGAAGGTCAGCTTTGCCCGCAATGATATACTGTGGGATATCCTTCCCGGCAACGGAAGGATTATCAGTCTGATGAACTACCGTTCAGAAGTATCAGATCCCCACTGGCAGGAAATTGCCACCGAAAGAGTTCCAAACACCCTTACCGGCCTGCTCGACCGATTTTATTCGTTTACTGAAAAATCTGTAATATACGAAGTCCTTTTTTACAGATGTGGATTATACAGCTGGATTTCGCTGTTCACCCTGCTGCTGTCTGTATTTGCTGACAAAAAAAGGAGCGGCATACTGATACATGCTCCACTCCTTTCTCAGATTATAGGTCTGTGGGTCACCAGCGGATATGGCGGTGAATTCCGCTTCTACTGGCCGGAGAACACCATATGCCTGGTTTATATCCTGACTCTGCCTTTTCTGCTCCGGATGTCAAAGGGCAGGCCGGGTGCTGCATAGTCGAGAAGCGTTTCCCGTCTCTCTCTTCTAAAAGCTGAATTCCGAAAAGTCGAGAACGCCTTCGCCTGTCCTGAAGTACAGCGCGTGTGTGCCCGATACCGGCGCAAATTCGGCGGTGATGTCTTTCCACTCTGCACAGTCGCATTCCAGTACAGCGGCCGGCTCATTGTCCGGCGAATCGAAATGCATTTCAAGCTTTCCGCTGCCGCGAAGGCATGCCGTAACGGATGTCTCGCTGCCTGTAAAGGCAAAGTATTTGAAACCTGCCGTGGATCCCTTCCTCAGGTTCTTAATGAGGGGACGAAGCGGCACATCCCCGCAGTTCTTATCATTTTCCCTCTTCAGCTCATCGCACTCTTCCGTTGTGATCAGCGGCCACTCCTCGGGAACAGGGGGAAGTGGCTCGCCCGGTCCTGCAAGAAGTGCATTACCCATAGCGCTCTGATCCTCCTGCGTAAGGCGGCAGGCGATGTAGGTCTGCCAGCGCCCTACAGCGGGAAGCGGCCCGCCGTTTAAGCCGCAGCTCGTTATCTCAATCTGGGGAATTGTCCCGTCCGCCTCGAAGTGAACCTCATCGGCACAGCCCTGTCTTGAGTATTGTGTCCCGTTGATATGACGGTGCCAGAAAATATAGGTTTTGTCACCTGCCTGCACGAGTCCGCCATGGTTGTTGCCCATATAGTTGACCGGCAGTGTATTGCCGTGATAACCGATATCGCCGTTGGAAACGATGACTCCCTTAAACTCAAACGGTCCCTCAGGCGTCCTGGCCATCCCGTAGCAGAGCTCATTCCCCTGCAGCGAGGAATAGACAAAATAGTACCACTCTCCGAAGTGACGGATGCTGGACGCCTCGAAGAAGGGATGCTCCGCGTAGCAGGTTCCCTCTGCGGTATCAAATCCGTTGGCGACACAGACCGGATCGGAAATCACGGTGTGCATATCGTCCGCAAGGCGGACCATCATCGCGCCTTCCACCGGCCCCTGTCCCGGGAACCGGAACTGCGGCGCGAAGCCGTAATAAAGATAATTGCCGCTCTCTTCGCTCAGGATCGCGGGGTCGAATTTGTTGCCCGCCTCCGGGATCCGTCCGTCCTCATAGGTTACATAATCCAGGAACTCAAACGGCCCGGCAGGCGAGTCGGATACCGCCACGGAAATCACGTTCGCGAAATCCAGGGCGTAGTATAGATAATATCTCCCGTCCGGCCCCTTTGCCGCATCCGGTGCAAAAAGCATCCGCGGCGCTTCCGGTGTCCCCAGGGGACACCGGATCTCCGGCCTCGTGCGGCCGCCGTGCGCCGCACTGTCATACGGGGCGCCGTTCAGCGGATCCTGCATTTTCCGGTAGATGACGCCTTCACAGCGCCAGTTTCCGGGATCCTCCACAGGTGCGCTCCATCCCACATAATCCTGGTCACAGAACGTCGTCCCGTTCAGGGTATCGTGACTTCCGTAAACATAGATTCTGCCGTCGAACACATGCGGTTCGCCGTCCGGGACTGTCTCCCAGAAAGGAAGATAAGGATTGAGGCCAGTTGTTTTCATGATGTATTACCCCTTTACTGCACCCATCGCCAGGCCCTTCGCAAAGTACTTCTGGAAGAAGGGATAGATGACAAGGACCGGCAGGATGCCTACGAAGGCAATTGCCATACGGACCGTCGTTGTCGGCAGGTCGCCGATATTGACGCCGCCCGTCGCGTTCGATGCCAGGAACTGAATGTTTTCATTGATATTATTCAGGATATTCTGGATCGTGTAAAGGTTTTTCCCCTTATTGTCAAGATAATACAGACCGTTTGTCCAGTCATTCCAATAAGAAAGGCCGGTCATCAGGCCGCTGGTCGCAAGGATCGGAACTGAGAGCGGAAGTGCGATGTGGAAGAAGTTGTAGAACTCTCCCGCTCCGTCAATCCTTGCCGCCTCATAGAGTTCTGCGGGCACGCTGTTTTCGAAATAGTTCCTTACCAGCATGATCATGAAGCCGCTCATCAGAAGATTCGGGATAACCAAGCCCCAGATCGTATTCTTCAGGTGGAAGGTCTTCACATACATAACGTAGGTCGGAACCACGCCGCCGTTGAACAGCATTGTGAAAACAATAAAGAAGTTCAGTATCTTCCTGCCGGGCAGCTTTTTCTGTGACAGCATATACGCCAGCATGGCTGTAAAAATTACCGAAAGGGTCGTTCCGATTGCAGTGACTACAATTGTCATCAGATAAGCTCTTCCGATCATCGCCCACTGCTGGGAAATGTAGCCGAAGGCCGCCGTTGAAAACTTGCGGGGAAAATAGGAAAAGCCGTCCGTCATGGCTACATGCTCATCTGTAAAGGAGGCGATGATCAGCAGGATAAACGGGAGAATCGCGAGCAGGGAGTTGATTGTCAGGATCAGGTTCGCTGCAAACTGCCATTTTTTCTGTGACTGTGATTTCATGTTTTTTCCTCCCTTCTCAGAATAATGCGCTGTTCTCATCCAGCTTTGCCACGATCTTGTTGGCGGTTACGATAAAGATAAATCCGACAACGGACTGGATGAAGGATGCCGCAGCGGACATGCCGACGTTGTTGAGCTGCATCAGTGCCCGGTAAACATAGGTGTCAATCGTCTGTGTGACCGGGAACAGAGGAGACTGCATCATCGGAACCTGATAGAAAAGGCCGAAATCCGAGCGGAAGATCTGTCCCATGTTCAGGATCAGCAGCATAAGGATTGTGGGCTTAAGAAGCGGGATCGTAATCAGCCGGATCTGCTGCCACTTGGTCGCGCCGTCCAGGGATGCTGCTTCATAATAGCCGGGATCAATTCCCAGAAGGCTCGAGAGATACAGGATCATGCCGAAGCCGATGCCTCTCCACTGATTGACAAAGGTCAGGATGAAAGGCCAGAATTTCGGTTCCTGATAGAACTGTACCGTTTTGCCCGATAAATGCTCAATCGCCTTCGTGATAAGGCCTGATGAAGGGGAAAGATAAGCATATACCAGATAGGCGATAACAACCATGGACATCAGATACGGCAGCAGGATCGCAGTCTGGTAAAACTTCTTTGCGATGGCGCTCTGAACTTCGTTGAGCAGGATTGCCGCACCGACGCCTACGAACATGCCGATAAAGATCCATGCAATATTGTAGGCCAGCGTGTTGCGGACAATCACGAATGCGTCTTTGGATTTGAACAGAAATTCAAAATTCTTGAAACCGATCCAGGGGCTGTCCCACATTCCCTTTGCAAAGTTGAAATTCTTAAACGCAATCTGGAGTCCTGCAAGCGGCATGTAGTTGTTGATGAAAATATAGATCAGTCCCGGCGCTCCCATCAGATAGAACGGAAGCCAGTGAAGAAATGCAGCGCCGAAGGATCTCTTTTTGGTTCCATCGGAATTTATTTTCTTCTTGTCTGACACGATATTACCTCCTGTTATTCAGCTGAATTCCTGATTATAAAAGGGAACCGCTCCCCGGATCATCAGGTCATACCGGTCAGCTGCCGGACAGGGCGGTTCCCTTTTTATCAAGAGTTAAAGACCTTTATTCGTCCAAGACTCTGCATTATTTTGCAAGGTATGCATCCAGCTGCTCCTGGTTGCCGGCGATGACATCGTTCATGCCTGCCTGGTCCAGCGCTGCCTTCAGATCCTCAACTGCTGCATGTACATCCGAAACCTGGCCTGCGTTGAGCATCGGGAGCTTTTCCTGAAGCACTGCGGAGATTGCGGCTGCTTCTGTAGGATACTGGTCTGCATTGAAGGAGTATCCGAACGCTACGGATGTTCTGGATTCCTCATTAAATTTCTTCAGGTCGTCATAATACTGATCGGTAATCGGTGCAACCACGACTCTCTTCATCGGATCGCCGAAGTGAGAGAATACTGTGTAGTATCCGCTGTGATCTGCGTTGGTCGTTCCTTCATAGGTAATAACGTTCTCGGTTCCCTCTACCTTGACATAGTCCAGGCCTTCCACGCCATAGTTCAGAAGTGTGGCAAGCTCACCGTCTTCATAAATCAGGTTCAGGAGATCCATGCACTTGTCGGGTCTTTCGGATGTTGCTGCAATACCGAGCATCATTTCAACAGCGCCGCCGGTTGTGACAAGGGGTTCAGACATACGAATGATGCCGGTCTCAAACTTATCGTTTGTCCAGACTGCGATCTGGTCCGGTGTGTACGCAGTTGATGTCATGAAGAGCTTCTGGTCCGCAAACATCTGCTGTACGGACGTGGAATCCGTCATCTGGTCTGCAGGCAGATAGCCGTTGTCAAACCAGGTCTTGTTCCTTTCGCAGAACTTTTCGAACAGTTCGCTCGCGTACACATTTTCAATCGTAGCAGAGTCTGCGGGGTTCATGAGGATACCGTATTCACCGCTGCCGCCGAACACATCAAACCCAGACTCAAACTTGAGGTTAAGCTGAGAGGAGTTGCCGTATTTTGTGAGGTATACGCCCTTCTCTTTCAGCTTCTCGCCTGCCGCTGTGAGCTCATCCCATGTCATCTCGTCATGCATATCGATGCCGAGCTCATCCGCCATGGTCTTGTTATAAACAATACCGCCGCTGATGGCGCTGTAAGGATACCCGGAGAGCGCATATGTAACGCCGTCAATCTTCTGTGCCTCAGCAACTCTTGCGGTAACTTCCGCCGCTGCGGGGCCTCTCTCTGCAAGAAGATCATCGAGGGGCATCAGGACGCCGTCCGATACAGCATTGCTGAGGGAGTAAACAAGGCCGACTGTTACGATATCCATCTTCTCGCCGCCGGCGATACCCATGGTCGTTGTCGTGCCCATATCGCCGATGAACAGCGGCTGGATGTCAACAGTTGCATTGATCTTCGGAAGTGTGATGGCATTGACAGCCTCTTCGACCTTCTCAAGATCGTTGTTGGACTCATTCAGTCCGATGATCGTAATGGCAACTTCATAGGGATCTTCATCAAAATTAATGACAGAAGCTTCTGCGGCTTCGCCTGCCTCTGCCGCGCCTGCTTCAGCTGTCTCTTCCTTTGCTGTATCCTTTGCGGGCGCTTCTGCCTTGCTGCCGCACCCTGCAAAAACGGATACTGCCAGAACACCGGTCAGGATTGCACTGATTGCTTTCTTCTTCATTTTTTCCTCCTGGATATTTTTCTCCGAACCAGGCATATGCCTGTATCAGACAAGTTCCCCGCAGCAATGTACCTGCGGGCTTTGGACTTTCGACATACAAAGAATAACAGGTGAGGCTGTTTTAAAAATAGAACAATCCTCACCTGAAATGATTCGAAAATGACACTTATGAAACGCTGCCTCCGGTCGGCTTCAGCGGCTCTGCAGATGACTCTGGCGGTACTGTTTCGGGCTCTCGCCCGTAGCACGCCGGAAAATCTTGGTAAAATAAGAATAGTTCGCATAGCCGACCGAATCCGCCACCTGGTTGATCGGGTAATCCGTCCGCACAAGCAGCTCCTTGGCAATCTTGATCCTCTCATCCGTGATGTATTCCAGTATCGACTGGCCCATCTCCTTCTTGAACAGCCGCATAAGGTACTGGGCGTTGAGATGAACCTGGTCCGCAATATCGTCGATGCATATGTTGTCCTGGATGTGCCTGAGGATATACTCCTTGGCAGCGTGGATCATGGAGTTGTGCGGCTCCTTCGCTTCCGCCGTGGCAAGATCAATGCGGATGCTGTCCGGAATTTCTGCCTGACTTTTTTCACGGCCGATTCGTCCGACCAGATCTGTGAGGACCCTGTCAAGCTCTTCATAATCAATCGGCTTTAAAATATAGTCCGCGCTGCCAAGCCGCATGGCCTCCCTCATATAATCGTATTCCGGATGGCAGGTGACATAGATGCATTCTGTTGCGGGATAGTACATCTTCACCCACTCAAACAGCTCGATTCCGTTTCCCTGCGGCATCTCGACGTCCGAGAGCATAAAATCAATTTTCTCCTGCCTGAATACTTCCTGTGCCTGTTCCATCGAGCCGGCTGTAAAAACCCGCTCTACTCCGTATTTTGCCCAGTCAATCCGCCGGTTCATGGCGTTCACCACTACCGGCTCGTCATCTACCAGCAATGCCCTCAGCATTATTCATCCTCCTCCGGATCTTCTCCCCTCCGCAGCGGAAGAACGATTTCTATTCTTGTCCCGTGCGGTTCATCCCTCTGTATCTCACATTTCGTATCTGCTCCGTACAAAACGTTAAGGCGTTCGATGGCATTCTGGATTCCGATGCCAAGGCCCTCCTGACGTACGCCGGTTCTGCGGAATTCATTTATCTTCTCCACTACCTCGGGTGATATACCCTGCCCCGTATCCAGCATCCGAATCCGGATCCGGTCTTCTCCCAGCGGCTGCGCAATGACAAATATATCGATTTTATTGCCGATCCTGATAGAATGCTTGATGGAATTCTCCGCAAAATTCTGGATCAGGAGCGGCGGCACCAGACATCCGCTGATGGATTCGTCATACTCCACAAAAGCGAAAAAAGTATCCGGGTAGCGGGCCTGCTGGATCTCAAAATAGTTCCGGATGTGCTCCATCTCGGCCTTCAGCGGCACTGCATCCTGACTCGCGTTGACGATGTACCGGAAATAGCGGGACAGGCAGAGGATCATCTTCTGGATCAGCGGATACTCCTCTTTTTCGTAGCTGTAGAGGATGTTAAGCGTATTAAGAATAAAATGCGGACGGATCTGCTGGCTTAAGAATTTCAGGCGGATGTTCTGCTTTTCGAGCTGCTGTTCATAGACATGAATTTTAAGACTCGAAACCTCCTCCATCATGCGGTTGAATTCACGGTTCATCCTCTCGAATTCCGAACCTGCCAGAGCCGTTTCCTCTTCAATCCGATAATCCATGTTGCCCCGGCTGATCTCTTCCATCGCGTCGTTGAGCTTGCGCACCGGACGGACTATCCAGTGATTCATATAATAAAGAATAACCGGAAGTGCCAGCAGGGCGATTACGGAAAGCACCAGCAGAATCCGCATAAGCACAGGAAAGCCGCGCAGCACACGCTGAATCGGCACTCCGCGGATCAGATAGTAGCTTCCGGACTCCGCTCCGGCGCTGACACAGTCATAACCCCTTCCGATATCCGGGCTTTCCGGGTCAATGATCTCCCCCTCCCACTCCTGTGAGTGCTGATTATTCAGAACGACGGCGCCTTTTGAATCGGTGAACAGAGTAATGCCTTCATCGTCCATTATGCCCGTTTCTGCAGCGACGACATCAAGATCAAACCAGACACCGCAGTAGCTGTTTCGGTACCTGTACATATAAAAAAGGCGGGGATGTTTTCCTATCTGCCGAAATTCCCACTTAAGAAGATTTCTCTCTTCCTTAATGCGCTCGTCAAGATAGGCCTGCATAACCGTCTTATCCGCGGAGAAGCTGTAGCGGTTGTCCTTTATGACCTGGATGCCGCTGTCCGGAAAAACCGCGCAAAGGCCGCCGATCAGAGGATTCTCATGAACATAGTCCTGATACTCGATATACAGATTCGTGACCGCGCGCCATTGTTCGTCTTCGTTCGTCTGCCGCTTCATGGACTGCGAATTCAGATACAGAAACCACTGACTGTCAGTGCTGATGTAGCGGCTCCGTACCGCAGCACTTTTCAGATTGGAATCGATCCGGCTGGCATAGACCTCCAGAGTTCCCTGCATATTCTGCCGCATCCGGGAAACCAGTCCCTGTACTGACAGAATACTCATCATAATTGTTATAACGTTCACGGGAATCAGAATACAGATGATCAGCATCATCAGCCTGACCGTATATAGTTCCTGAGATTTCTTTTTCATGAGTCTCCCTGAGGCACGTTTCAGTACTGTGAATTCACAGACAATCTCCCTCTAAGATAACCTATCAGCGGCTTTTCGCTTTGTCAACGAGGCCCACCGGAATGATCACAATCCTGTCAGGAATAGTCATTTTCTTTTTATGAAGCCGGATTCCTCATATGTTAAGATAATCATAGTATGTCGTGAGTCACTGGGACAGGAGGTCAAATGAATATGCTGGAAGTGAATCCGGAAAAGCGTACACAGATTGAAGAAAAGGTGCAGGATCTTTTATCCCGCATGACACTGGAAGAAAAGATCGGCCAGACTAGGCAGTGCGGGCCGTCGCTTGTCGGTGCATTCGGCATGAGCTTCGAAGAAGCGCTGAATATGATGATGGACGGAAAACTCAGCAAGGCCGAGTTTGACAAAATGCTTGAGTCTGCCGAGATGGACTTAAAGGAAGACGATATCCGCGCAGGGCGGATCGGATCCTTCAACGGCGTTACCGGCGCGGAGCGGGTCCATCACATCCAGCAGATTGCTGTCGAAGAATCGAGACTCGGTATTCCGCTGCTGATCGGCTGTGACGTAATCCACGGACACAGGACAATAACGCCGATTCCTCTGGCCGAGAGCGGTGCTTTCGAGCCTTCCCTCTGGGAGCGGACTGCAAGAATGTCCGCAAAGGAGGCAGCGGCAGACGGAATCAAATGGACCTTCGCGCCGATGGTGGACGTCTCAAAGGATGCCCGCTGGGGACGCATCAGCGAAGGCGCAGGTGAGGATGTCCTTATGAACAGCTGCTACGGTGAGGCCAAGGTGCGGGGCTACCAGACGCAGGATCCTTCTGCTCCCGACGCGATCGCAGCCTGCGTCAAGCATTTTGCCGCCTACGGCGGAGCGGAGGGCGGCCGCGACTACAACCGCGTCGAGCTCTCGGAGCAGCGCCTCAGGGAGGATTACCTTCCCTCCTATGAAGCGGCCGTCAAAGCCGGAGCCCTCACTGTCATGCCCGCCTTCAATACCATCAGCGGCGTCCCCTGCTCCTGCAACTCCTACCTGCTGACTGCGATCCTTCGCGGTGAGTGGGGGTTTGAGGGAATGACCATCAGTGACGCCAACGCAATTGCGGAGCTCGTCGCCCACGGCGCTGCCGCGGACAGGAAGGACGCCGCGCGTCTTGCCATGAATGCCGGCATGGACATGGACATGACTTCGGAATGTTACATTGAGGAAATGAAGGAACTCATCGAAAGCGGCGCTGTCAGCATGGCAGCACTCGACCGGGCGGTTTCGGATGTCCTCCGTGTCAAATTCGAGCTCGGGCTCTTTGAGAATCCTTACTACATGGATGAGCAGGATCCCGAAACGGCTTTCCTGAAGCCGGAATACCGCGCCATCGCAAGAGAGGCCGCGGACAAATCAATTGTACTTCTCAAGAACGATCCGTTCGGTGACAGAGACGCTGCGGCACCGGTACTGCCCCTCTCCCGCGATCTTCACCTCGGCATCTGCGGAAAGCTGGCCTCACAGCGGGATGAAATGCCCGGCACCTGGGCTGTCAGTGCCAAGGGAAATGACTGCGTCAGCATCGTTGATGCCTGCGAAGCGCAGAAGGTGAACTATACATATCTGGAAACAGCTTCCGCGGATGAGATCAGCGCCCATGCCGCTGAGTGTGACGTTTTTGTCGCAGTCATCGGTGAGCCCCGCGAGTGGAGCGGCGAAGCCTCCAGCCGCTCCGACCTGAAGATATCCGCAGACCAGCTTGACATGGTCCGCCGCCTTCTGGACACCGGAAAGCCCGTTGTCACCGTGCTTTTCAACGGCCGGCCGATCGAACTGACCTTCCTTAAGGAAAATGTCCCGGCGATTGTGGAAGCCTGGCACCTCGGGGTAGAGGCCGGAAACGCGGGCCTCGATATCCTCTTCGGCGATGTGAACCCCTCCGCGAAGCTGACCGCCACCTTCCCCTATAACGCCGGCACCTGCCCCTGCTATTATGATCATCCGAACACCGGACGCCCCGGCGGACGCGCAAAGTTTACATCCAAATATTTTGATGCGCCGCTTGAGCCGGTCTACACCTTCGGCCACGGCCTGTCCTATACGACCTATGAATACTCGGATCTGAAGGCGGAGGTCTGCCCCGGCAATGTACCCGGCGACGCGGCGCCCGGCATAGATGTACAGATCACTGTAAAGAATACCGGAAGCCGCGCCGGGGACGAAGTCGTCCTGTGCTTCTTCCGCGATCCCGTTGCGGAGCGCGTTCGCCCCGTCCGAAAGCTCGCCGGCTTTGAGAAGGTTTCGCTCGAGCCCGGCCAGTCAAAGACTGTCCGGTTCCATATCACACGCCGTCAGCTTGGATATTTCAACAGCCGTATGAACTTCGTTGTCGATCCCGGAGAGATTGACATTTACGCAGGCGGCAGCCTTGAAAGCTGCCTTGAAGCCAGCGTACAGATCTGACAAAAGATTCATTCCGGATTCCGACATCCGGGCGCGCACATACAGAAATCCCGCCGCAGCCTGACCGGCCCGGCGGGATTTTTCTGTCTTATGTTCTGTTCCTGTCTTATGCCCTGCTCTGAAAGAAAATGGCGGGCGCTGTCCTCTTTCTAAATATCAAACTTCATTATAAAGGGATCCGCCTGCGTGTATTTTCTCCATCCTGCGCCCGGATTGCTGTCCTTCATGAAATTCGTCCAGCAGTCCAGCATGCGCTCGCTGAGCGCATAGTCGCCTTCCGTGATCGGCCTCCAGCAGCGCTTCAAGGTACCGAAAACATACCAGAGCTCCGCCGAGTGGAAGGCGCCCGCTTCATCGCCCGGCATCTGCCGTGTGAAATAATAGACGTAAGGCGCATTGCCCTGCACTTCCTCTTCTTTGTGAGCGAATTGGAGCACTCCCTCATACAGCATGCCGTACTTTCCGGCAGCCTGCTCCTCTTTCGAGACACAGCCGATGTCTTCGCTGTTGCTGCCGAGCATATAGGGGATGTTGTGGAGTTTTCCCTGATCAATTGTATCGTAGTAACCCTGGACCAGGACCTGCCCGTCGATGCACGGAATCATTGGCAGCCGGACATTCTCAAAGCCGCCGGCCTCCGCAATTTTCCTGCCCATGTACGCATCAAACCCTTCCATCAGCTTATCTGCGGGAATACTCCTAAGTTCCTGGAGGCTGTGGATACCCATATCCTCTACAATCTCCGCGCCGTCCCGCATAGCTTCTTCCATCGGTACATCACTGTGAAGCCCGACTCCGTAACTTCCTCCGCTCTGCAGAATCGCACGGGCGAACATCCCCTCTGTGAGCGGTGAGGAACATAATGTCTGAACACTCATCGCACCTGCCGACTGGCCGAAAATTGTGATATTTTCCGGATCTCCTCCGAAGGCGCGGATGTTTTCCCTCACCCAGGAGAGTGCGGCTATCTGATCCAGAATCCCGTAGTTCCCGCAAAGCCCCTTATCACTTTCCGCCGCCAGCCACGGGTGTGCCAGGAACCCGAAAATCCCGCACCGGTAATTGATCGTAACCAGAATTACGCCGCGCTTTGCATAGGCCTCGCCGTCAAATTCCATTTCGCTGCCCGCGCCGCCCATAAACGCGCCGCCGTGGATGTAAAAGGCCACCGGGAGATCTGCCTCTTCACCGGCGCCGTCAGGCGTCCAGATGTTCAGATACAGACAGTCCTCGCTGACAGGCGGCATAAACTCGGGAACAGAATAGAATTCCTTTTCATAAAATCCGTTGCTTTCCCCCTGCATGGCGCGGCTGCCGAAATGATCCGCCTTTACAATGCTGTCAGATGCATCAGGTCTCTGCGGCGGCGCAAAACGAAGTGCCCCCACCGGCGGCTTTGCATAGCCTACGCCAAGATACTCGCGGTATCCCTCTCTCTGCACGCCGAGATATCTGCCATATTTTGTCACTACCGGATTATTCGTCAGTTTCATTTTCTGATACCCCCATATTATCTGTCACCGTCAAAAATGCAGAACACCCCTTCCATGAGTGTTCTGCACTGATCTTATCATGTGAGCAGGCCGAATATATAGAAAATTCGTGACATATCGTGCAAGGATTATGACGAGTCACAGGGGACAGGTCCGCTGTCTCACCGCGGAAGGTCCGCTGTCTCAATCCTGTACTCCGGCCCGTCCGGAATAATCCGGGACTCAAAGAACAGCCGGGCGGTCTGTTTCAGATACCAGGTGTCCAGAACGCCTGCGGTCTCATAGGCAGAATGCATTGCCAGCTGCGCGAGACCGATATCTACAGTATGAACCGGAACCGTGCAGTCAAGAATATTTCCGAGTGTTGATCCGCCTCTCATATCAGACCGGTTGGCAAAGGTCTGCACCGGAACGCCTGCCTTGTCTGCCAGCACGCGGAAAATCCCGCCCGAGACAGCATCGGTCGTGTATTTCTGCGCAGCATTGTATTTGATAACAATACCGCGGTTCATAAGCGGCCGGTTGGTTGGATCCGCCTTTTCGGTATGCGCGGGATGCACGCTGTGCGCATTGTCCGCGGAAATAACAAAGCTTCTCCGGAGCCTTCGCAGGTATGTCGCCCGGTCTCCTCCCAATGTATCATTGATCCGGTTTAAGGTATCCGCAAGGAAAGTCGAGCCGGCCCCCTGTTTTGTACCGCTGCCGACCTCCTCATTGTCGAATATCGCGAGCACCGGGATCGCCTTCGGATTTTCCGTCTCGAGAAACCCGCAAAGCCCCGCATACGTGCACTGCAGATCGTCAAGCCTCGGCGATGCGACGAATTCATTGTCAAGTCCGAGAGTCGTCCCCTTCATCCTGTTATAAACAAACAAATCCGCATCCAGGATATCCTCAGCCCTGACGCCGGCCTCCTCTGCGATAAGCTCGTACAAAAGCTCCTGCTGCTTTCCGCCTTCATCACCGGTAACCTTCTCGGGAATCTGCGTAAAGAGCGGCAGAAGATCCTTCTGCGGATTCAGTTCTTCCTGCTGCGAATCTCTGGACATATGAATGGCAAGACTGGGAATTATCAATAGATCTCTGTCCAGGTTAACCAGCTTTACATTAATCCCGTCTTCTGTCCGGACAACGATCCTGCCCGAAACAGACAGCGGCCTGTCCAGCCAGGATGAAAGAATCATTCCCCCGTATTTTTCCGTATTCAGCCGGATATATCCCGCCGACTTTTCCTCACAGGCCCGCTTGACCTTGAACATCGGGGAGTCCAGATGACTTGCAAAGATATCGAACCCTGCCTCCTGCGGATCCTCCGGAATCTCAAACGCAATCAGCGAAGACCCGCCCCGTGTCATAAATAAACGGCTGCCCGGCGCGGCATCAAACGGATCGCCTTCCCCGACCTCTGCAAACCCTGCTGCCAGCAGCCTTTCCCGGATTTCCTTAACCGCAAAATAACTGTCGGGACACTTCCCTATAAACTCCAGCAGTTCATTGCTGATATTCAGTGCTTCTTTTTCCATATGCATTATTTCTCCTTTGAGTCACGACCTATGTGCCCCAAAGGTCAGTATAGTATATCTTCCGCAGATTCACAAAGATTCAATATCAGTAATACACTTCTACGGTCTCGCCTGCATTCATGCCACCGGCTCGTCTTGGGGAAGATTCCGGAAAAACCATATTGCAAAGAATACCGCGGGCACGAAAGCCAGAACGTAGGCTGCAGGCTGTGCCTCTTCGACCCCCATCAGGCCGCGGATACGCGGCAGGATCAGGACCGCCGGAATGAAAAAGGCACCGCTTCTTAAGGAAGAAAGGATGGATGCACCCAGCTTTTTGCCGGTGCTCTGGAACAGCATTTCGGTGATCATGCAAAACGGCATGAACAGGATCGTGGCACATTGAAGACGCAGAGCCCTGGTCCCGATTTCTATAACCTGCGGATCGTCTCTGAAGATCCCGATAAGACTCCCCGAAAAGATAAATACTCCGATCGCTCCGATTGTCACGACCGCCTGCGCAAGTGTGAAGGTAAAACGATAAGCGCTGCGAACACGGGAATACCTCTTCGCACCGTAATTAAATGCGGATACGGGCTGAAATCCCTGCCCGATACCGAGTCCCACGCTCATCACAAGGAACATGATCCTTGAAACAATGCTGAGCGCCGCTACAGCCGCGTCCCCATAGACTGCCGCCTGGCCGTTTAAGAGAACCGTTGCCATACTGGTCAGCCCCTGCCGCAGCATGCTGGGAAGGCCGGTAGTGCAGATATTTCCGATAAAGCCGGGTCTCGGATCAATTTCACGGGGAGAAATTCGGGACTGTGTCTTTCCGCTGAGGAACATGTACAGCAGGATACTGAAGCTGATGCACTGGCTTAAGCCCGTTGCAAGGCCTGCCCCGGCAATTCCCATGCCGAATACGAACATGAACAGCGGATCCATGCCGATGTTCAGGATTCCTCCGGTCATAAGCCCGATCATGGCCATGGAGGCCTTGCCTTCATAACGCAGGATATTGTTCATCACAAAGCTGGCCGTCATAAAAGGGGCGGCAAGCAAAATGTATGTGATATAGGTTTCTGCATACGGAGCGATTGTCTCCGTGCTGCCAAGGAGCAGTACAAGAGGCCTTCGGAAAGCAAATCCCAGTATCTCCAGAATTAAGCCTACGGCAATTGCACAGAAGAACGCGGTCGATGCCGTCGTTGTTGCTTCTTTGTCCTTTTTCGCGCCGAGGAGCCTCGAAATAATACTGCCGCTTCCCTGTCCGAACATAAAGCCAACGGCCTGGATAATGGACATATATCCGAAGACAACCCCGACCGCTCCGCTTGCGCTGGTGCCGAGGCGCCCGACAAAAGCCGTATCCGCGAGGTTATAGACATTGGTTACCAGCATGCTCAGAACCGTCGGAACCGCCAGCCGGATGATCAGCTTCGGAATCGGGGTTTTGGTCAGCCTGTCATATTGAGAGATTTTTAACTTTTCCGCCATATCTTTTCCTTTGAGTCACTGCCTGCATGATTTAAAATTCAGTATAGTATATCTCTTTCGGATCCACAAAGTTCCAGAAGCAATAGTACATAAAAGAAGGAGGTCCACCATGTATAACAACGAAAAAGCCGCCGTTTTGAAATTCTGCAGACGAATGCTGGCGCGAGGGCTCACCCGCGGATCGGGCGGCAACATCAGTGTTCGCATTCCCGGAAAAGATCTGATCGCTATATCAGGGAGCGGTATCGATTATGAAGAGATGACAGAAGACGACGTAGTCGTCACGGATATGAACGGCAATATCATCGACGGCTGCGTCAAGCCGTCGTCCGAGCTTCCGATGCACATCGCCTGCTACAGGGTACGTCCCGACGCGGGAGCTGTCGTCCACACACATTCCACTTACTGTACGACCATAGCCTGCCTGCGCCGTCCGCTCAGGAATGTCAGCTATATGGTCGCTTTTGCCGGTGAAAGCGTAGAATGTCTTCCATTCTATCAGATCGGCTCACAGGAGCTCGCCGACAACGGCGCGGCGGCTCTGAAAGACCGGAACGCAGTCCTTTTGGGCAATCATGGTCTTCTTGCCGTCGGCTCCAATATTGAAAATGCATTTGCCGTTGCAGAGGAAATCGAACTGGCAGCAGAGCTTGACTACCGCACATTTCTTGCCGGCGGAGGAGTCGAGCTCACAGCAGAAGACCTCGCGCCTCTTGTCCAAAGCTTCAAGACCTACGTGAAATAGTTTCTTTCACAGGAATTATTTCAGGGATCAGGCAGCGTCACATCCGCGCGCAGCGTTTTACTTCACGAAAATCTATGCTGCATTCTCCGGAAGATATAGCGACCGGCACCTCTGATTCAAAGGTATAGACCGTCGGTATATCTTCCGTTTCCAGTGTGTATGCAATGATCTTCTCATTGGAAGGATCGATGATCCAGTACTCCCGCACTCCTGCCGTTTTGTATTTTACAAGCTTCAGGAACATGTCCTTGCTCCGGGTCGAAGGAGACAAAACCTCAGCGACAAAATCCGGTGCCCCGTCATAGAACCGGTCATCCGCTCCTCCGCCGCAGACAATCAGAAGGTCAGGCTGAAGCATAGTCCACTGATCTTTATCCAGACGGACATCCAGCGGGGCAAAATATACCCTGCACTCCGGATGCTCCTCCACACAGCGTGCAAACTGCAGGTACAGAGCACCAAGAATCGCCTGATGACGCATGGTCGGTGCCGCCATATCATAGAATACCCCGTCGATCAGTTCCACTCTTCGCTCATCGGGAAGTGCATAATAATCATCTATTGTGTATTTTCTTCCGGCATCCCGGGACGAAGATGCGTACTTCACAGCTTCATCCATGACAATTGATGTCCTTGCTTCTCCGGCGCCTTCAAAGCCGCCGGGCTGTGAATACAAAGGCACCTGCAGCAGCTTTTCCAATGCTGCGATGGTCTCCCTGCGGGGACTCTTCGTAATTCCGGTAAAAATCTTCTGCACTGTTCCGAGCGGCACTCCGCTTCTCTGTGAAATCACCAGATTGGAGTATCCCAGTTCCTGCTTTCTGGCCTTCATTTCTTCGATCGTCATACCGTACCTCCTGGAGATAGTTTACCGTTTATCAGCCCGTTTTTCAACCGTATTCTCTTCATAATTCCATTTTTATTCCATTTGGAACGATGGTGGTGCAAAGATATCTCCAATTCCCTGTGAAATTGCATGTTCCATGAAAAGAGCCCGCCGCACAGGTCATACTGACCTCCTGTGTGACGGGCAATGATAATAAAAGAACGCTTCGTATGCAGAAGCCAACTGTTCATTGAACGGACAGCTTAACGGAACTGGTGCCTGAAAATGACTTTTCCAAGTTCTGCCAGGATATCCTCTGAGGGAAAATACTCCAGTCCGATATAACCGCTGTATCCGGCAATCGCAAGGAAGAATCCGTTCTACGCTCAGGTCTGGGATACGCAGCACAGTAAAGATGAGTCCTATGAGATTCCGATCCTGTACAGTGCTTATGACATCACAAAGGAACTCAAGGACAGACTCGGTCTCTAATAAAAAACCTGCTGATGACAGCCTCTGTTAATCCGCATTCGGATACGTAATAAACCAGCCCCGGGTTCACTTCCCCGGGGCTGGTTTTGTTTTCTGCCTCAGCAGTCTTCGTTGTTGCCTCATACAGAAATTATTATGACTTCTTGTTTCCCGTGTGCCTTCGCATCAGGACGACACTCTGCAGAAGAATAAAGAAGCACAGCATTGCGCCTGTGGTAATACTCTGCCACCAGGGATCCCGAAGCCCCGAAGTCGTGACAATCGATTTTATCGTGCTCAGAGTCAGGACACCAAACAACGTACCGACGACGTTGCCGACTCCGCCTGTCAGGAGTGTTCCTCCGATAATGGAGGAAGCAATCGCATTCATCTCCGCAGCCGTCGCGTTTGTAGCATTTCCCGCACCGGTATGCATCATAAAGACAAATCCCGCAATTCCTGCCAGTATGCCGCAGATAAGATGCGCCATAAAACGTGTCCTTCGAACATTCACACCCAGCATCAGCGCGCTCTGACGGTTTCCTCCTACCGCATAGAAATGGCGGCCGAGCTGCATTCTGCGAAGCAGTATAAAGACCAGGACGACTATTATCAGGGCGATGACTACACCGATCTCCATCCTGGCAGGGATCATGACTCCCTTTTTATTTGGAGAGCCAAGGAACGGAATATCAATACGGGTCTGGAGAATATTCATCAGGCTCTGCGGAGCCTTCTGTGGATCAACGCTGATGATGGTAATCATGCCGCGGGCAAAGAACATGCCGGCGAGCGTTATGATGAACGGCTGAATCTCCAGATAAGCAATGAGATACCCCTGAACGAGGCCGTACGCCAGACCGATCAGAAGGGCCGCCAGCAGCGCGAACACAATCCTTGAGCCCTCGGACAGCCCGAGAGCCGCTTCGATTCTGTTAAAAGGACGCAGGCTCCCGTTCAGTATCATGACGCCGGTCATTGCGACAAGCGCAGTCACGCCCCCGACGGAAATATCGATGCTGCCTGTGATCATGACGATCGTAAGGCCGCAGGAGATAATAATCAGGAATGCATTGTCGTTGAGAAGGTCAAACAGCATCTGGGGTTTTAGGAAACCGCCTCCCCAGACCACCATGGCCATGACATACATAAACACAAAGATACAGATCGTGATTGTCAGAAGGAGCTGTGTGTCCGTGATCGGTTCCCTTCGGCGCTGCGAAAGATTCTTTTCCGGTGCTTTCATATTATGCAGCCTCCTTTCCTGTAAGTGTCTGATGTTTATCTCTGTACTTCTTCAGCCGGCGGTCAAACGCCTCTTTCACTACAGGGGATCCCATGACAACCAGAATAATAATGACAACAGCCTTGTAGGCTTTAACATCAGTGGAAGGCACCTTCATGGCATACAGCGTGATGGTCAGCATCTGGATTGCATAAGCGCCAAGGACTGAGCCGAGCATCCTGAATTTTCCGCCTCCCAGGCTGTTTCCGCCGATCGCTACTGCCAGGATCGCATCCATCTCGATATTGATAAGGAGAGTTTCATGGTTGATCAGGCTCAGGCGGCTGACACCGATTACACCGGCAACAGCACAGCAGGCGCCCAGAATCATGAATGCCAGAAGCTTAATTCCTACATAGTTGATACCGTTGAGTCTTGCTGCACGCTGGTTGATACCGACCGACTGGATATAGAGCCTGAGTGTTGTGAGCCGGAACAGGACACAAAAAAGGATGCCGGTCAGGATGACAATCAGAATCGGCGTCGGTACGGGGATGCCGGGAATAAAGCTTCCGATGGCGTTAATGATCGGGCTCTCAACCGTCGGTGTGGCGCCGCCGTTGATCCAGTAGGCGATGCTTCGTCCGCAGGTAAACAGGATCAGAGTCGCGATCATCGGCTGGATTCCGAAGACGGATACCAGCATGCCGTTGAAGGATCCGAAGATCATGGCGACTGCGCAGCAAAGGATCACGGCAAGGATTACGGTAAAAGGTGAAATAGATGCTCCACCCTTGAGCACCTTGACAAACACACTTCCCGCGATGGCAGCCAGCGCGCCGACGGAGATATCCTGTCCGCCGGAGGCTGCTGTCACCAGCGTCATCCCCATTGCCAGAATCACCAGCTCAGATGCACCGTTCAGAATCGAAATCAGATTGCCCTGCAGCACCGGCTGGCCGTTATTGTTGGATGCGAGGCTCACGGAGAAAAAGGACGGATCCCGGAAAAGATTGAAGATTACCAGGATGATAATAGCGATCAGCGGGATCAGCAGCTGCGTATAATTCGCGAAAAAACCGGATTGTTTGTTTTTGCTCATATCAGTTCCCCTCTCTCCTGTCTCCGGCAATTGTGCGCATCACGCAGTCCTGTGTCAGTTCTTCCCCCTTCAGCTCACCGACAATATTCCGGTCACGCATGACAATAAGGCGTGAACACGTCCGGAGCATTTCTTCAATCTCAGAAGAGATGAAGGTGATACTCATCCCTTCTTCCGCAAGTCTCAGCACAAGCTTCTGGATCTCTGTCTTGGTTCCGACATCAATGCCTCTTGTCGGTTCATCAAGAATCAGGTAATCGGGATGCGTCAAAAGCCACCTCGCCAGGATGACCTTCTGCTGATTGCCTCCCGACAAAGACCCGACCGGCGTCTCCATGGAAGCAGTCTTGATCTCCAGTGCTTTTATGTATTCTTCCGCAAATTCCTCAGCCTGTGCGCGTGAGAAAGGATGGCCCATGCCCTGAATCACCTGCAGGGCCAGAATGATATTATCCCGAACGGACAAATCTGCTATAATACCGTCTCCCTTCCGGTCTTCCGGCAGATATCCGATACCGTTTCTCATGGCATCCAGAGGTTTATTGATTTTTACGGACTTTCCTTTCATGGCAACCTTGCCGCCTGTCACCTGATCCGCGCCGAAGATTGCTCGTACGCTCTCACTTCGTCCGGAACCGAGAAGCCCTGTAAAGCCGTTGACTTCACCTTTGGCAATATGAAAATCAAACGGCCTTGTCTCAGTGCTGGAAAGACCTTCCGCCTGATACAGAATTTCCTTCCCTGCCTCATCTGTGCGCTCCTGTTTTTTGATAACGGCCAGTTCTTCAAGATCCTTACCGATCATCTTAGCGACAAGCTCAACCTGCGGCAGATCCTTAACTTCATATTCTCCGACC
>ODAI010708744.1_pt1 | contig 26636 bp, 23 predicted proteins | sample 1539321 | NCBI WGS metagenome assembly ODAI01 (sample SAMN02144231, study PRJEB22623) | gut metagenome | biome: sheep rumen | host: Ovis aries | place: New Zealand
CGATGTTCCTGTTACTGTTATCGGTGCTTTGTCTGCCCATGCTATAGCAACAGCTTTTTTGCCGTCTGTACCGTCAACGATATCTGCTACATAAACACCTTTGCTATTCGTTGCGGCTGAAGCAGCCGATGTTGCATAGCGTGCTGCATTTGTTGCATCAACACCATCTGCTACGGGTTCGAGAATAGCGGGGTCATAAGAAACCTTAACAGCAAAACCGTTGATGTTTTCGGAAGCTAAACCTTCATTAGGGTCCGCAAAAACCTTTACGCTTACGGTATCATTGACCTTTGCGCCGTTTGCGTTAACGCTTTCAACCGAGTAAACGGCAGCCTGTGCGGCAACGCTCATCAAAGCCATTGAAGCTACAGCAATGCAAGCACCTACAATTTTTTTGATTTTCATACTTTTCCTCCTTTATGATTCGTTAGAATTTTTGCTTGTACTACAAGCTGATTAAATATATAGTAAACGACATTTAAAAACGTCATTTACTATAACCCTGCGGGGCATGCACACGACTGTGTATAAATAATAAAGCCACTTTGCGGCACGCAGTCGGCGCAAGTAAACGTCCAAAGTCCAAGGACTTCTGTCGTTTATTATAATTAACCATTGTTATACAATTATTATATATAATTATGAATGATTTTGCAATAGTTTTTTTAATTTTTTTTAAAAAATTTTATACATTTGCCGTAATGCGATTTTTGGGTATTTTACGTAAATACTTATAGCATTTTTTGTATTGCGAATATGCTTCTTTGTAGTCTTCTTTTGTCGGCTCGTATCCGCCGAAAGCAGTCTTTTCAAATAAAGTCAGCAGCTTTTCGGGAGATACGCCCCTGCTTTCTTTGAAATAATTGCGAAGCATTTTGACCGTATAGGCGGAGTAATCGTCTTTGGCGGAAAAATTCGTCAGCCTGTAAAGGTTTTTGTATAAGGCAAATACACGCTGCTTTATTGGCATAAAACAGAGGAGTATACGCAAAAGACGTTCTTTTATGCGGTCGAAAAGCACAACGAATATCACAAAGAACAGCACGATGAACACTATAAAGAACCTGCTCAGCATAAATATCAGATAGAACAGGAAATTCGTGTTAAATCCACTGCCGCCCGAGAAGTCCGATCTGTAGGTCGAAACCGTGGGGTCGAAAGTGAGCCAGCCCGCACCGGGGATATACACCTCCACAAAGGCGTGGGCATGACCGTCACGCACTACAATGGTATCGCCGCCGTCTTCTTCACGCTCAAAAGCCGCAAAGCCCTCGACATAGCGTGCAGGCATACCCAAAGAACGTGCCATAAGTGTCATTGCTGTCGCATAGCCTGCGCAGTAGCCCGTTTTGCTCTCAAACACAAAATAGTCAACCGAATTGTCATCGGGAGAGTATTCCGTTGAATATGTAAAGCCGTTCACGGTGAAATAGCGTTCAAGCAGCTTTGCTTTTTCGTAGTCGCCGCGGCCGTCTTTTGTTATATCTTCGGAAAGTGCACGCAGGCGGTCGCTTATGCCCGATTGTTCGGTATAATCGGAAAGTGCGGCGATGTAGTCCTCCGCAAGCCTTTGTGCCGCTTCGTTATCGGGGTGTTTCGCAAGCATATTTATATATTTGCCGCGCGTAAGTCCGAGCAGACCGACATAAGCCTGCATACCGGGCTCAATATCCATATATTCAAAGGTATCGTCAAGCGGTTCCGCTTCCTCGCCCCAATTCCTTATGCGGAAGACCATGGAAGCAGGCGCATACTTGAAGTATGTGAGCATTGAACGCTCTTTATCGTCTGTCACAGTGCCGTAGGGCGAGGGGAGATAAGTCGCTCTGAAATCGTCGCCCTGCACGGTAAGCTCTTTGACACGGTAAAGTATCTTATCCTCGGGCACCGATATGCTGCGCTCTTCAATGGAGAGTCTGCGCATATCCGCAATAATATCATCCGTTGAATACTCGGGCGCTTCGAGAGAGTAGGGCGTACCGCGCCAATAGCGGTAATTGTTCGCCTCCCATACATCGCCGTTAAAATGGTCGTATACCTGCCTGCGCAGATAGTATATCTCGTGGTTTCCGTCGTCTTTTACATAAAATATAGGCGTTGAATTAAAGCCGAAGCCGCCGCGCCTTGTTGACGAACTGCTCGAAGTGCCTTCATAGCCGCTCGTTCCCGCACCCTGAAAAAGCAGTGTATCGAAAAAATCCGCGCTTTTTTCAAGCTGCGAACGGTAGGTCGGCTTTTTTACGGTCATTGCTATCGCGCCCGTGACCGAGATAAATATCGCAAAACTCATTATATAGGCGCGGTCAAGCTTCAGACTGCTGTGCTTTAAATACTCTTTTGCGGGGTCTATGCGCCTGTTGTGTACCATAACCGCAAGGAAGAGCGTTATAATAACGGTTATCATCATCGGCGGCATTATATCACCGCGCTTTGCGTAAAGCACAAAGGGGAAAAGTGTACACAGCATCACACCGAGACTGCGGTAGCGCACCTGTGTGAAATAATACAGCACGGATGCCACAAAAAAACCTCCGCCCACGAAGGTCGCACGCATATAAGTCGGGTGATAGCCGCTTATACCTTCTTCGCCGTAAAACCAGTCTATTGCGCTGATGCCCGTATATGTGCCGTACCAGAAAAGGCGCAGGCAGTACAGACTTATTGCAATAAAGAAGCCCATATAGAGAAGACCGCCGACGGCTTCAAGCTTTTTGAGCAGGTCAAACACCGCAAAAAGCACAAACATCGCAATAACTGCCGTAAACATCAGCGGCAGCGCCTGCGGCGGATAGATGACATGCACTATGGAATAGCATATCGCACCGCCGAGCATAACGGGGCAGAGATAGCGGCTCAACCGCTCCTGCAATACCGCTTTGCGGTCGGTTGTTATATTCTTTTTTTTGGTTCTGTAAGTATTTTCCATATATAGTCACTTAATTAAAATTTTATAGTCAATTCATTTTTGAAAATTCAAATTCATCGGTTATCGTCCAATGTCCGTCATTTGCAAGCACAACGCCCGATTCGTATGCCGTTATAATCAGCGCCTCGGGGTAGAGTGAGGCGATCTGCTCGGCAGAATATGCGCAGTCTTTAAGTGCCGATGAAAAGCAGATAGGCGTTTTGCCCGCTGCGGCTATCTGCGGCGGTACGGGCTCGGTAGGCTCACACGGCGTATAGTCCGATAAAAGCTCCTGTATTTTCAGCACATCGCCTTGTTCGTGTATCTCGTTTTCTATCCACGCACCTTTTTTGCAGAAATAAAAAGTTGCATCCCTGCCTTCACGCACAAGCATCATAAACATCGCAAGTGCGCCCTCTATAACGGTATCGCGCACTTTCAGCGAAAACTCGGTGTCCTCCATAACGGGACAGTCGAGGAAAAACATCTGACCTGTGCCGTGTATCTGCTCGTCAAGACGTATCATATAAATATCGCGCTTGGACGAAAGCTTCCAATTAATGCGCTTTATCGGGTCGCCGGGCACATATTCCCTGTGGTCATAGCCTGCCGTGCCCGTGGGCAGCTGCGATGTTTCTCCCGATTCCTCCTCTTCATCGTCATTTGAAGAAAAACGGTTCGCAGTCTTTAAAAAGTCCGTCTGTACCACGGCATCGGGAATATCGGGGTAAACAGCTGCCTTAAAGCTTAATTCGTCCTCGTGAACTTTCAGGGCAAAGGTGAATATGCCCAAAAAATCGCTCAAAGCGACACGTTTTACGTGTACCTCCGCAAGTCCGCTGTGTACGGCTTTTAGAGGTATTTTTACGGTGTTGCCCATTCTGCCCATAACGGCGCATTTGAAAACGCTCACCTTACCCATATCCAGCTGCGGCGAACATTCAAGCTCGACTTCCGCCACGGGAACGGGCAGTATCATTGAATTATTCAGTTTTACTATACAGTTTATCATCTCGCCTTTTGCGGCGGCCTTTGTGTCGGTGCTTATCTGCACTTCAAGTGTTTTGCGCGCTATAAGCGTAAGAAACAGCGACAGCACAAGTGCGCATATCAGCGCGGAAGCAAGGAAAATGCCTATGGTGCCGTTAAGGTAGTACATTATCATAAGCGATATAAGGATACAGCCCGTATAGCTTAAAAATGATGATATTGTCCTGACTGTCGGCGAGATCTTTTCAATAAATTCTTTCATATATATACTTTCAATTAAATATTATAAATTAAATATTTCAATTATATACTTTCAATAAATTATATACTGATCGTCCAAAAATCATTTTACGGGTACGGGTACGCTCATTGCTATCTCTTCCATAACGGCTTCGGCATTTTCAAACACCGATTTGCCCTTGGGTGAGAGCATGAGCCTGTGAGAAAGCACTGCCGACATAACGGCGCGCACATCATCGGGTACAACGTAATCCCTGCCGTCAACATAGGCATAGGCTTTTGATGCCTTTAAAAGCGCAATGCCGCCGCGGGGTGATGCGCCGAGTTTAACAAGCTCGGACTGTCTTGAAGCGTTGAGCAGGGCAACGATATAGTTTTTGATGCTGTCCGTACAGCGCACACCTTTAACGCCTTCTATATGCCTGTTTACATCATCTATAGTCATTACCGCAGGCAGTTTCTCCTTATAATGCGGGTCCTCGGAACGTGTGATTATATCAAGCTCCTCTTCGGGCTCGGGGTATCCTATGGATATTTTCATCAAAAATCTGTCCATCTGTGCTTCGGGCAGGTGATAGGTGCCGTAAGTCTCGACGGGGTTTTGCGTTGCCATTACCATAAAAGGCGCAGGCAGCGGCATTGTGCGGCCGTCAAGTGATATTTGGTGTTCCTCCATTACTTCAAGCAGGGAGGACTGTGTTTTGGGTGAAGCGCGGTTTATCTCGTCCGCAAGCAGAAAGTTGCACATTGCTGCGCCCTGCCTGTATTCAAGCTGCTTTGACTGCGGGTCTATCATCGAAAAACCTACTATATCCGACGGCATTATGTCGGGCGTGAGCTGTATACGGTTGAACATACCGTCAACCGAGTTTGCAAGCGCCGCAACAAGACGTGTTTTGCCCACACCCGGCACGTCTTCTATCAGTACGTGACCCTCCGCGAGCATGGCGCAGATGACTTTTATAATTGCTTCGCGCTTTCCGACTATGACTTTTTCTATATTTTCGACAAGTGCTCCGATCTGTTCGTTCATTTTTGACCTCCAATTATTAATCTTATGTATATAATAACATAAAAAATGCGTTTTAACAATAAAAAGTTGATAATCGGTCGAAAAAAAGAAAGAGTGTGTTTTGTCAAGCCTTGACTTTTTTGGTTGTAAAGTGTATGATTATATAATCAGGGAAGTATCGTTTAAAAAACAGGAGAGAAAAATGAGCAGTATAGATCTTAAACTGAATTGGGCATTTACGTCCGTCAGTGATATTTTTATAGAAGAATATATGACAAGGCCGAATTATCCCGTTTATTCGCTCGTTTACATATATGCGCTCAAAAAGGCGGCTCGCGGCGAGGAACTGACCAACAAGTCGGTAGCTGAAAAATTTGAGCTTATGGAGTCGGAGGTTGCCAAAATATGGCAGTATTGGGAAGAAAACGGTCTGATGAAACAGCATGATGACAACAGTATAGAGTTTATCATGCCAAAAACAAGAGAAACACAGGCGGAAAAGCCTGCGGCACAGCCCAAAAAGACAGAGGATATGCCTACTGTATTTACGCTTGAAAAGAAGCCGTCCTATACACCGGAAGATATAAAAAAACTATCGGAAAAAGACGAACAGATACCGATGCTTTTGGGTGCTGCGGAGAAGCTTTTGAACAAGCCTTTGAGCGCAAATGGTGCAAATACGATAGTCGGGTTTTACGATTGGCTCGGCCTGCCCGTGGAGGTCATTTATGTGCTTTTAAGCTACTGCGGCAAGCACCGCAAGAGTATGCGCTATATGGAAACAACGGCTATGGATTGGTCTAAAAAAAGCATAAATACCGTTGATGCGGCGGAAGATTATCTCAATATCTTCCTTAATGAGTACAAAAAGATAATGCGTGCATACGGAGTTAACGACCGCTCACCGAGCGAGGAAGAGCAGGAATATATGTCAAGCTGGGTAAAAAGGCTGAAAATGCCTATGGCGCTGATAAAAGAAGCCTGCGTGCGCACAGTGAACAATACGGGCAAGGTGAGTTTTGCATACACCAATTCGATATTGATAAATTGGCACGATATGAATGTGACCACTCTCGATGGGGTCAGGGAACTTGACGAGGAGCATAAAAAGAATACCGCACCAAAGCCGAAAAGTAAGCCGCAAAAGCAAAAAACAGGCGATTATGAGCAGCGCAGCTATGACGAGAACACGCTGGAGGATATTTTTGACAGAAAGGCGGGTGAGTAAGCTATGAACGCTATTGATAAAATGTATAATGATGTTTCGCTGATGTATGAGCGCGACAGAGACAAAAACGCAAGAACGGAAGAACGGCGCCGTGCGGAAATATTCCGCAAAATACCGCGCATAGAGGAGATCGAGAACTTTTTTGTAAACAGCGGCGTCGAGCTTGCAAGGATAGCCCTTAAAGCAAAAGACCCCGAAACGCGCAGAATGATGACTCTTGAATATAAGGCAAAGACGGATGACCTTATACTTGAAAAAAAGCAGCTGCTGCGCATAAACGGCTACCCCGAGGATTATCTTGACCCTATATATACTTGCCCGATATGCAGGGATACGGGCAATGACGGCATTAAAAAATGCTCCTGCTTCAATAAAAGGCTGATAGAGAGCAATTATGCGGCATCGGGTGTGTCGGGTTTGCTTGAAAATGAAAACTTTGATTCCTTTGACCTTAAAGTGTTTTCGGACAAGGCAGAAGGGGACAGACCTTCACCGCGCGAAAATGCGGCAAATATTCTTGCCTGTATTAAAGACATAGTTTCAAAGACGGACAGGGAACACCCGTGCAGCCTTATCTTTTCGGGCAGAACCGGCGTGGGGAAAACCTTTTTCTGCAATTGTGCGGCAAAGGCGCTTCTCGATAAAGGTCTTTCACTTTATTACGTAAGTGCTTTCAGACTTTTTAATGACATAAGCAACAGCCATTTTGACCATAATAAAGACAGCGACAGTTACGGAGATGCTTTGCCTGTGCTTACGTGTGATGTCCTTGTTATAGACGATCTCGGTGCTGAGATAATCACAAGCGTTACGATCGCTTATTTTACGGATATAATAAATCAGCGTATAAGAAACGGGCTTTCAACTATCATATCAACTAATTATCTGATAAGTGAGATATTCAAAACATACGGTGAGCGTGTGGGTTCGCGTTTTGCACAGTATTACAGGCTTTTCAGACTTTATGGCGAAGATATAAGGCTTAAATAAGCATAAAAACCAAATTCCCCTTTGTGCGATATGTATATTTTGCCAATTAAAAATTGTTTAATTTTTACATAATTTTAATTTATGGTTGAATATATTATTAAAATAGTGTATAATATAAGCAATAATATTATTTGGGATGTTGTGACGCCCAAAACAGGATCGAGGGGATTTATGTGATTGAAGCTGTCAGCTGCGGCGGCGTTGTGATCCATAAAGGCAAGGTTCTGTTGCTTTATAAAAACCAGAACGGCAGATATATGGGCTGGGTAATGCCAAAAGGTACGGTCGAAAGCGGCGAGACCTTTAAAGAAACAGCCTTGAGGGAGGTTAAAGAGGAAACGGATGTTGATGCCGAAATAGTGAAATATATCGGTAAAACGCAGTATACATTCAGGGGTAATAACGATATAGTGAACAAAACGGTCCACTGGTATCTTATGACTTCGGACTCCTATTATTGTAAACCACAGGCGGAAGAATTTTTCGCCGATGCAGGTTATTATAAGCAGCATGAGGCATACTATCTGCTTAAATTTCACGATGAAAAGCAGATGATGCGCCGCGCCTATGCGGAGTACAACGAAATGAGGAACAAAGGGTTCAGAACCAAACTCAACTGAACCGAAATAATGAAAACGGAGGCATTTTTATGAAAGCGGATTATTTACTTGACGAGATCAAATCTTCATTAAAGCGTATTGAAAAAAAGGATAATACAAGAACTATAGTTATTGCGTCTATTGCGATAATTCTTGCCGTTCTTGCGGTTATTGCCATTGCGATCAAGCTTAAAAACAAGTTTTCCGAGTTTGACGATATGTATGACGATTATGACGACTTTGACGATTATGACGAGTTCGATTATACCGACTACAACGATTTTGACGATGACGACACTGACGAAACTTATCACACATTAAGCTTTGAACAGGACGCGGAAGAAATGGAATAAGATCCGTCAAAATATGATTTTCAGGGGCTGAAACGTGGGCGAAAAACTGCGGGCAGCCCCTTATAAGATTATACATGATTTTATGGAGGACAAAATGAGTATTGATTTAAAAAACAGGCATTTGCTTACTCTTTTGGATTATACACCAGATGAGATACAGTATCTGATTGACCTTGCCGAAGACTTAAAGGCAAAGAAAAAGGCAGGCACGGCGCATGATGTTTTTAAGGGCAAAAATATAGCCCTCATATTTGAAAAAACAAGCACACGCACACGCTGCTCCTTTGAGGTAGCTGCTTATGACCTTGGTATGGGCGTTACATATCTTGACCCTCTCGGTTCTCAGATAGGCAAAAAAGAAAGCATTGCCGATACCGCAAGGGTGCTGGGCAGAATGTATGACGGCATTGAATACCGCGGTTTCGGTCAGGAGATAGTGGAGGAACTTGCAAAATATGCAGGTGTACCCGTATGGAACGGTCTTACTAATGAATATCACCCTACACAGGTGCTTGCCGATATGCTCACAATAAAAGAACACAAGGGCAGGATAAAGGGCATAAAGCTTGTATATATGGGCGATGCACGCTATAATATGGGCAACAGCCTTATGATAGCTTCGGCAAAGATGGGCATGGATTTTGTGGCATGCGCACCGAAAGCTTATCACCCCAACAGCGAACTTTTAAAAAAATGCAGCGAGATAGCAAAAGAAAACGGCTCGACTATAACACTTACGGAAAATGTTGATGAAGCGGTGAAGGATGCGGATATCATCTATACCGATGTCTGGGTATCTATGGGTGAGCCCGATGAAGTATGGGAAAAGCGCATAAAAGAGCTTCTGCCTTATCAGGTAAATAAAAAAGTTATGGATAAAGCAGGCGAACAGGCTTTGTTTATGCACTGTCTGCCCGCATTCCACGACCTTAACACCACAATAGGCAAAGAGATCAGCAAAAAGTTCCATATAGACGAAATGGAAGTTTCGCATGAGGTGTTTGAATCGCCTGCATCTATCGTATTTGATGAGGCGGAAAACCGTATGCACACTATAAAAGCGGTGATCGCCGCAACTTTGGGATATAAGAATCAATAATAAAGGAAGTACAAAAATGGAAGAAAACAAGAAAGTCATTTATTCGGCTATGCAGCCTTCGGGCGTACCGTCACTCGGCAACTACCTCGGAGCACTTAAAAACTGGAAAAATTTGCAGGATGAATATAACTGCATCTACGGCATTGCAAATATGCACGCACTTACCGTACGTCAGAACCCGACGGAGTTAAGACAGCGCACACGCAATCTTATAATTCTGTTTATGGCTCTGGGTATCGACCCCGAGAAGAATATACTCTATGTACAGAGTGATGTTTCGGCTCATGCGGAGCTTTCGTGGATACTCAACTGTTTTACATATATGGGCGAATTGAGCCGTATGACACAGTTCAAGGATAAGTCTGCAAAGCACGCGGACAATATCAATGCAGGTCTTTTCACCTATCCTGCGCTTATGGCGGCGGATATTCTTCTCTACCAGGCAGACCTTGTGCCCGTTGGTGAAGATCAGCGTCAACATCTGGAGATAACACGCGACCTTGCGGAGCGTTTCAACAATATCTACGGCGATGTATTCAAGGTGCCTGATGCGTATATTGCGAAAGTCGGCGCAAGGATAATGGGCTTGCAGGAGCCTACACGCAAGATGAGCAAGTCCGAAAGCGACAACGACAACAATGTTATCTTTGTGCTTGACGACCTTAATCAGATAGCAAACAAAATAAAGCGCGCTGTTACCGACAGCGATACGGAAGTTCGCTTTGACCCTGAAAATAAGCCCGGCGTAAGCAATCTTCTGAGCATCTATTCAACAATTGTAGGCAAAACGCCCGAAGAAAGCGCACTTGAATTTGCAGGTGTCGGCTACGGCGATTTTAAAAAGAAGGTTGCCGATGCCGTTGTTGAGGAAATACGACCGATCCAGGAGGAATTCAAGAGAATTTCCGCCGATAAGGCTTTTGTTGATAAGGTAATGAAAGAAGGTGCGGAAAAGGCGGCTTATATTGCAAACAAAACTTTGAGAAAAGTTAAGAAGAAAGTCGGCTATCCGAATTAAGCACATTATCGTGTCATGGGATCGTATTATTATTGAGATAATGAAACACAGGATAGTTTATTTGATACTTTTTATACTGCTGTTTGCGCTCGAAACTCTTATTGCTCTTACCTTGCACGGCGGCTTTATTCGCTCATATATGGGTGATGTTATAGTCGTGTGGGTGGTGTACTGCTTTGTTCAGGCAATTTTGGGCGGTAAAAACAACCATTTTATCGTTGCGCTTTCGGTTATGTTTTTCGCCTTTTTGGTGGAATTCTTGCAGGGCGTACATATTGTGGATATACTCGGTTTAAGCGATAACGCATTTTTAAGGACTGTTATCGGCACAAGCTTTTCATGGGCAGATCTGGTATGTTATGCTGTCGGCACAGCTGTGGAGGTGCTTGGGATATGGACGGCGGAAAATTATTTATTGAAAAAATAAACAAATAAAACAGATTTTTTTACAGCCAAAACGGGCTGCCGCATTGAGCGACAGCCCGTTTTTTGTGTTATTTTATGCTGCTTCTATCGGGAAAGTATATGTCGAAACAAGTGCTTTCTGTAAGATGTGAGTTGAATCTGCGGCATCAATGCCGTTTTTGCCGTCAACATCGGCAGCTTTTTCGTTTATCTTAACAGCGTTTCTGTTAAGAACATACTGTAAGGTGAATGTAGCATCGGAAGCATCTATTTTGTTGTCTTCGTTAACATCACCGTATTTTACATCGCTTGCCGCATCGCCTAATTCAGCGATAAGACCGTTGATATAAGGTGTCCAATATTCGGAAGGAAGGTTCTCGTCATAAACGCCTGTTGCGGAGTTGATGTTGTAACCCTCAAATTTTGAATCCGACCATACCATAAACTCTGTGTTGCCTTCTGCATCTGTTGCAACAAGGCTTGCAGGCTTAACTATATCCTTTGAGAAAGCGTATGTGCCGTCTTCTTCAATAAAGTCAGCCATTATAGCTGCAAGAGCAAAACCGCCGAGCTTGGAGTGGTGAGTCTTTTCACCGTAGCCGAAGAGTCTCTTGGGTTCGGTTTCGTTGCCCTGTACCTTCCAGGCTTCTTCATAAAGGTTCTTTGAGATAGTGTAAAGGTCGATGCACTGTACACCGTTGTCCTCTGCTACCTGCTTTGTGGCAATAACGTATTCGTCTTTGCTGCCGTGGTGTGAGTAGATAGTACCGTCAGCATTGAAGTACATTCTGGAAACGGGTGTTACAAGAACGGGTGTTGCGCCTGCGTTCTTTGCAACATCAACATACTGCTGCAAGTACCAGCAGAAAGTACCGTCTGTACCCTGACCCATAACTGCATTCGTAGGTGCAGTGTAGGGGAACTTGCCGTTTGAATCGGGTGTGCCGATGGGAACATATCTGTCCTTATAGCTTGCGGAGCTGTCGTTGTGACCGAACTGGATAAAGAGGAAATCGCCCTTTGTTATCTGTTCTTTGATCTTGTCAAGATACTTGTCGCTGCCGTCTTCCTTTGTACCGTCAAGGAATGTCCAGGCGCTTCTGCCGCCCTGTGCATAGTCCATTACTTCAAACTTGCTGTCCTTGTCGATAAAGTAGGGCAGAAATTCGCCCCAGGAGCCTTCCATACGGTTTGTACCGTTGTTGATAGCGCCTGTTGAGTAATCCTTGACTGTGGAGTCACCTGCAAGGAAAATAACCGACTTGCCGCTTGTTCTGCCGTTGTCAACGCCGCCTGCGCCGAGTGTTATCTCTTTTTCGGTGATAAGCTCAACGGGTGTGCCCTTTGCGCCGCTGTAAAGCATAGGTGTTACAACAGCCTTGAGCTTTGAACCTATCATATCGTTTGTAAGCACGATCTCGCCGCCGTCTGCCTTTGAAGCAGCCTTTACAAGTGTGTCTGTACCGTCTTTTACAAGATACCAGTCTATTTCGGTAGCATCTGTGCCGCTGTTTGCGCCAAGATCATAAACTACCTTGAATGTGTTGCCTGTCTGGGGAAGAAGAACATCGCCGTCTGTGCTGAGGTTAGGTGTGCCGCTGAATGCGGGAGCGCCGTTTTCGTCAACATAGTAAACGGGTGTCCAGTCTCCGAAGTAGGTCTTGGGGTCAACATTGCCGCTTGACTGTACTGTGCCTGCTGTTCTGCCGCTTACGTCAACGGCTGTGCCCGCAAATGTTGTGTTGTATTCCTTGAACTGTGCATCCTCGGGATTTGCGCTGCTCATCTTTGTCCAGCCTGCTGCTGTGATGGCATCTGCGTTTTCAAGCTTTGTGTTTACAAAGAATACGCCTGCATCCTTGTCCCAGGGTCTGCCGAAGCAGCCTGCACCGTATTTCATACCTTCTTTATTTGTAATAGTACAGCTTCTGAATAAGTAGCCGTTGTAGCCTGCTGTGCCGTTTGCGCGTGCTGCCGTTACATAACCGCCTGTTGCGCTGTCGCTGTAGCCGCCGAAGCAAAGCTCGCAGCCGTCAAATACTGCATCGCCGCTGCCGAAGATGTAGTCTGTGTTGCCCTGTACATAGCAGTCTTTGTAGTAAACATCTATATCACTGCCCATGTAAAGTGTATCCTGGCTGCCTATGAATGAGCAGTCCTTGAATTCACAGTTGTCAGCCTCTATTGAAAGAGCTGTTGCACGTTCTGTGGCTGTCTTTGTTGTAACATCTGCACCAAGTGTTCTCTTGAACGAGATGGAGCTGTCTGAAGGAGGATTGAGCGCTACGCCGTCCTGGATCTCCTCGTCTGTTACATACTGGTTGAATGATGCTTCAAAAGTGATGCCCTCTGCACGGAAAGCTGTTGCGGTTTTCTTAACATAAACAGCTGTACCCCACTTCTGGACATTGTGCTTGTCATATTTATCAAATGCGTTTTCGGGGTTGTAGTAGCCAGTTGTGTCGGCGCTGAAATATTCGTAGCCGATACCGTAGTACCATGTAAGCTTGACTTCGCCGCTGCCTTCCTTAACGAATGTAAGGTAAGGTGTATCTATAGAGAACTGTTCTCTGTAAACACCGGGTGCGATATGCACTGTAATGCGCTGTGCTTCGCTTGTGGGGTTCATAGCCTTTACGGCTGCCATAGCCTCTGTCATTGTTGCGTAGTTGGGGCTCTTGCCCGATACGCCTACATAAACGTCCTTGCTGTAAGTTACGGAAGGTGTGCTCTTGGGGCTTTCAACAAAAAGAAGGTCTTTTGTTACGTCCTTGCCGTTTACAACAACGTGTGTATTTGTCTTATAGCCGTCAACAGTTGCAACAGCCTGATAAGAACCGTCGCGGAGCTTTGCTGTATAGCCTGTTCCGCTGATGTCTGCCGTGTATGAATAATCATCCGCAACATTTACAAATGTAAGTGCGGTAACTTTTGCACTGCCAAGATCTATAAATGAGCCCTTTGCAGTGTAAAGCGCCTTTGCCGCAACAGTGATATCCTGTGTAAGGTCCTTGTTTGCGTTTACGCTGCCGCCCGATGTGATCTCGTAATCGTTTACACCGACAAGTGAAACAGTGTATTCAACATCGGGTTCAAGAGTAGCGGAGAAACCGAGGCTTGAATCAAGATTTGCCTTTACGGTCTCTGCGAGGCTGTCTGCATCGGGTGTAAGCACAACTTCAAGCTTGCTTGTATCATAACCTGCCGCAAAGCCCGTTACCTTACCCTTGTAAGTGAAAGTAGCCTTTTCCTCAACCTTGAGGTTGGCTGTCTTGCCCGAAGCTATATCGGCAGCGGTGATCTCGACGCTCTTTGTGTCGTTTGTGAAACCGTAGCCTGCTACGCCTGTCATAGTTGCTGTATAGGTATAGCCGGGAGTAAGGGAAACCGTGTAGTTTAAGCCGTTTACTTCGGCTATTGTGTCCTTGCCCGTGACCTTGTTTCTGAAAGATACGCCAAAGCCGCTTACGGGAAGGCTTGATAAGTCTATACTGCCCGAAACGGATGCTGCGGGATAACGTACTATACGGTTGATAACAGGCTTGCCGCCCGTTGCATCGAACCATACCTTGAAATCTGCGGACTCTTCTGCAATAAAGTTAAGAATACCGCCGTCTTTTGACATTTCAACAACGGAGTCCTGTGAACCGCCCGTGAAATGTGTAAGTGTAGCCGCACCGTTTGATGTGCCTGCGTATACGCTTACCGCATCACCTGCGTTTACGCCTTTTACCGTTGCGAAACGTCTCATATCGCCGCCTGTACCGTTGCAGTAGTACATACCGTTTGCGGTATAGCCGTCACTGTAAGCGGTAGTTGCCTTGCCGCTTGTGGAAACGTCGATTCCGTTTGTACCCGTACCGTAGATACGGTCGTTTTTGGTAACTGTAAGGGTAAGACCGTCAAATACCACTTCGCCGTCGGCTGTGAATTTACCGTCTGTACCGAGTTTGTCTTTGCCCATTGTGCTAAGGTCATCAACCGTGATGTGGTTGGTATATTCCGAACCGCTCTGAGCAACACCGCCAAAATCCCACACGTCTATCGTTTTAGCTGCCGCAAAGACCTGAATGCCCGTTACGTTTGAAAGCACCGAACAAGTGGTCATCACCACAGCAAGAAAACGGCTGACATGTCGTTTTGATGCTTGTTTCATCAGTATTCCTCCTTTTTCATCTGTATTAAACAGATCAAGATAGGTAATGTATTTACCTATCATACATTATAGCAAAATTACCATAATAAATCAAGCAGTTTAGCAAATTGCAGATGGATATGACAACGAATTTGTCATATCCAACAAAAAAAACAGTTTAAACTGTACGTTTTATACAAAAAGACTGCCGCAGATGAATGCGGCAGCCTCTTTGCTGTTATATAGTGTAGATAGGTTCACAGTTGTTTTTTTCAAGCATTTCAAAGCATTTTTCAAGCCCGTAATTATTGGTCAGGCAATAAATGATTATGCTGTCACGCTTGTTGCGCGGATATAGCTCGCTCAGACCTGCTATGTGCAGTAAACGCTGGGTTTCGGAAAGACCAAGTCCCATTCCGAAAGCTATCTGCAACAGATAATTCCGTGATGGATTGGTTTTGGTGCCTGCAAAGATATGATATCCGTAAGACTGTTGTATATTGCCCTTTTTAAAAACATCGGATTTTGAAAGACCTCTTTCGGTCAAAAGCTGGTTCAGATAAACGCAAAGATCGGGTTCTACCATTTCATCTTTGTTTTCTTTTATGTATTCGTCTATGGTACGGCTTTTTGTTGTCAATGTTTCCCATAGCTCTGTTGTAGTTTTTTTCAATTTACTCACCTGCTCATTGATTTTATCGTTTCAAGTATTATGACGCACATAAAAACAAATAGATTTATTGTGAACATAAAGAAAAATTTGACAGGTTTTTTTGCATATTTCAGTTCCGGGAATTTTCTCTGCCAGTCAAATTCGTTTCCCCAGAAAGCAATGGGGAAAATCATAATGGCCGTAAACTCTGCGATAAATACAAGGGTATCTGCGGTGAAATGAGTGAATAAAAGAGGGAATACCATTGTAAAGAATACAAGAATGTAATATGCAAAACGCAGCGTTTTTAAAATATTTGCGAAAGGTGATGCCGCTGTCAGGTTTTTTAAGGCGTTTTCAAGGTCTTTTACGTTTTTAAATCTTTCAAGCGGCGAAAACTTCATACATTTGGCTGCAATAAAAGCAAGGCCTTTTTTTAAGACAGTGTCATCATCGGAGTTTTCGAGCATAAAATCTATGACCGAGCCTACAGCGTAGATGTCGGTCAGTTGACTGCTTTGATAAAAACCATATTGTTCGGGTGCGGCAAATCCGGGTGTGCCAAGAATAGTTGTGTCTGTTTTGCCGTCTTTTTTATAACTGCGGGATATGTCAAAATCGACTATTTTTATCTCGCCATAGCGTGAAAGCAATACGTTGCTGTATGTAATATCACGGTGGATTATATTGTTTTGATGCAGTATTTTAAGTCCGCTGCAAAGTTCAAGTGCATACATTTTTATTTCGCTGCAGGTAAACTTCCTTTTCATGGCTATATCATATAAAGACAGTCCGTCAACGTATTCTTCTATAACTTCAAAACTGCCGTTTTCATCGGTCAATATATCATATATCCTTATGATATGACTGTTGTTTATGTTTTGGAGTTTTTTGTATATTTCCGCAGATTCGGGTGATATTGTCTTTTTGACGAATAATTTGTCGTTTTCATCCCGAACCAATCTGATGTTTTTACTTATGATCTTTTCGTCAAAATACTTCATAGCAATCTCTCCCGTATAGTTTATAAAACTATTTTACCATAGTTGAATATATATTTCAAATATTATAATCAAATATTGTATAGCGAGGGAGCGCCTTGTTTTTTATTTGTACAGCCCGATTATCGTTTCAATATCTTTTATAAAAGCTTCCGCTCGGGATTTGAAATTTTCGTACAGTACTATGTTACGCCCATCTTTTGTATTTATGGTCATTATGGTGTTTATGCCGAAGAGGAATGCAAACGGTATACCTACGATGGTAATGCAGTCTACCTTGTGGAAAAGGTTCATTTTTTTTATATATGTAATGCTGCTTATATTATCGTATGCCAATTCCGTCATAGTAAGGTATTTTTTTGGAAAGACATCAAAGGTAAGTTTGTCTTCGGTGAACGTAACGTGGGAACGGATCCTGCCGTTACCGATCGCAAAAGTTTGCTGCGTTGCCGAAGATAACTTGTGTGTTTTGCCGATAAGTTCTTCGGGCAGAGTCGGCTTTGGAGCGGTGCTTTTTCCGCAAACGGAGCAAAAACCGGACCCATCGGGTATTTCTGAATTACAATGAGGACAAATCATAAGAAAACCTCCTTTATTTTTGATGATTAATATTGTTTACGATAAATATCTTTTTGGCATTATCTGTGGAATATTATTTTCAGAATAGCCCAGGGTATAATGATAGGACCCAATATAACTCCCCAAAGTATTCTTTGTACCATAATGACACTCCATTGCCCAAAAATGACCTTGTTAGCCCATATGGTCTGTCCTACTGCCCAATATCCCAAAATCGAGTAAATGATTAGCAAAATCATAGCATCATACCTCCTTGTTATATAAATATTGTTAATTATGATATAAGTTTATCATATTTTGTAAAAACAATGTTCTACCGACAGTAGAAAAACGGACTTTTTTTAGTTTTATAGGCGCAAAAAAAACCGCTGCGTTAAACACAGCGGTTAGATTGTTTGTTTATTTTATATTATATATATTATACATTAAATCTGAAAAGGATAACATCGCCGTCTTTTACTACGTAATCCTTGCCCTCGCTGCGGTACACACCTGCTTCTTTTGCGGCTGCTGTACTGCCGAGGCGGACAAGATCGTCATAGGTCACAACTTCGGCACGGATAAAACCGCGTTCAAAGTCACTGTGTATCTTGCCTGCTGCCTGCGGAGCCTTTGTACCTTTTGTTATCGTCCAGGCGCGTACTTCGGTCACGCCTGCGGTAAGGTAGCTTATAAGACCGAGAAGATCGTAGCTTGCTGTGATAAGCCTGTCAAGACCGCCGCTCTCGCAGCCGAGGTCTTTAAGAAATTCAAGCTTTTCGTCCTCTTCAAGTTCGGCTATTTCTTCCTCTATCTTTGCGCATACAACAAATACGCTGTTGCCCTGTTCTGCGGCAAGCTCGCGTACTTTCTGAACATATTTATTGCTCTTGCCGTCATCTGCAAGGTCGTCTTCCGCAACATTTGCGGCATAAAGCACCTTTTTGTATGTGAGGAGGGTAAGGCTCTCAACAAAAGCTATCTCATCGGGGTCGGTGAGTTCAAGTGCTGATGCGCATTTGCCCTCTTCAAGCAAAGCCTGTATCTTTTTGAGTATTTCAAGCTCCTTTGCAAGCGATTTGTCGTTCATTGCCTGCTTCTGCGTCTTGGCGATACGGCGCTCTATAACTTCAAGGTCGGCGAAAATAAGTTCAAGGTTTATTGTTTCGATGTCTCGTACAGGGTCAACGCTTGCATCAACGTGTACAACATTGCTGTCTTCAAAACAGCGTACAACATGGACAATAGCATCAACTTCGCGGATGTGCGAAAGAAACTTGTTTCCGAGCCCCTCACCCTTGCTTGCGCCTTTTACAAGACCCGCAATATCCACAAATTCTATAACTGCGGGCGTTATCTTCTGTGTTTCGTACATTTTGCCCAGCACATCAAGGCGTTTGTCGGGTACGGGGACTATGCCTACATTGGGGTCGATCGTGCAGAAGGGGTAGTTCGCGGATTCCGCACCGCCGCCTGCAAGTGAGTTGAAAAGCGTGCTCTTGCCTACGTTCGGCAGACCTACTATACCTAATTTCATCCTATTTCCTCCATTACGTTCTGCATATCGTATTTGCCTGCGGCCTTGCCTGCTATAAATTTAGCGGCTTTTACCGCACCGACAGCGAAAACTTCCTTGCTGTATGCAGAGTGTTTGAATTCTATAACTTCGTCCTTGCCTGCAAATATAACTTCGTGGTCGCCCACTATTGTGCCGCCGCGTACTGCGCTCAGACCCAGCTGCTTGTGTTCGCGTTTTTCACGCACTGCGGAACGGTCGTAAACATATTCCATATTATCGGAAACACCTGCGTTTACGGCATCTGCAAGCATAAGTGCGGTACCGCTGGGCGCATCTATCTTCTGGTTGTGGTGTCTTTCCACTATTTCAATGTCAAAACCCTCCCGATAAAGCACATCGGAGTACTTTTTCAAAAGGCTTGCTATAAGGTTGATGCCCACACTCATATTTGCGGACTTGAAAACGGGTATGGTTTTTGCAGCTTCGTCAAGCATTTTGAGAGTATCTTCCGAAAGACCCGTCGTACAGATAACTACGGGCAGCTTTCTTGCAACTGCGTATTCAATAACTGCGGGAACGGCATTTGCGGTCGAAAAATCCACAAGTACATCTGCCTTGATGTCGCAGTCGTTTATATTTGTATATGTGGGAAACGGCGCGTTGCTTGCGGTTATGTCAATACCTGCCGCCATTTCGATATCGGGGTCGTTTTTCACAAGCTCGCATATAACACGGCCCATTTTGCCGTTGCAGCCGTGCATTATCATTTTTGTCATTTGCAAAACCTCACTTATTACTTTATCAAACCAAATTTCTTCATGCTTTCTCTTAACTTCTCGCGGTTCTCGTCCGCCATTTCAAGCAGGGGTGCGCGGAAGTTTGCTTCGCACTTGCCCATCATAGCCAATGCTTCCTTTACGGGGATGGGATTGACCTCGATAAAGAGCTTCTTTACAAGGTCTATTGCACCAAGCTGGAGCTCACAAGCCTTCTTTACATCGCCGTCAAGATAGCTCTGCACCATATCGTGAGTGTACTGCGGCGCAACATTTGAAAGCACGGAGATAACGCCCTTGCCGCCCAAAGAGAGCAGGGGAACTATCTGATCGTCATTGCCGCTGTAAATATCTATCTTGTCGCCGCAAAGTGCTGCGATCTCGGCAACCTGTGATATATTGCCGCTTGCTTCCTTTATGGCAACGATGTTTTCAACATCGGCAAGCTCGGCAACCGTTGCGGGAGCAATATTCAGACCTGTTCTGCCTGCTACGCTGTACATTATTATCGGGATATTTACTGCGCCTGCCATATCCTTGTAGTATTTTACAAGACCGCGCTGTGTTGTTTTGTTGTAGTAGGGTGTTACGATAAGCAGACCGTCTGCGCCGACTTCCTCTGCACGCTTTGCAAGCTGCATACCGTGTGCCGTATCATTGCTGCCTGCGCCTGCAATAACGGGGATGCGCTTGTTGACTTTCTTTACCGTAAATTCAATAACATTTATCTGCTCGTCATCCGTAAGTGTGGATGCTTCGCCCGTTGTACCGCAGATGATTATGGCATCTGTGTGGTTTTCTATCTGAAATTCAAGCATAGCCGCAAGAGCGTCGTAATCAACGCTGCCGTCGGCTTTGAACGGCGTTACGATAGCTACGCCTGCGCCTTTGAATAATGTCTTTTTTGCCATAATTGGACCTCCTTTATTATAATATATTATTTAATAGATTATTTTTTCTATATCGGCATCCACCATTCCATGAGTTTCCATCCTGAATCGCCGTCTGCTTGGAAAGAAAATGCAAGACAGGAAAAGACGATAAGCGTGATAACAAAGTAAATAACAAATCTTACCGTACTTATGCTTTTTTCCGTTTTCGCTCTTGTTTTGCAGAAGTTAAATGCCGCTGCGTTTAAGAAAATCAGCATTGCAATTCCGAAAGCGGCAAACAAAATGCCGAAAATACCGAAGAAATAAATCATAAACTGTACGGGGACAAAAAATACCCCGCATATCGCGTTTATAATCAAAGCTATCGGAAGCGGAACATAAGCAAAATAATCTTTAAGTATGTTTATAAAAGTTTTTATTCTTTCCATATGGTTTTTGGTTGTAGAGTATCGTTTATGCGGGGACGCTGTCCCCTGCACCCCTGCCGGCTTTTCAGAAAAGCCGGGCAAAACAATGCCGAGGTTATGCTGCTTTTGCATTAGTCTTTCGCCGTGTCGTTGCGGCTGCGCAGATCATTATCTGCGCAGCAGGCTTTAATCCGCAGGCTGTTTGCGTCGCTGTAAGCGACACAAATCCCGAAGGGACGGCGCAAACAATTCTGTTTGCGGCCGCCATACCGCGTTTTCGCCGAGGAGCAAAACTTGATTTTGCGTACCTTACAGGCACCAAGTGACGCTGAAAGCGGCGCGCCGTGTGCCTGCAAACCGGAGAAAAGCCTGCTTTTCTCCGACGATGTTGTCACTGCGTGACAACGAGTCAGTCAAAATAACCCTTTGCAGCAAGCAGTTCCGCAAGCAGAACAGCGCCGCCTGCCGCACCTCTCAATGTATTGTGTGAAAGGCATACAAACTTATAGTCGTACTGCTTATCTTCTCTCAAACGTCCTATGGAAACAGCCATACCGCCCTCTAACATACGGTCAAGTTTAGCCTGGGGTCTGTTGTCCTCTTCAAAATAGTTAAGGAACTGCTTGGGAGCGGAGGGCAGTTCAAGTTCCTGCGGAACGCCCGAAAAGTCTTTCCATGCCTTTAATATCTCCTCTTTGGATGGCTTGTTTTCAAAGCTTACAAAAACAGCAGCTGTGTGACCGTCGGAAACGGCAACTCTCAGGCACTGTGTTGTGATATTGGGTGTTGTTGCATTTTCTATAACATCGCCGTTTATCTTGCCCCAAACCTTTAAAGGCTCGTTCTCGCTCTTTTCTTCCTCGCCGCCGATATAAGGGATAAGATTATCCACCATTTCGGGCCATGTGTCAAATGTTTTGCCTGCGCCCGAAATTGCCTGATATGTGCAGGCGAGCACGTTCTTGATACCGTACTTTCTTAAAGGATGAAGTGCGGGAACATAGCTCTGTATGGAGCAGTTTGATTTTACTGCGATAAAGCCGCGCTTTGTGCCGAGACGCTTTCTCTGGGCTTCGATTATCTCGATGTGCTCGGGGTTGAGTTCGGGCACTACCATGGGAACATCGGGTGTGCCGCGGTTTGCGGAGTTGTTGCTCACAACGGGGCACTCTGCCTTTGCATAGCGTTCTTCAAGCGCCTTTATCTCGTCTTTTTTCATATCAACGGCACAGAAAACAAAGTCTACCATGCCTGCGATCTTTTCAACATCTGCTGTTGCATCCATAACTACAAGGTCTGCAACTTCTTCCGGCATAGGCTCTGTCATTGCCCAGCGGCTGCCTATGGCATCTTTGAGCTTTTTGCCTGCCGAACGGGGGCTTGCTGCCACAACTTTTACATCAAACCACGGATGCTTGCTTAAAAGCAGCGCAAAACGCTGACCTACCATACCCGTAGCGCCGATAATACCAACATTGTACTTTTTCATTTTTAATTCTCCTTATGTATTTTATTAAAATAAGTGGTTATACGTTACAAAAAAAGGAACGGCAAGAGCACCGTTCCATTAATTACGAAGTAAACGTAAGAATTAATGATAGCACTCCATCTGACGATGACAGTCGCAGGGCTGTTGACCGCAGCAACCGAACCACCCGACCGCAAAGCGGGGCGATCCTCGGCATTATCCCCTTTCACCGCAGTGTAAATGCCGCTTTGCCGACTGACTGCGGGTACTGATGAATAACGCACCTCTATCCATATAGAAATACTATATCATTTTAAAAAGGTATTGTCAAGCATTTGGATGGAGTAAATTAAAATAAATTGTTGTTTATCCGTTGGGTGTAAATAATAAAAAACACTCAAATAATCACGCAGAGATCATTGTAATTATTTTGCCGAGCGTTATAAATACTGTTTCATCTTGTTTAATTCCGATTTTTTTGATGTCAGACATTGCTGGTACAGATCTTCGGCATATACCGTGAATGCGGCACGCATAAGCGGATGCGTTATGCTCAGATCCATGCGCGGTGCGGTCAGATGATTTACTGTAACAGTTTTTTTGCCTATTATTATCCTGCTGTGAGAAAGAAGGGATGTCGGCAGGATAACAAACTTATAGTTTGCATATTTTTCCGTCATCGCTATTATATTTTTAATATGCAAAGAAAACTGCTCGGGTGTATAGTAAAGCCCCGGGATGCTCGAATCCACGCTTACTTTATGCTCAAAAAGCGTTTCGTCATCGGGCAGGGGTATATATTCGTTAACAAAGGCGTTTTCGATGTTTGTTATATAACGCCTGCGCTGAAGATCCCATTCACGGTAAAAAAGTCCGGCGTCCTTTTTGCTCATATCGGCGCAGAAACTGTCGGCAAGCTCTTTTGGCATTGTCGCAAGCGAAAGGGTGCTCTGTATAACGTGCACGCCTTTTTTCTCGTTGATCGTTTCGACAAACTGCTTGTTGGGTGTCATTATCTCCGTTTTTATAAGTTCGCGGCAGTCTTTCATAAGGATCTCGTAAAGTGTTTTGTAATGGTCGAGACGTTCTTTTTCGGTATAATAAGAGTATTCTGCCTTGTTTTCGCTTCCCGTGATATAGCTGCCGTATATGCAGGCGCTGTCAACGGCAAGAAACAGTGTTGTAAAAAATCTGCTGCCGCCCGGCTTTGTACTATAATAGGAAATAATGCCGCCCGTCATATAAAGCGGAAGCCAACCTTTTATGGCCTCTGTCATTTCGTCAAAACTGCGGTCGACATTGTGTATTATTATTATCTTGCCGCCGTTTCTTAAATAAAGGCTCATAAGCGAATACCATTTCAGCATAAAACTCTTGCTTCCCGTCATCCAGTTCATATTCTGGTCGGAGTAGAGCCATAATTCCTTTGTGCTGTTTTTTACGGCATTTCCGAGAAAACGCAGTACGGCTTTCTGTAAGCCCGATATATACAAATACTGTTTGGCATCGTCATTGAGCGTTTTGTCGTCAACGGCTTCTTCAAATGATAAAACGGGTACCTGCGGCGTTGGCGAAAAATTGTCAAAGCCTGCGATAAAGCTTTCAAGAATGGCATTGTTTTCGTCGCTTTCGGTAAACAGCCACGCTTTGAGCAAAACGGCGGCTTTTTCTTCCGTATCGGAAACATCCGGGGAGATATCCAGCAAACGTGCAAAATCTTCCGCGCGGTTCTGGGCATAAATACGCTTTACAAGTTCACTGCAAAATCTGTTTTGCATATTTTCGTCACGGGGCTGCGAAAGTCCGCTGCGCCAACGGCTTGTAAGCGACGGATCTACATTGAGCAGCTTGGCGAGCCTGATGTTTGAAAGTCCCGCAAGTGCATTTACCTGCTTGAATTTTTCGGAAAAATCTATGGTTTTTGTGGTCTTGTGCTTGCTTTTGCGTTCCTTTTTTATTTTCCGCTTTGACTCATGCCCTTCAAAAAGCCACTCGTAAAGCTGATGCCTTGCTGTAGGTTCGGGTGTATCTTCGGCACAGCCTGTAAGTATGTAAAGCTGCGGCAGAAGAGAGTGAGCGGCAGCATAATCGAAAATTCCGTGGGACATCCTGCCTGCGGCTCTGCCCGAGGGAGAAAGCTCTCGGCCTCCCGAGCGCACACGGTTTATGTATGATTTGTCACATTGCATAAATTCCGCAAGTTCGCGCGATTTAATATTTAGTTCTCTCATAAGGGTGCTGAATTTTTCGCTGAACATAGTTACCGCTCCTTTCCGAAAAATTTTTAAGAAAAAATCTATAATCAGTATTTCAATCTTATAATGTGTTTTTATACTTATTTACAGTATAACATATGATCGGCATAAAAACAGAGGACAAAATTAAAAATCATTGATATTTTTTTGTCCTCGATGCAGATCAAACATTTTTATGTTATAATCAAGAAGGATTTTGTAATATTTTGCAGAAATATAGTAAAGGAAAGTGTTTTACAAGGGGGAGATGAAAAATGGCTTTTTGCGGAAACTGCGGTGCAAGGCTTGCCGATGATGCGAAGTTTTGTGAAGTCTGCGGTGCAAAAGTTGAGCAGGAAGATGATTTATGTATAAAATGCGGCAGAACATTGCCTGAGGGTGCAAAGTTCTGTCCTATATGCGGGGCGGAAACAGGCGCTGTTTCGGGCAGGGTAAAACAGCCGAGCTATGTTCCGCAGTCAAATATGCAAAGGCAGAATATGCAGGGCGGAGGTTTTGTTGTACCCGATTCGCCTGCAACACAGCATATGAAGCGCAAAAGCAACGGAGGCTGTACGGGCTGCGGCTGCGGCTGTGCCATAATTCTTGTGATAATGTTGCTTGCGGCTGCGGGACTTGGCCTTATATATGCTTCTTACCTTCAGCATGGAGGACCGAGCATTGAATCTGTGATAAATGCTGCTAATGTGAGTTTTGCGGACTTTGACTATTTCTATGAAGATCAGCTTGTAAACGGCGTACCCGAAGATGCGGAGACTGTGACGGATAAGGCGGCAATAGGCGGCATATGGAAAATGACGGCTTATATCGACCCCAACAGTGAAAATGCCGTGAAAAAGCTGGCAGTGTTGACTTTGGTTTCGGAAAACGGCGAAGCGGCGTGCATTGTGAGCTGGAGAAAGATGCTTGATGCGCAGGGCAACGGCAGGGAACTGCGCGAATCCGTCTCTTATGAGGGAAAGCTTTACGACAACAGCGTTATGGATGTCAAGGCGGAAGACGGAAGTACAATAACTATCTCGCGTTTCTATCGCCATAACGGCAAGATGTATGCGTTGGGCAGCGGAAACATAGACGGTAAAGATGCTCTTGTGGCATTTACAAAATAAGACCATAAAAAAATCATATATAAAAGGAGGTAAATTTATGATAAGGATCAATAACTATGTCGATCAGAACGATGATATCGTTACGCTCGAAAAAAAAGGAATGTTCACGGTTTTTGAATTTGTGCGCGATTTAAGCGTATATCCGTGGAATGCGCAGACTGCTTATTTTATGTCGAAAATGGGCTGCCGTATGCGTCAGCTCAAAATAGACATTCTCGATGATGCCATCAGGCTTAACCCCGGTGCTATGAAGATGATACTCGGCGGCGTTGAAAGCAACACGGGCATCAAAGGTGTGGGCGACCTGCTCGGTAAGGCGGTAAAGAGCAAAATGACGGGTGATGCCGCTATCAAACCCGTATACAAGGGCTCGGGCACTATAATCACAGAGCCTACTTTCGATCATATGCTCATTGAAAATATGGCGGACTGGAACGGCGCTATGGTTTGTGACGACGGCAGTTTCGTTGCCTGCGATGACGAGGTAAAGGACACTGTTGTTATGCGCTCGAATTTAAGCTCGGCTGTTGCGGGCAGCGAAGGTCTGTTCAATCTTTGCCTTAAAGGCAGCGGTTTTGCGGTAATAAAAAGCCCTGTTCCGCGTGCGGAGCTGATAGAGCTTGAAATTGAAAATGATGTTATAAAAATAGACGGTGACAATGCGATCGCATGGTCAAACTCGCTTAAATTTACCGTTGAGCGTTCGTCAAAGAGCCTTTTGGGCTCGGCTGTGAACGGTGAAGGTCTTGTCAATGTATACCGCGGCACGGGCAAGATACTTGTTGCTCCTCTTACAAGGTCCGAATCAAAGTATTCGGGTACGGGCTTTATTAAGACCTGATAACGGTAAAAAAGGCTTTTCGCCAATCCATAAATAAAAAAGGGGCTGTCGCATTAAGAATATGATGATATTCAATGGTTCAGTCCCTTATGTTGTCTATTTCCTGTTAAATGAAATTATTTATTAAAGTAATTTTGGCGCCGCAGGCTTTAATCCGCAGGCGGAAACCGCGTTTTCGCCGAG
>ODAI013957215.1_pt1 | contig 26634 bp, 21 predicted proteins | sample 1539321 | NCBI WGS metagenome assembly ODAI01 (sample SAMN02144231, study PRJEB22623) | gut metagenome | biome: sheep rumen | host: Ovis aries | place: New Zealand
GTCTGCATGTCCCGGATCCTTTTTCAGGATACCTTATTCTTCCTTTTTCTCTTCCATTGCCAGGACCTTTTCGTAGTCCACCGTAAAGCGCTTTTTGTCCGAATCCCCGGTCAGTTCCTTTCCCAGGCACAAATTGTCTGCCAGGGCGGCCATCTTTTCCGCGATCTTTCCCGCGTCGCACACTGCCGTTCCGGTCATCTTCCTTCCCTGGATCAGTTCCCTGCCCATATAGGTCCCGTCGATCCCGAATACGGGAATGGTGGTGCTTTTGTCATCTCCCAGGTTATAGCCCGCGGCGTTCAGGGCCTGCACGGCTCCCTCCGCCATCTGGTCGCTGTTGCAGATGACCAGTTCGATCATGTTTCCCTTTTCCTCGTTATAGAGGGCCAGATTGGTCTCCATGTAGTCCCTGACGGAAAAAGCCGACCAGGTCTCGGTCAGATCCAGCTGATAGCCGTAGGCATTGCCTTCGTCAAAATAGATCAGCGCCGGATAGCCTGCCTCCGTCAGGACGGAAGAAGCATTCTCCACGCTGGTCCTGGTCCGCAGGTCCGCCTTCTCGGACAGGTTGTCTCCCTTGAAGAGAGCATAGGAAATCCGTCCGTCGCCGTTAAGATCCAGATCGCTGTAATGGTCCCTGACATACTCTCCGATCATTTCTCCCTGGACACGGCCGGCCGCTCTGACGGAAGGTCCCACAAAGGCCGTATTGTCATAGTGGTCCAGGATCAGTCCCTGTTCATCTCTCAGCTCGATCTCCCTGTAGAAAAAGATTACGGGAACGCCCTGGTCCGCAGCGGCCCTGCAGATCTCTTCCGCTTCGTTGGAATAGCCTTCATCCACCAGTTCCACCATCAGGACATCGGTGCCCTTCTCTATGGCAGATACGGCCTGCTGCAGCTGCAGGTCAAAATCGCCCCCGGCTTCATACTCGTCCGCTTTGACGTCAATGGCTTTCAGCTTCTCGCGCAGATGTCCCGCGATGGCCCTGGTCTTGGCGTCTTCCAGGGAATCGTAAAGCACCGCAGCCTTCAGCGCCCTGCGCTCAGGCTCCGCATCCTCTTCCACCTTTCCCTGGGCTGCCATTTCTTCGGCGGCCTGCTCCGCCTTCTCCTGGGCATTTTCCTGGGCCTTTTCCGTGACCGCGCTGCAGCCTGAGGCCTGGAAGGCAAGGAGTACAGATATGATAAGTGCGGTGATCCGGTGTCTCATAGGTCACTCTCCCCATAGAAGCCTGTCAGCTGCCCTGACGGCCGATGCAAAGGCCCGGATCTTTTCGGGATCCTTGCCTTTTCTGTCTTTATATTCCACGCCGGAGGATACATCCACCCCGAAGGGACGGACCCGCAGAACGGCTTCCTCCGCATTCCCGGCGTCAAGGCCGCCTGCCAGAAAGAAGGGCTTTCCGGGATCCTGCATCTTTTTCAGAAGGTCCCAGTCGAAGCTCTTTCCGCTTCCCGGAAGGACCGCATCAAACACAAAGGCCGTGATGCGGGGATCCTCCCTGTATTTTACAGCCTGGTCCATGTCTTTTACATTGAAGGCCTTCCATACGGGGACCCGTGAGGCCGAAAGGGCTTCCTCCGTCAGGCTGCCGTGGATCTGCAGGATGGAAAAGCCCGCCCCGCAGGCCTCCCGGACCTGGTCCGGAGAGGGGGATACCATGACCGCTGCCGGCAGGACTTCCCCTTCCAGGGCCCTTATGATCTCCCCAGCCCTTTCCGTATCGATGCAGCGCCTGCTGGAAGGAAAGAACAGGACCATGCCCGCATAGTCTGCCCGGATTTCCTTCAGATAAGCCGCTTCGGCGGGGTCTGTCAGTCCGCAGATCTTGATCTTCGTGTTCATGCAAGTTTTTCTTTGATCTCTTCCAGTCTGCCGATCACTTCGTCCATGGCTTCCCTGGACCTGGTCAGGGCTTCGATCTGGGCGGCGGTCACCTTTGCCACCTGTTTCCTGGCGGCGATGTCGTCCTTTAAGGTCTCGGTCTCGGCGCGCATTTCTTCCATGCTGATCTCCAGCCCTGTCTTTTCTTCCTGAAGAGATCCAAGCTCCTCATTCAGGCCGGCGATCTCACCCGTCAGACCTTCCTTCTCCTTCTGCAGGGCGGCGATCCTTGCGCTCAGTTCCGCGGCCGTCTGTCTGGCCTGCTCCCTGCCCTGTTCCAGCTCTTTTTTCAGCCGGTCCAGTTCATCCTGCTGCTCACCGATCAGCTCCTGGGCCGCCTCCATTTCTTCGTCCATCTTCTTCCGGGCGGCTTCCATCTTCTGACGGTCCTCCTCCCGGGCTCTGGCAAACTGCTCCCGCAGACGGGCCTTCTCGGCATCCACCAGCTTCTGGCGGTCCTGTCTCTCGCTCTCTATGGTCTCCTTCAGAGAAGTCTCCATATCGGCATAGGCCTTTGAGGTCTCCGCCCTGAGGGCAGAAAGCTTCCTGTCTGCCTCCTGACGGATCTCGCGGACCTGCCTGGCATGCTCCATGTCGATGGAGGCCAGGCGTCCCTTCAGGGAAGTGATTTCTTTCTTGTCCGCCTCCCTGGCCTGTTCCATGGCCTGGGCGGCGTTCCTTCTGGTCTCATCCAGGTCTGCGGCCGCCTTCTCCCTGACAGAGGAGAGCTCTGCCGCGGCAGCTTCCCGGATCTCCCTCAGCTGCACGGCATGGGAGGCCTTTGTCTGGTTCAGCTCTCTGGCGGAGGATTCCTCCAGGTCCCTGTAGGCTGCGTCTGCCCGGTCTCTGGTCTCCTTCAGCTCTGCAGCGGCCGTCTGTCTGGTATCCTGCAGTTCCTGCTTCAGAGAAGTGAGTTCTTCCCCCACTTCCTCTCTGGCCTGCTGTCGGATGCCGTCCATGCGTCTTTCCAGTTCCGCAACTTTGTCCTGCTCCTTGAAATAATCATCTGCCAGGTTCAGCTGCAGCATGATATTCTTCATATCTTCCGTCAGCTTCCAGTAGTTGGAATCGTCATGAAAGCTTTTGCGCTTTCCGTTCAGATAGGCAGCCACCTTCTGCATGTATTCTTCGCTCTCGCCGGACAGGACCAGGGTCCTGCCCCCTATGGTGATCTTGATGTCTTTCAGTTCGCTCATTGATCTTTTAACCTGAGGTCCGCAGATACAGACCTCCTTTTTCCTTCCTTAGTCTGTGGTCCGGGCGTCAGAAATTCCTCCTGACTTCCTGGAGCCTTGCAATGACCGCGTCCATTTTTGCCTTGGACTGGGTCAGGGCATCGATCTCCTTTGCGGTCATTTCGCATAAGGTTTTTCTCTGGGCCAGCTCCGCCCTTGCCCTGTCGGCGCTGTCCTGGGCATTCTTCACATCCCGGGAAAGTCTCTGCTCCTTGTCCTTTATGGCTGCCCTTTCCTTCTCCAGGGTCTCTTCCGCTTCCGAAGCCCTGGTCTTCTCCTTCTGAAGAGATGCCTGGAGCTGCTTCATAATGGTCTGGGTCCCTGTCAGCTGGGTCTTTGTCTCGCTCAGCTGCTTTTTCAGGGATTCGATCTCCAGGATGTTGTCATCCTGGGACTGATGCAGGGCCCTCTCCAGCTCCTGCCGGCTCTCTTCCCTGACCTCTTCCAGCTCTTTGACATGGGCCTCCTTCATGGCTTCGATGGTTTTGTCCAGCTTCTCTCCCCGTTCCCTGGCCTTGAAATAGTCATCCGCCAGGTTCAGCTGGATCATGATATTCTTCATATCCTCGGGCAGGGTCCAGAATGAGGAATCCTCGTTGAAGCTGTTCCTCTTGCCGTTCAGGTATTCCGCCACCTTCTGCATATATTCGGCGCTTTCACTGCCGCTTAAAGTGATCGTGCGTCCGCCGATCTTGATCTTGGTATCGTTGGCCATTTTCTTTCCTTTTCACATGGGTGTGCGTTTCTTGGAATCTTCTATCCTAATATATGATACAAAGACTCAAAAAGCAACCTGCCGCCCTTCAGACTTGAGGCCGCCTGAATGCTTTCGCAAGGCACATGCCAAGAAGGGCCGCAAAAGCCAGGATCGCCCATGCCAGGGCCCCGGACCTGTCGCCTGTCGCAGGAGCAGACCGGGTCTTATCCGTCTTTTTGCCCTCTTTCCCTGCCTTTTCTCCGGCGCTGCTGTCTTTCTTCCCGCTGTCCTTCCCGGAAGCGCCTCCCTGGGGCTTTGTGATCTTCAGAACAAAAGGTTCGGAGTATAGATAATATTCCCCAAGGTTCTCTCCTTCGATGTCAATGGAAGTCCTGAAGCGCCAGATCATAAGGCCGGCCCCCTCTCCCAGATCCTGCAGACGGACGAGGTCAGCCTCTTCCAGAGTCTTCTCTTCTCCCTTCCGGGTAATGCCCACCGGCTTTTTCACCTGTTTTTCCGATAAGACTGTCTGATCGCCGCCGGAGATCTCCACAAGCAGATCGGAGCCGTGCCAGGCAAAGTCTGTGGTCAGGCCGGTCACGGCCTTCAGATAATCCCTGGCGAAGTCCCCGGCCAGGAAATAGGTCCATGGCCAGATGGTCTGTCCCCTGTGGCGGATGGCGCTCATAAGCTCGTCCGGGCACCAGTCCTGAGCAGGATTGAAGGTGGCGTTCCACCGGTCCGTCTCCCCGAGAAGGACCTTCAGCGCCGCTGAGAGGCCTTCTTCTTCCAGGATGGGCCCGTATTCGGGATACTGGACCTCTGTAAAAGTCCCCATGCCCAGGGCTCCTATGGAGATCTCGGGATAATCCCTGTAAATGGCGTCCAGGATCTCCTTATTGAATGTAATGGTAAAGAACTGGTCCCAGGCGTCACAGGAGTCCACCATTTCCTTATATACGGGAATGATGGCGGGATCATAGCTCTTGATCTCCGTATCGTGGATCAGGCCTGTGCCCTTGAAGGCTTTTATGTATTCCTCCAGGGTCGGCAGGGTATAGACTTTTTCCTCCTCCTGGCCGTAAAGGGTCCCGTAACGGACAAACTCGCCGGCCACTTCATTGTTTTCTATGATCTTCTCCCATACCAGAGGATGCTTCAGAAGCTCCTCGAAGCTGTATGCCTCGATCATGACACTCTGCCCGTCTTCGTCTTCATCCTCAAGGTCCATGAGACGGCCCGGGATATCGTCATGATAAATGAAGAGTACGCCGTCTGAACTCAGGTGAATGTCGTTCTCCACCGAATCGGCTCCCTCTCTGAAGGCGCCCATGGCGGAATCCAGGGTATTCTCCACGTACCGGGAAGGATCTCCCCTGTGTCCGATCACAAAGGGAATGCGCAGGAGGGAGGGAAGCTCATCCTGAAAGAGTTCTTCCGCGCTGACGGCGGGACCGAAATCATCCACCAGGACCCCGTTGACGCCCCTGGTATACAGGGTGACCAGGGACTTTAAGTCCGTGTCCGCCTGTACCCAGACCGTGGAGGCCAGGGACTGGAGCAGACGCACGTTTTCACGGGTGGCCGCCTCCTGAGAAAGAAGGAGCACCTTGCCGTGGGCTCCGTTGGTGGAGGCGGCCATGTCCAGAAGGGTCTCTCTGTCAGGGTTCTTTACGCCGGTATAATCCAGCATGCCCCTTACATGCACAAGATCTGCCACGTCCTTTACCAGATCCCTGCTCCCGGGCTCCGAGACCACAAAGCAGTCCAGGAGGCCGAAGCCGGAGATCCATTCCTTCAGGTTATCCGCCGTTTCCCTGTCCCTTATATAAAAGGCGGGGATCACGGAAGGAGCCGTGGCGTCCACGTAGGCGTCCAGATCGTCGGAAAGAAGTTTTCCGTTCCTGTCATATACCTTCAGTTCCCTGTCCAGCCATACAAAAGCCGTGGCGGGGCGTTTCTCCTCTCCCGCTATTTCCAGGGCGCTCTGGTCAGCCTTCCACGCTATGGTGGCTGCCATAGGCCAGGAGGTCTCCGGTTCGTAGACCCGGGAATAGGGAAGGGTCACTCTGGGAATGGCTTCGGTCTCTTTTTCTCCGCAGAGCCCACAGATCCTGACGCGTTCACCTTCACCGGCCTTGGTGGCTTCCCTGACCATTTCCCATTCCCCCCATTGGTGGGCGTCCGGGTCCTTCAGCGTATAATGCTGGATATGAGAAGGATCTCCCAGACATACGCGGGTGACTTCGCCGTCCTGAATACAGGTGGGCTCTGTCCTTATCTCGTTATCATAATCCCAGTCATGCTCGCAGACGATCTCTCCCGCAAAGACCAGGCCCGCATCGTCTACGTACAGAGGCTTTATTTCAACAGGGCCGAAATCTCCTCCCTTAAAAAAGGTGATCGTTATGTCCCGGTCAAAGACATAGCCCTCTGTCGTTTCCAGCCTGATCCAGGGCGTATAGACCTGATCTCCCTCAAATTTCTCTGTCTGGGGCGTATAGGAATCGGCACTGCAGGAAAGTGCCCAGTGGACTTCCGCCACTTCAACGCCGTCCGTGTAGGAATAACCTTCGGGATCCTGCGGCAGATAGCCGCAGACGGGCGTATCGACGTCCACCTCGGCCCCGGAGACCAGTTTCATCTCCGTTTTAGGAGAGGGCGCCGCAAGAGCCGGGGCCTTTTCCTCTCCGGCCTCCTCATCCCCTGTCCCTTCTTCCTTCTCTTCTTCGGGCAGGGGCCCGGCCGGGACATTGTCAGAGGATGGCTCCTCTGCCTGCGCGGCAGTTTCGTCTGTTTTGTCTGTTTCCTCTATCTTCCCCTCTGCATCTCCGAAAGCCTCTGCTTCCGTTTCCCTTTCTTCCTTTTCCTCCGGGACTGCCGCTTCCTGCGCCGCCGGCTCTGTCTGTTCCGGCAGATCTGCCGCGCTGACAGGCAGAGACTGCATAAGAAGCAGAAGGGCCAGAATAATTCCCATCTTTTTCTTCATAGCTTCCTCTCCGTAAATGGCTGTAAACCTTATTTCATACCATTTTATCACCGCAGGCCGCAAAGTGTACCCCGAAAGAGATCCCCTCCTCAAAAAACCGGGGCCCTTCATGAATCTCATGAAAGGCCCCGGTCTTATGTATATTTTCCTGCAGAATATATGTGCGGCGAAAGGATCATCCTTCCCCGGGAAGGATGCCCAGCTCCCTGAGGACCTGGGACGCCTCGCTGACAGGGATGATCTCCAACTGGTCTTTGACCTCCTGGGCCACGTCCCTCAGGTCGTCCTCGTTCTCTTCCGGAATGAAGACCTTCCTGACGCCGGCTCTCTGGGCTGCCATCAGCTTTTCGGGCAGGCCTCCGATGGGGTTGACGCCGCCCTGGAGAGAGATCTCTCCGGTCATGGCCGTATCGGGCCTGACCGGGATCCCCGTGATCAGGGAGGAAAGCGCCGTGGTCAGGGTAATGCCCGCCGAAGGCCCGTCCTTGGGGGTGGAGCCGTCCGGCACATGGATATGAAGGTCGTTCGTTTCAAAGACTTCCGCCCTGTCGGGGAACATGGACTTGACCAGGCTGACGGCGATCCGGGCCGACTCCTTCATCACGTCCCCCAGCTGGCCGGTGATGGTCAGGCGCCCGCTGCCCTTTGTCAGCAGGGTCTCGATATAGAGGATCTCGCCGCCAACGGCCGTCCAGGCAAGGCCGGTCACGATGCCGGGCTTTGCGGTCTCCTTCACTCTTCCGTGGCGCATGGGACGGATATCCAGGAAATCCCTGAGCCTGTCCTCCGTGACCTCCACCGGGCCTTCATGGCCCCTGACCAGTTCCACGGCGGCGGACCTGCACAGGGTATCCATGCGCTTTTTCAGTCCCCTGACGCCGCCTTCCCTGGTATATTCGGAAATGATGGTCTCCAGGACCTGGTCGCTGACGGACAGGTTCTCTTCCTTGATGCCCACGGCCTTCATGGCCTTGGGAAGCAGATGCCTTCTGGCGATCTGCAGCTTTTCCGCAGGGGTGTAGCCCTGGAACTGAATGACTTCCATACGGTTGAGCAGGGGCTCGGGGATGGTATCCACCGAATTGGCCGTGCAGATGAACATGACCCCGGACAGATCATAGGGCACGTTCATGTAGTGGTCGGTGAAGGTCCCGTTCTGCTCGGGATCCAGCACCTCCAGCAGGGCACTGGCCGGGTCTCCGTTGTAGGAAGCGCCCAGCTTGTCCACCTCGTCCAGGACCATGACCGGGTTGGAAACGCCGCTCTTGGAAATTCCGTCCATGATCCTGCCGGGCATAGCCCCGATATAAGTCCTTCTGTGGCCCCGGATATCCGCCTCGTCCCGGACGCCGCCCAGAGAGACTCTGACGTACTTGCGCTGCAGGGCCCTGGCGATGCTCTGGCCGATACTGGTCTTGCCGGTGCCGGGAGCGCCCACGAACAGAAGGATGGAACCTGCCTGCTGGCCCTTGAGGTTCATGACCGCGATCTGCTGGATGATCCTCTTCTTGACCTTTTCCAGGCCGAAATGATCCTCCTCCAGAACAGCTTCCGCCTCGTCCAGATCGATGTCTCTGGCCTTTTCCTTCTTCCAGGACAGGCCGGTCAGGAAATCCAGGTAGTCATAGAGCATGCCGTACTCGGCGCTGTTCTGCCCCTCCTGCTTGAGCCGGTTCATGACCTTGTTGGCTTCCTTCCGTGCCGTTTCGTTCATGCCCGACTCCTCGATTCTGATCTCCAGCTTCCGGAGATCCGTCACGTTCTCGGGATGCATGTCGTCCAACTGCTTCTGCAGATATTCGATCTGCTTTTTGATGGCGGACTCCCGGTAGATCTTCTGATAGTCCTCCTCCTGGGCGGAGGAAGCCTCGCTCTGGATCCTGTTCATCTCCAGGTTCTCATAGATCATGCGCTCCATCATGTCGGTCCGCTTTGCCAGGGAATCCTCGGCAATGACGTCATATTTCTCCTGGGGAGAGTTCATCATCCAGGGAGACAGGGCCGCCGCCGCTTCCCCGATGGTGGTCCACTGGGCGATCATGCCCCGCATGGTCTGGCCCCACTGGTAGCCCTCCGTGAACTGGGTCAGAGCGCTTTTCGCCTCCCTGAGCCTTTCCGCGTAGGTGGTCCTGTCCAGATCGTCGATGTCGGCCCTTCTGGAAATGGACAGATCGATGCTGTGGTCCTTGTAGACCACCACCGAATTGATATTGATCCTGTTCCTGATCCGGATCACGATATAGCCGTCGTCGTTCACGTCGGTGATGGAACCGGCCAGGCCGATCTTCCGGAAGCTGTCGTTGGTCAGGTCCTCCCTGGCCTGCTCCTCCTTCATATAGATCAGATAGACCTTTTCTTCTCTGACAGGGCTCTTGCCCGTCATGTTCTGATAATAGGCAGTCTGGATATAGACGTTGGAATCCGGAACCGCCAGTATATTGTAAATAGGTAATGCTGCCATAGCTTTGCTCCTTTTTTTACTGGGTCCGGGCCGCGGGGCCCGGAAATGCCTTAACAAATGAAAAGGCGGCGTTTCTGAGGAGGATTATAGCACCTGTTTTTCACTTTGTCAGCACTCTTTATTAAAGAGTGCTAATTAAATTGTAAAAAATATATTAATCCCCAATCGAATCGGCCGGAGGGCGCTTCCCTTTCAGATCAGGAAAAGAAAAAAAACGGGCAGGCAGCAGAAGCTGCCGGCCCGGCAGGAGGTCCCGGGGGATCTCTGTCCCGAATCGCTTTATTCCATAGCGGTCATGGCATTTTCGTAATACAGCGGCTCTCCGCCGTCCACAGAGACTTCCATGCCGCCTTCCGCAGCAAGGATGGTCACGCTGACATTCTGGCCCTTTTCATCTGTCAGGCTGCCGCTTAAGCCTTCGCCGGTCTCCGTCAGAAGGCCTTCACAGTAAACTCCGCCGATCAGGACTTCCACCGAAAAGCCTCCTTCTTCCTCCATAATGGTGAGGGTATCGTCTTCTTCGTTTACATAGTAGCCGTCAAAGCCGTTTTCCGCTTCTTCCCTGACAAAGAAATGGTCCTCATACTCATTGGCGGAATCCTTCCAGAGCAGCCTGTCTCCGGACTTGCTCAGGGACCCGTCCGTTGTGGTCTCATCCAATTCCTCATCCGTTCCGTCTTCCTTCGCCACATGGAGATAGTGCCTTGCGCTGTCATAGTTCAGGCTTCCCATGGCAGGATCGTAGGTGCCGGTGATCTCCCAGACAGCGGACTCATAGACGCTGGCGCCCCAGTGGATCACAGCCGTGCAGGAACCGTCCTCGTTCATGGTAATGTCCATAACGGCACGCTGACTGGTCTCATCCAGCCAGCTGCCTGCCAGATCCATCTCTCCGGCGAACTGATCCAGGAAGTCCTCCTCCATGGTCTGGGCATCGGAGAGCATGTCTTCCACCACCTGGTCTGTCTCCTGTGCAAGCTCCTGCCCCATGGCATCCTGCTCTTCTTCTGTCATCTGCCCGTTTCCGGAATCATTCTGTGCTGCGGGCTTTGCTGCCCCGCAGGCAGTCACTGCTGTCATGGCAGCTGCCATAAGGCAGGCCGCAAATACTTTCTTTTTCATATCGATTCTCCTGTTCTGTATATCGGATCTCCCCTGCCGGGGATTCCTTTTATTACAGGCCCTGCGTCAAAACGCCATGTTAAGGAATTTTAGGAATTAATTTCCTTCTTTCCCGGCCTTTCTGCCTTATATTTATATCAGACAGGATATGGCCATGCAAAGCAGATCCTGTTAAGGCGCCCTTACAAAAACGGTTGACAGAATCCCTTTTAATTGTTAACATCATTGTCATCACAAGGTTGACAATCAAGAGAGGAAACTGCATCATTGAAAACAAAAGATATGGTCCTCTGCGCACTGTGCGCATCGCTTACCTGTATACTGGCACCCGTGTCCGTTCCCACACCGGGCGGAGTGCCCGTCTCACTGGCCACCTTTACCGTCATGCTCTCGGGCCTGCTGCTGGGTGAAAAACTGGGAACCATGAGCCAGCTCATCTACATTCTCCTGGGCTGCGCGGGTCTTCCCGTTTTTGCCGGCTGGACCGGCGGCATAGGCCTGGTCCTGGGCATGACCGGAGGCTACATCCTGGGCTACCTTTTCCTGGCATTCTTTACAGGATTTTTCTATTTTCATATGGGTAAAAAGAAGACCGGCGGCGAGAGATACTTCTGGATGATCCTGGGCATGGCATCAGGGACCCTGGTCCTCTATGCCTTCGGCACCGTCTGGTTCATGCATGTCACAGGCATGGATCTGGCCGCCTCACTGGCTGCCTGCGTCCTGCCCTTCCTGGCCGGGGACGCTGTCAAGATCGCAGCGGCAGCGGCTCTCTCCGGTCAGATCGAGAAGGCTCTGGCCCATGTGTGAGAAAGCTCCCCTGCCCCTCCGCCCCCACCACGGTCTCTGTTTTCAGAACTTCGTGGGCAGAGGCTACAGCGACGAATTTACCCTTTCTCTGAGCCGGATCCGTGACAGCCTTATAAAGGATCCGGACACAAAAGTGGTCCTGACCCTGGGAACGGACAGGCTCTGCGATGCCTGTCCCAACAGAAAGGGAAAGATCTGCTCTTCCCCCAGACCTTCTCTTTTTGACCGGAAGGTCCTTTCCATGACCGGTCTGTCTCCGGGGCAGATCCTTCCCTGGAAAGAATTCCTGACCCTGACAGAGCCCCTGAACAGGAGCCGCCTGGAAGAATGCTGTCCGGGATGTCAGTGGCTTCCTCTCTGCCTTTCCCTGCAGGGAAAAACAATTACCTAAGGCTTTTCCGGGCCCTCCCCAGAAAGCAGCCGCCCTGTCCCCGTACCCCAGGGTACCCGGACAGGGCGGCTTTTTTCTCTTCTTTTATACTTTCTTTACGGAATCACTCTTCTATGGCTTCCAGTGCCTGCCTGAGGTCGGCGATCAGATCTTCCTTGTCCTCCAGGCCGCAGGACATGCGGATCAGGCCTGCGGGAACGCCGGCTTCCACCAGCTGCTGATCGGTCAGCTGACGGTGGGTGGAGGTGGCGGGATTGAGGCAGCAGGTCCTGGCATCCGCCACATGGGTCTCGATGGCCGCCAGCTTCAGATTCTTCATGAACTTCTCGGCAGCGGGCCTTCCGCCCCTGAGCTCGAAGGAAACTACGCCGCAGCCTCCGTTGGGCATGTATTTTCTGGCTGTTTCATAGTACTTGTTGCCCGGAAGACCGGAATAGTTGACATAGGTGACCTGGGGCTGGGCCTGCAGGAACTCTGCCACGGCCTGGCCGTTTTCCACATGTCTGGGCATACGGACATGTAGGGATTCCAGGCCCAGATTCAGATAGAAGGCGCTCTGAGGAGACTGGATGGAACCCAGATCTCTCATCAGCTGACTGGTGGCCTTGGTGATAAAGGCGCCGCCCTGACCGAACTTCTCGGCATAAACGATGCCATGGTAGGATTCGTCGGGGGTGCAGAGGCCGGGATACTTGTCCGCATGGGCCATCCAGTCGAATTTTCCGCTGTCTACGATGGCGCCGCCGACAGCCACTCCGTGGCCGTCCATGTATTTGGTGGTGGAATGGGTCACGATATCGGCGCCCCATTCAATGGGCCGGCAGTTGACGGGCGTGGGGAAGGTATTGTCCACGATCAGGGGAACGCCGTGGGCGTGGGCCACTCTGGCGAACTTCTCGATGTCCAGGACTGTCAGAGCCGGATTTGCGATGGTCTCGCCGAACATGGCTCTGGTATTGTCCCTGAAGGCAGCGTTCAGTTCTTCTTCGTCGGCATCCGGAGACACAAAGGTCACATCGATCCCCATCTTTTTCATGGTCACGGAAAGCAGGTTGAAAGTGCCGCCGTAAATGGAGGAGGAAGACACGATGTGGCTGCCGGCCTCACAGATATTGAAAAGCGCAAAGAAATTGGCCGACTGGCCGGAACCTGTCAGCATGCCGGCCGTACCGCCCTCCAGGGCAGCGATCTTGGCCGCCACCATGTCGCAGGTGGGATTCTGCAGCCTGGAATAGAAATATCCGGATGCCTCCAGATCGAAAAGGGCACCCATATCTTCACTGGTATCATATTTGAATGTGGTGGACTGGATGATCGGGATCTGTCTGGGACCGCCGTTCTCAGGGGTATAGCCAGCCTGCACGCATTTGGTATTGATCCTGTAATCGCTCATGTTAACCTCCTTGGAATAAAAAAAGATGCGCAGGCAGGGGGAAGTTCCCGGCCCACGCATCCTATTATAACAGGTCTTTTACGATTCAGCGCATCAAATTGTTATTCATTGGAGCCTCCTGGCCCCGATCCGGCTCTTTATCTTAATTTCCCGTCCGGGCCGAACCTGTAGGTCTTTCCGTCGATCTTCCTGCTGCCGGTATAAGCCCTGCCGTCCCTGCCGAAATAGTAGGTGCTTCCTCCATGCTCGACAAAGGCACTGACCGTCATGGCTCCGCCCTCATCAAAGAAGTAAAGGTATCTGCCGGCCCTCACAAGACCTGTCCTTACGGCTCCGGATCCGTCCAGGTAATAGCGCTTTCCGTCCACCGTCTGCCAGCCGCTCCTGCGGGCCCCGTCCTTGCCGAAAAGGGTCTTCCGGCCGTTCAGGTCTTTCCAGCCGGTGGCCGCGCTGTGGTCCTCCTCGAAGAAATAGACCTTCCTGCCGATGGTCCTGAGGCCCACGGCCGTATCCAGGCTATTGTCGGACAGGAAGCGGTAGAGCTTCCCTTCAATGGTGACAAAGCCGCTGACGGCCTGCCCGCCTGCGTTAAAATAATAGGTTTTTCCGCCCAGGGTCTGCCAGCCGGTCAGGGCCGCTCCGTCGCTGCCGAAATAATATCTCCTCTTGTCGATGGTCTTAAAGCCGCCCGTAAACGCGGCCCCTGAGCCTTCAAAGAAATAGACCTTTCCGCCTATGGTCCTTCTGCCCTTCTGGATGACCCCTTTCTGATCGGTAAAGAAGATCTTACCGTCGGCCTTTGTAAAGCCGGTGACAAGCCTGCCGTCAGAAGCAAAGTAATACTGTTTTTTGGAAATGGTCTGGACGCCCGTCTTCATATAGCCGTTTCCGTCAAAAAAGTACCTGGCTCCGTCAATGGTCTGCCAGCCGGTCCTGACGATGCCCTTCTGGTCAGCGTAACAGGTCCTGCCGGAAAGGGTCTGCCAGCCGGTCCTTAAGGCGCCGTCTTCTCCAAAGAAGTATTTCTTCTTATTTATTGTCTGAACGCCTGTCTTCATGACCCCGTTTCCGTCGAAGCAGTAGGTTTTTCCTTCTATGGTCCTTACGCCTGTCGCCGCCAGTCCCTTTTCATCCACGTAGTATTTTCTGCCGGACAGTTCCTGCCAGCCGAAGGCCGCCGCTCCGTCCTCTCCAAAGAAGTATTTCTTCTTTTTGATAGTCTGAACGCCGGTCTTCATGACCCCGCCTGCGTCAAAGAAGTATCCCCTGCCGTCGATGGTCTGAAAGCCCGTCCTGGCCTGGCCCTTCTCGTTCAGATAATAGGTCTTTCCTCCTATGGTCTGAAAACCGGTCAGGGCCGCCCCGTCGCTGCCCAGATAGTATTTCTTCTTCTGGATGGTCTGGACGCCCGTCTTCATGACCCCGCCTGCGTCAAAATAGTAGTAATGGCCCTCTATGGACTGCCATCCGGTCAGGATCTGGCCGTTCCTGTCTCCATAGTATGTTTTCCCGCCCACTGTCCGGAATCCGGTGGACGCCCTGCCCTTTTCGTCAAAAAGATATCTCTTTTTTCCTATGGTCTGAGCGCCGGTCTTCATGACCCCGTTTCCGTCAAAATAGTATCCGGTGCCGTCGATGGTCTGAAGGCCTGTCCTGGCCTGACCCTTCTCGTTCAGATAATAGTTCTTTCCTCCTATGGTCTGCCAGCCGGTCAGGGCTGCCCCGTCGCTGCCCAGATAGTATTTCTTTTTCTGGATGGTCTGGAAGCCCGTCTTCATGACCCCGCCAGCGTCAAAATAGTAGTAATGGCCGTCGATGGTCTGAAAGCCGGTCACCGCGGCACTGGTGGCAGGATTTACGTAGTAGGTCTTTCCCGAAATCGTGACCCAGCCCGAAGCTGCCTTTCCGTCATCTCCGAAAAAGTACTTCCTGCCTCCTACGACCCGGATCCCGGTCACCATCCTGCCGGAAGGAGAAGACTTGGGATCCAGATAGTAGGTGCCGTCCTCCGTGACCTGCAGGCCTGTCCTTTTGACCCCGTCGGGTCCGAAATAGTAGTAGCAGCTGCCGACTCTGCGGATCCCGGTCAGCATTTCTCCGACCCTGCCCTCATGCTGGCTGAAATAGTAGGTCTTTCCTCCTATGGTCTGCCAGCCGGTCACCATGACGCCGTTCCTGTCGGTGTACCAGGTCCTGCCGTCCGCATGCACAAATCCCTTCTGCATGCGGCCCTGGTCGTCAAAATAATACTGACTGCGGGACAGGGTCTGCCAGCCGGTCCTCATGGTGCCGTTTTTCCGGAAATGATAGGTATTCCCGTTTATGTGCTGCCAGCCGGTCTGCATGATCCCGTCTTTGTCGAAATAGTAGGTATTTCCCTTGATGGTCTGGAAGCCCGTCAGCTTCTCGCCTTCATAATAATAGGACTTCTCGTTTTCGTCCTGGACCCAGCCGCTGGGCCCTTCCTCCTCTTCCTGGCTTTTTACGAATCTGGCCCGGATGGTAATGGCCCCTCCCGGCCTCATGGACGGCATGCGGAAACTGCCTCCGTTCTCCAGAGTGATCTCCTGACCGCTGATACTGTTTCTGGCTGTCAGAGACCTGAGCGTATAGCCTTCATCGGGGACCGCATGGACCGTAACGTCCGTTCCGATCACGGCCGTATCGGTGATCAGCGCGTCCTCGTTGTCAAAGTAGAGATCCCCCTTGCCGCTGATCTTCAGGCGGATATCCCTGGACTTCTGGATCAGACCGGGCTGGTAGGGTCTGGGGTCCCCCACGGGAGTGGACTCCGTCTGACGGTAGATCAGGTTATAGGAAGGAAGATCGGGCCTGCTGTCATAATGTAAGTTGGTATATCTCTGCAGGCAGACCTCATCCACGTTGTCGACGGCCGGATTGTCTCCCGGCCTGTTGTCCTTGCGGCCCGCTCTGCCGTGGGCACCGACGGTAACAAAATATCCGTCTCCTACCTCCACTACGGCCTCGGCATGATAATACATGCCTGACTTGTTGGTCATTTCCCTGTATGCGGATTCGTCATCCTCGTCCTGTTCCTTCAGTTTTTTGGTAAAGATCCAGATAATGTCCCCTTCCCTCAGGTCGGAGATCTTCGTGGCCCCGGTGATGGGGATGGCCCTGAAGCCTGCCTTGGTCATGATCTTTCTGCTGTACATGGTCTCCGCGCAGAAGTTGTCCCGTACGTTGATGATCCTGGACCTGGCGGCGGCTATGTCATCATCCCTGGAAATATCAATATATTCCGGTACGTTGTAGCCTGCGCAGTAGAGACCGTAGTAGATCAGCGTGGAGCAGACCACATCCAGCTCGTATCCGTTGCCTGCGCCGTTCTTTTCCTGGTAGGTCCCGTAGCCGTGGATCTGGTCATCCGCAAAGTCCATCATCCAGGAGATATAGGGCAGATCGGGATAGCGGTCCCTGTAGGCATCGCCATACTTATATACCAGGCTTTCATAGGAGGTATTATAGGTCTTTGCCGCCCGGGTCCCCAGCGGAAAGGCCCCTGCCGCAAGTATGAAAGACAGAAGAAGCGCCGCAGGGCGCACCCACCGGAATGATTTTTTCTTTTTCATATGACTCCCCCTTCTGCAGATCCCTGATCAAACAGGGCCCCGCGCCGGCTCTGAAGACCGCAGGTCTCAGCAGCCGAAAGCATTAACAAAACCACATATTCTGTAATTTTGCTAAGGGTATTATAGCACTTTCCCCCCATGTACAAGGGTCCTCTATGCAACAAAAAAGTCCCTTCTCATGCAGGAAAAGGCACCCGGAGCCGGGGGCCGGCCGTAAAAACGAAAAAAAGGGAGGCTGCGCGTCCTCCCTTAAGCATTCTTCGTATGTTCGTTTTCTTTTATATTCCCAGCATGGCTCTGATCCAGATCTCCAGGCCTATGAAGATCAGGATGCACCCGCCCAGGATCGCGGCTCTCGAAGAGAGGAGCACTCCCGCCTTTCTGCCGATCTTTACGCCGAACAGGCAGACGGCCAGGGTCACCGCCGCAATGATCAGGGAGGCGGCCAGGGCATCCAGGGCGGAATACTCCGCTATGGCAAAGCCCACGGACAGAGCGTCGATGGAAGTGGCGATTCCCTGCAGGGCCAGGGTCTTCCAGGCAAGCTTTTTCTCATAGGAGGATTCCCTGGTCTTTTCCGGATCCTCCTGTGCCTTTGCCGCCTTCCTGTACTCTTCGATTCCCTCCCGGAGCATTCCCCCTCCTATATAGGCAAGGAGCAGAAGGGCGATCCAGGGGATGAATTTCTCCATAAAGGAAAAGGCCCTGACAGCTTCGTGCACGCAGAACCACCCCAGAAGAGGCATGAGCCACTGGAAGAAAGCGAAGGTCCCCGCGATCCGGACCATCTCCCGCCGTTTCATGGAAGCGTTCTGTATGCCGTCCGCTATGGAAACGGAAAAGGCGTCCATGGCCAGCCCGAATCCCAGCAGTATACTGTTGAAAACAAAATAAAAAGTGTTCTGCATGAATGCACCTCCCCGGGTCTTTTCTGACCATAAGACAGGAAATATAAGTTAGTCAATCAAAACCGAAGCCCGGACAGAGGATCTGCAGGGAAGCGCTTCTTATCTTTGCATTTTTGCCGCCAGTTGCATATACTGGAAAGGAAATAAGATTTCCAGAAAAAAGCCGCCCCCGGGCGGCAGGAAGGATCTCCCCGCCATGGCTGATAAAAAATATCTGAAGAACGTATACGATGATTTCTTCGGTCCCGTGATCGACGGCGTCAAAGAAGGAATAAAGGAAACAAAGAAGGCAAGATATGCCTCCGGTCCCGAGGCTTCCCTGAAGCAGGCAGAGGATGCCCTGTCAGAAGCCAGAAGGCTTTTCGGCCAGGACGTAAAAGACTTCCTGACAGAGGAAGAGCTGGTTTCCATGGGTCTGAAGACAGAGGAAAAGGCAGAAGGCGAAAAGAAGGAGGAAACGCCTCCCGTCCAGGAAGCTGCCGCGCCGGAAGTCCAGGAAGCCCCTGCGGCAGAGGAGCCCGATCCCATGGAGACTCTGGACGAGCTGATCGGTCTGCAGGACATCAAGCACGATGTCAAGGAACTCATGGACTTCGTCAAGATCCAGAAGCTGAGAAAGGACCAGGGCCTCAAGTCCGTTCCCGTTTCTCTCCATCTGGTATTTACCGGCAACCCCGGTACCGGCAAGACCACGGTAGCCCGCATCATCGCCAAGCTCTACAAAAAGATCGGCGTCCTGTCCAAGGGACAGCTGGTGGAGGTGGACCGGTCCGGCCTGGTGGCAGGCTATGTGGGACAGACGGCCCTCAAATGTCAGGACAAGATCAAGGAAGCCATGGGCGGCGTCCTCTTTATCGACGAAGCCTATGCCCTGACCGGGGACGACAGGGATACCTTCGGACAGGAGGCGGTGGATACCATCCTGAAGGCCATGGAGGACCACCGGGACGACCTGGTGGTAATCGTGGCCGGCTATACCGCGCCCATGGAGAAGTTCATTAATTCCAACCCCGGCCTCAAGTCCCGCTTCAACAAATATATCGAATTCCCGGACTACAGCATAGATGAGCTGGAAGCCATCTTCTACATGAACTGCAATCGCTACGATTATAAGGTGGACGAAGAGGCAAAGCCCCATATCCGGGCCCAGATCGTCGCCAGGAAGTTCAGGCAGCTTGAGAACTTCGCCAACGCCCGTGAGGTCCGCAACATGTTCGAGGAGATCATCACCAACCAGGCCCGCAGGGTCTCCACCCTGGAGAATCCCACCGCGGACGACATGATGCTGATCACCATGGACGATCTGTTGGAAGAAGATGCGCTGAAGAAGGCGGATGAAGAAGCCCGGGCCCTCCTGGCAGAGGAAGCTTCCGGAAAGGAAGAAGTTCCGGCAGAAAAGACAGAAGATAACGAAGAATAAAGTTCCCTTTCCCGGCTGGCCCTTCGCAGGTATCTCTTGCGCGCGGTCAGCCGGAATGCTACTATAAGCCTTGTAACTTATGAAAAGCTGCAGGTGCCGGACAGATCGGACATCCGATCCCGGGTCCGGTGAAAAGGGAAACAGGTGCAAATCCTGTACGAACTCGTCACTGTAAGCGGGGAGCGATCCGCCGGTTCTGTTCAGAGAACAGGGCCTTATGTCACTGGGAGACCGGGAAGGCGGCGGAAAGCGGCGATCCGTAAGCCAGGAGACCTGCCTGCAGGCTGCGGGGCGCCACGAGTAACTGGCATAGTCACGCTTTAAAAGAGAGGCAGTCTGCATGGATGGTCCATGCCGGGCCTTTGTTTTGATGCGTCTTTTACCATTTGCCGGGCGGCTGCCCGGCATTTTTTCTGCCTCCGGCAGAGAAAGGAGTATTTATGGAAAAGAAAACAGGAAACAGAAAGCTCATAGGAGCCGTGGTTCTTCTGGCGGTCCTCGCTGCCCTCTTCGCAGTGGTATATCTGAACAACCGGCCCGCTCCCCAGCAGGGCACCAAGGCCTACAGCCTGACCGTCGTGGACGACCAGGGGACCGAAAAGGCCTACAGCGGAAAGACCGACGCCGAATTTCTGGCCGGCCTCATGGACGAGCTGAAGGCCGCAGGAGACTTTACCTATGAAGGGAGCGAGTCCGACTACGGTCTCTTTATCGAATCCGTCAACGGCCTTGGGGCAAATTACGACGAGAACGGGTCCTACTGGGCCATCTATGTCAACGGCGAATACGGCATGTACGGAGCCGATGCCCAGCCCGTAGCGGACGGGGATTCTTTCTCCCTGGTCTATGAAATCGCGCAGGCATCCGAAGAAGCGGATGCCGCCCAGTAAAGAAAAGAGGAACTGCCCATGTCTTCCGCCCCCGGATCAGAAAACAGAAAAGGCTGGAGCGCCAGGGACATAGCCGTCACCGGGGCTCTGGTGGCCCTTCTGGAGATCTCCAAAAGGGCCCTGGATCTTGTGCCCAACATAGAGCTGATCTCCTTTCTTTTTATCCTGTTCACCCTGTTCCTGGGCTGGAAGACCCTGGCGGCGGCCATGGCCTTTGCCACCTTCGAGTGCGTCTACTTCGGTTTCGGCCCCTGGACCCTGACCTATTACTATGTCTGGCCCGTCCTGATCCTGCTGGTCATGTTATCCCGAAGGAAAGGCCGGACAGGGGCACTCTACTATGCCATCCTGTCCGGCGCTTTCGGTCTTTTTTTCGGTTTCTTATGTTCTCTCTACACCCTGGTCCTTTCGGGGCCCAGGGTCCAGTTTGCCTGGTGGGTGGCGGGGATTCCCTACGACATCATCCACTGCACAGGCAACTTTTTCATCTGCCTGGTCCTTTTCGGGCCCATGCATTCTCTCATGAGCACTCTCAGAGCCCGGGATCTTCTTTAAGCGTGCCTGCCATGGCCCTGATGCTGCGGACCGCGTAAAGGGCGAATTCACGGGCGGCTCTGGGAATGGTCTCTTCGTTTCTCCAGCCCAGGGCAATGGTCCTTTCCGGGTTTTCCCGGACGGGCACCACCCTGACCCTGGCATCGAATCCCCTGAGGACCCTTTCATACATCATGGAGATCCCCAGGCCCTGTTCCACCATGGCCAGGATGGAATAGTCGTCATAGACCCTGTATTCGATCCTGGGCGTCAGGCCCAGGGACACAAAGGTGGACAGGGGCAGGGAAAAATCGCCCTCGTCCAGAAGGATAAAGGGCTCTCCCGCCAGCTCCTGCATGGACACCTGATCCCTGCCCGAAAGGGCATGGCCCGGCGGCAGGACCGCCCGCATGGGATCCGTATAGAGGATCTCCGTTTCAAGACCCTGGCACAGATCCGCGTTGAGAAAGCCCAGGTCTATGCTTCCCTCCCGGATCCATTTCTCAATACTGGTATATTCACCCTGGCGCAGAAAAAATTCCACGCCGGGGTGTTCTTCTTTAAAAGTCTTTAACAGGACGGGAAGGAAGTTGCGGCTGACGCTGGTGAAGGTCCCGATCCGGATCACCGAATCCTCCAGGCTCTCCATTTCTTTCTTCTTCCTGTCCAGGGCCGTCTGGGCGCCGTCAATGGCTTTGATGTAAGGATAGATCTGCCTGCCGTCGTCGGTCAGACGGACCTGGTCCTTCTTTCTCCTGTCGATCAGGACCAGGTTCAGCTCCTTTTCCAGGGACCGGACAGCCTGGCTGACCGCGCTCTGGGAGCAGCCCAGCTCCCGGGCCGTTCTGGTAAAGTTGCCGCTCTCCACGACTCTGCAGAAGATGGAATATCTGGAAATCATCTCCCGGTCTCCTCATTTCCCAGGGGCCTGCCAAAAAAGTCCCTGCCTTTTCTCCAGAGCCTCTCTTTGACCTCCTCCCCGGCAAAGGCCATGGAAACGCTGTCAAAATAGATCTTTTCCGCCTCTTCCCGGGTCAGGCCCGAGAAGGCGGAAAGCCTGGAGAATTCTTCCGTAAGGTTCACCCGGCTGACCGTTCTGTTGTCGGTCCCCACGCTGACGGGAATCCCGGCCCTGAGGAACTCTCTGACGTGGTTCAGGGAAAAGTCCTCCAGGATCTTTGTCTGGATGTTGGAGGTGGGACACTGCTCAAAGCCGATGCCCCTGTCCGCTGCAAGTTCAATCAGCTCAGGATCTCCGGAGGCAGCCGTTCCGTGGCCGATCCTGGAAGCCCCCAGTTCTATGGCCTCCCGGATGTTGGTCCGGCTCCCGCACTCGCCGGCATGGACGGTAAAGGGGAGGCCAAGACGCACAGCTTCCCCGAACAGGTTCCGGAAGTCCTTCATGGGGAAGGAGGCTTCGTCTCCCGCCAGGTCGCAGGCCAAAACGCCTTCTCCCAGCATCTCCCTGGCCTGGCGGAACATGGCAAGGTTGGTCTCTTCCGGCAGATGGCGCATGGCGCAGACGATGATCCCCGTCATGATGCCGGTCTCCTTTTCCGCCCTCTTAAGACCCCTGTCCACCGCCTCTATGGCGCTCCGGACGCTCAGCCCCTTCATGAGCTGGGTGGAGGGAGCAAAACGGGCTTCCAGATAGACGGTATTTTCTTCCGCCGCCTTTACCGCCATGTCTCTGGCACATGTCTCCAGGGCGTCCGCTGTCTGCAGGCAGCGGATGGGCAGGTCAAAACAGGCCAGATAGGCCGCAAGGGAGGGGCAGTCGTCCGGGACCCCCATTTTCTCATAAAGCAACTCTTCGTCCCACTCTTCTCCCAGGTCCTTCAGGATCCTTTTCGCCGTGGGTATGGGAAGGGAGCCGTCCAGATGACAGTGAAGGTCGATCTTGGGCATCTCTTTTATAAAACTGCTGCTGTTCATGTACGTTCTTTCTTTCTGATGGTGACTGGATTTACAGGAGTTTTTCCGCCTTGACGATCTTTACGATCCGGCTGGTGCCCAGCCTGGAAGCGCCCAGCTCAATGAACTTCTCGGCATCCGCTATGGAGGAGATGCCGCCGGCCGCCTTGATCTTCACATTCTCTCCCACATACTCCGCGAAGAGGGCCACGTCCTCAAAGGTGGCGCCGGCCGTGGAAAAGCCGGTGGAGGTCTTGATATAGTCCGCTCCGGCCTCGGTGACCAGGCGGCACATGGTGATCTTCTCCTCCCTGGTCAGCAGGCAGGTCTCGATGATGACCTTGAGGATCTTTTCCCCGCAGGCCGCTTTGATTTCCCGGATCTCATTCAGCACATAGTCCTCGTTGCCGGCCCTGAGCTGGCCCACGTTGATGACCATGTCGATCTCATCGGCCCCGTTCTCTATGGCGTCCCTGGTCTCGAATACCTTGCAGGCCGTCGTATGGTTGCCGTTGGGGAATCCGATGACCGTGCAGACGGCCATGCGGCCCGCGGCGTAGTCCGCCGCCTGCTTCACGTAGCAGGGGGGAATGCAGACGGAAGCCGTTCCGTACCGGATGGCATCGTCCAGAAGGGCTTTGATCTCCTCCCAGGTGGATGTCTGCAGAAGCAGGGTATGGTCGCATTTTCCGAGGATTTCTCTGATATCCATAGTTTTTTCCTTTCCTTGTTCTTTTGGCAAAGACACCGCAAGGCGCCGCAGTGCAGCGCCTTGGGAAATACTGTTTTATCTGACAGACAGGTCCTTATCTGGATCTGACGAAAGGCTTGCCGTTGGCGGCGGGTGCCGCAGCATGGCCTACCACCAGGACCAGGGCCAGGATGGTAACGATGTAGGGAATCATGGAAATCAGGTTGGGGGAGACCGCGTTGGTCATGCCGGCCAGGGTCTTGATGCCCGTGCACAAGCCGAACAGGAGGCAGGCTCCCGTGGCGCCGCCGGGGGAGAACTTGCCGAAGATGACCGCCGCGATGGCGATAAAGCCCTGACCTACGATAACGTTGGGACGGAACTGGTTGACCGTTGCCAGCGTTACGAAGGACCCGCCCAGACCTGCCAGGAAGCCGGACAGGATCACGCAGATGTAGCGGACTCTGTAAACGTCGATGCCCAGGGACTCGCAGGCTTCGGGATGCTCGCCGCAGGCCCGAAGGTGGGTGCCGAACCTGGTCTTGTAGAATACGAACCAGCACAGGGCTGCCAGAGCAAATACCAGGTAGGACATGATATAGCCGCCGAATACGTTGCCCGAGAAGGTGCCTACCTTAAGGATGCCGGCAAAAAACTTGGGCATGGTGGCGGTGGTGGGCAGAGCCGGCGTATCGGAGGAGTTCTCAAAGATGGACTTGCACAGGAAGAGGGCCAGGCCTGTTCCCAGGAAGTTCATGGCTGTGCCGGCAATGGTCTGGTCGGCATGGAACTGTATGCAGACCAGAGCGTGGATGGAAGCCAGCAGAGCGCCGCAGAGGCCCCCGCAGAGAAAGCCGATCCACCAGGAGCCGGTAAAGTAGGCCACCACCGCGCCGGTAAAGGCGCCGACCGTCATCATACCTTCGATACCGATGTTGACCACGCCGCTGCGCTCCGAGAAGCAGGATCCCAGGGCCGCGAACAGAAGGGGCGGTGTGGCGATCAGAGTCGCGTTGATCAGAAGACCGAGATTGGTTAACATTTATTTGGCCCCCTTTCTGGAAAATCTGTTGAACAGCGCCTTGAACACATGGGAGATCGCTATAAAGATAATGACGCAGCCCATGATGATGTTGATGACTTCCGAAGGCGCCTTGACCATGGTCAGCTTGGATCCGCCGTACTTCATGGCGCCGTAGAAGATGCCCGAGAAGATGCAGCCGATGGGGCTGGAGCTTCCCACCAGGGCTACCGTGATGCCTTCGAAGCCGAAGCCCTCCTGGGCTGCCAGCTGGGAAAGTCTGCCGCCCATGCCCAGGATCTGGACCGCGCCGCCGATGCCGGCCAGGGCGCCGGAGATGGACAGGGCCGTCAGGATGGAGGCGTCGGCGTTGATGCCGGCGTACTCTGCCGCGTTCCGGTTGAAGCCTACGGCCTTGAGACGGAAGCCCAGGGTGGTCTTTTCAATGATGATCCACATGGCGATGGCTGCCGCCACTGCCAGGATAAATCCGATGTTGGCCGCGGAGCAGTCTGTCAGCTTGATGATGGCCTGGGGGAAGAGGATCCTGGCCGACGCGGCCACGTCCTTGGTGGCTTCGCCGCCGCCCTCCTTGTGGATGATCTCCAGATTGACCACGTAGTTGGACAGATAGAAGGCGATCCAGTTGAACATGATGAAGGAAAGGACCTCATGAATGCCCCGCTTGACCTTCATCAGGCCTACGATAAAGGACCAGAGAGCGCCTGCCAGGGCCGCGCCGAGAATACAGACGACAGCGTGCAGGACGGGAGGCATCTTTAAGAGGATGCCCAGGACGCAGGCGGTCAGGGACCCTACGATATACTGGCCCTCGGCGCCGATGTTGAAGACGCCGGTACGGAAGGAGAAGGCCACGGACAGACCGGTGAAGATGACCGGGCTGGCATAGATCAGGGTCCAGATCAGGTACTTGGGCTTGGAGAAAACGCTGCTGAAAAGCTTGCCGTAGGCCACTGCCGGGCTGATGCCCGCGATGACCAGGAAAATGGCGCCGATGATAAAGCCGATGATGATCGCCAGGATGGTATAGAATACATCGGCTTCAAAGAGATTGAATTTTTTCTTCATGCCTTTTTACCTCCTGCCATCATGAATCCCAGTTCCTTCTCGTTGGCGTCCTTTCCGGGGACCTCGCCGGTGATCTGGCCGTCGAAGATGACGTCGATCCTGTCGGACAGATCCATGATCTCATCCAGTTCGAAGGAGACCAGAAGGACTGCTCTTCCTTTGTTTCTCTGTTCTACGATGTATTTATGCACGAATTCGATGGCTCCCACGTCCAGGCCTCTGGTGGGGTTGACAGCGATCAGCAGTTCCTTGTCATTGGTGACCTCACGGGCGATGATGACCTTCTGCTGGTTGCCGCCGGAGAGTGTACCGGCAGGCCTCAGCTCGGAAGCTCTGGGCCGGACGTCGAACTTCTCGATCAGTTCGGATGCCTGGCTGCGGATCGGGCCCCGGTTCAGGAAACCTCTGGAGGAGAAGGGCTCTTCCTCAAAGTGCTGGAGGATCAGGTTGTCCTCTACGGAGAAATCCAGGACCAGTCCGTGCTTCTGCCTGTCGGCGGGGATGGAGGATACGCCGTACTGGAAGACCTCTCTGGGGGTCTTGTTGAAGATGTCGGTCCCCAGCATGGTCACGGATCCGGACTCGGCCTTTTTAAGGCCCGTCAGGATCTCCACCAGTTCTGTCTGGCCGTTGCCGTCGACGCCGGCAAGGCCCACGATCTCGCCGCTGCGGACTGTCAGGTTGAGGCCCTGCAGGATCTCAACGCCGCGGTAGTCCTTGGCCCGCAGGTCCTTTACCTCCAGGACCACGTCGCCGGGTTCCTGTTCCTGCTTGTTGACACTGAAGGAAACCGCGCGTCCCACCATCATGGCTGCCAGATCGTTCTCCGAGCAGTCCGCCACCCTGACGGTCTGGATATATTTGCCCTGACGGATGATGGTGCAGGAATCCGAGCAGGCCTTGATCTCCTTGAGCTTATGGGTGATCAGGATGATGGATTTGCCGTCTGCCGTCAGATTTTCGATGATGCCCATCAGTTCTTCGATCTCCTGAGGGGTCAGGGACGCGGTAGGTTCGTCCAGGATCAGGACGTCCGCGCCTCTGTAGAGGACCTTGAGGATCTCCACTCTCTGCTGCATGCCCACGGAAATGTCCTGGATCTTGGCGTCCGGATCCACGGCCATGCCGTAGCGCTCGGACAGCTCCACCACCTTCTGTCTGGCCGTCTTCTTGTCCACCACCAGGCCTTTGGTGGGTTCCACGCCCAGAATAATGTTGTCGGTAACGGTAAAAGGCTGGATCAGCATGAAATGCTGATGGACCATGCCGATGCCGCTTTCAATGGCATTCTTGGGACCATTGAAATGCATCTCTTTTCCCTTGACGAAGATCTGGCCGCTGGTAGGCTGATAAAGTCCGTAAAGGACATTCATCAGGGTACTCTTGCCGGCGCCGTTCTCCCCCAGGATGGCATGCACCTCTCCCTTGTGGACGGTAAGATTAATACCGTCGTTGGCCGTAAAATCACCGAACTTCTTAACAATGTCTTTCATTTCGATGACTACGGTCTTCTCATCCATGTGACTTACACTCACCGCTGCATCTACCTCCCTCTTTGTCTTTATCTTTTTAAGCCCGCCGGCCCCTAA
>ODAI014060439.1_pt1 | contig 26629 bp, 20 predicted proteins | sample 1539321 | NCBI WGS metagenome assembly ODAI01 (sample SAMN02144231, study PRJEB22623) | gut metagenome | biome: sheep rumen | host: Ovis aries | place: New Zealand
AAACATTCCGAAGCCCGCTCACAGGATATTGCTTTGTTTATCGGCTTGAAACAATCACGCACAAAAGACTATCTTTCTGAACTCGTTGAAGATGGCAAGATTGTTGCCAATGGTGCTAATAAGAACAGGACATATTCGCTAAAGTGAGTAAAGCAAGAACATGAAAAACAATAATTTACCCCATTTGAAATCGACTTTGACTCATATATACTCCATTGCAAACCGGAAAAACAGGAAAACGGAAAGCTCTGGCAGACTGCTATCGGCTTGCAGCAGGTGGATGGTCTTACTCCATCTAAATATCTTTACGAGACAGCCAGGCGGAATATTGATGGCGAAATCACTATTGAAGAAGCCAAGCAGCTCATTGACTCCTATTACGAAACTCGACAGGGAAGAACAGAAGATGAAGACGATACCGAAGAAGCAGATATGGTTTCAGTCAGTATCCGTGAAATCTTAGCGATAAAAGAAAAAAAGTTCGGCGATAACCAAAAAGCTTCGGTGCAAAATGTAGAAATTTTCGGTGTAAATAAAAAAACATCGGTGCAAATTATTGAAAAATAAAACTCTCTTGATTTCACTTGCCCTCAGCATCTCACTTCACCGTGATTTCAATCTCCGTGCTTTCCTCTCCGCATTGCACGGAGATTTTTTGTTTTCCGCGTTTAAGCGGCACTTGTGCGATGAAAGGCCGTCTGCTTTCGCAAAAAAATTTCCCGTCTACAAAAAATCTTGCGATGTCTGCGCTTCCGCCGCTTGCTTCCACAATGAGCTTTTGCTGATCCTTGCGGATTGACTGGTCGTAATAGAAGGTGCTGCCGTTTCGGGGCGAGATGATTTTAAGGGGGCTTCCTTTGTCGTCCACAATTCCTGAGCGATTTTTCAGGCGGAACCAGGTCGCGTATTCTGCGGGATAGACCGTACCTTTCTCGGTGTGCCAGCTGCATTTTTCTTTTTGGCTTGCGCTTCCTTCATTTGCGACATATTCGCTTACCGTGTCGGGGCAGAAGGATGAGGCTTTCATGCCGGAGAGGGCACAGACCCGCTCTTTTTTGAACTGGGCGGGCTTTTGAAAGCCTTTTCCGCTTATTCCCTGTAAGTCTACCAGCAAATCACGGGCGATTTTTGCAGGGATAGAGCTGCCTGTCTTTCCAACGACGGTTTCGCCGGAAAAATTTCCCATCCAGACTCCCACGGTGTAGTGGGGAGTCGCCGCCAAAGCCGTGATATTCTGGTACTGGTTGGCCGTTCCTGTCTTGAACATGGCTGGAAATGGCGTGTTGAAAGTCTGGCTGTAGCCGAATCCCAGGGCGCGGGCTTCCTTGTCAGAGAGAATGTCCGAGATTAGGCGGGCTGTGTTCATGTCAAAGATGCGTTTGGGAGAGGTGGAAAGGCGTTCGGCATGGCTGGATTTTCTCCTGTCGCAAAATCTCTCTTCTTCAATTCCGTAAAGGGGCAAGAATAATCCGTCACGGACGAAAACCGAAAATGCCTGAGTCATTTCAAAAATCGACACATCGGCCCCACCCAAAGCCAAAGAAAGGCCTGCGTCCGCTTTTTCAAGGGAAGCAAAGCCTAAATCCCGGAGTTTTTTGAGATATTTTTCCGTTCCGATTTCGTTTAAAAGATAGACGGCCGGAATGTTGAGGCTTGAAGCCAGGGCAACTCGGAAACGGACAGGGCCGTTAAAGCGATTGTTGAAATTCTGTGGAACATAAAGATTTTCAAAGCCGAATTCCATGGGAATGTCGGGCAAGACCGAAGAGGGAGAAAATCCTGACTCAAGGGCAAGGGCGTACAAAAATGGCTTCATGCTGCTTCCAGGCTGCTGGAATGAAAGAACTCCGTCCACCTGACCTTGGTGAGGCTCGTCAAAAAAATCCGCGCTTCCCACCCATGTGCGGATTGCCCCGGTCTGGCTGTCACAGACTAAAATCGCGCCGTTTGAAAGCCTGTTTTCGGCATATCGCTCCACGGCTCGTGAAAGCATGTCTTCGGCACGGTGCTGAAGGCTGAGAATGAGGGTGGTGTGAATGTCAGAGGCTTTTCCTATTGGGGAGTCGCTTTGATTTGAAAGATAGCGAATGAAATGGGGGGCTTCAAAAGGATAGCGGTAAAGTCGTGCTTTAGCGGCGGCTTTTTCAAGTTCTTCTATTGTGAGGCCTGTATTTTCTTCATTTTGCAAAAGCTCAAAGGCTGCCTTGGCGCAATTTTCTGGATTAGTGAGGGGATTGTAAAGGGAAGGGCGGCGGGGAATTACAGCGAGGCAGGCGGCTTCAAGTTCATTTAAATCCTTGATTTCTTTTGAGAAAAATGTCCGTCCTGCGCTGGCAACGCCTTCCGTGTTAAAGCCGAATGGCAGATTGTTAAGATAAAGCTCTAAGATTTCAGATTTGGACAGGCGGGCTTCGAGGCGGAGGGCGTCAAGGGCCTCAGTGATTTTTACCAGAAGATTTCGTTTCTGATTGGGCTTTATGATTCGGGCGAGCTGCATGGTGATTGTGGATGCCCCGCTTACAGTCCGGCCTTCGCTGGCATTTTGAAAGGCAGCGCGGGCAATGGCGGCAAAATCCAGTCCGTGATGGGAATAAAAATGCCTGTCCTCAGCCTCAATGAAAGTCTTTTGCACAAAGGGCGGAATTTCCTCTAATGGTAAAAATTCCCGACGCACGCCGTTTTCAAGGGCAGTGATTTGAAGAAATTTTCCCTCAGCGTCATAAATCCTTGTTGAAATGGGCCGGGCCTTGAATTCCGTAAGGGCAGGATAGGGCGAAAAACGAAGAAAAAGAAAGAAAAAGAGAAAAAGTGAAAAAATAAAAATCAGAAAAAGGACTTTCTTTTTTAAAAATCTGCGTCCATCTGCGTTTATTCGCGTCAAATTATAACACCCATTTTCTCAAAAAGTCCGCAACGCCGTCGTGGTTGTTGTCGCAATCCGTTACGAAGTCAGCGATTTTTTTGATTTCTTCCAGTCCGTTGCACATGGAAACTCCGTAGCGGCACATTCTGATGAGGCTTTCGTCGTTCATGCTGTCGCCGAATCCCATTGTTTTTTCAAGACCGAATCCAAGTTCGCTTGAAAGCCATTGAACGGCCTCTCCCTTTCCGCAATTTGGAGGCAGAATTTCAAGGAAAAAGGGCTTACTGGTAAAAATGACCGCCCGCTCTCCGAATTCGGCGCGGAGAATCTTCTGTAACTTTTGCAATTCCTCTGGCTCGCCGGGAACCAGCATTTTTGTGAAGCCCTGTTTGATGAATTCCTCGTAATTTTTGACTGATTCGCCTTTGAGACCGCAAAGCTCCACATCGAGGCGGGTCCATTTTGTCTCTTCGCGGTAGTAAATCGTGCTGGGCGTGTAGACTTCGCTGCGGAGTCCGTAGCTTTCGGCGATTTCATTGGTGCGGAGGAGAATGTCACTTTCGACTTTTCGGCAAAAAACCTGCTGCCGCTTGTGCATGTCAAAAATCGAGCAGCCGTTGATGGCAATGATGAATTTTCCTGACTCTTTTCCGGCGATTTCAAGGCGGCGCACAAAGGGAAGAATTGCGTCTTCTGCCCGGCCAGAGCAAAGGACTACATAAATCCCCCTGTCGGCACATTCCCTGAGGGCGGCGACATTGCCGTCAGAAATTTGCCGCTGGTCGTTCAAAAGAGTGTCGTCAAGGTCAAGGGCGATGAGTTTTACATCAAGTTTTTTTGCCATAATCTTCCTTTTACTTAATCGTGTACAAAATGCCGCCTGTGCGTCCGAAGACTTCCGGCTCGTACATACATTCCGCGCTTGCTGGCGGGGTTGGGAACACGCCCCGGCGCACGGCCCGGAATTTGAATTCCGCGGTGGTTTTTCCCTTGCCGAAACTGTCCCAGAAATACTGAATCTCTGAGTTGTAAATGGCCTGATTGCTCATGTAGTGGTCGCCTCCGTAGAAGTAGCCTGAGTAATCATCGTAGTCATCTCCGTAGCCGCCCCTGCCGCTTTCGGAAGCAGCCGAGTCCGGGCTTGTTACGAATGTAGCGTCTAAGATTTCCGCTCCGCTTGGAACAGGCGCTCTTAATGCGATGAAATCCCGGTCGTAGCTTGAAGAGAGGGTGAGGACGACTTTGTATGTCCTTCCGTTTTCAAGCTCTACGAGAGGACTTTCGTCCTTCACTTTGATTTCCTCGCCTGTGGCATTGTCGTAAAGGTGCATGACAAGCCCCAGTCCGGCGTCTTTTGGACTCTGCAATTCTTCTGGGATGGCGTAACGCATGGTGGCAGTGTAGTAGAGCGAGCCTTTTCCCTTTTTTTGGAAGTCCAGGGCAAGCTCGGCGTCTTTCTCGGCCTTTGCGATTTTTTCGTCCGAGAATGGAAGAGTCACGGTGACAGGTTTTGCTCCCGCTCCCTTGAATTCTCCCTTTGCGAATTCTTCTTTGTTAAAGAATGCCGTGGCGGTAAGGTTTGTCTTATCCAAATTGTTGGTCTTAATCACTGTGTAGATTGCCTCAAGGACTCTCGCCGTGGTTGCAGTGTTCTTCCAGTAACCCGCCCTCTGATTAGACATAAGCGAGTAGATAAGCCGTGTGTTCATCTCGTCATCTTTGTCGAGCAAAGTGAAAAGCTGCAAGGCAAGGGCAAGATTTTCGGCTTGGTCTCCGTAGTAGGCAAAAGCCCAGTGGGGAGCCTTTGGATTTGTGATGTCAACTCCCCGCGTGGTCGGCCTCATGTATGTGCGGAGTTTTTTCGCCGCGTCTTTTGCATTTGAAGTCGCATTTCCGCTTTCGATTGAAGCCAAGCCTGCCAGAGCCAGAGCCGCCGTGTCCTGTCCGTCCCGTCCTATGATTTCAGAAAGCTTATTTTCGTTTACGCTCTTTCCGTTCAAGGCGAGAACATAGTAGTTGTAAGCGCGGCAATAGTCGTTGTAGAAGAGGGCAATCCTCTCGTATTCATTTTCACTTCGGATTCTAAGCTCTGCCTTTTTTTCAAGGGATGTCGCCTCTTTGTAAATGTAGTCGCAGAGTTTTTCGATGTCGATTCCAAGTTCTTTTGCCTTGTAGCCTCTCTGGAGGGCAAGGGCGTAAATGTGGGCGATTCGGCTTGAGACGAAGAGATTTGAATAGCGGGATGTGGGCCAGTAGCCAAAGCCGCCGTCTTCATGCTGACTCTTTTTCCATTCAGAGAAATATGATTTTACGCACTTATGGATGTCTGTCACCTGGCTGTCAAGATTGAATACATCGATGTAATCCTCAAAAATCACCAGAGGAAGAACTCGTGAAGACTGCTGCTCCAAACAGCCATAAGGATATTCGAAGAGATATTTGACGCTCTCACCCAAAAGTCCAAGACGAGTTGCGTCCAAAGTGACTGAAAGTGAGCCATTCATATCTGCTGTATAAGAAGGAATTACGACCCGCTCCTTTCCAGAATCTTCTTTTTCGCCCAGCTGGCCTGTAGTCGTGACGGTCTCGAAAATATAGGGCTTTTCGATTTTGAGAGGAGTGACGAGCCTTTCGTTTAAAATATCGCTCTTTATCGTAAATTCAAGGCTGATGCTGCCCGCTTTTTGAGCCGCCAGATCAAAATAGACCGTGACATTGGCTCCGCTGGGCACTTTTATCGTATGCTCATCTTTTCCGTCAACGATTGCCTTTCCAGCCTTTGCACTAACGCCATTTTCTTCAGTCTTTGCCTTGTCCGTTTCCCGCAAAGCAAGCGAGACCGTAACATCGTGGGCTTTGTCGTCAAGGTTGGTTAAGAGAAGTCCCACCTCGCTGGTGTCCCGCTCCCTGAGTTCCCTTGAAAGAACTTGCTGGACATTAATGGGGTTCTGAACCGCGATTTCATCTTCCTGCAGGGCAAGCAATTCTCCGTTTACGCCGAAAACCGTGACCCGGTAAGTGGTGAGTGTGTCCGGCAGCTTGAAGCGAGCCGTGACCAGCCCCTTTTCGTCAGTTTTAAGCATGGGCTCAAAAATCGCAGTCGGATTGAAGTCGCTGCGCTCGTTCATTTTTTCGTCTTCGTCACTGTCGCCGCCTTTAAGATTTTTGACTTCGTAAGTGACCGGATCCATGAGATATTCCCGCGAGTCGCCGCCCTTTACGCGGAGAGGGAAGTGGCTTGCGTTGTAATAGAAGGCAATGGGGTCTGGAACATGATAATTGATTAAGTCCAAGACTCCCCGGTCAACTGCCATAAGGGTAAGTTCTGCGTTTGCCAAAGGCTTTCCTCCCTTTGTGGCCCTGAGGGTGATTTCTGCCTCTTCGCCCGGCCTGTAAGAAGGTTTCGCGCTTTCCACCGCCACGGAGAATGATTTTACTCTGGGATTTACAAAAACCGTCGCCGCTCCATAGAATCCCTTGGGCTTATCCAAATCTGCCTCGCCGTACTCGTGTTTTGGCTCTCCCTGTCGCACAGAATAAGAAGAGACCGAGACATAGAAGACAGGAACATAATTTCGGGCTACAGGAATGTCGAGGACATGAATTGAGCCGTCCAAGTGACGCACTTCCTCTGTGAAAATGCCTTCCCGCTCAACCGTAATCAGGTAATTTCCTTCGGGGAGGGAACTTTCCATGAGAATGTGAGCCGTTTCTCCCGGATTGTACATGTTTTTGTCAGGAGTGAGCTTTAATGATGTGGCATCGTCCTGATACCATGAGACTCTTCCCGAACCAGTGACAAAGAATTCGTATTCCGTGATGATTTCCCGCCCCTGCTTGTCACTGGTTGAAACATGAATGGTGTGATAGCCCGGCTCTTTTGGAGTCACGGTGATTTTTCCGTCAGCAGAAAGAGAAATGCTCTCTTCGCTTTCGGTCACATCGCTTTTTTCGTAGCGGCTGTAAATATCGCTGATTCCCTGCTGCTGGACTAAATTCCATTCTTCGCGGGTGAGTTTGACCGAGAGTTTTTTTCCGCTTCCCGCAAGAAGATTTGCCGTCTTTTCGTTTGCCACCGCCTTTCCGTCCGTCATGGCAAGTTTATAACTGAAGGTGACTTTTTCGCCTTTTTTGGCGAATGAAGAAGCCGTCTCTGGTTTTGAAAGACCAACATAGAATGAAGCCGGATGAACCACCGTAGCTGCCGAGGCCGAGACAAGCTGATTTGAGACATCAGTGACATCCGCGCTCACCCGGTAGCGGTAGGGCGCGCCTTTTATAGAAGATCCGCTTGTTTCGCATGAGAGCGTTGCGCTTCCCTTTGCGTCAAGGCTGCCAGAGTCCTCCCGGATATGATTTCGACCGTCGTTTGAGTTTTCAGGGCCGAATTTGAACTGTTTGAACTCAGGCTCGCTGCTCGTAAAATACCATGGCTCGCGGAACCAGTTGCTTTCGTATTGGGCGCTGGCCAAAGCTCCTCCCGCAAGATAGCTTGCGCTCACCTGAGCCTGAATCTTTTCCCCTGCGATAACCGGAGTTTTTGGCATTGAGACTGCCGACTGGAATTTAAGCCGCTCAAAGAAAGCCACATTGATTCGCATTTCTTCGTCCGCCCGCTTGCTTCCGTTTCCACGGCTGTAAGTGATTTTGTAGATTCCTGGCTCAATGTCCTCTGGAATGTCGAATGAGCCGTAAAATCCTCCTGACTCGCTGGTATTTCCCGTCAAAGCACCGTATTCCTTTGCGTTTCGCCAGCTGTCTTCTTTGAGGGTGATGACATAATTTCCCTGATAAGGCACGAAAGTTCCCAAAATCTGGTCGCGGTCGATTCCTCGGAAGGAAACTTTTTCGCCCGGCTTGTAAAGCCCCCTGTCACTGAACATGAAGATTCGTTTTTCTGCCTTGACTTCGTTGGGCACGCTTGAATATGAGTAAACGCCGCTCCGCCAGGGAGAATGGTCGTCTGGCCGGAACATAACTTTGTCGCCGTCTTTTTCAACATAAATCAGTGGTGCGTCCCAGTAGTTTCCCGAAATGACTTTTTTAACATCGCTTCCAGAAAGATTGATGACCGCCATGCCTTTTTTGTCAGTTTTTGCGCTCGGCGCGCTTGAAGAGACGCTTTCAGGAGAGTAATAATTGTCTCTGTCGTATTTAATCGCATAGACATTCGCTCCCTCCACAGCCTTTCCGTCCGAAAGATTCGTGACAAGAGCAATCACTTTGTTCATTCCGTAGCGAACCGTAACGCCAAGATTTGTGACCTGAACACTGGTTGCATTTGTCGTCCAGTAATAAGTTGAAGGATCCCATTTCGTAGGCTTTCTGGGGAGTTTGATTGCCGAGTAGAATTCGACCCAGCCCTTGCCGTTCACAAGTTTGTCCTCAAGGTTTACGATTTCAAAAATCCTCTCGTCACGCGGCTCTGTTTTGAGCGTCGTTCGGATTGGCGTGCTTGCCTCGTCATTTACGAGACCGTAGATTTTTTGGGCCTTGAGAACATCGAATGGCTGTTCTGTTTTGTCCAGCGTGTAGGCTCCCTCGTCAATATTCTGATATTCAAAGACCATTTTGTGAGGAAATTCTGCTTCAAGGATTTTCGTGCCGGAATCAGTGAAAAGCGCCTTGCTTTCTGCCCCCGGAACTTCAATTTGAATCGAAATTTTGTCGTCGCCGAAAATTGAAAGATTTCTTCCATAAATATCTTTGAGATTTTTGCTGATTTCAAGATTGTATTTTGAGTGGAAAGTAATTGGAAGTCCGTAGACTCTGAGGGTAGAGCCTGAGACTTCGATATTTTCTTTTGTGACAGGCATTTTCTCGCCCTTGTCGGATTTTGCCGAAAGCGCGTCCAAGACAGATTTTTCGTCCAGAGGGTGAGAAAAATAAATCCGCACTGGATTCGTGTATTTTCCGTAAGAATAGCTCGTATCGTTGTATTCGTAGCTGAAGGGCGAAAGGGTAGTGAATGAGGCTTTAGTTTCGCTCTCTTTGCCTGAAATCGTCTGCCTTACTGTAAGAAGGACTTGCGTGCCAAAGTCGGGAGCCTCGTTCCAGTTGTAAGTCACCGTATCAATCATTTCCTGTTTAACGGTGAATGAAAGCTCCTTGCTTCCGGCTTGGATTTTTGAAAGATTTTTGATTTCATCTGCATTTACAGGATAATTGAACTGAACCCGGAATTCTTTTGCGCATTCTGGGGGAACTTCATTTCTGTCCACCCACTTGCTTTTTGAGTAGCCGGGAGCCGACCAGATGATTTTTAAGGGGGCAGCCTCCGTTTTGAAAACTTTTTCCCCAGAAAGAGCCTTTCCGCTCAGGGATTTTACGCCGTCTGAAAGGGTAATCGTGTAGACTTGCAGGGGATTTACGGCTTCACTTGTGTCAAATGAAAGCAGGCTTGTTCCGTTCCATCGGAAAGTTCCCTTTACAGGGGGCTCGATTTTCATGAATTCGCTTGCGTCGCTTTCCTGATTCAAGGCCGCAAGGGAAACGACTGGCTCAGAGAAAAGCACATAAAAAGAAGGATAGCGCACTTCGGCGGGAATTGGCTCCTTTGGCCCCCAGTCACTCACCGTAAAAGGCTGGTCTTTTTCTTTGTCATGCCGAAGGTTTTTCGGCATCTCACCGCTTTTGCCTGAATCCTCTGCCATTTTTGTGACTTCCGGGATTTTGAAGTCCGATTTTTTTGTGTTGTAAGAAGTTTTGTAGTCAGAAAGTTTCCGTAAGCCCGGAACTATGCTCTCCGCCTTGCCGCCGCTTTTGGGAGAAGAGAGATTTACCCTTCCAGCCACGCTCTCAGGCTCCGGCTCGTATGGAGTGTAGTCAGGCGTGAAGAAATTTCCCACGGTAAAGACCCGCTCGCCAGTCGCCTCGTCAATGGCCGCTTGTGGAGCTGGCTCAGAATATTCGATTGTATATGATTTTTTTTCTTTGCAAGAAAAAAGCGTGAAAATAAAAAGTAAAGAAAGTGCGAAAAGTGCGGATTTTTTCATATAATAGCCTCACAAAAAATAGTGAGACTATTATACTTTATTTTAAGAAAATAATAAATCCTTACTTATTCAGGCATTTGTGGACGAGAGCCGCAAGTGCGCCACCGACGAGCGGGGCGAGAATAAAGACCCAAACGCATTTGAGAGCCTCGCCGCCAACCAGGAGGGCAGGACCGAATGAGCGGGCAGGGTTTACAGAAGTGCCTGTGAGAGGAATTCCAAAAAGGTGAACGAGTACGAGGGAAAGACCGATTACCAGTCCTGCCACAGAGCCGTTCTCTTCTTTTGAAGTAACGCCCAAAATAGCGAATACGAAAACGAAAGTGAGCAGAATTTCAGCGAGGAAAGAAACTCCGATTCCCAAATGAACATTGTTTGTTCCCAAGCCTGAGTCAACGCCTACGAAGACTGCGAGAAGTGCGGCTCCTGCGATTGCACCCAAGAACTGAGCGACGATATAGCCGATAAAATCTTTGACGCTCATTTTACCAGCGACCAGCATACCCATTGAGACAGCCGGATTGATGTGGCAGCCTGAGACATTTCCGATTGAGTAAGCCATTGCCACGATAACGAGACCGAAAGCAAGAGCCGTAATCAAGTGGCCTGCATTTCCTGCCGCACAGCCAGAGACAACTGCCGCACCGCAAGCGAACAGAACCAAAACACAAGTGCCGATGAATTCAGCCACATACTTTTTGAAAGATTCCATTTTGAATCTCCTTTTAAAAAAATTGCGCCTCACAAGGAGACGCAATATATTATAACACAGATTTAAGATTTTCACAGGTCTGGGTGTTTTTCTGCGATTCGCCGTGCCCAGTAGAGGAAGGGCGTGTCCAAAATCGAAGTGACCAAAAAGATTCCGTAGCCGAAAATCAGAATCTGAACGATGACATTTGCGGGAAAGACTCCTGCAAAGGCCAAAAGGTTAAAGACAAGCACATTAATCAGCTGACTGACCATGGTTGAGCCGTTGTTTCGAAGCCACAAAAAAGCCTTCTTGTCGCCGAATTTCTTCTCGCTCCATTCCCAGATGTGGTGATAAGCCCACACATCGTATAATTCGCAGACCGCGTAGGCAAAAAGGCTTGAGAGCATGACACGGGGAGTGTTCGCGAATACGGTGCGGATTGGAGAAGCCATGGTGTCCGCCTCCGCCGGAACATAGAGAAACCAGCTTTGTGAAATCAAGATGAAAGTGATGTTGGCTGCAATACCGATTTTAACGCACTTGTTGGCCTCTTTTTTGCCGTAGATTTCGCTCATAATGTCCGTTGCAAGGAAGGAAGATGCGAAAATCACGTTTCCCAGGGTTGTGTCCATGCCGTAAGCGTGAACCAGAATCAAAACCTCAATGTTGGCGGCAATAGTGCAGATTACCGTCCAGGCGAAGATTCCGTTCTTTCCGAAAAGACGGAAAAAAGCAACGAGTCCGCCAAAAAAAGCGAACACCGACAAAAATAAAACAATCTCATTCTGAAAAGCCATAATTATCTCCTATCTTCTGTCTATTGCTGAAAATAATCGTGATTTTGCGATTTTCTCGTATTCCGTGCCTGCCTTGCCGTAGTTTGCAAAGGGGTAAATGGAAATGCCGCCCCTGGGAGTGAAGATTCCTTCGACCTCAAGGTATTTCGGCTCCAAAAGACGCACCAGATCCTTCATGATGATGTTCACGCAGTCTTCATGAAAGTCACCGTGATTGCGGAAAGAGAAGAGATAGAGCTTTAAGGATTTTGACTCCACCAAAAAGCCGTCAGGAATGTAGTTGATTGTAATTGAAGCAAAGTCCGGCTGACCTGTTTTTGGGCAGAGAGAAGTGAATTCCGGGCAGTTGAATGTGACCATGTAGTCGTTGCCGGGATGTTTGTTTGAAAATTTTTCTAAGATTTCCGGCGAGTAGTCTGAAGGGTACTTTGTGGCAGTGTTTCCCAGCAAAGTTACGCCCTCAAGTTCTGATTGTGTACGCATTTTTTCTCCTTAACCTCCGCGGTAGCGGGGTTGCAGGAGGCAACAAATCGCAAATATTTCTGCTTGTCAGAAATATTTGGCCATGAAAAAATTACATGGATGTAATTTTTTCATGCAGACCTCCTAGTTTTGTTTTAAGTCAGGATGGATTTCGAACTGACTGGGAGATATGATAATCGAAAACTGGTAATAAGGTCAATAAAACTGAAAAGCGGAAAAATGAGAGTTTAAAAGTTTTTTCCTTTATGTGATAATAAAGCGATGAGCGATGTAAAATATGATGGAGAATATGTTCTGACTGCGGACGGAAGCAAGGATTTTGGAGAGATTTCTTCTGAAATTGCTGAGGTGATAAAACGACAGTCTGGAAAAATTCGGTTGAGAATTGGTGTTCAGAATAATAACATTGGTGATTACGGCGAAAAACATATTGAGCGACCAGAACGGCTTAATCAATTAAAAATGTCTGGTTTTGATAATGCCCGCGATTTTATTTCGTATACATGCAAGAATTTTGATGAAATCTATTCGAGCGGAAAAAGACTCATGCTTACAAAAACAGATGGAGGGTACACATGTGTTATAGAATTAAAGCCTCTTGATGACGGTGAATTTTATGATGTGATAACAGGCTTGATAAGTCGAAGAAAATCAATTGAAAACAAACTTGCGAAGGAAAAAATAAGGCTGTTGTGGCAAAAACCAAAACAGCCATGATGTCGAAATCTTTAAGTCCCTCATGCTTAAAGTCCTTGCAGGCAGCCCAATGGGTTTTATCAAGGGCACTCCCGACAATTAGAATATAACAAAGGAATTTCTCCCTGTCAAGAGATTTTCTCCACGCTCCAGACACGGGCTGTTTCGCCGAGAATCTCTGTCAATGCTGGCATGATTTCTTTCATTTCTTCGTCCAGCTGGTAGGGGAAGTTTACGATGAACATTCCGCTTCCGTAGAGGGAGGCAAGGCCCGTCATGTCTTCCTTGCGCTTTATTTCCATTTGTATGTCTAGAACCTTCGGTTCATGAATTTTAGGCTCGCTTGATTCCACGGCTCCTGCGATTCGCTCTTTCATCATGGAGATTTCGGCGGTGCGGTGGGCGACTAAGGGGTACCAGAGGGCGATTATTCCCGCGCTCCATTTTTTGTGCACGGCAGAAATCACCTCGCCGCATTTAAAAAAGTCGCTGGCGTCCTCAAAGGAAGGGTCGATTACGGCCAGCCCCCGCTTGATTTTTGGCGGAGTTACGGCCTTTAAAAGCTCGTAGCCGTCCCGCCTGTGAAGGGCTGGCTCCACAAAAATCTTTTCCCCCTCGTTGCATTCTTTTCTTCTATTATAAAAGCACTCCCGAAGCTCCTCATAGGCGCGGGGATGCAGCTCTGAAAGAATCTGCTGGTCGCCAGGGCGCAAAAAAGCATTCTCAATCAAAGGAGAGCCAGGGTATTGGCCGCGTTCGTAAAAATCCTTTATGAGACGGCTGAATTTTGAGTTGAATCCGACTTCGTCTGCCTTTGTCTGCGTCAAAATTTTCTCAATTCCAGAACTTGCTTCACCGGTCTTTTGGGCGCGCTCGTCGTGCAGGTCGTAGATTCCGCTTCCTGCGTGGGTGTCGATTACGGTGAAGGGCTTTTCTTTCTTGCACAAATGCTCAAGAATCAGCGAAAGGGTGAGGTGCTTTAAAATGTCGGCGTGATTGCCCGCGTGGTAGGCGTGAATGTATGAGAGCATTAACTATTCAAACAAAGCATTGATTATTGCTTCAAGGGTAAAGTCGCCCCAGTTTTGAACGCTTGTTATTTCTGTTTTGCCGCTTGTCGGGTCGGTGGCAGATTTTGAAACCTTTCCTAAGAAAGTTAAACTTGTGATGTTTGCGACCCATTTTCCGCTTGAGAGATTGTTTTCTTTTTTTGCGTAAATGTTCGTACCCACGGCCGTAAGAATTAATTTTTCGTTTCCGGTGTCGTATTTTATGTAGATATTCGCTAATGTTTGCGAATCGGCTGTCGTTGGCTTAGAAGCAGACTCGATATTATATTTATACCAATAATTTCCAGTTTTTTTCAAAACCAATTCTTCGTAGCTTTCGTCTCCTGTGCCGCAGGAAAATAAAAGGGGAACAAAAAGAAAGAGAAAAATAACTGGAATTATTCGGAAAATCTGTTTCATTTTGACCCCTTCTATTTTCTAGAATTGATACTTTGCTGTCAACTGCACGAATGCTTTGTCGTGGTGAACTGAATCTTTCGTGAAGTTGTAGAATTCACCGTTTTCTTCTTTACAATAGAGGTAAACGCCGCGGAGAGCGAATGTGAGCCCTTCCACAACATTGTACTCGATTTTTGGAGCAACCATGAATTCCTTGTATTCGATTCCATAGATACCCTGAACTTCTGTGGTAAGCTTTTCGTTGAGCCACTTGTCAGAAAGAAGGACGATGATTTTGTTGCGGGTGTATTTGTCGTCTGAGTTGTAGTCAACATCATACTTTGCAAATATGCCGTCTTTAATCTTGTCTTTCTGAAGAATGTATGAGCCGGTTTCCTGAACATTGAGGTTGAGGTTGTGGATTGGAAGGTCAATGTCAAAGCCTGCGACCCATGCCACAGAATGGTTTTTAATCCATGGGTTTGTTCCCTCAAAGTCTTCTGTCATGTTATATGCCGCTTCCCAACGGGTGTTGAGCTTCCAGAGGACGAAAGCCGCCTCAAGACCGAAGACTTGAACCTGATCGTAGTTGAGGGATGGTGTTTCAATTTTTGAAGAGAAACCTTCAAAATCTTTAGAGGTCATGTAATCAAGTGTATACTTATTTGCTAATTCTGCCATAGCAGCATTTGCTGCTGCTGCACCCAATGCTGCATATTTTGTTGTTGCTAATTTGGTTAGTTCTGCAGAGTGATTTTGAACAATATATTTTCCAAGACCTTTGGTGGTGCTGTTGGTTGTTAAATCAGTAGTTGCTGCGGTTTTTAACGATGTAATCATCTTTTCCAAGTTTGCGCTTGGCTGCTTGTAATGACCGTAGTAGTAGCTCGTTCCCCAGTCGATTCCTCCCAAAGTACCCGTGAGACGGAGTCCCGCCTGACCGTATTTGAGGCTTCGGATATTGTCTTCGTAAAGGCTGTCGGTTGAGAAGTCAGAGAGTTCCATTACACCGTTTACCAATGAAAGACCATTTTTATCATTGATGGCAGAAGAGGCCGCAAGCGCGTAGTTGTTCTTCAAAACTGCTTTCACCGTATTCGTGAGCTTTGTCTGTGCGTATGGCACGAGGTGACCGTCGCTTGCGAAGCGGTCTGCTGTCATGGTTGGGGCGTAGATTCCTTCGATTTTGAGGTTGTAGTCCCAAGAGATGTTTGCCGTAGTCTTGAACATTACTTCGCCGATTCGGCGGTCAATGTAGTCCGGGAAGATGAAGTCGCGGTAGTCGTTGGCATTGAAGTTGTCAAGGACATGGACTTTGTCGCCCTTGCCCCATACTTCCTTCATTTTGCCTGCTTTGAGCTGAATGCGGTTCTCGATGAAGTTGCCGCTTACGCTTGCCTCGTCGATGATGTCTTCCTGATAGTTCTTGAAAGTGTCCTCGTCAAGTTTGAGCTTGATGTTTGCGTTCGTGTAGTCGCCGTCGTAGTTGAGTTCGATGTTTGAGTATACGCTTCCTTCGACCTCAGACTTGCTGATATCGTAGAATTTTTTGTAGCCCTGCGAGTCGTACTTGAGGGAAGAGTCTTTTGCAAGGTCTTCTTCTGACGGAGTAGTTCCAATCCAGCCTCGGACTTCTGTTCCGACTTCGCCTGAGATTGTTACTGCTGGCGCTGATTCTTCGTAAGAGTCGCCGCTGCCGCTTCCAAAATCGCTGTCACCGAAACCGTAGTTCTGTGCGAATGTGAAGGATGTGAGCGAAAGGGCGGCCATCGTAAATAAAATCTTTTTCATAGTGATAAAAATCTCCTGTTATTTTGCTTTTCCTGTTGAGAGGTACTGCTGCGTGAAATATGCCGCTGAGATACCTGCGTCCATAACCGGGTTTTTGATGTCGAGGGTGGTCTGACGACCTGTTGCAGCTGTTACGATGCGAGCCTTCATGCGCATGGTGTATTTTTTGCCGGTTTTTGAAGTGAGGTAAATCCAGTCTTCTGTGGTGTATGTCTTGAGGAGTTTTGACTGGTCCCGTTTGTCGAAATATTCGATTTTTGCAGGGAGATAAGTCTCTGTGTCGATGTACTGGATTCTGTATGAATACTCAACCTCTGATTTTTTGAGAGGAACTGACTTAATCTTCCAGCATGTGTAAGATTTTCCGCCAGGAACCGTGACTTTTACGTTTTTTTCCAGCAATTCATGTTTGTCTTCGTCAACTTTGCGGATACCCATGTCGTTGTATGTGAATTCGTGACCTACGAACTTCTTGTATCGCTCGCCCATAGGAATTCGGCGGACCTGTTTCAGGTTTGGCTGGTAAATCCAGCGGTCATCCTCTCCAGTTTCTTTTTCGAGCTGGAGAACACGGGTGTCCTTTACTGTTTTTGGAGTACGGAAGTCAAAAACGGTATTGATAAGACCGTTATGCTTGCGACCGAACTGGTACATTTCCTGAACTGATGTGGAACCGTTTTTTTCGATGTCCGTAATTACCATGATAGCCTGAGATGTGTCTGGTGCCTCCAGTGTAGATGATTTTTTGATGACATCATAAGCTTCGTCAGCAAAAGCCATTGTTCCAAGAGCCAAAGCAATAGATGCGATGGCAAGCGATTTTGAAAGTTTCATGTTTTTCTCCTACTGCATTATGCAAGTGCACACAATGCTATTCCAATTATAATGTAGGATTAAGCATATTTCAACTTTTTTGAGGAGTTTTTGTGACAAAATTTAAAAAAATGTCATAAAAATACAGTGAAAATGTCCAAAATTGTTAGGTCAGAGATTTGTCATCATCAAGGATTTCTTCCACCGCTTCGATTAGGGTTTTCATCGGAACCAAGGCATCACGGAGTTTAAGTTTATAAAAGATTTGAGTGCCTTTTTTGATTGGCTCGACTATGCCCGAATCCTTGAGGACTTTGAGGTGGTGGGAGATTGCGGGGCGGGAGAGTGTGGTTTTCCCTGACAGGTCTGCCACATTGATTCCTTCTACTCCGGCGGCGGCCAGATCCAGGCAGAGTTTTTGCCTGGTGGTGTCACCCAATGCCGTGAAGATGGGAACGCATTTTTTAAAATCCTCTTGTGCCTGTAAAAGTTTTTGTGGATTAATCATTTTTCTTAAAATCCCCTTGACACTTTTGTCTGATGTCGCTATATTTGGTTTATTCGTTTAATTATTCGAACCAATCTTACACCATTCACCGTGGAATTGCAAGAGGTTCTTTAAAATATTTCTATTAGGAGAAGCAGAAATGATTAAGAAAATGCTGAAATGCTCGTGGCTTATCATTGCGCTTTGCGCGGCCATTACGGTGTTTTTTGGCTGGCAGCTTCGTACAATCAAAATTGAGAATACGAGCCGCACTTTCATGCCCAAGGATGACGATTCCTACAAGCTCATGCTCAAAACCGAGGATACTTTCGGCTCAATGCTCATGCTGGGCATTTCCCTTGAGACAAAGGGGGCAACGATTCTCACTCCGGAATACATTAATGTCGTAAAAAAAATTACTGACCGGATTGAGAGCGTGAATTATGTTGAGAATATTGACTCAATCTCCAACATTGACTTTATTCACGGCGAGATTTCCGAGGACGGGGAGGGCACTCTCAAAGCCTCAAGCCTTTTGGGTGATGATGATGCCTATTCTTTCACGGCTGATGGAATGAAAACCATAAAGCAGGAAATCATAGACTGGCAGGAAATGTACAACCGCGTCATTGTAAACGATGATTTTAAGGCCACCCAGATGATGGTTACAATCACCGCCTCAACCGAGGACGGAGAGGAGCTTCCTTCTGACATTCAGAACAAGATTCTTGCCGAAATCAAGGGAATCTGCGAGGAGGAGCTTGACGGCTCTGACCTTGAGGTGCGTTATTTCGGAGACCCGGTTATGTCCCACGATGCGCGGGAATTCCTCATGAGCGACCTCATCAACTTGATTCCTTTCGTAGCCCTTATCGTTCTCTTTTCTCTTTACTTCTCATTCCACACATGGAGCGGAACTCTCCTGCCTCTTATCACGGTCTTAATCAGCACTGTCTGGTCAGTGGGGCTGCTCTGTCTCCTTGATTTCAGCTTTACGATTATCGGCAGCATGATTCCGGTTTGTCTCATTGCCTGCGGCTCGGCTTACGGAATCCATGTCATGACTCACTATTACATCGGACTGGACAAAATTGAAGGCGAAATCACCAAGGAAAATCACGCCGGGGCAATTGAATTCGCCCTTAAGGATGTTTGGATTGCGGTTCTTCTTGCGGCTGTCACCACTGTCGCGGGCTTTATCTCTAATGTATCAAGTCCCTTGCGCCCCTTGCGCTCATTCTCGATTTTTGCGGCGTCAGGCGTTGCTTTCGCGCTGATTCTTTCAATCACTTTGATTCCGGCCCTTCTTTATGTAACTCCGGTTAAAGTCGTTGGAAAACACTGGAAGAACAATAACCGGCTTTCAACTAAAATCCGCCGCCGCCTGGAGCATGAGCTTGCCCGCCGGGGAGGAAAGTCTAAGGACGAGGCAAATGCAAGCACTTTGTATTCTATTTATCACTTCTTCGCGGGAACAAAACCCCGTCTGGTGATTCTCGTTCTCGTCATCTTGTTCCTTTCTTCTATCGGATTGAAGCTGCTGGTGGTCGATACGGCTATGGTCAACTATTTCCCCCGTACAAGCAAATTCCGCCAGGATTTGGCCTATGTGGACGAGACTCTTTCCGGCTCGAACAGCATGTACATTGTCATAAAGGGCAAGGAGATTGAGAATTCTGCCCAAAGTGAGGAAGAGGCTCTTGATTTGGGTGAATTCGATTTCTCTGAATTTGAAGAGCCTGCCCTGGGGACTGAACTTGAGTCTGTAACTGAATCTTCTTCTGATTCTGATTTCGGTGACTTTGATTTTTCTTCTTTTGATGAGCCCGCCTCTTCTTCAGAGAATACCGCTGACGCAGAGCCTGTCAAACAGTATTATTCCCTCACTGACCCGGAGATTTTGCGTGCCGTTGATGACTTGCAGAATTATCTTGCGGCAAAGCACCCGGAAATCGGCAAGGTAGTATCTTTCACCACATTTATCAAGCGAATGAATCAGGTTATGCATGTTCCTGTCGCTGGTACAAGCGGCGTTGAGTCGGAGAGTGCTGATATCCTCGATTCACCGGCAAAGGTCAAGGACATCCTTGAGATGATGAACCGTGCTTATGCCGCTGCCGGAGGTGAGAAGGCAAGCACTAATGCTGTGGTGAGGGAGCTTGAGCGTGAGCTGAACTACAACGGCCTTGCATATTATGAAATTCCTTATGACATTGAAAAATACTCAGTTGATCGCCGGGAGAATCTTTCTAACTTGGTCACTCAGTATCTCTATCTTCTTTCCAGTGATGCAATCACTCGTTTTGCCGACGATATGACGAATCCTAAGGCAATCCGAACTCAGGTGCAGCTTCGCACTCACTCAACTGTGGACACGGGCTTGCTTATCAACGATATCAATGACTATGTTGCCAAATATTTCCCCACGGACAAGTACACCGTGGAGACCACTGGCAGCGCCGCCCTGGAAAACACCATGAGCCACCTTGTCATCGACAGCCAGATGGTTTCAATCGTATTCTCCCTTGTCATGGTATTCATCATCATCGCCCTTTCATTTAAGAGCGGCTGGGCTGGCCTCATCGGAGCTATTCCCCTTGGCCTTGTAATCCTGCTTAACTTTATGGTTATGGGCTTTATGGGAATCCGCCTTGACCTCTGTACCAGCATTGTTTCTTCAATCGCAATCGGTGTCGGAATTGACTATACGATTCACTTTATGGAAACATATCAGCATGAAAGGGAAAAGTCCAACGATTCTGAGAGCGTTACAAAAGCGACTTTCAAGTCCAGCGGAAAGGGAATCGTCACGAACGCGATTGCCGTTGGCTTGGGCTTCCTTGTCCTGGTCTTCTCTAAGTTCATCATCTTACGCTATATCGGAATTCTGGTTGCCGTCGTCATGTTCACAAGCTCAATGCTGGCAATGACGGTTATTCCGGGGCTTCTGAACGCCTTCGATCCGAAATTCATGTGGTCAAAGGACGAAAAAGAAGCATATAAGGCAAAAATCGAAGCAGAAAAAAAGTAAAAGTTGTAACCTGAATAAGGTTTAATGGTTTAATTATTTGAACGGATATAGAACAGGAGGTATCTGAATGAAAATGACAAAAAAACTTACAGCTGTGGCAGTCGCCCTTTTGATGGGAGCCTCTGCATTTGCAATCGACGGAACTGAAATCATGCAGAAAGTCTTTGACCGCAAGAAGCCGGACTTCACTCAGGCGGCGGTTCTTCTCACTCTCACAAAAGACGGAAAGGTGGAGGAGACCCGTAAAGTCGGTGAATACGGACGCTGCAAGGATGGTCTTACTGACATGACCATGGTTTTCCTTTCACCTGCAAAAGTTGCGAACACCCGCTTTTTGGTAAAAGAAAATGAAGGTAAGGACGATGACAAGTGGATTTATCTTCCAGACCTTAAAAGCACACGCCGAATTGCCGCAAGCGATGGTGAAAAGTCTTTCGTGGGAACTGATTTTTCTTATGACGATATGAGCAGCCGTGAGGTTGACGAGGATACTCATAAATTGCTCAAGGAGAGCGAGGATAAGGGCAACTTCAAGGATTTGTATGTGGTTGAGTCAATCCCGAAAGACCCGAAATCTAGCCAGTATTCAAAACGAATTTCCTGGGTCACAAAAGATTCATGGATTCCGACTTACATCGAGTTGTACGACAAAAAGGGCAACTTGCTCAAAGTCAACGAAATCAAATCTATTACGCAGATGACTGGCAACGGTGGACATGTTTACAATATTCCTACAGAGAATGTCATGACCAATGTTCAGAAAAAGCATGCCTCAATCATGAAACTTGGAAATCTGAAGATTGACCAGCCGCTTGCAGACCGCTTCTTTACGACGGATTTCTTGACAAACGGTAAATAAAAAGCGTTCAAACGAAAATTATCTGATAAAACAAAAAAGGGGCTTCCAGTGAGAACCTGTCAGAAAAGTCGCGGTGAACAAGTTCAAGCGACTTTTTGCCAGAACCTCACTTCCGCCCCTTTTTTGCATTTTCTGGCATCTCGTTTGAGCGCTTGTGATTTTTTCTAATTCGTGCAATTTTTGGGGATTTCTGATATAATTTCCTTATGGAAAAAATTAAGGCCCTTTTGTTTGATATGGACGGGGTTCTGCTTGATACTGAATCTGTCTGTAAGGTCTGCTGGGCGCGGGCGGCGGGCGAATATAAGCTTAAAAACATAGATGAAATCTTCTTGCAGTGCGTGGGGCGAAGCCGGGCTGATACGACCCGCCTCCTGGAAAAGTATCTTCCGGGCGCGGAATCTGCCGCTGCCTTCCGTGAGAGAACCAGCGAGCTTTTTGATGTGGTCTGGAAAGAGCAGGGCCTAGGGAAAATGCCTTTCGTTTCAGAATGCCTTGACTCTCTCAAAAAAGCCGGCTTCCGCCTGGCGGTGGCAAGCTCTACCCGAAAAGTGCGGGTTTTCCCCCAGTTAAAAGAGGCTGGCATCTTCGATTATTTTGAAAGCATCACCACTGGCGACATGGTGACCCACTCAAAGCCAGACCCTGAAATTTACTTAAAGGCGGCTTCTTCCCTTGTTCTCTCTCCTTCTGAATGTGTCGCAATCGAAGACAGCCCCAACGGTGTGCGCTCGGCCTTTAACGCGGGCATAAAATGCATTATGGTTCCCGATTTGATTCCAGCCGATGACGAAATGAGAGAAAAAGCCTGGAAAATCTTCAAGAATTTGAAAGAGGCGGCTGACTTTTTAACGAAAGGAGCATGGTGATGAAAAAAATTGCATTAGTCATTGCTTGCTTCTCACTGCTCATTATTTTCCTTTCCTGTGCTTCTCCCTCCCGCCGCTCTTTTGCTGAATCAGCATCCCTTCCTGTGCGCCTTGCTCCTGATGTTAACAGCGACATGCTTACGGCGGATTATTGGATTAAGCGGTCAAAAAATCCTTTCAAAGTCAGAATGTCCCTTTCTGAAATTGCCGCATGGAACAGGGAAAATTCTAATCTTCTTTATCCTGGCTCTGTTTCTCTGCCTCTACTTACTGATTTGCGGAAAATCGACTCTCATATTTCGGCGGCAGAGATTCGTGACGGTATGTTTCGGCACTCCTCAAAAAATCCCTGGCTGAAAAAAGTAAAAACAAAAAATGGTGAGGAAGTGCACGAAGTCACCCAAAAAGAGTGGCGCTTGATTTTTGAGGCGATGAATTATTCTTCTTTGGAAAGCTATTCTTACTTTTCTGGGGGAAAGGTCAGCGATTCAGCTTCATATAAAAAAGATTTTCCTGTCCGAAAGGCGATTTGTGTCCGCCGTACAAATATGCGCCTTATTCCTGATGACGGATTTTATACTGATGACGAAAAAAACTGGTATGACGATGTGGCCCAAAATTCAGGCATGTTGCTGGGAGAGCCTCTTCTTGTGCTTTGGGAAAGCAAGGAAAAAAACTGGCTTTATGTGAGAACTTCTTATTGTACTGGCTGGGTTCATGCCGAAGATGTTGCTTTTTGCTCTGGTGAGGAATTCAACCGTTATTTTGACTATGCCGAAAAGCCCCAGGATACTTTCGTTACGATTACAGATGACCGCTTTATTCTCCCCGATGAATATGTGCTTCCCTGTGAGAGTGATGATTTTTCTGGGGTGAGTGAATTTTTTATGGGAACCTATCTCTTTACGGCTGACTGGAATGACAAACGCTTTGAAAGTGCCCTTCATCCACGACTGCCTTATGCCAGTTACATGGTGGAGATTCCTTATCGAAATTCAGCTGGAAATCTTTCGCTGGCTTATGCCACGATCCCGGCTGGCCGCTGTAGCCTCGGTCTCCTTGATTACACGAGTGCAAATGTTCTTACGCTTGCATTTAAGCCTTTGGGAATCCGTTATGGGTGGGGCGGCATGGAGAATGCAAGGGATTGCTCTGAATATTTAAAAGACATTTACCGTTGCTTCGGTTTTTCTCTTCCTCGCAACAGCCGCGCCCAACTTTCAGTTGCGGGAAAATCCGTTAATTTTGACGGAAAATCTCTTTCTTCAAGGAAATCTGCCCTGTCATCCCTTGAGGAAGGAACTCTCATGGGCTTTCCGGGGCATGTCTTCATGTATCTCGGCAAAGTAGACGGTAAAAATTATGTCATCAGTGCGCTGGGTTTCTATTATTTTGATTCAGAAAATCCTGAAACAGAGGATGCCCTTGCTGAAATTCCAGCGAATTCTGTGAATATCAATACTCTTTCGGTCATAAGAAAAAACGGAAAGTCCTGGCTTGAAATGCTGACCCAGGTAAAAAAATTCAAAGATGACGGAAGCTGGATTGATGACAGAATTTACTTTGATTTAAAATGGCAATTTGCGGAATTTTCGAAAATTAACTCTGGTAAGGCATTTTTCTACAAGGCAAAAAAGAAGCGGAAAAATATCACAGTTGCGGTAAATGCCGGGCACGGTACTAAAGGTGGTGCTCTCGTAAAAACATTTTCTCACCCAGACAAGTCTCCCAAAGTCACCGGAGGAACTACCCTTGCAGGAGCTTTGGAATCGATTGCGATAAGTGATGGCATGGTCTTTAAAAACGGAAGAAGGGAATCTGAGGTTAATTTACGGACGGCCCACCTTCTCTGCGGAATGCTACTGGATGCCGGCTATGATGTTCTTATGATTCGTGATTATGAGGATGTTCAGCTTGATAATGTCGCCAGGACGGTCATGGCCAACAACAATGCGAAAATCCACATTTCCATTCATTATGACTCAGACAATACAAGTGAAGATAAGGGCGTTTTCTATTGCTCTGTCCCGGAGGGTATCAAGTATCTTCCAAATGTAAAAAAGCATTGGAAGGAGAGCGAGCGACTGGGAGAATGTCTTGTTCAAGGGCTTGCTTCTCAGGATTTGAAAGTCTTTGGTGGCGGAAAAATGGATATAGATTTGACTCAGACTTCTTACAGCACGATTCCCAGCGTGGACATAGAACTGGGAAATCAGCATACGGATACCAATACCGAAGAGCTTAAAAAAAGGGCAAGAGGTCTGCTGGAGGGTGTGGAGCTTTTTTTTCAGAAGTAAACTTCTGCATAATATGTGTACATCTGTGTTAATCTGTGGTTAAATATATAAGAGGAGATTATGAAAACATCAATCGCATGTATTGCCTTTGACGGCGAAAAAATATTGGTCGCACATCGCAATCCCACCGGGCAGATGGGAAATCGCTGGGAATTTCCAGGCGGCAAAGTAGAAGAGGGCGAGAGTGATGAAACTGCAATCGTCCGTGAATTTGAAGAGGAATTCGGCGTAAAGGTGATTGTAGGCGAAAAAATCACCGAGACATTCTTTGTCCATAATGACCAGCAGGTTGCCTTGCACGCCTATGAGATTACCGTTCCTCATGACGGTATTGCTCAAAAATATGTTCTTACGGAACACACTGAATACAAGTGGGCTCTTCCTGCCGAAATTCCTACTTTAAATTTTGTAGATTCAGATATGCTCATCTATCCAGATGTAATGAAATGGGTCGCAAGCAAAAAATGATGCGAATCGTCTGCTTTGTGATTAAAAGAATCCTCGTATTTGTTGGCTTTTTTTTCTGTCTTTATTTTGTTTCTTGCACGAAAAATGACGGCCAGCTTGAAATGCAGAGCCTTGCGCCACAAGACCTTTCTCCGCGGATTGAATGGGCTTTAATCAAAGATCCTTATGCCGCCTGTCGTAAAGATGCGAGCTATGAGAGTGAGACAATCGCATCCTTCAGAAAGGGGGAAATTTACGAAATTAAGGGAAATTGCACGGTTGTCATTGACAAGGGCGAAAAGGACGAAAAAAAAGAATTGTGGTACGCGCTTGAAGACGGCTGGATTCCCTCAAGCGCGGTAAAAGTCTACTCCAACAAACTAAAAGCTGAGCAGGCGAAAAAATCAATAAAATAATAGAGACGCAGATACACACAGATGAACAATTTTTATTATCCGCGTTTATCGGCGTTAATCTGCGTCTATTTTTTGAGAATTATCTTTGCAGCTTCTTCCACAGAGATTTCTACAAACTGCTCGCGAGTCTGCAAATTCTTCAATGTGACGGCATTTTTTGTCGCTTCGTTTGAGCCGATCAAGATTCCCCATTTAATGCCCTTTGCATCTGTGACGGCATATTGCGCCTTCATCGACTTTGCTTCTGGGAAGACTTCGACTTTAACTCCCTTTGAGCGGAGTTCTGCGGCGACGCGCTGGTAGAGAACTACGAGGCTTGCGTCCATGCAGAAAATCTCTGCGTCAAGGTAGCTTCCTTTTGATTCAAGTTTGCCAAGCTGCTCAAGGCCTGCGATAAGGCGGTCTAGGCCGATTGAGGCACCAACTCCCGGCAATTTTGTCTTTGTGTAAAGGCCTGCCAAGTTGTCATAGCGGCCGCCTGAACAGACTGAACCGATTGAAGGAAGCTCGTTGAGGAAAGTTTCGTAAACGACTCCGGTGTAGTAGTCAAGTCCGCGGGTGATTGAAGGGTCGAGTACATAACTTGATTCGATTCCGGCTGCTTTCATCATCTCGTAAATGTCCCTCATTCGCTTTGAGTCTTCGCTTTCGCCTCCGGCCATTTCAGTAATCATCTTGAGGGTTGATTCAAAATCTTTGGAGCCTGCAATGTATTTTAAGATTTCTTCTGCTTTTTCTTGGGAAGAAGTGTATTCAATCAGCTCTTTTTTTACTTCTTCCTGACCTACCTTTGCAAGCTTATCAACAGAGCGGAGAATGTCCTCACTTTTTTCTGATACACCGAGTTTTGAAAGGAAGCGGTTAAAGATTCCCCTGTGATTTACATGAATCGTGATGTCGGTGACGCCGATTTCTGCCAGGGCCGCCTTCATAATAGAAAGAATCTCAAAGTCACTTGCCGCACTGTCACTTCCAACCGTGTCAATATCGCACTGCACGAACTCACGGTAGCGGCCTGCCTGAGGTTTTTCGCCACGCCATACTTTTGCTATGTGGTAGCGCTTGAAAGGGAAGTAAAGCTCGCTTTCGTGCTCTGCCGTAAAGCGGGCAAAGGGAACTGTAAGGTCAAAACGGAGGGCAACATCTCGCTTGCCGTTGTCCATAAAGCGGAAAACCTGTTTTTCTGTCTCGCCGTTTGATTTTCTGAGTAAAATTTCTGAATATTCAAGAACCGGCGTGTCGATTGGAACGAAGCCGTATGAGCGATAAACTTTGGTGATTTTTTCTTGCAAATTTGTGCGGACGATTTCCGCCTGGGGTAAAATGTCTCTGAATCCCTTAAGGACTCTGGGTTGAATGAGTTCTGCCATAATTGGATATTTTAGCGAAAAGAAAGAAGTTTATCCACAGATAAGCAGAGATTTCCACAGATTAGCAGAGATTTCCACAGATTAGCAAAATTTTTTACTTGGTCAAATGTCGAGTTTTGCAAATTATTGGATAATCACAAAAACAAGCTCTCGGCGGGAACATGGCACTGGAATCCACGGTTGTGCGAAATTGGAAATTAGACTCGCTTCGCTCGCTCGCACAAAGTGGATTCGTGCCATAACCCCGCCTACGCTTGTTTTTGCACTGTTCAG
>ODAI013615260.1_pt1 | contig 26621 bp, 21 predicted proteins | sample 1539321 | NCBI WGS metagenome assembly ODAI01 (sample SAMN02144231, study PRJEB22623) | gut metagenome | biome: sheep rumen | host: Ovis aries | place: New Zealand
AGTGAAGAAAATGGAATCATTCTAAATCTTGAAATCGTTTCGCTAAACTTTTCATCTTTAGTTAGATCATCTATATCACCTCCTAAAATTTTATCTAGATTGTTTAAAATCTTTTCAGGGATTGCTCCATTCAAACTCTTATTTTCAACAACAATAACCGGAAATCTGGTTATTGGATCTTTTAAAAGATTACCAGTATCCAGTAAAGCCTTAACCTTTACATTTTTCTCACCTATAACCAACTGAACATCATAAATCATATCCTTCTTACTAAGCTTCGTCTTCACAATTCTAAAACTAACCTGTAAAACTCCAAAAGAAACCAATCCTCCAACTAAAGCAACCTTAATAGGATACGCTCCAACAAAAACGCCATTCCTTATCTGGGCCAGCTGTGGTTGTAAAAAATACATCAAAGCAAAAACACATCCACCAAACACAAAAGACACCAAATAAAAAATCACCAAATTCTTAACCAATTTCTTAAAAGATTTCACTTTAAAAGCAACATACACAATCACAACCGACAATACCATCTTCATTATAAAGCTAGAGTAAATTGGAATTATATTCAAATACATCACAACCGTATATATAGCCCCTAATACACTTGCAAAAAAAATTCTCCACTTCTTGCACTCATCCTTTATAACTACCCCTGTCGCAAAAATGATTATATAATTCATTAAAACGTTCTCTAAGAAAACAATATCTAAATAAATAGTCATTACTTCCTCCGTTTAGTTGGGGACGCGTCTCCAACTGTGCATATTTTACCACTACGTCCTCAAAAACCATGTCGTTTCCTGAAGTCAAAAAAAGAAATAATCTACAAAAATAGATTATTTCTTCTCTAATACAAGCATATGTATTTAATTATTCTTATATTTGACTAAATTTACTTTAGCAATTTTCAAAAATTATTTATTTCCAGCTTTGTTCTTTCTTAAGAAAGATGGAATATCTAAGTCACTTGCTGGAGCTGCTGCTGGTTCAGCTGGAGCTGGATTTGCTTTTATTGTTTGTTCCCATGCTTTATCAACTATTTTGTTAACTGGCATTGAACCTAATTTATTTCTTTCTTCATCTTCAAATCCTGTAGCAATAACTGTGATTACGATATCTTCTTCTAATGTTTCATCTATCACTGCACCAAAGATAATGTTAGCTTCTGGATCAACACTTCTTTGAACTAATTCAGCAGCTGTATTAACTTCATGTAATCCTAAGTTTGTACCACCAGTAATGTTGATGATAACACCTCTTGCTCCTTCGATTGATGTTTCAAGCATTGGGCTTTGTACTGCTTGTTTAGCAGCTTCTTCTGCTCTTGATTCTCCAGATGCTCTACCAATACCCATGTGAGCCATACCTGTATTTAACATGATTGTTTTAACATCTGCAAAGTCTAAGTTTACTAAACCTGGTACTGCGATTAAGTCTGATATACCTTGTACACCTTGTCTTAATACGTCATCTGCCATTTTGAAAGCTTCTACTATTGAAGTTTTTCTATCGATTACTTGTAATAATTTGTCATTTGGAATTACTACTAATGTATCAACTTTGCTTTTTAAACTTTCAATTCCTCTATCAGCTTGTGATAATCTTTTCTTTCCTTCAAATGTGAATGGTTTTGTAACAACACCTATTGTTAAGATACCCATTTCTTTTGCACATGCTGCAACTATTGGTGCTGCACCTGTACCTGTTCCACCACCCATTCCGGCTGTAACAAATACCATATCAGCTCCACGTAATGCTTCTGTGATTTCTGATTTGCTTTCTTCTGCTGCTTGAGCTCCTATATCTGGATTAGCTCCTGCTCCTAGTCCTCTTGTAATTTTTTCTCCGATTTGAATTTTAGATGCAGCTTTAGATAATAATAATGCTTGTCTATCTGTGTTTACTGCAACAAATTCAACACCTCTTATTCCAGAATCAACCATTCTGTTAACAGCGTTTGTTCCACCGCCACCAACACCTATAACTTTAATAGTAGCTGTTCCGTCTATCATTAGTCCACTTTCTTCCATGCCATCCATTATCATTTTGTTTTCCTCCCTATTATATTTTTATATTTTAAAAATTAAAAACATCCTTTTTGAGATTTTTAAGTGTTCCTCTTAAAATCTCGTGCTCTCTATGAATAGAAAAAGTCTTTTACTTTTTCTAAAATATCTTTAAATATAGTACTTTTTTCTGACTGAGTATCTATATTGCTTGAAACATTTTTTGCAAACTGTCTTGATGCTATATATCTAACTAATGCATATACTGTTCTATAACCAGGTCTTACTGTACTAATTCCTCTTCCTGTTGACATTTTTACTGGTATATTTAAAACAACTTTTCCAGCCACATCGCTTTTACTTATGTTTGTAATACCTTGTCCTGTTAAAATTACATTATTTATTTTAGATTTTACACCTTGCATTGAAATGTCTTTGTTTATTAATGTAAATATTTCTTCAATTCTTGCTTCAATAATTTCTATTAATTCTGAACTTTTTATTACTTTGTTTGATTGTTCTTCTTTACATGTTGTTAGCAATATTTCATTATCATTATCTATGTATGATCTCATTGCTAGTCCATATTGTTTTTTAAGTTTATCTGCTTCATCATATGAAATATTAAGTACAAGTGCTATATCATTTGTTATATTGTCTCCACCTAAAGGTATTGTATTTGTATAAACAAATTCTGAACCTTCAAATACACCTACATCTGTATTTCCAGCACCTACATCTAATATCATTACATTATCTGTTAATTCATGTGTGTCTAATACTAAGTTTCTTTCAGCTAATGTAATTGGAACCAAACCATCTATCTCTAAGTTTGATTTTTTAAATATTCCAACTAATTGTCTTATAAATTCTTTATCAGCTAAAACTACTTGTGCTTTTAATGTAAATTTAGAGCTGAAATTTCCAATTGGGTCTGTTACTGGTTTTCCATCTTCTAAAATGAATTTATCAGCAACAACATCTATTATACTCATTCCTTCTGGTACATCTATATCTTTGGCTTGCATTATTGCTGATGAAACGTCTTTTACAGTAATTCCTGAATATTTATCTTTAACTTCTTTTATAACACTATTTTGTACAATTGTTATATATTTTCCATGTATTGTTAAGTATGCTGAGTTAATTTTCATGTTTGTGTCTGCTTCAGCATCAGCAACAACTTTTGTTATTGCTTCAACAATTTCGTTTTCATCAACTATTTTTCCTTTTTTTAGTCCTCTACAAGCTTGGTTTGTACTACATAAAATTTCTACTTGATTAAAATTATTAACTTCTCCTATGATAAGGCTTACTTTTGATGTGCCTATATCCATTCCTACAATTATATCTCCGACAGCCAAAGTTAACTCCTCCATTTATATGCGTTTTTATTCCTAGTTTATTTCTTAGTAAGAATATTATATTTCTGAAAAAAAGTCAATAGAATTTGTTATATTTTTGTAATATTTTCGTAATAGTTTTGTAATAATGTCTTATTTTGCATTATTTTCTTGGCTTACAACATTTCCTGTTCTCTTTTTTCTGAATTTTTCTAAGTAAAATCTTCTTATAATTCCAAGATTATTGAACATTCTACTAACAAAAACAAATATTGCTGCTAAGTATATATCTACATTTAATCTTTGGCCTAAATAAGCAAGTAACATTGCTAGTATAGCATTTCCAAAAAAGCCTGATAAAAATACTCCCATATCAAACTTTTTATTTAAAGATGAAACTACTCCGCCAAAAACTGTATCTAATGCTGCAACAATTGCTATTGCTAGATATCCTGAATATGTATATGAAATTATAGGAGCAAAATTACCAACTATAATTCCTATAATACATCCTAAAATTATAGCTATTAAAACCATATTTCTAATCCTCCTTATTCTCTTTTAGATATTTTAATGTTATTTGTTTATCATAACCATTTATTTTTATATTATCTTGATAACTCATTTCAATTGTATAGCCTTTGGTTCTGTAATACGGTACAAATCCTTCTTTTGGAAAGTTTATTATTTTTTCAAATTCATCCTTATTTCCTATTGCTTTAATTTCATATGGTCCAACTATTCTTTCACTATTTACTAATATATATTGATTGCTGTTAATTCCTACTATATCTGTTGTGTTTATTACTCTTTGATTATTTATTGATATGGCTTCAGCTCCTGCATATTTAAGTTCATTTACTAGATAAACTAAATTACTTGCTGTATATGAATAATCTTTATTATCTGTTAATTTTAAAACAATTCCATTTCCAATTACATCAGTTTTGCCAACAAGCATATCGTATTCTTTTAATTCTTTATCTAATAATTCAGATGATTCCTGATTGTTTTGTATTATTTTTGAATAATCCTCTATTTTCTGATTATTTGATTTTATTTTTTCGTCTATTTCATTATACTTTGTTTTCCAATTTAGAATTTCTTGTCTTAATTCATCTTCTCTCATACTTTCAATTCCCATTGAATTCGTCTCTTCAACAGTTCTAAATTGAATGAAAATAAGTGATACAAGCATTGTTGTTATAAAAAAAATCACAATAGATATGGTTATTTTACCCTTTTCCATTTTTTCACCTCTTTATTATTCATTTCTCATATATTGAGTATTTAAAACTCTTTCATATTTACCAATTGATATATTGTCAGCTTTATTTACTTCTACCACGACTCCAGTTTCTTTCATTAATTCTAAATATCCCCCAGGAATTGTTATAGAACCATATAATAATTCTGGTGAACCTATTGCTTTTATTTCGACTGGTGAACTGATTTTTTCACCATTTACAACTACAACATTTCCTGCACAATATATTGATGTAAAGTTAGTAATTCTTTGACCATTTATCGAAATAGCCTCCGCTCCTGCATTTCTTAATGCATTAACTACTTCAACTAAATCACCTGCATGAACCAAGTATAGTTCTATATTATCAAGAGGACTTAAACTTGATCTATTTACAGTGTTATTGTCTTTTAATGTAATCACAATTCCACTTCCAGAAACATCTGTTAAGCCTAGTAAAACATTATCCTGTTTTATTTCATTTTCTTTGTTCAATGCATTTTCATCATTTTGAGTTGCTTGCAATCTTATCTCTTCAAGCTTATTTTCTGATTTCTCTAAATCTTTTGAAGCTTTGTCATATTTTTCTTTCCATTTTAAAACCTGGTCTCTTAATTCATTCCCTGTTAATGTTTGTGAGACTGTTGAATTAGAATCTTTAATTGTTTTAAACTGAATACTAATTGCTATTGTCAATATAAAGCACACAATTCCTAAAGTTAAAGCAATCTTCCATCTTTTCATTCTGAAAATCTCCTTTCAAATTAAACTTTTTCTCTAAATACTGGATTACCTGTATTTAAATCCATATCTATAAAGAATTCTCCTTCAATTCCTTTTTCCCTTTGAATCATTTCCTTAATATACAGCATTTGTGTAGATAAATCTGTACAATTTCCTAAGTAAACTGTTTTATCTTCTGATTCCAATACCATAACATATTCTTTCTTATTCTTTATATCAATTTGTGTAATTAAATTTTCAATTCCTGCAGATTGTGCTGTTTCTATTATCTTTAATACAACTTCTAATCTTTCTAAATCATCTTTATTTAATCTGTTTCCAGGTTTTACTTCTTCAAGTGCTGTTGTATATCCTTTTATTAAAGGTGAATCAAGTTTTATTGGGGATATTTCTAATATATAGCCTTGGTTGTTAATATATACATATGAATTTCCATATTCTAACATTATTGTTGCTGTTCTTTCTGTTACTTCAATCTTTACTTTACTTGTAAAAACATTTCTACTAATATTAACGTTTTCTATGTATGGGTTAGCTAATATTTTTTCTTTTACTTCTTTCTTAGAGAATTTAAACATATTCTCATTCAAGTGGATTTCAGACATACTTTTTATTTGTTCAGATGAAAGCTTGTTATTATTAACAACATCTATTGCTCTTACATTAAAAGCAGGTGATAAAACAAAATAAATTGTTCCGCCTATTAAAAGAATTATCATTAATAAGATTATACTTAGCTTTTTAATAATTCTAATTTTTTGAATTCTTATTTTCTGCTCTTTTGTTAGTTTTGGCTTTTGAACATTGTCTTTTACAACAATTTTCTTTACCTTTTTATTGCTTTTAGTTTGTTCTTCATCTGAATCTGTTATTTTATTTTTTATTACTTCAATTTCTCTTGCTTCTTCAATGTCTTCTTCATTCTTTTTTCTTCTTAAAATATTAATTAATCGATTTGTTTTCTTAGGAATCTCCTCAACGATATCTTTCTCTTTTTGATTTTTTAATTTTTTCTTTTGGTTATCCACAGGTTGTCCACTTTTTTCCTTTTTTAAATTACTTTTTTTCTTATTTACCTCACTAGGCTTAGGAAAACTTTTTACACCTATAAAAACCTCGTTATCAAAATCTAAAGGGTCATTATTTCTAGAGGCAGATTTAGAATCTGCCTTTTTATGCACATTAGAATATACAATCGTTCTTTTTCTTTCACCTTTTGCCATTTAATTCACCTACTCTTTTTATATTAGCACCTAACATATTTAATTTTTCATCTAAATTTTCATACCCTCTTAAAACATATTCAATATTTTCTACTTTTGTTTTTCCCTTTGCTGCAAGTCCAGCAATAATTAATCCTGCTCCACCTCTCAAGTCACTACCTTGCACGGTTGTTCCAATAAGCTTTCTTTTTCCAGTAATAATTGCTGTTCTCCCTTCAGTTGTGATTTTGGCTCCCATTCTTATTAGTTCGTTTGTATATTTAAATCTGTTTTCAAATATATTTTCAATAATAACAGATGTTCCTTTTGCTGTGGTAAGAATCGATCCAAAAATTTGTTGCAAATCTGTTGGGAATCCTGGATATGGCATAGTTTTTATTTCTATTGATTTTAATTTTTTTGGTGCTTCAATTTCTATACTGTTTTTTTCTATTACTATATTACATCCTGTTTCTTGTAATTTATGTATTACAGGAATTATATGTTCTGATACGACATTATTAACTTTAATTCTACTACCAGTTACTGCAGCAGCACATAAAAAAGTACCTGCCTCAATTCTGTCTGGCATTACTTTATATCCGGTTCCTTTTAATTTTTTCACACCTGTAATTTTTATAATATTGCTTCCTGCTCCTTGTATTTTAGCTCCCATTCGATTTAAACAATTAGCTAAATCTACAATTTCTGGTTCCATTGCAGCATTGTTAATTACTGTTGTTCCATCGGCTAAAACAGCTGCCAAAATAATATTTTCAGTTGCTCCTACACTTGGAAAATCAAGGTTAATATCTGCCGCAATTATTTTATCACAACTGCACCTTATAAATCCAGCTTTTTCTTCAACTTGTATTCCCATTTTTTTAAAAGCAGACAGATGTAAATCAATTGGTCTCGCACCAATTTCACATCCGACCTGGATATGAAAATGTAACTTCTTTAAATCTACCTAAAATTGCACCTGCTAATATTACAGTAGATCTCATCTGCCTCATTAAGTTTTCTGGTATTTCTGTTTTTGTTATATGCTTTGAATTAATCTCTATTTTACCACTATTTCTCCTAATCTTGCAACCCAAAATTTTTAAAATTTCTAAAGTTATTTGGGTATCATGAATTTTTGGAATATTATATAATTTTGTTGTATCAGAGTTTAAAATTGTAGCTGCTATAATTGGCAATGATGCATTCTTTGATCCAGATACATTTACTTCGCCATGAAGTCTTCTTCCGTCCCTCTATTATGTAAGATGTCATTTTATTCACCCTTTCTTTTAGTTTGTATGTTATATATTATGTCGATTCTTATTAAAATGTCCCATAAGAACGTTTTTTAAAAAATCACAAATTATTCACACAATGGACACAATTCATTGTTATATTATATATAAGTTAGCAACACATACTCCAGTTGCTAATGAATAAAATAAAACATCCCCTTTTATTTTCAGTAAAAGCAGCCTACAAAGGCTGCTTTTTTTAGTTGAAAACAAAAAAAAGAATTCTTAAGCAAGAAAGAATTCTTTTTTTACTATTTAGTTGTTTAATTATTTCTATACAAATATCTTTGTGGGTTTACAGGCGAACCATTAATTCTTACTTCCAAGTGTAAATGAGGTCCAGTTGAATTTCCTGTTGATCCAACTAATGCAATGTTGTCTCCTGAAGAAACTTGTTGTCCCACACTAACTAAAATTCTGCTACAATGCGCATAATATGTTTCAATTCCATTACCATGAGAAATTATAACTAAGTTTCCATATGTTCCCATTGGTGAAGCATATTTTACTACACCATCTGCTACCGCTAAAATTTTCGTTCCACTTGCAGCACCAATATCTAATCCTGTATGTGCACCTGAACGTACATTTTCAATTGCAGCAAATCTAGATGTTATAACACCTTGAACTGGAACTGTTGCAAGATATATTCCATTTACAGTTCTTGAATCTTTATCAATAGATTCTTCAATTTGTTCTTTTGCTACTACAACACTTGTACTTTCTTCAATTTTCTTTGCATCATCTACATTTACAGTATAATATTCTCTTATTCCAATATTTAAATCTAAGTTTCCATTATTTTCTTTTTTTATTTCCTCTACTAATTGTTCAGCTTCTTCTAATGTGTTAAGGTATCCTTTAATATCATTGTTAAAAGTTACTGCATAATATTTATATGTTATTTCAGCGTTTTCTTTTAAATCGTTTATGATTTCATTTTCATTTGTTTTTTCAGTTCTATTAACTAATTGTAATTTATATTCTGGGAATTGTTTCATTGTTACAAATGCAACATTTCCATTATGAGATAAAATCTCATCATTAATTCTTGTTTCTAAGTTTACCTTATCCCCAACATAACCCACAACTTCTCCTGAAATTGTAACCGCGTATGCTGGTTTATATTTTATTAAAATTATTGCAATTATCAATATCAATAGTATAACAAAGATACTAACACACTTAACTGACTTTTTAGTATGATATAATAATCTTTTCCTAAAAATAAAAGTCACCTTCCTTTGTTTTTTTGCAAACTTTTGTTATTATAACATATATTTTCTCCAAATGCAAATTTTACAAACTAGAAATAAATTACAATATTGTCAAATACAGTAATAACATTTAAATTCACTATTTAAAATTTATCTCTAATTCTCATAAAAATAATCCATGATTCCATTATATATTCCCCAAGCTAATCTATCTTGATATTCATCATTAAGTAACAGTTGTTCTTCTTCTGGATTTGATAAAAATCCACATTCTACAATTGTAGTTGGAATTTCAACATGTTTCATTATATATACAGTATTTAATTTCATTGGTACTCTTTTATTCTCTTTTTGAATAGAATCATTTAAATTTGTTTGAATGCTTTTAGCTAGTTTTATACTTTGCTCATTTCCTTCTTGATAAAACGTTTGCCAGCCTGAATATTGTTGTTGTGGAATTTTATTTAAATGAATTGAAACAAATATATCTGCTGAACTCTCATTTCCTATTTTTACTCTATTATGTATGTCTGATATTTTTTTCTGTCTTAAAGTTTTACTGTCTATGTCATAAATTGCATTTTCATCAGAACGGGTTAATATTACAGTTGCACCACTTTGTTCTAGCAAACTTTGAACTTTTAAGGCAATTTTTAAATTAGTTTCCGCTTCTGTAGTTCCTCTACTACTTTCTGCTCCGCTCATCAGGAACCCCGTGACCTGCATCTAGTACTATTACTTTGTTGGAAACAGGTAGATTCACTGTTGCTACAATTTTTGGCTTATCAAATGCAGATTTTAGTGAAAATGCTGTTAATGATAAGCATAGTAAACTACCTATTAAAATTAATCTTTTTTTATGTAATACTATCATATAAAAAACACCTCATATTATAATTATATGAAAGTGTATTTTTTTTATTCCTTTTTTACTTTATACATTAATACTAAATTATAATTTTCATTAATATAATACCACTCATTTATGCTGTTATAATTTATTTGACCACATCCAGCATATATGCATTGTGATGTAAAGTTTGTGCAATCTCCTCCAATAAGGTAATATATGCAAAAAGAACTTACCTGGTAATCAAGTAAGTTCTTTTATATTATTATTTTTATGGTTTATCTGCAATTTTTCAAACTTATTAATTTGTTATTTTATATGAATTGCCACTTGTACCAGTACCATCATTTGTATATAAATTTGCTTTTAATCTTACTATTGGTCTTATACCAAGAGTAGTACTATATCCTGTAGATGATTGGCCTCCTGTACCTGCATATTTATACCATATTCTAAATTTTTCCATCGTAGAACCATTTGCATAATATATGTAATAATCCCATGTAGCTCCACCTTCGTGATCACCGGTAGTACTTCTTGATTCATAATCTTTTTTATTAAGTATATAATTTTGAGAAGATGCTAAACCATTATTTTTTATTGTATTAAAATCACTTTGAGAAGGTATTCTGACACTCCCCGCATAATTAGAATTGATAAATGAATTTGATATGCCTTCAAGTGTATTATCTAAATTTGAATATGTATTATTTTCAACACCGTATCCAGATTTACCAAAAGTAAGTGTGCCTACTGTATTAGTCGATATTAAATCAATTGTACCATCTGAGTTTTTTGATAATACTCTCCAACTAGTTGTCGTATTAGGATATATTGTACCTGTTACATTACTATTACTATTAGGTGTATAACTTGCAGTTGTTGGTTTATATTCTACATAATCACCAACGTTTGCTACATCATATAACTTTGTTTTATTCTTTTCCCATTGTGCATATAAAGTTAATGGTATTTTAGATTCAACTATGTCACTCATTAATTGTTTATTTGTATAAGATGTTCCAGAACCATCAGCTTCTGTATTCCATCCAACAAATGTATATCCATCTCTTGTATAAGCATTTGCTTTTAAACTTCCTGTATTTGTTAAGTAATGACTTGTCATAGTTCCATATGGTTCTGCATTATCAGCACCATTTCCATTATATCTAATGTATCTAGCATTCTTTAATGTGAAGTATCCTGGTTTTCCATTATCTGGGTCATCTATACATCCATAACTTGTTCTCCAAGCTCCACCTCCAGGGTTTGCAGTGCCTGCGCCACCAACCATTGCTCTATTATTAATAAACATTGCTTGATTTGTATTTACTACAAAATTTTCAGATACATATACTGTTTCAATTTTACCTGTTTCATTAAACATATATCCCATATTAGTTACATTACTTGTATCTATACCGCTAAGATCAAGTTCAGTATATTTACCTCCTTGGAACATATAATCCATTGTTTTTACTTTAGAATTAGTCCAGTGCGATAAATCAAGAGTATTAAGAACTGGTGTACCAAAAACATCGCTCATATTAGTAACATTACTTACGTTCCAATTGCTAACATCAAGAGTTTCCAGTTTTGAGCATCCTCTAAATAAGTGTTCAATCGTCGTTACGTTGCTAACATTCCAACCAGTTAAATCAAGAGAAGTGACTTTATTGTTCCAAAACATACCATCCATTTTAATAGCACTACTTGTATCAAATTCTTCAACTCCATCAATATTTGCTAATGATCCCGCGCCTCTAAACATCTCAGAAAATAATGTTACACCAGATGTATCAAAATCTTCACTAAAAGTTATATTAGTCAAGTTAGAAGATTCAGCAAACATTCTGCTAACCGTATTAAGAGTAGTTGAAGTTTTAATTCCAGATAAATCCAAAGTTGTAACTTTTGTAGCTTCAAACATACCTGACATATCTGAAACATTTGTAAAATCTCCATCACCAAAGTTAATGTTTTCTGCATAAGATCTTGTGAACATACTTCTAAGTGTTGTAGCAGTCGTAGTATTGAATCCAGATAAATCTACTGAAGTAAATTTTGTACTATTGAACATTTCAGCTGAGTTACTATTCATATTAGGTTTTTCTGCTTCACTCCACCAATAAATTGTATCTCCATCTGCCCAAGTCCAAACTGGGAAGTTTGATGTTGCTAAAGCTATATCTCGTTCTCCATCTATATTATCAAAGTCTGGTGTTCCTGTGTAACGAGTAAATGTTGTAGCATCTTCATTAATTTCTCTTAATATTGCATTAATGCTAGCTCCTGTTCGTAATGTTGAAGTTAACTCTTTCCACTCAGCATATAAATTTATTGTAGCCCCATCTTCTGCTGTTAAATTTAAAACTTCTTGTCCGTCTCTATATATTACGCCTTGTCCGTCGGCTTGTGTATTCCATCTTACAAATTTATAATTTGTTTTTTCAAATGCATTTGGTGTTAAGTTTGCAGCTGTATCATATGTTATTGTTTGATTTGCCATTGTTCCTGTTGCTGCATCATCATTTTTATTAAATACTATTGTATAAGTATTTGGTGTCCACTCAGCATATAATGTTACTTCTGCTCCTTGTTCTGAAGCTAAGTTACTAACTGCATCACCATCTCTATAATGTGTTCCTTGTCCATCTGCCTTAGTGTTCCATCCTGCAAATGTGTATCCTGTTTTTGTGAATTCATTTGTATTTAGGTTAGCTTCAACATCGTATGTCATTGCTTGGTTTGCCATCGAACCTGAACCTGTATTTCTATCAAATATTACTGAGTAAGTATTAGCTTGCCAATTTGCAGTATATTCTCTGTTTCCTATACTTCCAGTTGGAATTGTTACATCCATTGTTTTTTCTATTAAATCTGTTCCTGTCCATCCTGTAAATGTATATCCTGTTTTAGTTGGTCTATTTAATGTTATATCACTACTATTTACTGTATATTCTCTTGGATTTTCTGCGGTACCACCATCTAAGTTATATGTAATTGTATATCTGTCTTCTGTCCAGTTTGCTTCATAACTTAAGTTTTCTCTTTTTCCTGTTGGTACTGTTACTGCTGTTTCAGGAGTTGTTCCATTTGAACCTGTCCATCCGCTAAATGTATATCCGCGTTTGCTAGGATTATTTAAAGTAAATGTATCAAATTTTGTAAATGTTGTTCTGTTTTCTGTTGATACTGTTCCACCATTTAAGTTATATGTAACTGTATAAACATTTGGATCTACTTCAACCCATACAGCTTCATATATTTTATTTCCAAGTTCCGCAGGAATTGTTATGTTTGTAGAAACTGATACGTTTTCTCTCCATCCAATAAATCTTTCAGTTAAATCATTATCACTATCTCTTCTATCTTGTGGATTATTTAATGTTATTGCTTGTGTTTCTATTGTATATTCTGTTGGATTGTTTAATGCTATTTCTTCTTCTTGTGTTAGTCCTTGATATGTTATTGTATATACTGTTGGTGTCCAATTTGCTGTATATTCTCTGTTTCCTTTTGAACCTTTTGCTATTAATACCTCTTCTGTTTTATCTGTTAATTCTGTTCCTGTCCATCCTGTAAATGTATAACCAAATTTTGTTGGTTTGTTTAAGTTAATATCAGCACTTTCAATTGTATATGTATTTGGGTTTCCTGTGGCTGTTCCGCCGTTTAAGTTATATGTAATTGTATAATCAGATGTTGTCCAATTTGCTATGTATTCTCTGTTTCCTGTTGAACCTTTTGCTATTGTTACATTTTCTACTATTCCATTTAATTCTGTTCCTGTCCATCCGCTAAATACGTATGCTTCTTTTGTTGGTTTATTTAATACTATGTCTTCACTTTCTACTGTGTACTCTTCTGGATTTGTTTTACCTTCTTCTAAACTTCCATCTTTTAAATCATATGATATTGTGTATGTTACTGTTTTAAATTTAGCAGTTATTTTTGTATCATCTGTTATTGGGTTTTCTGGATTAAATGGTGTTCCATCTTCTAATACCCATTCTTCGAATTCATAACCATCTTTTGTTGGTTCTTCTATTTCTCCAATTAGTTCATTATATTTAACAACTTTCTCTTTTATTTTTCCGTCTGCTTCATATTGAACTACTAATTTATCTTTTAAATATATATTATTTTCAAATGTTATTACAAGGGAATTATTATCTGCTGCTTTTGAAATTGTTGGGAATATTATTGCTATTGCTAGTATTAAGCTAAAGAATTTAAATCCTTTTCCACTATGTTTTCCTTTTTTAGCATTTCTTGTTGTTTTACTACTTTGAACATTTCTTGTGCTTCTTACACTACTTACATTGCTCTCAAAAATATTGCTTTTTGCTATTCTTGTATTTTTAGTTGAATTTCTTTTGCTTACTTCCACAACTTTTCTTTTTCTTGAAAGTACTATTAGTAAAATTAATGATGCGATTGCTGTTGCAGTGTAAGGTCCGACGTTATCACCTGTTTGCGGATTTACTGCTATACTCTTTTCCACAGTTTTTCCACTTTCATCTTCTAAAGTAAATGTGAAGTTAACTGTAAAAGATTGATTTCTGTCTGACATACTAAAATTTTCTTGAGAATATTTTTCAGTTATTTCAAATGTTGTTTCTTCTCCAGCATTTAGCTTTGTTCCTTCATAACTGCTATATTCATATGATATGTAACTGTTTTTGTTGTCATCTCTTACTGATTTTATTACATAATTTTTGTCATCATTGTTCTTAACTTTGATAGAATATGTAATACTATCTCCAACTTTGTGAAATTCTATGTCTTTTGTTACTTTACATTTCTCATATGTTAATTTTTTTACTTCTGCTGTAGATGATTTTGAAGATACTTGTACGTCTGTTATTTTAAATGAATCCGTTGACGCAAGTGTTTTTCCGACTTTAAATATTGAGAATATAAAAACTATTAAAACAATTGGTATTGCCAATTTTCTTATTGACAGTCTTTTTTTATTCCTTGAATTATTCATCTTTCGTCTCCCCTTGTATTTCTATTTTTTCCTTTGAATTTTTTTCATAAAACTTTGATTATATTTTACCATTGTACATATTTTGTGTCTACATTTTTTTACATTTTTTTATTATGGAGATTTCATTTATTTTTTCATACAAAACCTGCTTTATAAATAGCAAAAAAACACTGCATTCAAAAAATTATGCAGTGTTTTTATTTTATTCTACAACTCTACATTTAACAATCAACCTAGTTCTTCCTCCATCAGCACATGTTATCAATGTAGCCTCTGTTCTACCATTTGTAAGTTGACTTGTACATGCAACATCTGTTGGCTGAACAATAAATTTATCATAAACTTTATATTCTAAGGTTTTTCCTGTTTTGTCTGTTAACTGTACAGAATCACCATTTTGAAGTTTGTGTAATTTTCCAAAAAATATATCTTTTCCATCATAATTATGTCCAACAATACAGTAATTTCCAACTGCGTTTGGTTCGCCTCCCCAGAATTTATTAAGTGATATTTTTAATAATTCATTTGTTGATTCTGATATAACTGGATATTTTATTTCTAATGATGGTATATTCAAAATAGAATCAATTCTATATTCCGTACCATTCTCTGTTGTATACACTTTATTAAACTCATCTAATATTTTAGGTGGTTCTTTAGGAATTTCTGTTGCATTATCATTCAATGCGACAACTAGAATATCATCATCTTCGGCTACTGTAAGATCCTCAAAATCATTCATTACTTCATGAGATTTAGCTTCACCTTTTCTTTGAGAATATTCCGTTTTTATATAATATGAAGTTAGTATTATAACCACAAGTATTGATAACACAAATTGAATCTTGTAAAACAATTTCTTTCTTTTCAATTTAGGTGTTACATATACTTTTTCGTTCACCAATATCTGATTCATATATGAATACCTTTCTATTTTTATTTTTCATCTGTATTTATTATACCATTTCTTTTACATAATGTAAAACTATTTTGCTATTTTATCACTTAGATTCTTGAAGTCATTCATACTTAAACTTTCTCCCCTTACATTCATGTCTAAACCAATTTCTTCAAATGCTTGTTTTGCTTCCTCTTTGTTATTAAACATTCCTCCATTTACTAATGCATTCATTAATGTCTTTCTTCTTTGCATAAAACTAACTTTAATTAGTTTAAAAAACAAATCTTTATCTTTCAGCTCAATAGCAGGTGTTTTTCTTATTTTTAGTTTTATGACTTCAGATTGAACCTCTGGTTCAGGTATAAATGAATTATTTTCAACTATCATTATACTTTCTGATTCAGCATAATAATATACACTATATGTAATTGCTCCACTTACTTTATCCCCTGGAGTTGCAATCAATCTATCAGCAACTTCTTTTTGAATCATAACCGTAATGCTTTCTATATCTAACTCTTCTTCTAATAGTTTCATTATTATTGGAGTAGTAATATAATATGGAAGATTTGCCACAATCTTTGCACTTGTTAAATTATGTTCTTGTTTCTCTTTTTTTATTAATTCAGCCAAATCAACTTTAAGAACATCTTCATTAATAACTTCAAAATTGTCATACATAAAAAATCTTTCATTTAAAATTTTTATCATTCTATTATCAAGTTCAATAGCAATAACTTTTCCAGCATTTTCAAGTAGACTTTCAGTTAATGTTCCTAAACCAGGACCAATTTCAATTACTAAATCACTTTTACAAATTTCAGAAGACCCAACAATATTGCTAACAACTTCTTCATTAATTAAAAAATTTTGTCCCAAACTCTTATTAGCGCTAATTCCATATTTTCTCATTATAAACCTAGTTTTTTCTTCCAAATTTTCCATTTCTTGCTCCTCCTATATTACAACATTTTGTCAAACCTTCTCTCGACAGTACAAAAAAATTATTTAATTAATAAACTTTTTTTCTTAGCCGATAAATCCTGCAAAATATCAACAACATTAATAGGCGAAACTTTGTTAACCTTAAGCAATTCCAGAACCCTATCAGCTACTTCCTCTTTTTCTATACAATTAAATATTTCTTTTTTCTCTTCACTTACTATATTATTGTTCACGTATTTCTTAACTACTTCTATCCCAAATTTTTGATTTCTATTTTTCTTATTTGTAATATTACTAATAATCTTATAATATTTCAGTTCTACTTTTCCTTTTCTCATAATACTTTCAACATCATTACTATCTATTGATGTACCACCATAAAATTCTCTAATAATTTCCATACAAAAATCCTCCCATTCACAAATTCCAATATATATTAGACTTGTCCTATTTTCAAGCATTTTCGTACGTCAAATTATTCATATTTTTTACTTTTATTTACTGTATATTATAAAATTCGACACAATTTATCTTTTTACCACTTCACATATTTCTTTATATATCTTATCTTCAACATTTTTTATCTCAAGACTATTTACTTTTCTTCCCATTTCTTGTAATTGTTTTCTATCAGAAGTTAATCTATCTAGCTTTTCTGATAAGATACTACTATTTAATTCTGAATTTAATATTACCTCAGCACCACCTAGTTTTTCAACAACCCTTGCATTGTCTTCTTGTCTGTTAGCTCCTACACTTGGTAATGGGATGAAAATAGCTGGTTTACATGAAATTGCAAGTTCCGTTACAGTCATTGCACCACTTCTTGCAATTATTAAATCTGATAAAGCATACATTTCTTCCATATTATAAATATATGGTAATGGCTTACAATTAGGTAAATTATTAATATCCATACCATTATTCTTTAATTCGTCTGCGATAATGTCATATTGCTTTTGACCAGTTGCCCATACTAGTTGATAATTATTAATTTTATGTTCTTTTAGCATCCCAATAATAGCATCATTTATAGCTTTAGCCCCTTGGCTTCCACCAAAAACAAGTACTATAGGTAAATTTGAATTTAGACCTAATTCACTTAATAATTCATTTTTTCTATCCACTGTTAAATCAATTTTTTTAACTTTGGTTGGGGTTCCTGTTACAACAACTTTTTTAGCCATAGATAATCTTTCTTTTGCGGCATCAAAAGCAACCAAAACCTTTGTAGCTTTTTTAGCAAACATCTTGACGGCCTTACCAGGATATGCATTGCTCTCATGCAAAACAGATGGAATATTCAAAGCAGTTGCAGCAGCAAAAACCGGTCCGCAAATATAACCTCCTGTTCCAATTACAACATCTGGCTTGAATTCTTTAATGTATTTCTTAGCTTTACTTGTACTTGTAGCTGTCTTAATCATATTCTTTAAATTTGTTAATGACAATTCCTTCTTAAGGCCATATGCCTCCAAAGTTTTAAGTTCGTACCCAGCCCTAGGTACTAAATCAGTCTCCAATCCCCTAGAAGTTCCAATAAAAACAATCTCTGAACCAGGTTCTTCCTCTTTTATCTTATTCGCAATAGCTATACCTGGGTTAATATGTCCCCCAGTTCCAGCTGCAGAAATAATAACTCTCATTATATATCCTCCTTTATATTTTTCTATATAAAAAATGTGTCATCCCTAAATCTCCTCAGAGAATTCAAATGACACATCTAACTTAAACCTATACTTTAGCTCCAGCTCTCGAAATATTAAGTAAAACCCCAACATTGCAAAGTAAAATAAGCAACGCAGTTCCACCATAACTAAAGAAAGGCAAAGCCATACCAGTAGTAGGAATAGAAGCAGTAACAACCGCAATATTAATAATAGCTTGAGCACCAATCAAAGTTGTAATACCAATTGCCATTAAGCTTCCAAACATATCTGGAGCTTTCATGGCAACTAAAATACCTCTCCAAATAAAAATTGCAAATAAAGCAATTACAAAAAGACATCCTATAAATCCAAGCTCTTCTGCTAATATTGCAAAAATGAAATCATTGTGTGGTTCTGGAATATATAGATATTTTTGCTTACTTTGACCAAGGCCTACACCAAAAAATCCACCTGAACCAATTGCATACAAACTCTGTACCATTTGATATCCAGTACCTTGAGCATCTGCCCATGGATTAAAATATGTTGAAATTCTGTCTAATCTGAATCCACCTTTGCCTGACATTTGAAGTATTCCAACAATTGTTCCTAATCCTAATATTCCTATACCACCTGATGCTGCAAAATGTTGTATTCTACAACCAGCCATAACCATCATTGTAATTGCTATTATAATAATTACTAAAGAAACACTTAAATGGTTTTGCACTCCAAACAATATAGCAATTGGTGGTGCAATAAAACATAAAGGTTTAAGAAAACCTTTTTTCAAATCAGTTAAATCTGATTTATGATCAGCTAAGTATCCAGCATAAAAGATTATCATTCCCGTTTTTGTAAGCTCAGATGGTTGGAATTGAGTAAAGCCTAAATTAACCCATCTTGTTGCCCCTTTAACTGAAACTCCAAGTACTGGAACTAAAACCAAAAGTAATACTATCCAAGATCCAAAATAAATTGGCCAATAATATTTTTTATAAAATCTATAATCAATTTTTGATATAACAAACATTAATATTAAACCCACAATTGCAAATGCGAATTGTTTTTTTACATATGTATAACTATTTCCAGTTGTTGAAAGTGCTGATGGTGCACTTGCTGAAAGAATCATAATAATTCCCATAGCAAGTAGAACAAGAACTGTTATACAAAGTACAAAATCAAATTGATTATTAACGAAATTCGATACTCTTTTTATTCTTTTTCCGCATTAGTGTTCTCCTTTTTTGTGTTTTATACTTTCTAAACCATAAAAATTGCGATCACTGAAAGTCCTAAAGTAATTAAGCTAAACACTGAAACTACTTTATTTTCATTCCAACCACTTAATTCAAAATGGTGATGAATTGGTGCCATTTTGAATATTCTTTTTCCTGTTTTTTTATAATATAAAACTTGCATCATAACTGATAAAGTTTCTATTATAGGAATTAATGCTAAAACTACTAATATGAATGGCATTTTTAAATATAAAGCCATTCCTGCAATTGCTCCACCTAGAAGTAATGAACCTGTATCTCCCATAAACACTTTTGCAGGATGAAGATTAAATATTAAAAATCCTAAACATGCTCCAACTAGTATACATCCCATTAAAGTTATTTCTTCTACATTAAATGCAATGCCTATTACTGCTAAAGCTGTAATTATAATCGTTGTTACACTTGTTGCCAAACCGTCTATTCCATCCGTTAAATTTACTGCATTAGTTGTTCCTAATAGAACAAAAATTGCAAATGGTATATATAACCATATTGGTAAATTTATATATTGCTTAATAATTGGAATATATGTATCTGTTCCTATATCTGAAAATTTTGCTAAATATACTGTATATCCTACTGCTACTATTAGCAATCCTATCATTTTATACATTGGTTTTAAACCTTTTGTATTTTTTAATACTAATTTTTTAAAATCATCAACAAATCCTACAACCCCAAAACCAATTGTAACAAATGCAAGTGGAATTAATCTTTCAGCAATAGGTTTTGTTTCTCCTCCATGAATAAATGTAAAAACTGTAGCTGTTGCAATAACTATTGTTACTGCCATTATAATACCTCCCATTGTGGGAGTTCCTTGTTTTTTTAAGTGTGACTGTGGTCCATCATCCCTTTCGATTTGTCCTACTTTCAATCTTCTTAATATAGGTAATATTATCAATGCAGAAATTATACTTATTACAAATGATAATATAGTTACCTGAATTTGTATTTCCATCTTTTGCTATTTCCTCCTCCTATTGTTTCCCATTCATTATTTCATTAACTATAACTCGTTCATCAAAAGGATGTTTTACACCATTAATTTCTTGATATGGTTCGTGACCTTTACCAGCAAGAATAATAATATCATTTTTATTAGCCATTTTTATGGCATATTTAATTGCTTCAATTCTATCTACAATACATATATATTTACCCTTAGTCTTTTTCATTCCTTCTTCAATTTGTTTTACAATTTTTGTTGGATCTTCTGTACGTGGATTATCTGATGTTATAATTGTGAAATCAGCAATTTTTCCAGAAATTTCTCCCATTAATGGACGCTTTCCTGAATCTCTGTCTCCTCCACATCCAAATAAACTAATTAATCTTCCTTTTGTATATGATTTAGTAGCAGAAAGAATGTTTTCTAAACTTTCTGGTGAGTGAGCATAGTCAATCATAATTGTTAGACCCTTTGGATTGTCAATTAGTTCACTTCTTCCTGGAACTTTTAAATCTAATAATGCTTCTTTTATTTCTTCAGCTCCACATCCAAGTTTTGTTGTAATAGCTATTGCAGCTAATGCATTGTATACACTAAATCTTCCTGGAATGTCTATTTTTATTCTTTCATTTCTTGTGCCAATTTTAACTTTAAAGTCAACTGCTGCATTTGTAATTGTTATATCTTTTGCTAACAAATTGCAGTAATTGTCAATTCCGTATGTTGATATATTCTTTTCTGGTAATAATCTTGGTATTTTAGATGTTTGTAAATCATCAGCATTTACAAAACAAACTTTACACATGTCAAATAATTTTAGTTTTGATTCAAAATAATCCTTCATATCAGGATGCTCTTTAGGGCTGATATGATCTTCTGAAAAATTAGTAAATACTCCTATATCAAAATCACATCCAGCAACTCTATTTAATTTTAAGCTTTGTGATGAAACTTCCATAATAACTACTTCACATTTTGCTTTAGCCATTTGGCTAAATACTTGTTGTAATTTTGTACTTTCAGGTGTAGTTCTATCGCTATCTTCTAGTTTTTTATCACCAATATATGTTGCAATTGTTCCTACTAATCCCACTTTTTTTCCAGCTTTTTCTAAAATTCTTTTTACCATAAAGCTTGTAGTTGTTTTTCCTTTTGTTCCTGTTATTCCAACAAGTTTGAATTTTCTTGATGGATTATCATAAAAATTGCAAGCGCAAATTGCAAGTGCTAATCTTGTGTCTTGTGATAAAATTATTGTAACTTTATCCATAATTTCTTTTAATAATTTTTTATCCATATCTATACTTGCAAGTACTGCAACGGCACCTTTTTTTATTGCCTCTTTAATATATTCGTGCCCATCAACATCAAAACCTTTTATTGCAACAAACAATCCACCTTTTTTGATGTTTCTTGAATCACTTTCAACATTTGTTATATCTATATTTAAGTCACCTTTAACTTTTAGTCCTTCTAGTCCTGATAATATGTTTTTTAATTCCATAAAAAACCTCCAATTACAATTTTTTTCTATTATATCTCTATTTTTTTATTTTAGCAAGACCAAATTTGAGCAATTTTGAACGTTTACACGTTGTGGTTTTTGCATTAATTTAAGCTTTTACATTACTTACTCAACAATTACACTACCACCCTCTAAAATTTGAACACCGCATGCTGGAACTTGATTTGAAATAATCGCATCTTCTTCTATATCTTTTTCCATAGAATAATTTCTTAAAGTAATTTCCAATCCTACATCCTGCAGTATTTTTTTTGCCTCTTTATAACTCATTCCAACTACATTTGGTACTTCTACATTCAATTTTGTATCTGTACTTTCTAAATTATCTTGAGAAATTTCAAAATATGGTAACGCTTCTGCTAATATTTTTGATGCCACTGGTGCCGCAACACCACCTCCACCATGTCCCCCTTCTCCTGTTGGATTATATAGAACAACCAAAACTATTAATTGTGGATTTGAAACCGGAGCAACTCCAACAAATGATGCAACATATTTATTTGTATTTACTCCATCTTCTGAGGTTCCTGTTTTCCCTCCTATTGAATAGCCCTTAACTTGAGCATTTTTTCCAGTTCCTTCACTTACTACACTTTCCATCATACTTAGCACTTTTTTTGAAGTTTCTTCTGAAATGACCTTCTCTTTTTTTACAGGTTCAATATTTTTTACCTCCCCTGTTTTACTATCAACTATCTGCTTTACAACTCTTGGTTTAATATATGTTCCTCCATTTGCGATTGTTGAAACAGCTGTTGCCATTTGTATAGGGGTTATCTCAAATCTTTGGCCAAATGAAATTGTGCCGTAGTTCAACTGGTCCAACCTTATTTTCCGCTAAAAAAATACTTCCCGCTTCTCCTGATAAATCTATTCCTGTTTTACCTAAAAATCCAAATTTATTCAAGTATGAATAATATGTATGAACACCTAACTTTTGTCCAATCGAAATGAAGACTGGGTTACAAGAATTCATTAAAGCCTCTCTTAAACTTTGTGCTCCATGAGGCCTATAATATCTCCAACACTTTATACGTACACCTGCAATTTCAATCGATCCACTACAATTAAATTCCCCTTTATTATCTGTATCGGTTATTCCTTCCTCCAAAGCTGCTGACGCAGTTATAAGTTTAAAAGTAGAACCAGGTTCATAACCATCAGAAATTGCTCTGTTTCTCCACATTTGTTGTAATATATTTGACTTATCCTCTTGTGATAGATTATCCCATTCGTTTTTTGTTTCCTCATCAGTTGGTGTAAATGGTTCATTTAAATTATAATTTGGGAATCCAGCCATTGCCAAAATATCACCGTTATTTGGATTCATAACAATAACGCTTCCACCATCTGTACACTGATTATCTATACATGCTTCCTCTAAGTATTTCTCAGCAACACCTTGAATCGTTGCATCAATTGTAAGAATTAAATCATCCCCATCAATTCCTGATTCATAATTTTCACCTTCTTTTAAGATTGTATTTCCTTTGGCATCTGTTATTTTTATAATTTTTCCATTTTCTCCTTTTAAAACCTCATCATAAACCGCTTCCAATCCATTTAGTCCTTGATTATCACTCCCACAGAACCCGATAATTTGAGACGCTAAATTATTATAAGGATAGTATCTTTTCGTGTCTTCATCAATGTTAATCCCCGTTAGAATATTATTCTCTTCCATCCACTTCATAAGCTCATCAGCCTGTTCTTTTTCAACCTTTTTAGCAATCGTTTCAATAGAACTTCTTTTAGAAACCTTTTTCAAAGTATTTTCATAATCAACCCCAAAAATATCTGACAAAGCCTTTGCAACCTTTTCTTTATCTTCTCTTTTTATATTAACTGGATTAACCGTAATAGTTCTAACCGTGCTACTCACAGCCAAAACTTTTTTTCCAGTCGCATCATAAATAGTTCCACGTTTTGGATTAATCTTTCTATCTAAAGTATGCTGAACATACGCCATATATTTTAATTTATTACCATCAACAAACTGAATCCAACCTATTCTTCCAACCATCAATGTCATAACAAGAAACACCACCAAAATAGCATTCCTCATACGTTTTTTTCTAGTTAGAATTCCCTTTTTTTCAACCTTACTAAGTTTCAGTTTCTTATTCTTCTTCCTCTTAGCCTTTTTCTTCATTCTTTGAATCTCACTCAAACCTCTACCTCATCTCCCCAAAAAAAATATAATAACTGTACTTCCCTACACTCATTAGATTATATGTTTTCTTCATCCCCCATATGCAAAAACAATTTCTCCCCTAGACAACCCCTAATTTTATGATATAATAAACACAAAATAAAACGAAAGGAGTTTATGATATTCTAAAAAAATATCATAGTAGAAAATATGTATAGAAGAACCTATCTTGAAGTTGATTGTGAAAAAATTAAAAACAACATTATAAATATAAGGCAAAATTACCCAGACTATGAATACTATTTTGGAGTAGTAAAAGCAAACGCTTATGGTCATGGCGGATATATAATAAACAGCTTAATTGAAGGTGGTGTTAATTATTTAGCAGTATCTTCATTAGAAGAAGCTCTGAAACTTCGTGAATTTAACACAGAAATTCCAATCTTAATTTTAGAACCAATACATTTGGAGTTTCTTGATAAATGCATAAAAAACAATATAACAATAACAGTTTCTAATATGGAATATTTCAACGAACTATTAACAATAGAACTCCCTACTCAACTAAAAATCCATGTAAAACTAGATACTGGAATGAGTAGATTGGGTTTAACAAATTCAAAAGAATTAAATGAACTAATCAATAAATTACCAAATAATCCAAATCTATTTTTAGAGGGTATTTATACTCATTTTGCTACAAGTGGTATAAACGACAAACATTGGGACAATCAATTAAACAGATTCAAAGAAATCACTAAAGACATTGATTTAAGTTCTATTCCAATTGTTCACATGGGTAGATCTTTAACACTTGTTAACCATGAAAAAATACCATTTTGTAATGGTACAAGACTAGGTATTGTAATGTACGGGATGTCTCAAAACATGCCCGCAGGTAAAGGTTTCAGAGCGTTCTTAAGAAATCTACGTAATAGTCATAATAAAAAGAAATTTAACATTAGTCCAACTACTACAACAAATAACTTAGATTTAAAAACAGCGATTACATTATATAGTGAAGTAATTGATTTGCACAAAATTCATCCAAATGATTTTGTTGGATATGGTGCTTTATATACATCTCAAAATGAAGAAATAGTTGCAACTATTCCTATTGGATATGCTGATGGAATACCTAAAAATATAAAACACATTGTTATAAATGGAAATAAATATAATGTAGTTGGCGAAGTTTGTATGGATATGATTTGCGCTATAGTTGATAGTTCTGTAAAACTTTATGATAAAGTAACTATCGTAGGTGGTGATATGCTACCCGTAAAAAAAGTTGCAAATGAATGTGGAATTAGCAGTTACACTTTATTTGCTGGAATCACAAATCGTGTGCCTAGAGTCTACTTAGAAAACGGAGATTCTAGAGAAATAAGTTATTAATTGGAGGAAAAAATGGATTTTGAAATTTTAATTGCAGGAACAGATGCAAATGCCTACTATATGGCAAGATGCTATCACGAAGCTTATGGTAAAAAAGCAACTTTACTTGGAAAAACGCCAATGATTTATACAAAATATACCAATATATTAAATGTTATCTATAATGACAAAATATGGACAGAGCAGGGATTTTTAGATGCTATTGAAGATTTTCGTAAACAACATCTAGGCAAAAAAATTCTTTTAATCAGCTCAAACGAAACCTATGCTGCTTTTATTAGTAAAAATAAAGATATTATAAATGAACAATTTGTACACAATTATCCAAGTATTGATATAATAAACAGTTTAATTATGAAAGAAACCTTTTACAAAACATATGAAAACTCTGTTTTAGATTTTCCTTTAACAGTTTACTATGATTGTTCTAATCCTACTGAAATAAGTGATAATTTCACTTATCCTGTTATTATAAAGCCAAGTAATGTAATTGAATATAATCACATTAGCTTTGAAGGTAAAAATAAAATATATAAAGTATCAAACAAAGAAGAACTTGTTCAAACTGTTAATAAAATTGTAGAAAATGGTTATAAAGATACTTTAATTCTTCAAGAATTTATTCCTGGAGATGACAGTTATTTATTTGATAGTGTTGTTTACTGTGGAAAAGATAAAAAAGTCAAATTGATATCATTTGCTCAAATCGGTTTACAAGAACACTCAAAGACAATGGTTGGTAATGCTGCTGTTTTAATAAATGGATTTAATCAATATGGTGATAATTCTGAAATGATAAAAACCATTAAAACTTTTATGGAAGATATTGGATATCAAGGATTTGCTGAATTTGATATGAAATATGATTATAGGGATAAAAAATTTAAGGTATTAGAAATAAA
>ODAI010322930.1_pt1 | contig 26616 bp, 23 predicted proteins | sample 1539321 | NCBI WGS metagenome assembly ODAI01 (sample SAMN02144231, study PRJEB22623) | gut metagenome | biome: sheep rumen | host: Ovis aries | place: New Zealand
ATCGTGTCCCCGTTCTCCAGATATTTTCGTGCGGAAGCGGGACCGCATACGCACATACGGCATTTTCCGTAGCCGAGGTCCAGAACTTCGTAGAGCTTCTTGTTTTCTTCAATAATTGTATCACGGCCGACGATACCGATATCTGCTGCGCCGTAATAGACATATGTCGGAACATCGGGACCCTTGGCCAGGAAAAAACGCAGACCGAGCTCTTCGTTTGTAAAAACAAGCTTTCTGGTATTCTTATCGAGCGCACCGGAGGCGTCCACTCCGATCCGCTCAAAGAGCTCGAGTGTTTTGTTGGCAAGTCTGCCTTTCGTGAGGGCTATCGTAAGGTATCTCATGCATTCCCTCCCTTCCCGGCGAGCAGTGCGTCCGCGCCGTAAGGAATCAGCTGTCTCTGGAGACAGTTGGTCAGCTGGTCAAAATAGAGACCGACGCCGACAGCCGGCAGATCCTTTCCGAAATGTCCGAGCAGATGATCGTATCTTCCGCCTCTCGCAATCGGCTCTCCGGTTCCGTACGTAAAAGCAGAAAATATAATGCCGGTGTAATAGGTGTATTTCGAAAGAGAACCGAAATCATAGGATATATATCTGTCAAGTTTCTTATCGACCAGTGCGGAATGAATGTCGCGAAGACGCCGGATAGCGTTCTTTTCCTGGTCGGCAAGTGCATATTTCTCCGCTTTATCAAAGATCTCCGCACCGCCGAAGAGCTGAGGAAGTTCTTCCAGTGCTTCCCGGATTTCATCATCTACATTTGCCTGCTCCAACACTTCGCTGACACCGAAAAAGTTCTTGGTTGTGATCAGGCGGCGGATCGTCTCCACGGTCTCCTCGTCGAGCCCGGACCGCTCCGCCAGAGATTTAAAGAAATTGACTTCTCCGATGCTGACCTGAAACTCTTTCAGACCGGATGTGAGCAAAAGGTCGCAGACGACTGCGATGACTTCGGCATCTGCGTCTGCGCTCGCATCCCCGATCAGCTCAATACCCATCTGCGTGGATTCCTTCAGCTTTCCCTGATACTCACGTGAATTGACAAAGGTACTTCCGGAATAACAGAGTCTGGCAGGAAAAGCATCATCCGGGAAGTGCATGGAGACAGCTCTTGCTACGGAAGGCGTGAAATCGGGCCGCAATACCAGTGTATTCCCGTCCCTGTCAAAGAACTTGTACAGCTCGTTGGACGGAGTCGTTCCTATATCGCTCGAGAACACTTCAAAGTATTCAAGAGTAGGCGTCTCGATGTCACTGTATCCGTAACGCTCGAACACGCCGTCGAGCTGTGCCATGAGGATCTTCTTGTTCTTTTTGTTGCGACCGTACAGATCCCTGACGCCGTCCGGGGTGTGGATCACTCTGTTGTTCATGAATCTATTCTCCTTATTATTCATCCTCTTCGCGGTCGTCAAGATCTCTCTGTATCCCTTCGAGCAGCGGAATCAGATTTCTTTTTTCTTTCAGGAAAAATGCCGGATCGAGCTCCTCGAGACGAAAACTCTTTCGTCCCCCTGCTTCCCTTCTCTCCCAGAATGCGAGCATCTCCCTGAGCCGCAGGTAATAATACTCCTGTCTTTCGGTGTAATAGAGTATAAAAAACGCTATGCCTCCCTGCTTTTCAAAGTCCCGCATGAAGGCGGTCTGGTGTTCGTGGATGTTCTGCAGCGGAAATGTATCAGATGCACATTCCTTAGCATCGAAGCAGATGGGAATCCCCTGTACGACACCCATATAATCAACTGTACTTTTCTGATCAAAATAGGCCAGTGTGATATGCCTGGATGTCTTGTCTATCTCGATCGGTGTGATGGGGGTCGGGATCTTCTGGATGACCGCCAGTCCGATGTCCCGGTAATGTTCGATCGTGTAATTAATTACATCCTCCAGTACGGAACCGCGGAGTCCTCTTGAATTCCATGTACCCATCAGCTGATCTTTCCGAATCGGGTGGCAGGCCAGTATCTCAGGAATGCTTTTCCGAGGATCTGATCTTCCCGCACAAAAGTATTTTGCCAGTATCTGGAGTCGTGACTGTTGTTCCTGTTATCTCCCATCACAAAATAGCAGTTGGCCGGAACGATATACGGTCCGAAATTACCGTGCGGCTCCTCCGGGCAAAAGCTGTCGTTGAGAGGTTCCGATTCATTATTGATATAGACCTTGCCGTCAACGATATTCACGACGTCACCCGGCATACCGATGACTCTCTTTATAAAGAGCTTGCTCTCATCGTCCGGATATCTGAAGATGATGATGTCAAACCTCTGCGGACCCTCGGACATATAGGCCAGTCTGTTGCCGAAGATCTGGTCGTTGACCATGATCGTCTTTTCCATGGAAGAAGACGGAATTTTCGCGTTGACAACAAGAAATTCATTGAGAAAGAGAACAGCCGCAACTACGATCGCAATCATATAGACGTAGGACATTATCTCCTTCTTAAGATCAAACTTCTCTTCGTTGTTTTCTTTTGTATCCAATGCAGTCAGTCCTTTCTTATAGTCACTCAGATACCGGTCATCCCTTATGCAGGATACAGGAACCCTGCGAAATACGACGGCATTTCGGCACGAAATGCTTTGCCTGACAGATGTCCGAAAGGTCCTTCGGTAACGCAGAACATAACTTCGGCGGCATGCAGCATCTGGTACTGTATACCGTACTTTTGCTTCACTTCGCGGTTCACTTCAGGATTCCCGTATTTTGGATCCCCGACGATGCTGCAACCCAGATGGGACAGATGCGCCCTGATCTGATGCGTTCGACCGGTCACAAGCTCTGCCTCCACGACAGTATATTTGCCGTGTCCGCCTATTGTACGAAAAACGGTCGTTATCGGCTTTCCTCCGGGAATCGGATTGTCAGAAACCTCAACTTTGTTACCGGTTTCCGCTTTTCTGAGATATGCGTCATAACGGCCGTCTTTTATACTGCCGTATACCACGCAGATATACTTTTTTTGAACGGTCCTGTCATGAACTGCCTCCGAAAGGAACTGCAGACCCCTGAGCGAGATACCGCACAGGACGATGCCGCTCGTGTTCCTGTCGAGCCTGTTAACAGGTGCGGGATGGAACGTCTTAAGCTCCTTTTCACGCAGTTTACCTGACCAGAGCAGGTAATCCTGAAGCATTTCCACGATGCTGTCCTGCTCGGAAGCATCCGGCTGAGAGAGCACACCGAGGGGCTTGTTCCAGAAAAGAAGGTCGTCATCCTCGTAGATAATCCGCCTCGCAAATGCCGCCGCACTCTCTTCTCTGTTTCTTCTGCTTTGCGAACCGGCGTCCTTACAATCAGAGCTCTCTCTTGCTCCCTGGAACTTCAGGAAAGTCTCATCTGACAGGAAAAGTCTGATTTCGTCACCCTCTGAGAGCATTTCCGAACCGGCTGCCTTCTTGCCGTTCAGAGTGATATTCTTTTTTCGCAGCATCTTATATATGAAGCTTTTAGGCGCTTCGCGGAGCAGTTTTGACAGATACTTGTCAAAGCGCTGTCCCGCTTCATTTTTGCCTGCGATAAATTGTTTCATAGCGATATTTCCGTCAAAATCGTCCAGATCACTTCCTCACGGTTGTAATCCGGATATCTGGAATCCGGTCTGAAAGAGATACCTTCTCTGAGAGATTCGGCATGTTCATTCAGACTGTCCATACGTTCAATGAACTTTTCCCGGTTCGTCATGAGATTTACATTGACCGAGTAGCCTGCGCTTCTCAGGGTCTTTTTGATATATTCCTGTGTGAAAGCGGCATCAGCCTTGGGATCCGATACGAAACCGACAACATTGTTTCCGCATATTGCCAAGGCATCGACATATGTGCTCGCCTTCTCATGGGTCACATAAAGCTCGTAAGCCATCAGAAGAGATCCTGTGTGCGCGGAAATCTCACGATACTCCTCCTCCGGCAATGAATCGTGCAGGAACACCATGATGACACTGACGAGAGCCATTGCGCACGGAACCACTGACACGAAAGCAACCACTGTCAGGAGATTCTGAAATGAGCCGTTCAGAACGAGTCCTGTGATAATCAGAGACACCGGCACGATCAGCAAGAGAATCAATATGAGCAGCCTTCGTCTCCGTTCACTTCTGAAATATCCGTATTCACCTTTGCCAATTTTGTTCATAAGCATAAAACTCCTTAAGAGGCTATTCTAACATAGATTCTCCTGTCATGCACTATTGTTTTTACTGAGAGCGCCACCCCGGGTTTCTTTTGTTTTTCAGGATACCTCTGTTGTCTGACCCGAAACCGACAGGAAAGCCGTCGGCAAGGATAAGTATATCGCCGGCATAAAGTTTATTCTCAAACCCGGTAGTATCGTGAGGAGCCCTGCTTTTGTCAAAGCGCTTCCCGTTTTTTTTCTGATCTCTGTTTTTTCCTTTTTTTCCCTTTTCAAGAGTAGTCGGGACACCGAAAATCTCAGCCGGTGATTTATCGGAGATTACAATTTCCTCATCACGGTAAGGAATACTCTCACCCTTCAGATACCTTAAAAGTCTGTCATCCGTACTTTTCAGGTTCAGCGTTCGAGCCCAGTCTTCTTTTCGGATTGCCTGGGCAAGAGCCTGGGAAGGGCTTAATATACCGGATTTAAATGTGCCTATATGAAGACCGGACATCAGATACCGTATCCCTGCACGCGGCATATGTCCCGGCGGAAGAAGGTACAGGCGGTCCTCTACCGCATGTAGTTTCGGCATAACTTGCTTCCTGCGTTCTTTTTCCGGCATCTCCGCCTCAACTTTTTTATGAATCAGGCAGACAAATTGTCCCTCCCCCCTCATCCGGTGAGGCATCACACGCACGCACCCCTCCAGTCCCGAAATTCGGCTTTTGAGGAATCCGGGATATTCCGGGACATTGCGAATTTCGAGGTCCGGATGCTCTTTGAGGAGCTTTCCTACATTGCCTTCATTTTCGATTTCGGAAAATGTGCAGGTCGAGTAAACCATCATCCCGCCGGGTCTCAGCATTCTGACAGCAGCTTCAAGAATTTCATACTGCAGCGGTGCATAGTAATAAGGTCCCTTCTCTTCCCAGTCCCTTACCATATCCGGCTTTCTCCGGAACATTCCTTCCCCGGAACACGGACCGTCGACTAAGATCTTGTCGAAAAAACAAGGAAAGGAAGCAGCAAGTTTTTCCGGTGATTCCGCAGTTATATAGGCGTTGGTCGCTCCGGCCATCTCGATATTTTTCCGCAGCGCCTGGGCACGGGAAACGGAGATATCATTTGCGTAGAGAAGACCTGTCCCGCGTAGTTTTGCAAGAAGCTCGGTTGCTTTTCCGCCCGGCGCAGCGCACAGATCCAGTACATAGTCGCCGTTCTCGATCGGCAGCACTTCTGCGGGAGTCATTGCGGAAGGCTCCTGGATATAATACAAACCGGCCTGATAGAACGGATGCCAGGAAAAGACAGCAGTATCCCGAATGTGAAATCCGTTGTGTATCCATTCGATCGGATCGGACAGAGCTCCCTGAAGGGACACATCATTGACTGCAGACCAGAGTTCCCGGAAACTCTCCGGATCTGTCTTCAATTCATTTATCCGGATCCCATGTTCCGGAAACGCAAGAAAACTATCCTGCCATGCAGGATAGTCCTCTTCTAATAATTCCTTCATAATTGCACGATAGTTTTCCGGAAGATTCAATGTGTTATTCCTTTCAGAGCGGTTTGGAATCTACAGACTGAGCTCTGTAGCCCTCTGCAAATATGTCGAGCTGCCGTTGGAACCGCTTCAATTCTTCGATATCATTTGTCATGAATATCCTGTAGAACTCGTTCTGGATCTTCAGCACTTCGCGCTCACTTGCGACATGATACAGATTTTCTATGCATGTCAGAATATCTTTTACAATGCCCGTCTGGATCTGAGAATCGATCTGTGCGTCGATAATCTCACTCCGGACCTGTGACATTTCATTGTCGAGAATAAAGATAGCGTCCGAGATACGTTCGAGCTGACCCGAAATATGTTCGGGAATTCTGCCCTTATATTTATACTGAAGAGAATGCTCCGTTGTTGCCCAGAAATTCATTGCCATAGTGCGGATTTGAATCTCCACACGGATCCTTTTCGGTCCCTTGATCGTCTCTACGACATAGGAAACAATCAGATGATAGCTGCGGTACCCGCTTGCCTTCTTATTCTCCAGGTAATTCTTCTGCTGAAGGACCTCCATGTCGGAACGCATTCTGATCAGCGTCGACACCTTCTCGATGTCTTCCACGAACTGACAGATAATTCGTATGCCGGCGATATCCTCCACCATGTCCTCGAGATGCTCGAACGGGATTCCCTTCTTTTTCATTTTTTCCAGTATACTGGATACGGTCTTTACCCGTCCCTGGACACTTTCGATCGGCGAGTAAAGACTGTTCTTGGAGAACTCCATCTTAAGACTGTTGAACTTTACGATCAGCTCCGAAACAGCCTGCTCATAAGGATGAAGCAGCTCCCTCCAAAGTTGTATTTCCATATCTGTTCTTTCTGCGGTTAAGCCACCTGCTATGCCGGATACTGTCTGTTATTTCAGTGCGGAAAGTACCTTGAGCAGATAATCCCAGGTCCTTTTTGCTGAAGAGATGGAAAGTTTCTCATCCGGAGTATGGATACCTATCATATCAGGTCCTATGGAAACGGCATCAAGACCTTCGATCTTGCTGACAAAGACACCGCACTCAAGACCGGCATGTATCACATTGATGACAGGTCTCTTGCCGTTCATCTCTTCATATACGTCAGCCATGACCTTCTGCAGTTCTGAATTTTCATTGTACTCCCATGCCGGGAAGGTATAAGAGACCTGTGTGGAACCGCCGAGATACTTCGTGAGGCTTCGAATCCGTGCTGCTACATAATCTTTTTCACTCGTATAGGAGCTCCTGATCATAGACGTAGTTAAGAACTGTGTCTGTCCGGTCTTTATGATACCGAGATTCGTCGAGGTCTGGACCAGTCCCTTGCTTATTCCGCTCATATGCTGCACACCGTTCGGAATATGCATCAGGAAGGTGATGACCTTGTTCTGGCTGTCGGGATCCATTACAGAAACTTTGTGCGGATGTCCGCTCTCAAGTTTTATAGTCAGACCGTCGTCCGTACCGGCATATTCTTTCCTGACCTCAGCAGTAAATTCCCTGGTAAAGCTGTTCACCGCTTCGAGGTCCTCATCATCAATGACGAGATGCGCCTTGGAAGAAGCAGGAATAACATTGTCCTTATCACCGCCGCTCACATCGCAGAGTGAAAAAGCGATTTTTCTGTCGAGTTCATAGAGATAACGTCCCATGAGCTTGTCGGCATTGATTCTGCCCTTGTCGATATCTGCACCGGAGTGCCCTCCTTTAAGGCCGCCGATCTCTACGAGGACAGGAAGTCCCTTGATCACCGCTCTGCCTACCGGAATGGATGTGATGATAATTGTTGCGCCAGCGCATCCTGTTGTGATTATGCCTTCCTCTTCGGAATCCAGATTGATCATTCTCTTCCCGTCGATAAAAGAAGGATCCAGCAGATTGGCACCCACAAGTCCCGTCTCCTCGTCAATGGTGAAAACGCATTCAAGAGGCGGATGTGCGATTGTATCGTCATCAAGAATTGCAAGCATGTAGGCAACTGCGATCCCGTCATCTCCCCCGAGCGTTGTTCCGACAGCTGTGATATAGTCATCTTCGATGGCAAGTGTAATCGGATCAGTCTCAAAATTATGTGCCACGCCCGGAGCTGCGGCACAAACCATGTCCATGTGTCCCTGCAATATGACGATATCGGATTCCTCATACCCTTCAGAACCGGGTTTTTTCATGATCACATTGCCCTCTTCATCGGCAATAGCATCAAGATTATGGTCAATTGCGAACTGGACAAGGTATTCTGTCATAGCCTGTGTATCGCCTGAACCGCGAGGAATAGCAGAAATCTCCTCAAAGTAGCGATATACATTTTTGGGCTCTAATTCTGTTAAAATTCCCATAGCCTCTCCTTTCTTTTCTGCAATGATCGTACAGGAAGCGAAAAAACACTTCCTGCGATAGAAAAAAGAGGGATGTTTGTTACATCCCCCTTCGTTAAACATGATTCAGATTATTCTTCATCATCGTAGTCCATATCGTCCTCTTCGTCGTCGATATCGTCCTCATCCTCATCGTAATTCTCATAGTCCTCATCGTCATCGTAATAATCAGATGAGTCTACCGGACGAGATGTCTGCGGGGAGAGCTGCATACGGTTCTGTCTTACAGTCTCGTACGCGCCCTGAAGTGCGTCAATAAATGCCTTGTACTTGTTACCTGCATCCTGAATCGTGGCACCGGTAACTACCTCGATGTTAGCAAGCATCTCATCTGTATATGTGAGAGCGGAAAGTCTGATGTTGTTCGCATCCTGTGTGGCGGAATCGAGAATTCCCTGTGCCTGCTGATTAGCTTTGTTTATCGTGTCATTGGCCTGTGCATATGCCTGCTGCATGACCTCATGCTGACTTACAAGCTCCTTTGCCTTTGTCTCCGCATTGGCGATAATGCCGTCTGCCTTAGCCTGTGCGTCCGCAAGAATAGCATCCTTATTGGAGATGATTTTCTGATAGCGCTTAATTTCATCCGGAGTCTTAAGTCTGAGTTCCCTCAGAAGCTCCTCCAGCTCTTCTTTATTCACTACGATCTTTGTCGTAGAAAGCGGTTGAAATTTACAGCTGTCGACATACTCTTCAATTTCTTCGATGATCTGTTCAATCCTGCTGGCCATTTTTTCTCTCCTTATACCCGAGTTTTATATAAAAATCGATTGAGAATTGAATTCTCGAAACGGGAACATTCCCATCAGTGCCTGCTTTCAAGCTTTATTCTCAGTGCTTCCGAGACAACAGGGGGAACAAATTGTTCTATGGAAGCATCATATGCAGCGACTTCCTTCACAGTCGTTGAACTGAGATATGCATATTCCAGGCTGGTAATAAGAAACATTGTATCAATGTCCGGAGCAAGAATTCTGTTAGTCTGAGCCATCGAAAGCTCGTATTCAAAATCAGTGATTGCTCTCAAACCCCTTATTATGACCTGTGCGTTACATTCCCGAACAAAGTTCACGGAAAGACCCTCGAACGACTTGATTGTCACATTCGGGATACTTTTCGTAACTTCCCTAAGTATATTAACACGTTCTTCAGTGGAAAACAACGGAGTTTTTTTCGAATTGATCAAAACTCCGACTATAACTTCATCGAATTGCTGGGATGCTCTCTTTATTATGTCTATATGTCCGTAAGTGACCGGATCGAACGATCCCGGGTAAACTGCTCTGTGTATCAAAACCGAAATCACCTCATTCTCTTAAGGAAAATATGCTGGCTTTGGCCGTATCGTCTTTCTTTAAAGATTTCATATCCGAGCTCTTCCAGATATGAAAAATCTGTTCTGGGCGAGGCCTCAACGACAATCAGTCCATCCTCTGCAGGCAGAGAACTATGTGCCAGAAGTTCAAGTGTAGTCTTTTCTAACTGATGATCGAACGGCGGATCCATAAAAATTACATCGAACGGTTCTTCGGATTCGAGCCGTGGCAGGACCGCGTTGACATCGCCGCGAATAAGGCGGGCATTGTCAGAAAGATGTGTAAAATCCAGATTTTCAAGGATCAGATTCTGATGAGCGCGGGTCTTTTCTATAAAAGTACAGTGCGCGCACCCTCTGCTCAGAGCCTCGATGCCGATCGAACCGCTTCCCGCGTACAGGTCCAGAAAACGGCAGCCCGGAATCCAGGGCATGAGAATATTGAAAAGGGTCTCTTTTGTCCTGTCCGTTGTCGGGCGTACATCCATGCCTTTGACAGTCCGAAGAGGCATGGACCGTGCTGTTCCGGCTATAACTCTCATAATTCGTCACTGCTTTTCATGGTGAGTCTCCAGTCCAGATCCCCTCTTCCGAGACCGAGAACCAGAAGTTCAGCTGTTGCTATGTTGGTTGCGACCGGAATATTATTTCGGTCACATGCAGTTACGACTGTACTTACATCCGGATCTTTCGGATCGATCATATTCGGATTATAGAAAAAGATGACCATATCCATGGCATTTCTTTCTATCATTTCCGTGAACTGTTTATCGCCGCCGATCGACCCCGGAAGGAACTTGTGGACGTGCAGATTTGTAACGTCTTCTATTCTCCGCCCCGTTGTACCGGTAGCATAGATATCATGCCTGGAAAGGATTCCCTTATAGGCTATGCAGAAATCCTCTATGAGAGTTTTTTTGCTGTTATGAGCTATGATTCCTACGTTCATGTCGCACCCCTTATAATGCTTCAAATGGCTGTTCCTGTGATATTGTGTCTGAATAAGATAAAGGCATAAATGAACTTATCATAACTCATTATAGCAAGTTCTACAAAATCAAGCAATATATTTCGGTAATTTTTCGTCGTTTCGACGGATTTAAAGTACAATTGTTCGCACATCAGAATGCATGTACTCTCTCATTTTTATCCGAAGAAGATCATGCTCTTCGAGAATCAGGGCAGGATCGTCGTGCATGACCGCTGCCGCAAGTTCTCCTGCGGCTTTCAGAATGTCTCTGTCTCTCGAGATGTCGGCAATTCGGAAAGCGGCATCACCGCTCTGCCTGATTCCGAGGAGATCGCCGGGACCTCTGAGTTCAAAGTCTTTTTCAGCTATCTCAAAACCGTTATTGGAATGATTCAGTATATCAAGCCTCCGGCTGATATCCTCGCTCTGCACCCCCGCCATAAATATGCAGTAAGACTGTAAATCACTTCGCCCGACGCGTCCCCGGAGCTGGTGAAGGGTCGCAAGACCGAAGCGCTCCGCATTTTCTATCATCATTACCGTAGCGTTCGGCACATCGACTCCGACCTCGATCACGGTCGTTGAGACAAGTATACTGATTTTGCCGTCCGCAAAATCTTGCATGACTGTGTTTTTCTCTGATGCTTTCATTCTCCCGTGCAGACTGCCGATCGCGATGCCCGGAAACAGCTTCTTTAGCTTCGCTGTATACTCGGTGACGTTCTCAGCCTGAAGCCCCTCTGCAGGCTCAATCATGGGGCAGACTATATAAGCCTGGTGACCGGCATCGACCTCTTTTTTAATAAATTTCATCGCGTTAGGCCTCCACGAGGGATCGACAACACAGTTCTTGATCGGAAGACGTCTGGCAGGAAGCTCATCGAGAATCGATATATCAAGATCTCCGTAAAATATCACGCCCAGCGTTCTGGGAATAGGCGTGGCGGACATGACCAGCATATGCGGCGGATAGTCTCTTTCTGCAAGAGCCTGTCTCTGATAAACGCCGAATCTGTGCTGTTCATCCGTTATGATGAGGGCCGGGTTTCTGTATTTAACGGTGCTCTGTATGAGGGCATGAGTTCCCACTATGGCATTTGCACGGCCGGATTCAATCTCCTCCAGCGCTTCTCTCCGCTCGGCTGCAGTCAGAGTACCTGTCAGAAGGACCGGTCTCACAGTATCCAGTCCCTGTTCCCCGCACATGTACGCAAGCTTCTCATAGTGCTGTCTGGCAAGCACCTCTGTCGGAGCCATCAGAACACTCTGATATCCCGAGGAGGCTGTCATTATCATGGCAAGAAATGCGAGGATCGTTTTGCCCGACCCGACATCACCCTGAACAAGTCTTGACATCCTTCGTCCGGATGAGAGATCCTGTTCTATTTCCCGCCAGACATTCATCTGTCCGTTCGTGAGACGAAACGGGAGTCTCTCTATGACATCCTCCGTCAACCAGGTCTCCGGGATCCTGAACCCCGACGCTTTGTCGCCTTCTTCCTGCCTGAGCATTCTGAGCGCGAGGATAAACAGAAAGAATTCGTCAAATGCAAGCCTGCTCCTCGCTCTCACGAGGCTGTCCTGATCGGGAGGAAAATGGATATATGAGACCGCAGTCTCCTCCCCCATAAGATCCAGAGCTTTTGCAATTTGTTCAGGCAGGTATTCCGGTACGTCCCCTGTTGCTTCGAACGCACTGTGAATCGCTTTCACGACAGTGTTATTCGTAAGGCCCTTCGTAAGCCCGTACACAGGATTCAGAGTACTGAGCTTTGACTGATACTGTTCCGGTTTGAATATCTCCGGATGTTCCATGACAAGACTGCCCTTCTTTGAGACAATATTGCCCCTGAAGACATAGGACGTCCCTCTTTTCACTACAGACCTGATAAAAGGAGAATTATACCATACGAGACGGATTTTACCTGTGCTGTCCCTCACATCAAGGGATATGACAGTAAGTTTTCCGGCTTTGTACATCGATACCTGATCAGTCACAGTTACAGAAATTGCACATTTATTTCCGGCCCTGCAGTCTCCGATATTCTCCGGTTCCGTATAGGAATCATAATGGACCGGGTAGTACTCCTTCAATTCCTCAACGCTGTTCACGCCGATTTTGGAGAACAGCTCTTCTGTTTTAGGCCCTATACCTTTTAATTCAGATAAACGCATACACACTGAACCCCGCTGAGATAAGGTTTCATTTCGTCGCGACGCAGTGCTCACGACGAAGACAGGTATCACTTTGCGCGCGTATCTCACGACTGAAGTCACGAGTATTGCGCGATGAAGAATAAACAAGGGCTGCCGCACACATGATTCGCAACAGATACCGTCAGACTTTTTAACAGCACTGACGTATTCCGTTGCCGTATCACATAGTGAGACAACCCAGGATTAGTATTACAGAATAATGTCCTTTGGCTTTTCCTGCATGGCGAAAGCCACACTTAATTACTCAACCGACAGGATGATATAGTAGATCGGCTGCCCGCCATCATTTACTTCCACATCGACATCAGGATAAGCTTCCTGTATCCGTTCACAGAGAGCCTCTGCGGCTTCATCCGAATAATCACTGCCATTATAGATACTGATTAATTCGGAATCTTCATCTGTGATCTTTTCCAGCATTTTCATAACAACATCAGAGACATCGGATCCCACTGCAAGGATACCGTTGTCACCGATTCCCATGATATCGCCGGATTTGATCTCTACACCGTCAATCTTTGTATCCCTGACAGCATAGGTCACTTCACCTGTCTTAACGGATTCAATCTCTTCGGTCATGTCGGCGGCATTATCCTCCGGCGACTTATCCGGAACGTAGCTGACGACCGCGGTAATACCCTGCGGAATGGTCTTTGTGGGAATTACGAAAACATTGCAGTCGGTCGTGAGTTCCTGTGCCTGGTTGGCAGCGAGGATGACATTCTTATTATTCGGGAGAATGAATACGTTCTCCGCATGAGCTTCAGCAATAGCATTCAACATATCATCCGTACTTGGATTCATAGTCTGACCGCCCTGGATCAGAACATCGACGCCGAGCTGCTTGAAGAGTTCGGAAAGACCGTCACCGATCGTGACCGAGATAAAAGCCGTCTGCTTTCTGGGTTCTTCTTTTTTTGCTGCCTGAAGCTCCTCTTCTGTCCTGCGCTCCTTATCACGGGCTGCCTGTACCTCTTCTGATCTGAACAGTCGTTCCTGATGTTCCTCGCGCATATTGTCGACTTTCATGCGGGTGAGCTGACCGTATTCGAGACCCTTTTCAAATGCTTTGCCGGGATGATTCGTGTGAACATGGACCTTTACAATATCATCGCCTGCGACAAATACAAGACTGTCACCGAGTGAAGCAAGATATGATTTCATGTTATCCTCATCTTCCTCGGTGAACTCCTTGTCAAGCTTGACAATGAATTCGGTACAATATCCGAATTTGATCTCCTCGGTGCTGATCGGCTCGGATGTGCTCTTTATGTGAACCTCGGGTGCCTCAAATTCAAGTTCTATCTCCAGACCGTTGAAAGCGTCGATGGCGCCGTGCAGTACCGTCATCAGACCCTGACCGCCGGAATCCACAACACCGGCTTCCTTGAGGACCGGAAGCATTTCCGGCGTTCTCGCCAGAGTCTCATCACCTTCTTTGATAACACTTTCAAAGAAGGTTTCGAGATTTTCCTTGTCCTCGATCTGGACCGCCTTGTCCGCCATAGCGCGTGCGACGGTGAGGATCGTGCCTTCTTTCGGCTTCATGACCGCCTTGTACGCAGTCTCTACAGCTTTCTGGAATGAGAGGGCAATTGTTTCACCGTCAATTTCATTGTGATCGCGAATAACCTTCGTAAATCCTCTGAGAAGCTGAGAAAGGATAACGCCTGAATTACCTCTTGCACCTCGGAGCGATCCTGCGGATATTGCCTTGGCAAGTTCATCGATCGACGCGTCGGAAAGTTTATTGACTTCCGTTGCCGCAGACATAATCGTGAGCGTCATATTTGTCCCGGTATCACCGTCCGGAACCGGAAATACATTCAGTTCATTGATCCAGTTCTTCTTGATCTCAAGATTTTTTGCACCGGAAAGAAACATTTTCCGGAGCATATTCGCATCTATAGTATGTGTACTCACTTCTTCTCCTCCCGTATCAGTCGATTACACGAATACCGTCAATCAGAATGTCGATATGTTCGACAGTCATGCCTGTAAACTGCTCAAGCCTGTAACGAACACTCTCTTCGAGATTGTCAGACATCGCCAAAAGATTGACACCGTAGGAAACTATGCAATGTAATACCAATGAAATCTTATTGTCTTTAATTTTTACATTGATACCATATTTCAGACTGTCCTTTTTCAGAAGGTGTACAAGGCCGTCCTTCATACTGATTGCCGCCATGCCAACTATGCCGAAGCAGCCGACAGCCACAGAACCCGCATACGTTGCAATCACATCAGAACTTACGGTCACTGTTCCGTACTCGGTATTTATGCGTCCTTTCATATACTTTACCTCCGTTTTATGTAAGAAATCGTTGAGACGATATTCAAAGGTATTATATACGGTTTGGCTGAAAAAAGAAAGTAGATATTTGAGTCAGCCCAGAATTCTGCGTGTCATGGTATTTACATCATCTGAAGTAAGTTTTCCGTCGACATTTATGTCTCCCATATAGAATTCAGAACGAAGGACATTGTCAGGATTCGGAAGATATTTTGATAATTGCTGCATATCGTGGATAGATAGTTTTCCGTCAAAATTAATATCACCCTGAACGTATTTTACACCGGTCTGACTGCTGTCTGTGGTTACGAATGAATTACATATGAAGGAGTTAAGACCTTCGACAGACCTGGATTGTACAAGCCATACATCCTTACTGCCGTTCCAGAGTGCTGCATTTCGCCAGGACCGAACATTGCTGCAGTAATCAAGCATAATTCCGCAGCTGTTGTTGCTCATGAACAGATTACCTGTGAATTCCGTCAAATTGCTCTTAAAACAGTAACAGCCGAATTTCTTTGTCCACTTCACCTCATTGCTGTACAAACTGACTGAATGTGTTTCTTTCAGATAAATGCCAACGTTCCCGCCATGAATAATATTTTTGGATACTATACTGCCTTTCGATGCATAATTGAACTGTACGCCGTATGTTTCATAGTTGCTTTTCGGATGTTCCTGGAGATATAGCCTGTTCTTCCACATATTGATTTTGCAACCCCGCCCCACAAGAATGGACGCATAATACCGGTTTTCACCTGCCTTGCCGGTACCGTTCTCGATAAGGTTGAGGTTTATTTTCACCTCACTGAACGCGGTATCTGTTATGTATAAGGCTCCGTCTGTAATATGTATGCAGGCAGCCTGAATATTCCGAAACGTATTGTTTTCTATGAGAACTTTACATTCTCCGACCAGATAGATCGTATCCTGCACAGGATATCCGGAGAGTTTGCTGCATTCGACCGTGTTACGCTGAATATAACTGCATTCTTTGTTCCTGCCCGAACAGTCTTTCCCGGAAAGGAAACCGGTCACGTTGTAAGCTTTGTTGTCGATGACCGTCAAGTCCTTGAAATTGTAGGCGTGTATGCACTGATAATAAACCTTGTTGAACGTATTCCCGCGGATCATTACATTGTATGTGGGGTTGTTCTTTGAATAATTATGTGTTCCGAGGCCGCTTAATACATTGTTGAATGTACAGCCGGTTACATTCACATTCATGCACGGAAGAACTTCAAGGGGATATGCGGTACTGTAATTATCAAAATTTATCTCATCGATGTGGAGGGCTTCCCGCGTCCAATATCCATCGTATGATGAGGGCGAAACATATCTGCCTCCGTAATAACCGGCTTCACTTCCGGTATATCGATAGTGATTCTGAAAGATCACATTTGAGACTGTAAGATTCCTTACCGCGTCAATATTCACTGTATGAACCGCACAATCGTCTCCTACAGTCAGATCTGCAATGGTTATATCCGAGCAGTGGCGGAATGTAATGATATCTCTGCTGTACACAGGACCGCCGCAGTTGCCGCTGCTCATTCCTCCGTTCCATCTGCCTCCGGAGACTTTGGCATTCACGACCTGCGTGTAGCCGGTATGTCTGCAGCCGTTATAGCAGATTGCGTTATTCCTGTCCCGGTGGGCACCGGCCAGCATTTCTTTTGTCTGATCTGTGCGGGTGATCGTAGCTCTCGAGTCCAGATGGAGCCACGTGTTTGAATAAATATGTAGAACATTATTGATATAATATGTTCCGGCAGGGACATACACTTCGATTGTACGTCCGGACTTGGATGCGGAAAGCGCCGCAGCATAAAGAGAATTATTCAAAGCCTGTGTGTCGTCCGATCTGTCGGAACCGTTAGCGCCGAATTCAGGCCAGGTCGCATTAATATATGTATAATTTGAGTTAACTCCCACTACATCTTCGACCGTGGACTCGTCCTCGGAAATATCGGATAAAGAATCCGTTTCAGCGTCAAGAGCAGTTTCATCGGAGACATTCTGAGACGTGTCGCTTGAATCGGTGTGTTCAACATCCCCGGCGGAGGCTATGCTGTCCGTAAAGCTTTCGGTGTTATTTTCCGCGTCTTCGAATCCGGACGTATCATGAAGCGATGTATCCTGTTGTACCGACGATTCATGATTGTCTGAAAAACTCTTATCTTGTTCTATGTCACCTGAGGAGTCCGAAACAAATGAAGTTTCATCCGGCAATGATTCTACAGCAGAAATCGGAGTTACACATGTCAAAGCAGTCGCAAGCCATATCGCTGTAGTTAGAGCAAATTGATGTAATGTCATGTTCTTCCCTTTTTTAATATCGATGGTTTGTGCAGGTTAATTTACAGTGCCTTTTTATTAAATCACATTTCTTAACATTTTGGTAATATTTGTTAATAAAAAACGTGAATTTGCACAAAACAAAAAAAATGAGAATCCTTGACTCAGGTAACACGCGGCGAAATGTCCCGGTGCCGGTGCCGCTGCCGTTGCAGCCGATACTGCCGGAACAAATAATAAAAAAAGGTTTCAAAACACTTGCAACATTGGAATCTATCTGTTAGAATAGTTGACGTTGCAGGCCATGTAGGCCTTATTATATTGTAAGGAGGTGTTATCGATGGCTGTATGCTCTGTATGCGGAAAGGGAGCTCACTTCGGAAATAACGTGAGCCATTCTCATAGAAGAACGAACAAGATGTGGAAATCCAACATTAAGCGAGTCAGGATCATGGAGAACGGTGCTGCAAAACATGCTTATGTTTGCACGCATTGCCTGAGATCCGGCAAGGTCGAAAGAGCTTGATTTTAGTGAAGCCTTGTTATTAGTCTTTATGAACAATTAACTCCCGTCCATGTGGACGGGAGTTTTTTTGCCGTGTATGGAACGCCGGAGCGTTCATTTTGGAGTTAACGAGCGATTAGCAGATCCCCTTCTGTACTTTATGACCTGCTGTTATTCGATTTCGACAGCATCGACGTCGATCTCATCGGCCGCGCCTTCTGCCTTGTCATTACCGGTGAACCTGTTAACGAAATCGGGAACCATGTCGAGGATCTTTGTAAGACCGTCTGTGCTCTTGACATTGACCAGTTTCGTTGTTCCGTTGTTGATTACGAGCATGGCGCTCGGATTGACCTTTCCGCCCATGCCGCCGCCTGCATTATTGCTGTTTTTAGAAGAACCGGACGCAGCGCCTGCACCGACAGCGAAAGATACGTCTACAAGCGGGAGAATAATCGTATCACCAAGATAAATGGGATCACCGACCACCGTCTTGCTCGAGACGAATTGATTCATCCCCTGAAACAGTGATTCTACCGTTGATTGAAATTCATTATCTGCCATTATTCCGCTTCCTCCTTATTATTAAATGATTTAACGTAGTTGATTACGTATTTTGTATTTTTATTAAAATATGTGGTAAGAGCTATAAATGTAAGATAGAACAGATATACTCTGCCCTCAAAATCCGCTTTGCAGTTAAATATAAGCTGTTCAAAGTCCGGCTCCAACCTGAATGTCTTACCGTACAGGGGATAGAATGCACATGCCGTTGCAAGGACCCGTCCCGTGAGATACGGATCATCCAGTCCGAATTGAACATATCCGCAAAGTTTCCTCGGAAGGATATGCCCAATAAGCCGACCGAACTGCTTTTTCATCAATCCAAGAGCTTCCTGTGTATGCTCATCCTGCAAAAAACAGAATATATCGCCAAGCTTATCAAGAATACTTCCGACTTTATCCGTTGCGGTTCCGACCTTCTCGAAAACGCCTGCCGTACGTGAAACGATCCTGCCCGGCAGCTTCCATATCGTCACTATGAACTTGATGAAGAGTCTGAAAGATCTGGAAAGGATTTTCCATAATGATATCAGAATTTTGACATAGACCTTGCGGATAGCTTGAAGAATCTTTGTCTTGATTCCTCCTTTCGGTTCTGCCTGTTCGGCAACGGCTTCCTTTTGCTTTGCGGCTGTCTCTTCCGCTTCCTTTTTCAGCCGTTCCTTTTCCTCGGCTTCCTTCCGGAGTCGTTCTTCTTCAGCCTCTTTCTCACCGGCTTCCTTTTCAGCCCGTTCGGCCTCAAGACGCATTCTTTCTTCTTCCTTCCGCTTTACCTCTTCCTGCCGCTTCCTGCGCTCCTCCTCTTCTATTCTGCGCTTTTCCTCTCTCTTTCTGGCAAGAGCTTCCGCGCGGAGCTGCTCATAGCGTTCCGGATCTTCCGTCTTCATACGCTCGAGCTTCGCTCTCTTTTCCTGTCTCCGTTTTTCCCTTTCTTTTTCGGCCTTGCTTCTCTTTCGTTCCTGAAGCCAGGCTTTCACTTTGAAGAGTGATACGCCGAATATTCGTATATCTTTTGTCAGCCTTCTGCCGGAAGACAGGCTGTACCCGACCTCAACGGTCAGCATGCGAAGCAGCCATGTTACGGTCGCCACCGCTTCGATCGTATCAGGTGATTTCACACTTGCGACTTTGTAACGGAACGGTACGAAAAAAACAAGCAGTATCAGGATAATAACCAGGGCCAGGATTATCAGCAGTAGTTTTAAAATTGTTTTTAGTATTGCGAAGAGTATCGCCATGTTCTACTTCCGATCCCAGGCGTCGTCTTATCTGGATCTCAGTGAATCAGATCATCGACGCTGATTTTTTTTAAATTTTCAACAGAAGGATTTGAATCAATGAATGCATTCAGATCCACACCGCCTGTCACTTTTACACAGGCTTCGGTCAGACTGCATACCATGCTGACTGCTTCCCGCTTATTCACTGCAAGGCCGACGATTTCCGGAAGCCTTCGGCGAACAAGGGGCTGTTTCAGATAGATGGCGTTCATGATTTCAAGCTGATCGCCCTCATTCGTAGATCTGGTAATAAGCCACGTCATATACGGTGCTTTATCCGCATTGAGCATTCGGATCGTTTTCGCACTTCTTGACTCGATTCCTTCACCTAAAAAAATCTCACTAGCCCATTTTAACATGTTTTTTTCCTTATAACTACTTTAAATAATGTCTTTCGGCAGAATAATTGGATTTATCCGTAATAATATGCATCAAAAATCTGATGTGCCATGGGTACCGCTGTCTGGCTGCCCGCGCCGCCGTTCTCAGCGAGGACGACGACCACGATATCCGGGTCATCGACGTTCGAATACCCGACGAACCAGGAATGTGTTCCGATCTGACCGTCTGCCATATAGTACTCGGCGGAACCCGTCTTGCCGGCAACTGTGTACTCGAGACCGGATAACTCTGTGGCAGTACCGGTGGCAATGACCTCCTTCATAAGATCCCGCATGACCATAGCTTCGCTGTCGGTCATGATTCTGCGATACTCCGTGGATCTGTTTTCACGCACGGTCCTTCCATCGGCAGATTCGATCTTAGAGATGAACTGAGGCTGCATAACAACTCCTCCGTTCGCGATGGCTGCTGTGATTAGCGCCATGTGATACGGTGTTGCCACAGTATTGCCCTGACCGAAGGCAGTCTGCATCATGGCTGCAGATCCGTCCTCCTCTTTAAGCGTGAACCGGCTTATATTGTAATTCAATGCGCAGGGCAGTTTTTTTCCGAACAGCAGTGTTTCCGCTGTTGTCCGAAGCCTGTCCGCACCGAGATCAAGACCGACGGATGAGAATGCGCAGTTACAACTGTTGGCAAATGCCTGCACAAAATTCTCCTGCCCGTGTATGATACCGTTGAAACAATGGACCGTGTGATCAGCGACAGTGAGCTGCCCTTCACAGTTAAAGTCGAAACCTTCAAATGTGCCGTGCTGCTGGAAATAAGATAATGCAGTCACGATTTTGAAAGTAGATCCGGGGGGATAGAGACCCTGCGTAGCACGATTTACGAGCTGGCTGTTCCCCTCTCCGGAGACGATGGAATCCCAGTCCTCCGCAATCGTATTCGGGTCGAAATCAGGCTTGCTGACCATAGCAAGCACAGCGCCGGTTTGAGGATCCATCACCATGATCGCACCCTGATAATCTCCCAGAACATTATAACATGTCTGCTGCAGTCCTGAAGAAAGAGTTGTGACGACCGAATCCCCCGGACTCTTTGCCCCGCTGAATTCATTTATGACCCTGTCGATCACATTATAATGTGACGCGAGCAGATCATAATTAGCAATCGACTCAATACCGCTCTTTCCGTTCGAAGCATACCCGACAACATGCGCGAAGGCACGCCCGTAGGGATACTCACGGACCTCATTTCCGTCATAATTATTTGTCTGAGCCAGCACATCGCGATCCGCGCTCAGTATGCTTCCGCGCACAACATATCTGGCCTGAGTATCCTGCCTTCTGTTATAAGTGCTGTTCTGCACTTCATCACGCCTGTAGATATTAAAATACACAAGGTAGATAATCAGACTTATAAAAATGAATACAAACGCATAAGAGATAAACACATAAGGAGCCGCGCGTCTGCTCTCTTCCTTCCTCCGCTTTTTTTCAGCCTTCTTTTCAGCCATAATTTCAGCTTTGGTTCGCTTCCCGGAAGGAGCCGCTTCTTCCGGCATGAACGCTTCATAGCCGGGATCGCGATCGGGTTCCGTGTTTTTCTGCACAGGTCTGCCGCGCATAATATCCTGAACATCACGCCCGATTCCTGCCTCCGTTGTATCATCTCCGAATCTTTTTCTTCTCAATCTCTACTCCTTCATCTTCGCGAAGAATATACAGCCCCTGTATGATGGCTATAAGAATAATTGTGCTCATAACAGAGCTTCCGCCGTAGCTTACGAGCGGCAGGGTTATTCCTGTCATCGGAATGAACTTAGTCACGCCGCCGATCGTAAGAAATACCTGGAATGCATATTCCGCGCCGAGACCGATTGCTACCAGTTTGTAGAATGTATTCTTCCGCAGTTCCATCGAGATATTCACGATCAGGAGGAACATACTCATACATACAAGGATGAGACACATGGCAAATACGCCGCCGAATTCCTCGCAGATCGCGGCAAATATAAAGTCTTTCGACGCTACGGGTATCGTTTCCGGTCTTCCGTGGAATAAACCGGTACCGAACCATCCGCCCGCGCCGATCGCAAAAAGACCCTGTGCAATCTGATAACCCGATGTATCGTATACGAGGAAAGGATTTTTCCATGCCTCCACTCTTTTTCTCACATGCGCGAACAGATGATATGCTATCACGGCAGCAAAGCTCCCGCCGAGCATTCCCACCAGCGGATAAAGCGGCCTGTGTGTCGCTACGTACACAATGACAAGATATGCGACAAAGAACACCAGAGCCGTTCCGAGATCCGTGGACAGTACCAGGATCATAACGTGCAGTGCCGCAACAACACTGGTCACCACGACTGACTTGAATGATGTGTCATGGGATAACTTCGACGCCATGAAGAAAACCAGTGTAATCTTGACCAGTTCCGAGAACTGAAAAGAGATCCCCCCGATCGTGATCGAAAGCTTTGCTCCGCCGCTGACTGTTGCAAGGACAAGTACAACGGAAAGCGCCATGATACCGACCGCAGCGTAGAGCCATGTGAGCTTTGACAATATCGACAGCTTCCTGACAATCACAGGTATTATGAAAGCAATGACGACCGCTGCCGAGGCGATCACGAACTGCTTCATTCCTTCATCAGGATCCAACCTCGAAATCATGACGAAACCGATTGCCAGCAGCATGAGCATATCATTCACAAGAAGCATGGAAGCCTTACCGTAAAGCAGGCGATATCCGTGCAACGTGACAAAATAAAAGACGCATATGCCGAGCAATGTTCCCAGAGATACAATACTGCCGGTATTCAGGAAGATCAGAATGAAGGCAAGAATCGTGAACAGGTAAATAATACTGATCTGTTTTCTGATGACTTTCTTCTTCTTTTCTTCTGTCCGTTTACCGAAATATGTGTAGTCCTCCAGAGCGAACAGCATAATCAGGATCAAAAATAAATATTTTGACAACTGTGTCAGGATATTCAGCGAATTTCCCATCAGTTCCGGAAGACGCGTCAGAATATCCTGAGCCTGTGCTAAAGAATTACTCATTCGACTCCTCTGTTAAAGTGTCCTTTCGTGTGCTCTCCCGGAACATCTTCCCGGGATCCCGCATGAATTGCACGACCGGCTATCCTGCAGATCTCAGACACAGCATTCGTATTTTCGTCCGTAAAAATGAGTCTGACCTGTCTTATACCGGTCCTCTTCATGAAATCCGCTTCACCAAACAGCGACAGAACGACAGGATTTCTTATGATATTATAGCAGAAATCACAGTCGCATGTGACTTTGAATGTCCTGCCCTTTCGATCGGTCAATGAAAGGGAGGGATGATCGTGCGTGCAGCCGGAAGTTGTCTTCTTTAGGCATTGTGCAGTGATCATCAGGGGAAGATGTCCATAAACAATAAACTCGGACGAATCGTTCCGCCGATTGAGGATCTCTTTTTTGTTCAGCTCAACCGGCACCGTATCTTTATCAAAGCCGAAGGATTCAAGAAACTCCCTTGCTTCACTGTTGAACGTATAAACGGAACAATCCGCCCTCGTAAGCTTTGCAAGTCCCTCTTTTCTAAGCCTTGCAAGCGTCTCGAAACTCCTCGCGAGAAATCCCTCATACCCGATTTCAGCGATCTGTCGGTCTGTCATCCGAATCTGCGCAATACCGTCGTTCCTCTCGATATACGGCATTGCGAGGGAGAGCTTCTTCCCTCGCGCACAGGCGTCTTTAAGGATAGACTCCGCCTTGGCGAAAAGTTGCCCGTCGTCGGCATCCGTGTTGCAGAAAAAGCCGTACGGGACGTAGATGAGGTCTACATCGTCCGATGACAGGACCGCTCTGAACTGCTCTTCCGTCTGTACTTCAGCTGAGATCCGTATAAATCTTTCTGTACCTGAGCCTGTATTCCTGACCGCTTCAGTTTGCGGGTCCTCTGAGTAATTCCCTGAATAATCAACAGAAACAGTATGCTCCCGGTAAAAGGTGCCGCTTGTCGCCGGAGCGGAATTCTCTATACGATCCACAGACATATTACGGTCAGAAGAAGCCCGGACAGAGCGTATGTGACCGGCAAGAAGGGCATCGTTCATTGCTTCAAATGCCTCTCGGCGAAGCGCATTGAGCTGTGCCATCGGAACAAATGACTCTCCGTCCGTATCCACTGTAAGATCACGGAACCAGTAGTCGGATCCCCCGGTTTTCATCACCTGATCGTATATCCTCTGCTCTGTAAGCGGTCTGCTTTCCGCCTGCTGCACTTTCTCGCCGTACACGGTCAGACATTCACCGGTGCGCTGCTCGGTAACTTTAAGAGAGAGGGGACTCTTGACTCTGACGGTCACTTTCCCGTCAAGTGTGAGCCTTGTATCCTTCTCGACATACCGAGAATGCATTTTTTCATACAGATCCGCTCTCGCCTTCTCCTCCTGCTCACTCAACGTACGCCTGTTCAGAGCGATCATTTCCGCCCCGTTGTGTCTTTTCAGGTATCCGTCCGTGAAACCGTCGCGGTTGAACAGTGTGAGAAGTGTCTTCCTGTCTTTTTGGCTTACACGATAAGACTTACGGCCGTTTTTGAGATACATGTCAATATACTTTCGATATATACTGACAACACCTGCCCCGTACTCGGCCTGTTTCATCCGGCCTTCGATCTTGAAGGAGCATACGCCCGCTTCGATCAGATCAGGAAGAAAATCGAGTGTGCACATATCCTTCGGACTCAGAAGTTCTCCGGAAAACGGTTTGTTTCTGCCCTCTATCTTACCGACGCGATTCTCTGTGAGAGTATAGCGAAGCCTGCATGGCTGTGCGCACCGTCCTCTGTTTCCGCTTCTTCCTCCGATCATGCCGGAAAGAAGGCACTGGCCGGAATAGCATACACAGATGGCACCGTGGACAAATGCCTCCACTTCGAGATTACTGAACTCCCTGATCTCCCGCAGTTCACGCAGAGAGAGCTCTCTTGCGGGCACTACACGTGTGACGCCGTATTCACCGAGCATAGCTGCGCTGTAAGGTCCGGTCACTGTCATCTGCGTGCTCGCATGCAGAGGCATATCGGGAAAGTTCTCGTGAAGGACTTTAAGAACCCCAAAATCCTGCACGAGGACAGCATCCACTCCGTGTATATAGTAAGGCTTGATGTAATCGACGAGTTCGCAGAGTTCCGTCTCTTTCAAAAGCGTGTTGACGGTCAAATAGACACGCACTCCTCTCCTGTGTGCATAATCAAGTGCGGAGACGAGATCCGACTCATCCGGATTCTCGGCGTATGCGCGTGCTCCGAAACGGTTTCCTCCGATATAGACAGCGTCCGCGCCGGCCTCGATCACCGCTTTCAGGGCCGTGACCGAACCTGCAGGCGCCAGTAGTTCAATGCTGTTTTCTGTAGTCATAAGTCCTCTGTAAAAATGAAAGGGTGATCACAATATGTAATCACCCTTCTCGTGTTTCTGATTCAATGTTTTCTGGAAGATCTGTACCGATCATTGGACGGAGCAGGAGTATCCGGGCTCGTAAGCTCATCCAGTTCCATCTGAAGCTCAACGATCTGCTGTTTCAGCTCATAAAGCTCTTTGTCTTTATTCTGCAGATCTTCATCAAAAACTTCAGCCTGATTTCTGGCCTTAAAATAATCATCGGCAATGTTGAGTGCAAGAAGGGTGTTCTTCATCTCGGCTGTCATGCGGTTCCAGCCCTTGAGCTCGGAAAGCTCGTTCATCTTGTGATTAAGATATGCGGCCACTCTCTGCAGATACTCTTCACTCTCATATCCGGAAAGCTTTGTGACTTTTCCGCCAATAACAACTGTGACCGTATTTTTCGCTGACATAAACCGCCTCCATTTTCGGAACAGATCATCTGCCCGTTTTTCGTTATATATGACATTATACAAAAAATGAAGAAAATTACAACCGTTTTCCTCACCAACGCGTCAATATCGCATCCGCTGCGGCCCGTGTCATTGTTCCGCATCGCAGAAGCCGCCCGATATGTTCGGCTCCGCGGCAAAGTCCGTCATACTCCTCATCTGTCATAGAATCGACAGCCTTACGGATTTCCTCTAAGGAAGATACTGTAATCCCGCAGTGATTCTCTCTCACAAAATCGGCAAGTGCAGCTTTCTCCCATATAATGACCGGAATTTCCGAAGCAAGAAAAAGAGAAGTTTTATGAGGATTGTTAAACGAAAGATATTCGCCGTATACCCCGCTGCAAGTTGCCGTGCTGTCTCCGTCCCAGACAAGACCGAAACTTCCCTCAAGCAGAAACGGCAGTTCCTCCGGAGGCTGTGATCCCCTGTACGTTATATTCCCGGTAACCGTACCATCGAAGTTCGTCCCGAACAGTTCAAAAGATACATCTGACGGCAGGTCATAGACATAACCCGCTTTATGTCTTGCAAGATTGCCCGCGATAAGGACCGGACCCGTTTTTCGGCGTCTGCGCGATTTAGCATTCCTTTTTCTAAAATCCGGAATCAGGTAATCAAAAATGCCGAGACAGACGATTTTCTTCGAATCGATTCCGAGCTCTGTCAGGAGAACTTTCATTTTCTCATTGTGGGCTATGATCCCATCCGCAGCAAGAAGGACGGTCTTTTCTTCGATATCGAAACGCAATTTTTCAGCTAAAGTAGCATTTTTCTTCTTTTTCCAGCGGAGAATCTCGAGGTCATGAATCAGGAGAACTACTTTTACGCCGCGCTTTTGAAGGGATTTGACGCATTGTGCATAAAAAACGGTATGCAGCACAGGCGGGAACTGGATATAA
>ODAI011517384.1_pt1 | contig 26614 bp, 26 predicted proteins | sample 1539321 | NCBI WGS metagenome assembly ODAI01 (sample SAMN02144231, study PRJEB22623) | gut metagenome | biome: sheep rumen | host: Ovis aries | place: New Zealand
GACAAGTCCTTTGAAACTATCCAGTCAACCCCGGTTGTTGCTTTCATTGATGGTGAATACTGGGGAATGTATACTCTTACTGAAGATTATAGTGATAATTATATATCAGATAATTATGATATCGACAACAAAAATGTTGTGATACTTAAAGTTGGTGAGATCGAAGAAGGTACAGAGGAGGACATAAAGTTATACAGCGATATGTATGACTTTATCACCGGAAATGATATGTCAGATGAAGCAAACTATGCAAAGGCCTGCAATATGCTGGATATACGATCATTCTCGGATTATATGGCTTTCAATATCTATATCGGTAACGAAGATAGTATAATACAAGGTAACAACTGGCGTATGTGGAGAGTTCGTAATGCCGATAATGCTACCGCAGTATCCGATGGTAAATGGCGCATGATGGCTTATGATACCGACTATTCCAGCGGTATTTATGTAAATGGAGAAAACTTTGATGATAATTTTATAAAAAAAGCTATTGACGGAACCAAGACATTCAAGGATCTTGAACAGCCTCCTGCTGACATTTTCAGAAGTCTGCTAGATAATGAGGAATTTAAGCAGATGTTTATTCTCTCCTTATGTGATATGAGAAATATCAGTTTTGAAAAAAGCAAGGTCGATGCAGCGTATGATGAAATGCTGAATGCTTATGCGCCTCTTGTTAAGGACACCTTTATCCGTTTCGGACCTGATTATGCAAGAGAAGGTTTCGGCTGGAACGCTGATGCTTTCAAGAAATTCCTGGATGGCAGATATTCGGTTTTCATCACTCATATAACCGATGTATTTAAGCCTGGTGAGAAAGCAACAGTTACTATAAAATCTACCGATAGTAATAAAGGCGGAGTGATACTGAACACAACGGCTCTTGATCTTTCGGATAAAGATTTTAAAGGCGATTATTATAAAGCTTATCCCATCACCGTCACCGCCGATCCGTCGGCAGGAAAATTCGTTAAATGGGAATCAAGCGGTTGTACTCTTTCTGATTCTAAAGCAGAAACAACTGCAGTAACTATTGATGGCGATTGTGAGATAACAGCTGTTTATGAATAAAAATGTAAAGGCAGGGGAGATCCCTGCCTTTTTAAGATTCAAAAATATGTTTTATATCAGCATAGCACCCATATCATAGTAGGGTTTTCTGGTTCATACGGGGCAGCGGTCAGTTTGCCGCCTTTGGCTGTAAGATACTTTTTAAATTCACTTTCCTCGGTGCTGATAACAAATCTGCGGTTGCCAAGGGCTTCTACCCTGAACTGTGCAGCCTTGCCGTCGATCTTCAGGTAGTCGAATCCGTTACATTTTTTGTTAATGTAACCTCCGTTTTCAGCCTTCAAACCAAATGTTCCGCTCTCACAGAGTTTTATGAGTATTTTCTGTTCTTTATCCTTATCAGCTTCATCAACGATAAGACCTTTGGGCGTTACTGTCAACATAAGACCTGTAGCCTCGTTCTTAAAGCTGTACATCTTGTCGTTGCATACAAAGTTTCCCTTGTCAGAGTTACAGTCTGTATAGAATTTCAGCAGTACAGCCATAACGTGCTGTTCTGTTACAGGTATGGTATTCTTCGCTGTATCATCGAAAGCGCGGGGATCAAGATGAAGTATTGTATCAACAAATTTACCTGCATATTTTATCAGTTTATTGAAAGCTTCACCCGGATCGGCTTTTTCATAATACTTAGTAAGTCTTTTATCAAAGTTGTCTGCACCAAAACTGCTGTAGCTATTGTTTATCTGCTTTTCAAATGCATTATGGACGTTGCTTGCTTTTATACCGCTTGTCATATTTGCTACATGAGGCGTACAGCCCATGTCTGAAACAAAGTGTATTGCTCTTCCGAGATAAACCATGGATTCTTTGGCCATGCCGCTTTTATAGAGTGATACTGCCGATGTGTAATTAGCTCGGAAAAGTGTTCGTGCACTGGGAGAAAAATCACCGAGGCGATTGCGATAAAACCCTTTGCTCTCATCAAGCTCCCTGCCCTTGGCGTTCATGCATGAATAGTAATGTTTGCCGGGGCCTTCATCGATATCTCCGGTTTTATCAGGCGCAACTGAACCCAACTTGATTTCTTCGTGCCAGTTTTTATAAAAAGCTACAGGACGAAGTTTTTTTTCTTTTTCAAGAAGTTCCAGTGCCTTTTCGGCTATATATCTGTGTACTTCAGAACTCCATGCATAAACACTATCTACTTTGGCTTTTCTGCATATAAGACCTGCAGCCGCAATAGTATATTTCTTCAAATTCATTATTTTTTCCTCTTTCATAATTCTGATATAATGCCACGATCATGTGTGACAAGTCTGTATTCTGTTCAGCGCTTTTTATCAAAGCGCTTCTTATTCTTTTTTACTGAGTATCCGAAAGTGCCTAACTGTTTTCCAAGTTCAAAATATCCTCCGTGAGCATAAGCCAGTAATCCTGCTTTTTCTAGACAAAGTTTGCCTTTTTCATCAAGCAGTTCCTTGGCTGCATTTATTCCGACGATGTCTGCGATGAACATATCATGGCTTCCAAGCGGGACTATCTCTTTTACCTTACATTCTATGCTGACAGGACATTCAGCGATCATAGGAACAGCTACATTTACACAATCCTCAGTGTGAAGTCCACAGTCGGCAAATTTATCTGTCTTTGCTCCTGTTTTCACTCCGCATCTGTCAACAGCCCGAACAAGCTCCTTAGTTGGAAGATTTACAACAAATTCGCCGCTGTTTTTTATAATATCATAAGAATACCTTTCAGGTCTTACAGATATATAAGTTATCGGAGGTCTTGTACAAAGTATGCCTGTCCATGCGATGGTAAGCACATTTACTTTACCTTCGTATGCACAAGTCACAAGTGTCGGCGGCAGGGGAGAGGTTATCACACTGCCTTTCCAGTGTTCTTTATGATATGTCATTTTAAGTCCTCCTGGGATAAGCCGTGAACTTTCTTATATATTGTATCATAGTCCTTGTAAAGCAGTTGTACTGTATTTTCCAGAAAAAAATAGTGTTTTATGTAAGGCACGAGTAGCCCCATCAGCAGTGCTGCAAGCGGAATAAGTAAAAGCTTATCGAATATCGCTATAGCAAGTATTGTCATAACAGTGCATAAAGCAAAAAGCGCCATAACTATCAAGTGAATGAATCTTTCATGCTGGAACTGATGCAGTTTTTCAATGTGATAATCAAGCAGTTTTGAATAGTCACAGTTTTCATTTTCAATACATTCAAGAATGTATTTTCTGTAATTTGTAAGATATTCAGTCATGAACTTCCTCTTCCAAGTCGGAAAGATCCAGCGGTTCAGCATCAATGATCTTAAGGTCTCTCAGCTTTTTTTCAGTGAATTCACGTTCAGCTGCTCGGCGTGTTTCTTCTGCTTCAACTGTTTTAGCTACAGTCATGACAAGAAGCTTGTCAATTGAACTGTAATACTTCCCTATGCGCTGAAAAAAATTCGGCTTGCCTTTTTTCTTTTTGTTTGGTATAGTAAGTATGGCTAGAGCGGTTGATATGGAAGCAGCCATGATGTTTTTTTCTGTTTTTGAATTCAGAGAAATATTGACTTTTTTACTTATATCCTTGAGATTCATTGATTCTACCTTCCTTTCCGAAAAAATTATATTACACTTTATTATACAATATTTTTACGATAATTGCAAGTGGCAAGTCACACAAACTGCACAATTTAAAACAAACTATTTATTATACTTTGTTATTTGATTGTCAATCTTTTAAGCAGTCCTTCGCAGCCTTCTTTGATATCATTATATGTTTTATCAAAATCGCCTGTATACCAGGGATCGGAGATATCTCTCGGAGTATCGGAATAATCAAGGAGAAGATGTATTTTATTGTCAGGGTCATCGGTAATGATCTTTTTAAGATTTCTTATATTGTACTGCTCCATGCAGAGTATCATGTCATATTCGGCATAATCCGATTTTGTGATCTGCCTTGCATGGTGCCTTGTGTAAGAGATATGTTCCGCATCAAGTTTTCGCTTCGCAGGCGGATACATATCGTTTCCTATTTCTTCTCTTGATGTTGCTGAAGATGCTACCTGTATCTTGTCTGCAAGCCCTTTTTTAGTGATCATATCTTTCATAATGAATTCGCTCATAGCCGAGCGGCAGATGTTACCATGACATACGAAAAGTATCTTTATCATTAGATTTCTCCTGTCCTGTTATTTCAAACCCGTTATCCCATACTTTGCAGGTGCAGAATATTATCTCTACTCCTGCTTTTAATGCTTCTTTCCAAGCGGTTTCAAATTCGGGGTGAGTTTCTTTATTCGGTCTGACTTCTTTTATGCCGTTCATTTGTATCACAAAAGCAAGTACGGCTTTATATCCGTCGTCTTTTGCCTTGATAAGTTCTTGAATGTGTTTTATCCCACGTTCCGTCGGTGCATCGGGAAAATAGCCGATGCCATCATTTTCAAGCGTACAGCCTTTTACTTCCATAAGTATCTTTTCATTACCGTTTTCAATATAGAAATCTATTCTGGAATTGCCATAGGTATATTCTGGGATTATGCGGTCATAGCCTTGCTTTTTTAACCATTCAAGCATCGCCTTGTTTGGAGCTTGTGAGTCTATATTAATAATAAGTCCGTTAGTTTTTCTGGCTGTTACAAGGTCATATTTTGTTTTTCTGCCGGGACTCCCGGGTGCAGTGAGCCATACGTCACAACCTTCTATTAGGATTTCCTTGCAGCGCCCTGTATTTTTAACATGAACGGTTTCATTTTCTCCGTCTATCTCGACTTGTGCGATAAATCGGTTGGGTCGTGATATGAACTTTCCTTTTTTTATGTTTTTATATCTCATTATTATTTATCCTTTTTTCAGGAGCCATGCAAAACCTTTTGCCATACGCAGTTCAGGCTCTTTGAAGTGATTTCCCTGATTCCACTCCATTGTACAGTGTATTTTATTATCTTTCAGTGACTCGTATCCGGCACGTATAGCGTTACCTACCTGTGCCATAACTGGATTTTTCGTTTTTTCTTCTCTGTCGCCAAGACTAAGATATACGTTGGTTGTGAGAGGCTTGTGCTCATACATATACTTTTTAAATCCGGGGAACCATATAGAGGGGGAAACTGCTGCTATCCCGCTGAATCTGTCAGTTTGATATGCTGACCATAAAGCGAACAGACCCGCAAGAGAATATCCGCCGAGATAGTAATCCTTTTCGGGATCGTCAGTGTACTGCAATATTTCATTGAGTGTGTTTTTAGCCCCATCTCCGAAATCTTCATTTCCGAATACAGCAGGAGCACTCCATGGTGAAAGATCCTGGTTCCAGCTATCAACTATAAATGCTAAAAGACAGATGTTTTTATTACTGTGTTTTACTATCAACCTGATCTCATCTTCTATTTCTTCAAGTTCACGTTTGTCTATGAGCTGGATAAGATAGTTTTGTGAACTATTATCACCGTATTCAACTAATTTCATATTATAATCACTTCCATGTGTGTTAAATCTTAGTCTGCTAAAAAAGTATTTTATCACTCAAATATTATTATACATCATTGTTTTGATATTTTCAATCCCTGTTAAACAGTTGTTGTTGAATTATAATTATACATTGATCGTTATTTGTTATGATCATATTTCTAAAGCAAGACCTCCTGTAGTTCTTATCATACTACAGGAGGCCTTAATATTATTATACATTAAATAATGTGCAGATCAGTTTACAGCAACGTTGAAAGCTCTTTTGCTCAGTTCTGCGGTATCCCATTTTCCGTTTACCTTTGCACATATTACAACCTTATAAATCTGTCCTGCTTTGAGCTTGGGTGATGTGAAGCTTGTAGTATCTGCAGGGATATTCTGATTTATGATCTTCCATCTGCCTGCCATATATACAGCAATACCATAATTTTGTGCCCCTTTGATTTTTGTCCAGTTAAGACGGAACTGGTGGAACTTTTGGTCATAGTCTACAGATATTATGGTAGGATATTCATGGGGTGCTTCTTTTGGTGTTATTGTTATTGCATTGGAAACATCTTTGATCCATTGACCATTTATTTTTGTTATAACAGCGACCTTATACTGTTTGCCGGCGGTGAGTCCTTTTATAACGTAACTGTTACCTTCACCTTCGGCAAGCACTACCCATTTGCCGTTTACATATCCTGCCACACCGTATTTTTCAGCTCCGTCAACTTTTGACCATGTAAGTTTTACAGCTTCATCGCCCTTTTCGTATGAAATAGCGGGAGCAGTATATTTCAGTTTATTGATAGTTATTTCCTTGGTAGCAGTATATGTTTTCCCACCGAATTTTACGGTGGCATTGTATACATACTTGCCGTTTGAAATATAGGTCGGATCCATTACTTTTGTGGTCACATATGCATTGACAGTTTCAGCGTATCTGCAATCCTGGCATTTGAATACAGCTTTTGCTGTTATGGGGGAAGATTCAGTCTGATCAGACCATATCCAATCCGGTTCACTATAAGTGTGCCCCTTAGCCGGAAGTACCGTATCTTTCAGAGAGACCTCATTTTGCCCTTTGTTGTCGGTATAGTACTTTCCGTCAGAACAGATGTAGTACTCTATATTACCGGAAGCAGTACAGGTAGGTTCAACAGCACTGACTTTCTGATAGGTATGATATACGGTGACAGGAACTTCGATGCCGCTGATAGTCAGATAATGCTCGGTATCCTTTGGAGTGAATACAGCCTTGAAGGTTTTTTTACCTGCATTTCCGATGCTCGTTTTATTGTTTTCCCAGCTCCATGTACCGTTATCGGCGGTTGGCAGTTTTGCGTTAGCAAGTGTACTGCCGAAAGGTGCCTTGACATTCTGAGGAATACTGTACTCGGGCGTTTTCTTTATGCTGAAGATTTTGGTTATATAACCGCAGAAATCCCCTATACCGTGAATATGTGCCGTAGCAGTACCAACATTGATGTTATTTTCGTACGAAACAGTATAGTCCTCATTTTCTCTCAATCCCTTTGTACCAAAGGTGATATTCAGATTTGGCATTATCTTGCTTCCGGTGTATTCCTGATCGGAGATATTTTCGATTTCTGCATCTTTGATAGCTGTAGCATCCGTTTTTCGTATACCAAGGGGATATTCTTCGTTGCCTGTTTCGTAATACTCATGACCTTCTACAAGATCAAATCTGGTATCGCTCATATTGCTTCTTTCAGTATAATATCCCCCTGTCAGATAATAATGACCGTTACCGTTTCTGAAAAAAGGACCCTCATCATCCTCTTTAAGGAGATCATAATAACCGCCCTTTATGTATACATGGGCATTATTCGTATTTGTTCTTATAGTATCAAGACCACCGATATAAGTACCGCTGAGAAGTTCAACTGTACCGCTGTTATTCATTATAAGACGTACAACACAAGGGTTGATAACAGACATACCTCCGCCGTAACCACTGTCCAGGAAAGTGATGTGAGCATCATTGTTATTGATATAAAAATAGCTCTGCACCTTGTAATTGCCTTCACCGTCAAAGTATATCATATTGCCGTTGAAATCTACCGTAAAGGCTTTATCGTTGTTTATTGTATAATTTCCGACTACTGTGAATGAATCGGTCAGCTTAATAATATCACCATTCTGGGCTGAATTGGCAGCAGTAAGGAATTCATCAAGAGTTGAGACCTCATGTACAGAGGCGGAAGAGACAGATCCCTGTTCGGCATCTGCGTAAGCCGTTACTGCTGTAGTGAAGCATAAACTATTGGTATTGATGCCTGTGGGGATAGCACCGGCGATACAAAGTACAGAAAGTATGCCTGCAAGTGTCCGCTTTGTCATATCATGTTTCATTTTAAGATCCTCCCTTTGAAATTATAAATATACCGGCTGTTATACCATCACAGCCTGACCATTAAATGATACATCAAATAGACTTGGTTACGTATCACATTCGTAATTATATCATGATTTATTTTAAATATCAAGCAAATTCTTATTTTCGTGAATAATATCCTTTTATTTTGTAAAATATCACTAGCTAAAAACGTATATTAACAGCATTTGATACAAAAGAATATTATCCATTCAGCAAAAGAAAGTCATATCATGCAAAGCCTTAATTTCGGAAGAATTATTAGGATATGTATTCTGTATGTATCAGAATATTGCACAAAAATATTGATATAGATTTGTTACATAAAAAAATGATTTTACTTATTGACAATCAGCTTGTTATATTGTATAATATCAGTAAATTAAACTGTCTGTAAATTCCTTATACAGGCAGCAGAAGAGAGGATATGTATACTATGTTCAAAAAACTGATCTCGGGGATGACTGCAGCTGTATCTGCTTGTACGATCATCTTTGCTCCTGCTTCAGGCATAATAGCTGATAATGTGCCTGCCGCTTCCGCTGCCTCTGTAACGGCAGCTCCTGATTCTTACCATGATGACTGGCTTCACGTAAATGAAAATGCCGAGGTTGTGGATATGTATGGAAATCCTGTATGGATGACTGGCTGCAACTGGTTCGGCTATAACGTCGGAAGTCAGATTTTTGACGGTGTATGGAGCATCAATATGCATCAGGCACTCAACGAGATAGCTGATCACGGCTTTAATCTGCTTCGTGTACCGATGTCCACAGAGATACTTCTTCAGTGGAAGAATGGTAAACCTGACCCTATAATCAAGCTTAACGAGTGGAAGAATCCTGAACTCACCATTGAAGGCATCGAAGGCGGAACACCGATGTATAGCTTTGATATCTGGAATAAGGCTGTGGAATGGTGCAGGGAAAACGGCATCAAGATCATGATGGATATACACTGTGCTACCACAAATGCAGCCGGTCATAACTACGCACTCTGGTATGATAACAAATACAGCGAGAAGGACTGGCTCGATGCATTGGCATGGTTCGCTGATTACTACAAGGATGATGATACTGTTATCGCGATCGACCTTAAAAATGAGCCTCACGGTAAAAAGGATGATGGTATCTTTGCAAAATGGGATGGCTCAAGCGATGCCAACAACTGGCGTTATGCCGCTGAAAAAGGTGCTAAGGCCTGCCTCGAAAAGAACCCCAATCTCCTTATAATGGTAGAGGGTATCGAAGTTTATCCAAAATTTGAAAAGGGCTTCGACTGGTCTTCAAATTCAACCGATTATGCTCATTATGGTGATCCTGATTATCAGCCTTATCACGGTGCATGGTGGGGAGGAAACTTCCGCGGTGCCAGAGATTATCCCGTAAATCTCGGCAAGTATCAGAGTCAGCTTGTTTATTCACCTCATGACTACGGCCCTCTGGTTTATGAACAGTCCTGGTTCCACCTGCAGGGTAAAGGCCCCAACTATACAAGCTACAAGTTTGACAGAGAATCTCTGCTCAAAGAATACTGGTACGATTCATGGGCATTCCTTGTTGAAGAAAAGATTTCCCCTCTGCTCATGGGTGAGTGGGGCGGACGTATTGACAGTGTGAATGACCCTTCTGGCGCAAATAAACACTGGATGGAAGTACTTCGTGATTATATGATTGATAAGCGTATACATCACACCTTCTGGTGCTTCAATGAAAATTCCAGTGACACAGGCGGACTTATTGCCAGCGATTGTAACTGGGATCACTGGGACGAAGAAAAATATGAGTTCGTAAAGCCTTCACTATGGCAGGATGAAAACGGAAAGTTCATCAGCCTTGATCATAAGATCAAACTTGGTAAGTCCGGAAACGGTATATCCATCAGTGATTATTATTCGGGTTCGCATTCAGAACAGCCGCATAATACTGTTACTCCGAATTATGGTGATGTTAATATCGATGGTAAGGTCGATATGTCTGATATTGTCCTTTTGATGCAGTATCTTTCGGATCCTAAAAAATGTGTTCTTAGCGAACAAGGTAAGAAAAATGCTGATTGCGTGGATGCAGGAAATGGTCTTAATAAGTCAGATGCACTCGCTTTACAGATGGTAGTTACTCGTAAACTTTCAAAGACTACCTTTCCCATAACATCCAGCAAATTAAAATCACTTCAGTAATTAAATCTATATGTTTCATTTGTAAAGTCTATTGTAACTTTTAGATCCTATGAGGGAACCCCTTTTCGATAAGGGGTGTCCCTCTTTTTTTATAATAAAAAAGTTGTATTAATATGGTTTTGGACAATTAGCACATTATACGTATTTATATTACCTTTTAAAATTGGTTTTAATTCTTTTTGAAACATCTTGAAATCCTTATTGTTGTATGTTATAATGGAATTAGTAGGTTAGTAGATACTAACTGAAGAGGAGGAGGATAATGAACTATGGAACTTAAATTAGGTGATGTACAGACTACGGCTTTGATACCGCTTGCGGTCAAAGCTAATGAAACTATGCGCAAAAATGCAAGGATCAGGGATCAGAAAGCTGTAGAGATAATTAAATCACTGAATGTGGATACAAGACCGTATGATAAATTCATGTCTCATGAGGGTGTTGTAGCACGAACAATAATGCTTGACCGTCAGCTTAAAGATATCATTAAGAAGGCTCCCGATACTGTTGTTGTAAACGTCGGTGCAGGATTTGATGATCGTTTTTCAAGAGTTGATAATGGAAGGATACTATGGTTTGATCTTGATCTTCCTGATTCTATAGATGCAAGAAGAAAGGCGTTTCCTGAACGTGATCGTGTAACCATGATAGCAGGTAATGCCCTTGACAGTAAATGGTGTTCTGCTGTGCAGAATGCTCTGATAGACAGAAAAGCTAAGCCTGTTTTTATTGCTGAGGGATTGTTCATGTACCTTACATTAGATCAGATACGGACATTTCTGGAGATCCTGAAAAACAATTTTCAGGATGGCGGAATTCTTATTGCTGAGCAGAACTGTAAATTTATGCAGAAAAGTGAAAAGCATCATGATACAGTAAAAAATACCAACGCACATTTTCTCTCAGGAACTGATTCAGGACAGGAGATCGCTGATCTTGCGGAAGGTATACAGCTTGTTGAAGAGCATAGCTTTAATGAGGAAATGAAAAAATACAGTATACGCGGTAAACTGTTTGCATTGTTACTGCCTAAGGTGAATGATCGCTGGGCAACTTTCAGGTGGTGAAGATTAATGCTGAAATATACCGGTAAATACTGGTCAGTTCTTGCTCCGATTGTACGCAGATCTTTGAAAAAACATTATAGCCACTCTTTTGCAGCAGAAACTATGAAAACAGCGAAAGTTGAATACAGGGAGATGCTCGGTAGGATAGATGATATTGGTTCTGATAATCCGATGGCTTCCAATGTATATATGAGTTTTATATTCTTTTCAGTATACAGGGCAGCAAAAGGTAAGATCACGATCGATAGTCTCAGAGTTATTTCACGTGAAGTTATAAGCTGGAAACCTTTGAGGTTTATTGGATTTTTTATAGATGCTAATAAGCCAAGTGGGATAAAAGCTATACGTAAGAATATGCTTAAAAATGCACAATGGCTTGAAGATCACCCTGAATATAAAGAAGTTTCTTGGGACTTTAATTTTGATGATAAAAAACATATTGACGGTTTTTATTATCATTTTACACAGTGTCCGCTTAATAATTTTGCAAGGCGTGAGGGACTTCTTGATGTATTGCCTGTCATGTGTGAAATGGATCATTTTACAGCAGATTTGATGCATGCAAAGCTTTTTCGTGAAAACACGCTGGCAAGCGGTGGCGATTTATGCGATTACTGGTTTGTTGGAAATAAACTGAAAGATCCTCGTTGAGATAAAAATGTTCACTTGAATAAAGATTTCAGTTTGTTTATCATAATTAAAGAAATGCAATACTAAACTTGACAATTATTGCATCAGGTGATATCCTATATACATATCATTTCGGAGGTCACTGTATGAATAGCAAAGTTTTAGTATTTATCGTATCGCTGGTGCTGTCAACTGTTATTACGGGCTGCTCTGATAATTCTGTCAGATCGGATACATCAGAGAAAAAAACATTGTCGGAGATTTCTTCAAATGCTGATCCGGAAAGCATTTCAGACAGCGCCGAAGATCTTCAGGTCAAAAGTGTAGTAGATATCAGTCTTTATGTTGACAAAAGGGAGATACTCATAGGTGAGGATGACAGTGAGGTCGTATTTTTGGCAAAAGATATAGTTGGATCTCATAAAGTTGAACTGATCAACGCAGATACAGGATGTTCTGGAGGTGAAATGCTGGACAATGGTGATTTCAGCGGATCAGGTGATGAAATAAAGGGCGATGCGGGGTACAGTATCCGGTTCAGAGTGGATGATACTTTTCCATCTGATCCGGATGTATCAGAGGATATGACTTACCATTATTATGCACGTTATATGGATGGTGATATAGAACATCGATCAGAAACGGTAGATATTTTTGTTTGTGAGAGATTTTCTGATAAGGAATTAGCTTCTATGGATACTGTCGATTCTCAGATAGAATCACTTCTTGATGATGAGGAATACAAGATGCTCGACACAGACGGCAGAAAAGAGAAAGTCATCAATTTGCTGAAAGAGTTTGAAAAACAAGGTCTGGTGGACAAGGGAAGTATCCTGTCCTCCGATGATATAGTCAGCTATTCTGTAGGCGGTATGTCTTCCGGTATTATGGTAAAGCCGTTTGATGAAAGAATGAACTGATACAGCAAAAGGCATGAGATCATTTTCTCATGCCTTTTTTAGCTTATATTTTGTTTCCACAGACTGGACAGAATTTAGAATCCTCTGTCAGCTTGTTTCCGCATTCGTTGCAGAATTTGATCCTTTCTGCCGGTTGAGTTTGAGTCTGCGTCGGTGTGTACATAGAGCTGACCGCATCATATGACTGTCCGTAGGTACCGGTATGCTGGGGCTGATTTGCATTTTGAGAAGGATACCCGTACTGTCCGTTACTGTAAGGATTGACGTTATTGGATTGCTGATTGGTGTTGTACGGTTGATAGCCGTACTGAACGTTCTGTGAGTTTGCGTAAGTATATCCTCCGGGCTGCTGATAATTATAGTTTGCAGGATGACTATACTGCCACGTAACAGGTTGACCTGCCATCGTATGCGGTTGGTATCCATTCGTATTTGCGGTATAGTTTGGTACGTTTTCTGAGATTACAAATAAAGCACCGTTCTCATTTGTTTTACCGACCATATCCTGTAACTGACCGTTCAGGTGCTGGTAGTAATATTCACCGTATATGATAAGATCTTGTTTGTTGGCTTTATTGATGATCTTAATCATCAGCACATATACAAGTATCATTATACCTATAACCCCTGCGAAAGAAATATAAACGAAATTTTCCGGAGCATTAGTTGCTTTAGATGCAAAAAGAAGAAAGTCGAACATACCATGTACTACGACCGAAATAAGAAATGCGCGTCGCTGAGGATTTTTATTATTCACTGCATTTATTATATTATTGTACTTTATATATTTTGAAATACCGAAATTGTAACCCATGAAAATACCAGTGAAAGCATGTAGCGGTACTGAAAGAACAGCCCTGAGAAGTCCTGTCAGAGCACCATACTGTAATACATAAAGTACATTCTCCAGGGTAGCAAAACCAAGAGCTGCAGCTGCGCCATAAACAACGCCGTCATAGGTATGATCAAACTCTCTGTCATTAAAGATATTTAGCTTGAATGTGAAATATTTGCAGGCTTCCTCTGATGGACCGATAACTAACAAGCAAAGCACAAAATATCCGGACATACTCGATATTTTATCTGCATCGGAACTATATGCAGCAGCCACTATAACGTTTCCGATAACTTCCAATATTGCAGCAATTATAGTAGATAGTGCACTTACAATGAATACCTTAGCCACTCTTTTAAAAGGTTCTTTTTTTACAGTCGGTGTCTTTTTCAGCACTGCCGAGAAAATAATGATGGTAGGTATCAATGCGATACCAATAAGAACAAATGTCACTCAAATTTCCTCCTTTATTTCAGTGAAGCAGCTGCTTCCTCAGAAGTTCTTATATAATGGAAAAGATATTGCTGTGCTATGCCTTCGTATCCTTTGGTACATTCAGGCAGACCATTGGGATACCAGTTTGCCATAACTCGCTTTACCCATACATCTATAGGGAAAGCTTCTGTACGATAAAAGCCGAAGAGCAGTGCACATTCTGCGACCTTGGGTCCTACGCCTTTGATGGTCTGCAAAAGCTTGCGAGCGCATTCGATATCCATGCTTCGTATTTTTTCGAGATCTATGGTACCGCTTTGTATCTTCTGTACAGCGTCAACAAGGTATTTCGCCCTGAATCCTGCGCGGAGATAAGCAAGGCTTTCCTCGGTCTCCTCGGTGAGTTCCTGCCATGCGGGATATCCGCCGCAGTGTTCGCAAAGCCGACCTATTATGCCCTTGATTCGTGGAATATTATTATTCTGGCTGATTATGAAAGAGGAGAGCGCTTCCCAGCTGTCTTGTCGGAGTATCCGTATCCCACTTGCGTATTTACAGGCTTTTGACAGAGTTTCGTCCTCGGAAAAACGCTTTTTAAGTTCACTGTAATCGGTGGAAAGATCGAAATAATCAGCCCACAATGAAAGAAAGTCTTCCTCGGTGGTATCGTGAAGCTTGAAAACATCTTTTCCGTTCTCACAGCTTATAACCAGTTTTTTATTTAGAAAAGCTCCGCTGTAGGTGTTTTCGTCAGTCTTTTCCCACCTGAAAGCCTGACCGCAGTCAAGGGTCTGGTCAAGATCAAAGTCCTCCTGACAGAGCAGTATATCTTTACCGTCTTTTTTGTAGTCCATTATGTTCACACTCCGTTCTGCCATTCTATACAGTCGGGCAGTTTATAGTTCTTGCAGAATTGTCTTATACAGTCGATAGCAGTATTTATAGGTAAAACTGCGTCTGCCGGCGCAACCCATTCTGTTCCGCCGGGGTTAAATGATACTTCAACATTCTCTGTCCCGCGGGACATATACATATCTCCGTCGTCATTCCCGAAATAGTTCAGACAGGCATATCTTCCGTTGACAAGCACCGCAAGCGCTGGATAAGACGTGTTGTCTTCACTTATCCATATCTCGTTCATGCCCTTTTCGGCAAGATCAAGTATGAGCGTAATGATTTCGTCGGTATCGGTGATAGTGATATCACCTTTATCGTAACTTATGAGCATAGTATTCACCTTTATAAGACACTTGCAAATTTCATCAAAATACATTATACTATATAATGAAACAATTTTCAAGATATTTTTTACCTAACAGCGAAAGGAAGTTTTTCAATGAGAGAAAGTATTCTTACCATACCCGTTACAGAAATTTTCGAGCCGAAATGCGGATGCCCCATATGCAGGCTTCGGGATACCTTAGAACAGCGTACAATCGAATACATAATGGGTGCCGCGATGATGGAGCCCGATGTTCGTATAGAGACTAACAAGCAGGGCTTCTGCAAGACCCATTTCGAGCAGATGCGTGCCTGTAAGAACCGTCTTTCACTGGCGCTGATGCTGTCAACACATTTGCAGTCACTACAGAAAAATGTGCTTAAAAGGCAGAGCATCTTCGAGGGTAAGTCAGCCAAGCAGAAACGAGTTTCCGCTGTTAATAATGATTGTTTTGTGTGTAATAAGATTGAGTGGGGAATGTCCCGAATAATGGTTACTCTTTTTGAATTATATGAACAACAGAGCGAGTTTCGTCAGCTGTTTGCTGAACAGGAGATGCTTTGTCTGCCCCATTATGATATGCTTGTGTCTGCCTGCGAGGATAAAATGAATAAGAAGATACAGGGCAGTTTTAAGGAAGCCTGCGCTGAGCTTACCGAAAAATATCTGACAGAACTGGAGAAAGATGTTACTCATTATTGTGATATGTATGATTACCGCAACAATGGAAGTGATGCAGACTGGGGCAATTCAAAGGATTCTATTGAACGCGCTATCAAGTTTCTGACTACACGATAATTTCGTTACAAAATGTAATCATTTTCTTATAGATCAGCTGTATAAACATACATATTTTTGTACAGACTTTCAGAGATAGGCATTATAAATATCATGCATATTCAAGTGTACTAAAATATGGATATAAACGTCATTTTTGACCCTAACAAATTAATAGTCGCTGTGAGTTCCCATAAAAGCGGACATAGAAGAAAACCAACACTTGAAAATGCTGTTCGTTCATATAATAGTAACATTAAGCGGCATCGAAAAGCTTCTTTTGTGAAAATGATTTTCACCTCGTGTACATATTTTTGTCCCGGAACTGTATTTTCAACAAAATTAACAGCTGTTGAAATCATTGGAATTTTACGCAATTTTCAACCTTTTCAACAGGTTTTTCAACACTTTTTAACGCTGAATGTTGATTTTTGAATCGTGTTTTCAACTTTTCAACATATTTTTGTTGAAAAGTACATTCAAACGGACTTTAATGTGTAATTTATATTCGGGGAGATGTCTGAAAGGTGATAAAAGGTGTAAACAAGCAGATTATTGAGATTAAATGTACAAATAGTGAATATTTTGATAGAGCCCTTTTGTTTGTAAATTCGTGTTGCGATATGTTTTCGGAAAATGATACTCGTGTTATGGCAGAGGAGTATATGGAAAAGCTCAGCGAAGAATTTCATGGTGACGTAAATCATGTAGAGCATCATAGTTGTAAGGATACAGCAGTCCTTATCAGGATACTCATGGGTCTTATCGTATTATCGGCAGCTGTAATTCTTCTTTTTGCTTTGGGATAGGTAACATATTTCCCTAAAACCGTTTGTGATATTTGTTTAAACTGCAAAAAAATCCTCATTAGCTATTGGCTTTTGGGGATTTTTGTGCTATAATAAATAATAACTGTTGTTTAAAAAAGGAATTTTGATATGAAAGAAAATATAATCAATAACAATAAAACTACTGATAATAAACGCGAAGAAGAGCTTATCATAGGCAGGAATCCCGTTATAGAAGCGCTGAAAGCCGATAAGCTTATCGATATGATCTTCGTTAATCCCGAAGCCAAAGGTTCTATCTCTCTTATACTGAAGCTGGCAAAAGAAAGGGATATCCCTGTAAAACAGGTCAGGGAGATCAAGCTCGACAGTATGGCGGGAGGGGCAGCACATCAGGGCGTTATTGCCGTGGGTGCTTGTGCTGAATATGTTGAAGTAGAGGATATACTCAACATAGCCAGAGAAAAAAGTGAAGATCCTTTTATTATAATATGTGATGAGATAGAGGATCCGCATAATCTCGGAGCAATAATACGTACAGCTGAGGCTGCAGGAGCTCATGGGATCATCATTCCTAAAAGACGCAGTGCTTCACTGAATCATACAGTATTCAAGACTTCGGCAGGTGCAGCAAGCTGGCTGCCGGTTGCAAGAGTTCCGAATCTTGCTGCTGCTGTTGATGATCTTAAAAAGCAAGGAATATGGATATACGGAACTGACGGTGCCGGTCAAAATTATTCCGGTGCCGATCTGAGAGGTCCTATAGGTCTGGTTGTTGGCTCTGAGGGGTTCGGTATGGGCAGGCTTATGAAAGAAAAGTGCGATATGCTTCTCAGCCTGCCGATGGCAGGTAAGATAACCTCTTTGAATGCTTCTGTTGCTGCAGGTATCTTTATGTATGAGATCGTGCGCCAGCGTAATATCAAGTAGAGTGGGAGTGATAAGGATTGTCAGATAAATATTCTATCGATGATTTCATGTCGGAATTCCGCATAAAATACAGACCCGATAAAGAATCAAAGTCTGAAAAGACCGATGATTTTGATATAAACTTTTCTCAGTCTGATAAAGAAAATATCTCTGCTGTAATACCTGATAGCTCGGTCGGAGAAGACACAGTTTACGAAAGAAATACTTCAGATGGAACCGGACATACAACTGTCGTGAACGAGGAAATCAAAAATGATGATCCATATTTAAGTTCAGAAGTATCAAATTCTCAGACAGGTGATAATTTTCTTGAAGAAGATATCGTTACTGATGGTGCGGTTGATGATAAGGCTGCACTTGATACTGCCCGCAAGATCCGCAAAATTTCAAATATCAGCGGAAGACGCAAACGTAAGGGTCAGGTGCATGATGAACCTGTAAAGCGCACCAGTGTTAAAAATATCAGGCTTGATCTTGAAGATAAGTTGATCCCAAACAACGAGGATCCTGAGATATTCCCTGACGATACTTCTGTATCGGAAAACGATGAGCTCAGTAAGGAAGAGGTGCTTGAACAGCACAGAAGATCTAAGGTCAAGAACTTTGTGCTGGAAAGTATTTCAGATACAGAAACCGGATCTGACAGGAACAAGAAGACGGCTTTTGGTCAGAAGGAGTTTGAAAATTATGATGAAGCTCCAAGAATTCTTAATGATATTCTGCAGGTCAAAAGTAATCTATTCCTGAGACTTTGTGTTCTTTTGTTCACAGGGCTCTCTAGTCTGCTGATAACTGTTGCCAATGACCTTGAATTGCCTGTAATTAAGATCTTTGACCGTTCGGTGTCACCATCTGCATTCCTGTTCTCTAACACGATTATGGGTCTGCTGGCTCTTGGTGTATCCTATTCGGTCATGACGGCTGGCATTAGGAATATGTTCCTTCGTAGGCCTGATAATGATTCTATTGCAGCTGCAGGGATCTTTGTGTCTGTTATTGCAGGTATAGCTACTCTTTTTGAACCGGATTCTATACGTGAATGCTTTTATCATGTATATATATCGGCGGCTATCATGGGGCTTATTTTTAATACGATCGGCAAGATGATGATCGTTCAGCGCACAGAAAAGAATTTCAGATATATTGCAGGTGATTTTGACAGATACGCTGTGAAGAGCGTTGATGGCAGCTCGGCTGTGAATTTCGGCAGAGGAACTGTTCCTGTAAATGCGAACATGGCTGCCATGCGCAAGACCGGATTTGTCGATGATTTTATAAAAAATAGTTATTCTCCCGATATTTCAGATAAGTTTGCAAAGTATTCAGCACCGCTGATACTGGCTGCAGGTCTGCTGACGGGTCTTCTCTCATTTATATGTGATAAGCACGCAGGTTCGGGAATCGAGAAGATCTATGTTGCTCTTGCTGCATTTTCTGGTACGGTTACGATGTGTTCATCGCTTTCTTTGATCCTTGCGGTCAATCTTCCGATAAACAAGGCTTCGGGCAAGTATTTGCAGTATTCTTCTGTTATACTTGGTTACAGTGCAGTAGATGAATACTCTGATACAAACTCAGTGCTTGTTGATGCAGCGCATCTTTTCCCGAAAGAAAGTGTCGATCTGGTCAATCTGAAACTGCTTTCCACTTATCCGCTTGATAAATGCATACTTATGGCAGCAAGCCTTGTATTCCGTTCGGACAGCGTTCTGAAAAACTCTTTTTATAAGATACTTAAAGGAAAGCTGGATATGCTTTATTCTGTTGAAAGCTATATTTATGAGGATGAAAAAGGTATCTCAGGATGGATAGATAATAAAAGAGTCCTTCTCGGTACAAGAAAGCATATGGAAGATCACTCGATCGACGGACTGCCGCCTGTTTCAAAAGAAGAGGAATACGGCAAGGGAAACGTTATACTATACCTTTCGATCTCCGGTGTTATATCAACTATGTTCGTGATAAAGGTATCGCCTTCTATCTCAGTTACCAAGTGGATGCAGGCGCTGGAAAGAGAAGGTATCGTCACTGTCATCAGGAATGTTGACGGCTTTATCACAGAAGATTATCTTGAAAAGCTTTTTGATCTGGACCACGGTTCAGTGAAAATGCTGCCGTTCAGATACCATAAAGAGTATGAAAATGAAGTTGGATATAATGTTCGCGAATCCTCATCTATGATGTGCAGTGGAAATTTCCCAGCTTTTGCGATGCTCATAAGCGGAGTTAAAAAGATAAGGTCTGCAGCACAGCTTGGTATTGCAATTCAGGCAGGTTCTGTAGCTCTCGGCGCTGCTATATGTTTGATATCAATGATACTTGGGTCGTTTTCACAGATCACTCCAACACTTATAATCGTATATCATCTGGTTTTTGCAGGCATCACCTTGCTGATGCTTGCAAGCAAAAAAGTCTGATATTAAATACCGTCGATTGTTCGGCGGTATTTTTGTTATACGAATAAAGCTCTTCTGCATATATTTTATAGAGGAGCTGATGATCAATGAAAAAGATATTAATAATGCTTCTGGTGATAATTCTTACAGGATGCGCCAGAAACAATAGTTATGATGTCATAACAGAAATTCGCGGGCAGTCACCTGAGCCGCAGCATTATCATAAAGAAAAATATAATGATAGCTATAGACCTATGAATTATGAACGTCAGAAGGCTATGTGGATCTCTTATATAGATCTTGCACCGATTTTGTCTTTGGAGAATGCTGAGGATTTCCGTAAAGGTTTTAATGCTGTCTGTGATGATATATCAGAACTTGGATGTAATACGATTTATGTTCATGTACGAGCTTTTGGTGATGCTATATATGATTCGGTAATATTTCCGCAATCGGAGTATTTTTGCGGTGATTACGATCCGCTGGAGATAATCTGCGAAACTGCTCATAGCTTTGGACTTTCCGTTCATGCCTGGATCAATCCTCTGCGTTTGCAGACTGCTGAAGAACTAAGCAGGCACTCAGGATATCAAACGGCTGAATGGTTTCTTAACGCTGATAGTCAGGTTAGCTTTTCGGATGAAAACGGGTATCTATGGCTAGATCCTGCCTTCCCTGAGGTTAGGAAACTAATTGCAGATGGCGCATACGAGATAGTTGATAATTATGATGTAGACGGTCTGCATTACGATGATTATTTTTATCCGACTACAGATAAGCTTTTTGATGCAGAATGTTATTCAGAAACGGACTGCACAAAAGATCTTGACGAATGGCGCAGAGAAAATATCACAGATATGTGCCGTCTGATATATAAACGAGTAAAAGACGCGGACGTGTGGGCTGAAGTCAGTATCTCTCCTCAGGGGAATATTGAAAATAACTATTCTAAGCTGTATGCAGATGTCGAAGAATGGTGCTGTCAAGAGGGGATATGTGACAGGATAATCCCACAGATATATTATGGATATAATGATGCTGTCAAGCCTTTCATAAGTACACTGCAAGAATGGCAGGATTTATGTAAGGGTGGTTATGTATCACTGAATATAGGGCTCGGTGTATATAAGATCGATTCAGACGATGAGTTTAACGGTAATGTGGGGATTATAGGCAATCAGATCAATGATTGTAAGTCTTGTCAAGGAATTTCACTTTATACATATAGCAGTCTATTCGGTTCAAACAGAAATAATGAACGAATGATCGAAGAAAGGAAAGCTATATGCGAAGCTCTTGCGAAATATTAATTAATTCTAATATTATTGTTACAGAAAATAATAATTGTTTTTCCTCCCCTTGTAATTTCCGATTAAATGATGTATAATAATATGAAATATGATTTGCGGAGGGATAGTATTGTTTAAGATACTAAGGAGAAAACAGCTCAATGATACTGTTGTGCTGATGGATATTGAAGCTCCATTTATTGCAAAAAAAGCAGATGCAGGCCAGTTCGTAATAGTAAGGGCAGACGAATACAGTGAACGCATACCCCTTACAATTGCAGATTTTGATCGCGAAAAAGGTTTTGTAACGATCATTTTCCAGACCATAGGTGGTTCTACGATGTCACTTGCTGCTTTGGATCAAGGCGAAGAAATTCGTGATGTGGTAGGTCCTCTTGGAGTTGCCACCGAGTATGAGGCGGATATTAAGAAAGTTGCTGTCATAGGCGGCGGCGTAGGATGTGCGATCGCTTATCCTCAAGCTAAGAAACTGCATAGAATGGGCGTTGACGTTCAGCTTATTGCAGGATTCAGAAGTAAGGACATAATAATCCTAGAGGATGAGATGAAAGCAGAATCCACTGATCTGCATATATGTACCGATGACGGCTCGTACGGCTATCATGGATTTGTTACAGACAAGCTCAAAGAGCTTATAGAATCAGGTGCTGATTTTGATGAGGTAATAGCTATCGGTCCTGTACCGATGATGAAGTTTATATGTAAAGTTACAGAACCTTACAATATAAAAACAATTGTTTCTCTTAACCCGATAATGATCGATGGCACAGGAATGTGCGGCGGATGTCGTGTAAGAGTTGGCGGCGAGATAAAATATGCTTGTGTTGATGGCCCGGATTTTGACGGTCATAAGGTTGATTTCAATGAGCTGATAAGAAGAAATTCAACTTATAACGAGGCTGAGAAACAGCACGTTTGCAGACTTATGGGAGGTGCTGTCAATGGCTGATATGAGAAAGGAAAAAACACCTGTTGCAGAGCAGGAACCTGAAGTTAGAGCTAAGAATTTTGATGAGGTCACTCTCGGATACTCATTGGAAAAAGCAGTAAGAGAAGCTATGAGATGTCTAAACTGCAAGAACAAGCCATGTATGTCCGGATGTCCCGTTGGTGTAAGGATACCTGAATTTATCGCCAAGGTCGCTGAAGGTGATCTGGCTTCTGCTTACTCTATAATCAAAACAACAAACTCACTCCCTGCTGTCTGTGGAAGAGTATGTCCGCAGGAAAATCAGTGCGAGGGAAAGTGCGTAAGGGGTATAAAAGGGGAGCCTGTTGCCATAGGAAGGCTTGAGCGTTTTGTAGCTGATTATATGAGGGATAAGGAACCTGAAATAGAACTTCCCGAGCCTAACGGACATAAGGTTGCTGTTGTAGGTGCCGGTCCAAGTGGACTTACTGCTGCCGGTGATCTTGCAAAGCTGGGATATGAAGTGACTGTATTTGAAGCATTCCATACAGCCGGCGGTGTATTGATGTACGGTATCCCCGAGTTCAGACTTCCCAAAACGATAGTTCAGCATGAGATCGATAATCTGTCAAAGATGGGAGTAAAGATCATGACCAATATGGTCATAGGCAAGGTGCTTTCCGTCGATGAACTGTTTGAGATGGGCTATGAAGCTGTTTTCGTAGGTTCAGGTGCTGGTCTTCCAAGGTTTATGGGTATTGACGGTGAGGGTCTTATTGGTGTATATTCCGCTAATGAGTATCTTACACGAATCAATCTTATGAAAGCTTATAAGAAAGAATATGCAACACCTATCATGAAGTCTCAGAAGGTCGCTGTAGTCGGCGGCGGTAATGTTGCTATGGATGCTGCACGTTCAGCTCTCAGGATTGGAGCTAAAAAGGTTTATGTAGTTTACAGACGTTCGATGGACGAGCTTCCTGCACGTAAGGAAGAAGTTCATCATGCTATGGAGGAAGGTGTTGAGTTCCTTACTCTGAATAACCCTGTTGAACTGCTCGGGGATGATAACGGAAGAGTTCGCGCCATGGTGTGTAGAAAGATGGAGCTTGGAGAAGCCGATGAGAGCGGAAGAAGGAGTCCTGTTGCTGTCGAAGGTTCCGATTACGAACTTGACGTGGATACTGTTATCATGGCAATAGGCACATCTCCGAATCCTCTTATCAGGAATACTACTCCCGGACTTGATGTCAATAAGCGCGGATGTCTTATTGTTGATGATACAGAGGCTACTACCAAAAAGGGCGTATATGCCGGAGGTGATGCTGTAACAGGCGCAGCTACGGTCATTCTTGCGATGGGAGCAGGTAAAAAAGCCGCAGCCGCTATTGATGCTTATATCAAGGATCAGAATGGTGAAGCGTAAACATTCTGTTAAAATACTTGATAAATTATCGGGATTCTGCTATAATCAATAGCAGTAAATTATTGATCAGGAGGCAGTAAAATGAATTCAGCATTTATCACAGTCATGTCTGCCAGCACAGGCGCTACTACCGGAGGATATCTTCTTAGTTTTGTACCGCTGGTGCTGATACTGGTTTTCTTCTATTTCTTCATCCTCAAACCCCAGAAGAAGCAGGAGAAGCAGGACAGGGAAATGAGAGAAAGCGTAGACGTTGGTGATGAGATCATCACTAACGGTGGTATCATCGGTATAGTTACCCAGGTCAAAGAGGATAACGTTGTTATTGAGACCGGCGGTGACAGAAGTAAGATACGCATCATGAAGTGGGCTATCGCTAAGGTCGTAACTGATGATGAAGAGTCCGATAAGGATAAGGTTTGATAAATTTTCGGCACCGTATAACAAGCGGTGCCGTTTTTGTAATATGTGCTTTTCTGACCGAATATTATATAAGCAAAGAAGTTTTGGGAGGTCTGCTTAAATGAGAAAGCACAGAAGTCACAGAAGAAATTCAGGCATTGCTGCTGAGCAGATAGTCGCACTAACTGCTGCTGCAGGTATTATACTGCTTTTACTTTGTGCAATTGCGTTTATGCTTACAAAGATAGATGCAGGCAAGGACGCTTTATCAGCTATGTCTACTGGAACACTGATGATTGGAGCATATTTCGGAGGATATACCGGTGGGAAGAGACGCAGAAGAAACGGTCTGATTTCAGGCGCACTAACAGGTCTGCTTATTTTTCTTATAATACTTACTGCAGGCAGCATTATGGCAGGAGTTACTTCAAAGATTTCATTTTTTACAAAATTTGTTATCACTATTTTAGCTGCCTCTATTGGCGGAGCAGTCGGTGTAAACTCAAAAAAGGAGATGTAAATTAATATTTTGATTTATATCTATAAATATTTATATATGGTTAAATAACTATTCATAAAATTCATGTCATAATATGATATAATATCTTTAAATCAGTATATGGAGGTATGATGTTATGAAACATATCAAGACTATCAATAAGGCTAACCTTAAGAAGACTGCTGCTAAGGGTGGCTGCGGCAAGTGCCAGGCTTCTTGTCAGTCTGCTTGCAAGACTTCCTGCACAGTTGCTAACCAGAAGTGCGAAAGAGAAGCTTGATCCACAAGAACCGTTTGAGGGGAGCTTTTTAAGCTCCCGATACAGCGGGCGAGCACAGGTCATCTCTACCAGGTCTTGGCTGACCCGTAGAGCTGGGCTTTGGTCGTCCGTTATTTTTTAAGATTTGTGAGGGAAGAAAATGATCCATAAATATAAGCTGTCGGGATTCAATGTCCTGCTTGATGTAAACAGTGGCGGTGTCCATATCATAGATGATCTTACTTATGATATACTGGATAGTGTTGAACCGCCTTTTGCAGAAGAATGTCCCGCAGAAGTTATAGCAAAGCTTTCCAGAAGCTATCCTGCCGAAGATATCAAAGAATGCTATGAGGAAATAGTTTCGCTGTACAATGACAAGATACTTTTTTCAGAGGATGATTATGAAAAGTATGCACTTGCATCAGTAGCATCTCCTGTAAAAGCTATGTGTCTTCATATTTCTCATGACTGCAATCTGAGATGTAAGTACTGCTTTGCTTCTACCGGTGATTTTGGTGTCGGCAGAAAGCTGATGGACTTTGAAACTGCTAAACGTGCTATTGATTTTCTGATCGAAAAGTCTGCTGACAGAAAATTCCTTGAGGTCGATTTTTTTGGCGGTGAACCGTCCATGAATTTCGGCGTGGTTATGCAGACAGTTGAGTATGCGCGTTCACGTGAGAAGGAAACAGGTAAGACCTTCAGATTTACCACCACAACTAATGGTATGCATCTTACTGATGAGATGATTGATTTCATAAATAAGGAGATGTACAATGTCGTTCTTTCAATAGATGGTAGAAAAGAGGTCAACGACAGAGTAAGGGTACGTGTTGATGGATCAGGCAGCTATGATACTATAACCAAGAACTTCAAACGTCTGGTCGATAAGCGTCCTGCTGACAGAGATTGGTATGTACGAGGTACCTATACCAAGTACAATCTCGATTTTTCCGAAGATGTTATGCATCTTTATGATCTTGGATTTGAGCAGATATCCGTTGAGCCTGTTATGGCTGATGCAAAAGAACCTTATGCTATAACTGAGGCTGATCTTCCTCGCATTTTCAAGGAGTATGAAGTACTTGCTGAAAAGATCAAAAAGATCAGATCAGAAGGAAAGTTTATCAATTTCTTCCATTTTATGTTAGATCTCGATCAGGGACCCTGTGCTATCAAGCGTCTCCGCGGATGTGGCTGCGGAAATGAGTATGTCGCTATTACTCCGGACGGTGATATCTATCCCTGTCATCAATTTGTAGGTGTCGATGAATACAAAATGGGCAGTCTTTATGATGGTAGCTTCAATCTCGAAATGAAAGACGAGTTTGCTAAGGCTCATGTCTATACCAAGCCCGAATGTAAAAAGTGCTGGGCTAAATTCTACTGTAGCGGCGGCTGTAATGCCAATAACTATATTTATCAGGGTGATATACATACTGCCCATAAGCTTTCATGTCAGATACAGAAGAAACGTCTTGAAGTTGCTATCCTGATGAAGGCTGTTCAGCTGCTTGATGATGCTGAATGATGTTTGATTACAGAGAACTCCGTGAGCTTTTTGATATAACTGAGCCACTTGGCTGGAGCGAGAAAAACATATTATCATTGAAAACTGAATACGGCAGTCTTCCTGCTGCGCTGGAAGATTATTACAGGCAGTGTGCGGGGTGTGATGTGCTTGCTTCTAATCCTACAGGTGATTATCTTATGTCTGCAGAGAAAGTCGGTATGTACAAAGAGCAGGGATAC
>ODAI011795259.1_pt1 | contig 26613 bp, 12 predicted proteins | sample 1539321 | NCBI WGS metagenome assembly ODAI01 (sample SAMN02144231, study PRJEB22623) | gut metagenome | biome: sheep rumen | host: Ovis aries | place: New Zealand
CCGAACAGAGAAGTTAAGCCTCCCATCGCCGATGATACTGCGCATGTTCGTGGAAAAGTAGGTCGCCGCCAATCTCTTACAGGGGAGCCGTGTGAACGGTTCCCCTTTTTTTTGTTTCTGTGTGTGGGGGGCTGTCAGGGATAGACTCGATAGATTTGATAGATTCGATAGAGGGGATTGGGTGGATTGATTTATTGTGTGGTATCCTTATTTTTGGGTATTTTTTGTTGTTTTTCCTTTTATTCCAAAAAAAAGTTGTATCTTTGCAACATGAAAATAAATCCGATTTATAAGGTCCGCAAGGTAGCGGGCGAGAATATCATTCTGTTACAGGGTAGGAACAGCGGCGACATGACTCGTGTCGTTGCCTTTAATGAGTCTGCATTGTTGATGTGGGATTCGCTTCAGGGTAAAGATTTTACCGTTGAAGATGCTGTTCATGTTTTACTCGACAATTACGAGGTTGAGGAGTCCGTTGCTCGTGCCGATGCTGAGAAATGGGTCGATACAATTAAAGAAAACAATTTGCTGTTGCCAGAATAATTTTTCTTCATTATGGCAGATTCGATTACTTATTCAATAGCGAATCACTTAATACGCATCGAGGGCGATAAGGAATGTGAAGTTCTTCGTAGCATTCCTGGTTTTCCTGTTTTTGTAGTCGAAAGCGGAGAACCTGAGTGGCGAATTGTTTTTGGTAAGGATGTTCCTAAACCGGAGAATTGGACTTTACTGTACCATTATCAGTTTGAGGTAGGCGCTATGTCTTCTTCTTTGGCCAAGGTAGGAGATACTTATTATTTCGCCATGGATCCATTCACTGCGAATGATTCTCCGCTATTGATGAGTTACCAGATGGGGAGTTCTGTTGTTGAGGCTACTTCTTGTGCCGAGCCCATGATGTTACGTTTTGCATTATGGAGTGCTGTTGGTATGCTTTCTTGCGCTAGCAAAATGGTGCTGATTCATTCCTCATGTGTGATTCATCAGGGTAAAGCAGTGCTATGTTTGGGCGAGTCTGGTACAGGCAAAAGTACCCATACACGGTTATGGTTAAAGTATATTCCAGACTCGTTCCTGTTGAATGACGATAGCCCGGTGCTGACTTTTGAAGATGGTAAGCCCATTGTGTATGGATCTCCTTGGAGTGGGAAAACACATCACTATCATCAGTTGCGTTTCCCTTTGGCAGCAGCACTGCGGCTTTCGCAGGCCCCTTACAATAAAATTCGCAAGCTTAATACCATCGAGGCCTTCTCTGCTATCCATCCTTCATGCCCTCCCGCTTTGGCTCAGGATGATCGTTTTCAGGACATGATGGTCGGTTTGCTTTCTGATGTCTTATCAGTGGCACCTGTTTTCCATTTGGAATGCTTGCCCGACGAGGCTGCCGCATGGACAAGTCATGATGCAATTTTTGGCTCTATTAAGTAGGTTTTACATTTCTTTCTGAGGGGATTTCCATTGAAAACAATTCAGATTTCATTACCCAATAGTCTCGACAATTTCATCTTGGTCGAAATGTGCGAACGGCTTAAAGCTGGAAACACGGTGACTATGTTGTTTGGGGGTAGGAGTATGTTGCCGTTAATCAACGGTGAAGGAGATGCTATCAAATTGCGTCCCTTGGCCGAGGACGAAAAATGTGTTCCTGGTGAAGTCTATTTGTTCCGTCATGAGGGACATTATATCATTCATCGCCTCATGCTTTTTGAAGGCGACGTGCATGTCTTCCGGGGTGACAACTGTTATGCTTTTGAACGTGAGGGGCGCGAGAATGTGCTGGCCAAACTAATCACTATTGAAAAGCCTGACGGGACCGTTGTGAATTGTGAGACGGATGAGTGGCGTAATCTTTCTCGTAAGGTGCTCCGTCGCCGTCAAATCAAAAATACAGTCATCCGCTTTACCAATCAGGAGGCCCGCAAGAAATGGGCTGTAGTTTATTTTGTCCTGTTGGCAGTGCTCATGTGGGCTCCACTTAATGGGCTGGCTCCTATTTTAAGCAATTTCATTTTTGGCCTCCGAGCTGACCATTTCCTTCATGCTGCAGTCTTTTTGCTTTGTCCCCTCTTCCTTGCCGACTGGCTTGATAAGCGTTGGGGCTGGATGTTGGTTGTAGCATTACTGATAGGGCTTTTCACCGAATTTGTGCAATATTTACTTCCTTATCGTGGTTTCGATGTCAATGACATGATTTCCAATTGTGTGGGTAATCTTTTTGGATGGCTTGCTATCCTACCCATCATGATTCGCCATAGAAAAATAGTGGCTAGCCAAATATCCTATTAAAAAAGTATTTGTTTATGAATGACACACTTGTTATAACTCCGACGTATAACGAAAAAGAGAACATTGAGAATATCATCCGCAAAGTCTTTTCTCTAGAGAAGTCTTTCGATATGCTTATTATTGAAGATAATTCTCCTGATGGTACGGCCGACATCGTCAAGCGACTGATGCAGGAGTTCCCCGACCGCCTTTTTATTAAAGAGAGGAAGGGTAAGTTGGGATTGGGCACGGCCTATCTGGATGGTTTCCGTTGGGGACTGGAACATGGCTATGATTATATGATTGAGATGGATGCTGATTTCTCTCACAATCCGGATGATTTGCCCCGACTTTACGAGGCATGTTCTACAGGCAAAGGCGATGTCGTGGTTGGCTCGCGCTATGTGGGGGGCAAAATCAGTGTCGTCAACTGGCCAATGGGTCGCTTGATGATGTCTTACTATGCCTCCAAGTATGTTCGTGCTATCACAGGCATGAAGGTCATGGATGCCACCGCTGGTTTTGTTTGCTACAGTCGTCGTGTATTGGAGAAAATTAAGTTCGACAAAGTCAAATTTGTTGGATATGCCTTTCAGATTGAGATGAAATATACGGCCACACGTCTGGGATTTCGGATTTATGAAGTGCCCATCATCTTCACCGACCGTGTGCTAGGAACATCTAAGATGAGTATGAAGATTTTCAAAGAAGCCTTCTTTGGAGTCTTCAACCTTAGATTACGTAGTTGGAAAAATTATTGATTACAAAATATGAAGAAATTTGTCTTTTTGGCTTTTGCGCTGACTCTCTCGGTCAGCGTTTTTTCTCAGGACAAAATGCTCAGTTCCAAACAGCTTATGTCCTACAACCTCTATCCGCAGTCCCCCATGCGGGCTTTCCAATTTGTTGGCAAAGGCAACCAAATTGCTTATGTCCAGGACACGGTTCTGTATACCGGAAAGCCCGGTAAGGCCAAGCCTTGTCTCACGCTCAGTCAGCTCAATAAAGTATTGATAGCTTCTGGTTGCGAGTCTATGCGCTACATTCCTGGTGTCAAATTCATCAATGCTAAGGAAATTCAATTTAAGACTCAGGGGAAAGTCCTTCGCTACAACCTCTCGAAGAAAACCCTGACCAAAGTGGCCGACTATCCTAGCGAGGAGGCAGAAAACCTCGACATGGAGACCTCCACATTCAAGTCGGCATACACGGCCGGCAACAATCTTTATATTTACAATAACGGCAATGTCCACGCCATTGAAAGTTCCGACCAAGACATAGTTTATGGACAATCGGTCCACCGTAATGAATTCGGCATCAACAAGGGCACCTTCTGGTCTCCCAAGGGTACCTATCTTGCCTTCTATCGCATGGATCAGTCTATGGTGACGGACTATCCCTTGGTCAACACCACGGCCCGTATTGCTCGTGAACAACCTTTCAAGTACCCTATGGCAGGCATGAAGAGCCACGAGGTCACGGTGGGCATCTACAATACGGCCAATGACTCTATACTCTATCTCGACACCCGCCGTGACGAGAGCATTGCCGAGCGTGAAAATTATCTTACAAATCTGGCTTGGGATCCCAATGAGGAATATCTCTATATTGCCAAAATCAATCGTGAGCAGAATCATATGTGGCTTGAGCGTTACGATATAGCAGACGGGGAGTTTGACACGGTTCTTTTTGAGGAGGCCAATGCACGTTACACAGAACCCTGTGACCCCCTGATTTTCGTCCCCAACCATCCCGATCAGTTCCTTTGGTTCAGCCTTCGCGATGGCTATAAACACCTCTATCTCTACAACACCGACGGGCAGCTTCTCCGTCAAGTTACCTCTGGCCCCTACGAGGTTGAAGGTTTCATTGGCTTTGATGCTAAGGCCGAGAATATCTTCATCTACGCCAATCGTGAGTCTGCCACCGGTCGTGCTGCCTATAAGGTAAACTTGCAAAGCGGTATAATGACCCTGCTTACACCTGCCAAGGGCACCCACAGCGTGGTTATCAATGAAGCAGGCACTGCCCTGATTGATGTCTATAACAGTGTCGACAATCCTGGCACTGCCGAGGTCCGCGACACCAAGGGCAAGGTACTCTCCACCCTTTATCAGCTCGAAAATCCTTTAGCCGAATATGCCATGCCGGGCATCCAGATGGGTTCCATCAAGGCAGCCGACGGCGTTACCGACCTTTACTACCGTCTTATCACACCTCCCAATATGAAAAAAGGAGAGAAATACCCCACCCTCGTCTACGTCTATGGCGGCCCCCACAGTCAGTTGGTCACCGACTCGTGGCTGGGTGGCGGCAACCTCTATTTCCTTTACCTGGCTCAGCAGGGCTATGTGGTCTTCACCGTCGACAACCGTGGCACAGACAATCGCGGATTTGAATTCGAGAGTTGCACCCACCGCCATCTTGGCGAAATCGAGATGGCCGACCAGCTCGAAGGGGTCAAGTTCCTGCAGTCGCTGCCATACGTTGACAAAGACCGCATGGGTGTCGAAGGTTGGAGTTTTGGTGGCTTCATGACCATCACCATGAAACTGGCTCACCCCGAAATCTTCAAGGTGGGCTGTGCCGGTGGTCCCGTCATCGACTGGAAATGGTATGAAGTCATGTACGGAGAGCGTTACATGGACACCCCGCAGGAGAACCCTGAAGGCTATGCCAACAATTCCCTCCTTGCCAAAGCCAAAGACCTCGAAGGCCGTTTGCTGGTCATTCATGGTGCCGAGGACAACACTGTCGTCTGGCAGAACAGCATCGAATTTATCGATGCCTGCATCAAGGCTGGCAAGCAGGTCGACTACTTTGTCTACCCCCACCACGAGCACAACGTCCGTGGCATAGACCGCCTACACCTCTACGAAAAGATGTTTGACTACTACGAGACCTTCCTGAAATAAAGTAATAATATCAACCTCAAGAGCCGGACACGCTAGCCCACCCGCTAGCCTGTCCGGCTCTCTTTTTACCCATAAACCCGCGCATTCTCTTTCGTAAACCTGCGCATTCTCTGAGATTATGCATTCAAAAACCCTACGCATTCTTAGATTGACTGTTCATAATGTTTGCGGGTGTTCCTTTTGATGAGTGTTTATGTTTGGGTACAATATGGTCGAAGACTAGAAGTTCTCCTTTATCCAGAGGCCGAAGAAATAGTCACTCACGTGGTAGAAGCCATCGTCATGTGTGACTACCTCTTTTTCAAGCAGACCTTTTAAGGCCGACTGAACAGAGCTGGTGGAGTCGAGTGAGTGCTTTTTGATGAAAGAGCCGGAAGTGACCGATTTTACCTTTCCCTCTCTTGCAATGGCCTGAAGAAGGCTTTTTTGTTTGGGCGATAGCATATTGAGTTGCATTTGGTAGGTCCCTTCTTGCACTTGTATGATATTCTGTTGGGCCTGTTCCATCATTTCCGTGGTGCCACTATTGTTTGCAGCAGTAATTGAGAATAGCTCATTCATCATCATCTGCATATACCATGTTGTGCCGCTATAGTTCGAATAGACCTGTGCTACTGTTTCATTATCAACCATTTTTCCATACTGTTTGAAAAGACGGGTGGCAAAGTCGCAATATGTTTCTAAGGCAATGGGTTTCAGGTCCAAGGTCTGGGCACTTTGGTAGAAAGGCCTTGCCTTGGAATGGAACATTTGGTTGACGGTGTGCTGTTTGCTTCCGCTGAAAATGAATGAGGTGTTGGAGCAGTTTTGAATGAGTCCGCGTAGCAGTGCCTCCACTCTTTTTTCTGGGAATTCGGCAATCTGTTGGAACTCGTCTATGGCTACCACGCAGGGCGTAGCCGATGATTCAAGAAAGGAAAAGATTTCTTCAAGTGTTGTAGTGGGCTGTTCCAATGCTCCAAGACTTAGCTCTAATTTGGGTTCGCCCGTGAGACCGTCAATTTTAAGTCCAGCGCGTAGCGTCTTGATGCTTTGGCCAAAAACCTCCCACAGCTGGGCTCTCTTTGTTTTCAACTTCTCGAAAATGGCTTTACCCATGAGGTAGCTCATTTCCTGCAGTGTCGATGCTGAATATATGTCGATAAAGAATGTGTTGTACTCATTGCCAAGTGCCTGCTGTTGGAAAAGATGGTGTATCAGTCCTGTTTTGCCCATTCTTCTTGGCGATACAATCACTGTGTTCCTCCCATTCTGAATTTGCTTAATCAGGAAGTCTGTCTCCTCTTTTCTGTCGCAAAACAGCTCTTCTGGGATGCTCTTCGAGACGATGAATGGGTTGTTTATTTTATTGATAGGCATATCGTTGTGAGTTGTTATTATGATAATTATTATCTTTATAATAATTGCAAAGATAATAAAAAAATGGCAATAGTGATTTTTTTGGTGCAGAATGGTCTTGGTGGTTAGGGCACGGGGTCGTAGCCGCTGCCGCCCCAGGGGTGGCAGCGGAGGATGCGTTTCAGGGCCAGCCAACCGCCTTTGAAGGGGCCATATTTCTTTATTGCCTCAACGGCATATTGCGAGCAGGTGGGAGTATAACGACATGCAGCAGGCGTCAGCGGGGAGATACAGTGCCGATAGAACCACAATAGGGCCAACATCACCTTCGAAATCAAGCTACAAATCAGTTTCCAAACCCAGTACACCCCACGGCAGGCCGTCTCCCACATTTGCTGTAGAACCTTCATAGCTGCGTGTCGTTAAGTTGTTTGCTGAGTTGTGCGGTCAGCTGGTCGGTCAGTTTGTCAAATTTGTGGTAGAGAACCTTGTATTCAAAAATCTCGTTGTGGACGTAGTTGATAGCCAAAAGAAGGGCAGTCCCGTGCTCTTCCAACGGCTGGTAGATGGCTTTTTTATGCAGCCTGTAGCATTCCCTAGTCAGCCGTTTAACGCGGTTTCTGTCCACAGCATGGTGAAAATATTTCTTCGAGGTGGCAATCAACACCTGGGCAGGAACGGGATGGGGGAGAGTCTCTTTAGGGCACACTTTCCATCGTACACTATAAGGGAATACCATCAGCCGATGGCCGGTACGAAACAGGTCTTCCATCAGCTTTTCGCTGCACAGGCGCTCCTGTTTGCTGAATGTGTATCTTTGATTCCCCATATTGCTACAAGGGCCCATCTGTTTTTTTCAGAAGGGCCCTGGCTTTCGTCAGTTGTTATTCTGCTTTGGAATTTGCCTTTGCAGCAACCTTAGTGTCTGATTTGGCAGCAGCTTCGGCCTCTTTGGCAGCCTTGGCGGCCTGACGTTCGGCACGGCGGGCTGCGGCTTGGGCTTTGCGCTCCTCTTGCAGCTGTTTGTATTTGGCTTTGTTGGCAAACACCGACTTGGGCTTCTTGGCCGCAGTGCTAGTGCCAGAGGTGCTTCGGCTTGTGTGCCCATCCTTCTTGCTCGACGAGGGGCGGGAGATGACCACGTCGTCCTGTCCTTTGCCGTTGATGTAATTTTCTATGGCCATGGCCATAGAGGGCGAAGTCTTGGTAGGCGCGGCAATGGTCAGTTTGATGCCCGCAGCTTTCAGGGCGGCATGGGTCGAGGTGCCGAAGGCGGCAATGGTTAAGCCCATGTTGGCCACGTCGGGGAAATTCTTTATCAGCGAACGCACCCCAATGGGGGAAAAGAGACATACGAGGTCGAATTCTTTCAGGTTGAACTGGCTCAAGTCTCTGGGTACCGAGGTGTACATCGTTGCCTTGGTATATTTGAATTTGTTCTTGTCCAGCAACTTGGTGTATTCGGTCTGCTTCTCGTCGCTGCAGGGGAAGAGGAATTTCTCTTCGCGGTGTTTGCTGAGCACCTCTATCAGGTCGGCAAAATACTGAGCTCCAAAGAAGATTTTGCGCTTGCGATACTGAATGTAGTTCTGTAGGTAGAGTGCGATGGCCTCTGAAGTACAGAAATACTTCATCGTGTCGGGGATCACTTCGCGCAACTCTTTGGCCAGCCGGAAGAAGTGGTCGATAGAGTTTTTGCTATTGAAAATAATGGCTGTATATTCAGACAGGTGGATTCTGCTTTTGCGGAATTCCGAAACGGTCAGTCCTACGACTTCAAAGAATTTGTAAAAAGTGATGTCAACGCCGTATTTACTTACCAAATTCTTGTATGGTGATTTCTCCAAATCGGCAGGAGCTGGCTGCGAAATAAGGATTTTTTTGACTTTCATGAAACCTTAATCTAATTACTCAATTCTCTATCTATTAAGAAGTTGCAACTTTTATTATTATCACAATTGGTACAATTTCAAGGATGCAAAGATAGTAAAATAAATAGAATTTTGAGGTTTTTGAGAGTGTTAAAATTACTTGCATTCCTCTGAGGAAACGTATCACTGCCAGCAGCCCAATCACCCCTAACGTGATGTACAGAAAAATCTTTCCCATATCGCCTGTGTAGCAAACAAAGAAAGCCATGATGGTACCCACAATGGCATAGAGCAGATGGAAAATATAGTTGCTGGATAGATACACATATACCGAATCGCTGTTGCCAAAAGCATTGCCCAACAATCGGATGATGCCGTTGCGGGTAAAATAGATTGCATAGCAGGCTGCCAACAAAATTACGTAACCCAGCATATCATTCAGTATGTTGCTGTTGTGTGGCATGAAGGAATAGTAGCCAACCAGCGACAGCGGCAGCAACATGATGAGGGCAATTGGGGCCTGAGAGGAGGGGTGGGTCAGGTTGGTGTCGCGCAGCAGTCGGTCCAGTGCTCGGTGGTCTATGGCCGACTGCAACAGGTTGACCAAACTCATCTGCTTCCGCCGCAAGTAATTGCAGATTAAGAAAATCGAAATCACAATAACTCCCAAAAACCACCCATGTGCTTCTTGGTGGTTTATTTCTCTTTCGTAGTGGTTGGTCACCTGTAGTTCGTGGTGGGTGAAAAGACTGCGGTGAAGCACGGGCTCTGCAATCTCCCTCGGTGAGAAAATAGTGTCGTAGGCACAGTTGACCTGTTTCACCTCTGCCGTATCGGTGGGCGTCGCAAGCATCTGTGCGGTTGAATCCCCTATGGGGGCATAAGCTGGCAATGTGTCAATTTGCAGCATGGGTCTATTTCGTTACAATCAGTTTCCTCACTAGGCTGCTTTCTTTGTCGCGCAGCACTAGCGTGTATATTCCAGAACGTAAATGGTGGGTCAAATATTGTGTCGTTTGGCAGCCACCTTCAATTATTATTTCACCAACCCTCCTTCCGTAAATGTCATAAAGGGTCACCTCACGGCTGTAAGGGCGTTGGTTGTGCTGTAGGGTCACACTCCCCGCCGCGGGATTGGGAAACAGAGAGAAGTCCGCTATTTGTCCCTCCGGCTCGGCTATGCCTACGCTGGTTTCGTCGGCCTCGCTGTGCCCATAGGGATGGCTCCACAAAGCCATTGGCAGCCTTATGTCGTCGATGTGGGCGCAGTCATCGCGTTCGCTTCTTGAGGCATCCTTTTGGTAAATCCATTGCAGCCGATGTTTTCCGGCTGGCAACTCACGCGAGTAATATTGCCAGCCGCTGTTTCCGCTCCAATAGCCACGACGCTTGCTGTCAAGAAAAAAGTACAGCCAGTCGCTTCCCTCGCTCGACACGTTATAGTAGAAGCTTATGCTGTCGTCCGTCAGCGTTTCAATCTCTAGGGTCATGGTGGACCGCTGCGCGTCTGCTATGGGGGCCGACTTGGCACTGAAACGTCCTCTGTGTGCCATCGTGCTGTCAATCAGCCATGGGTAGAGATTGGTCTCTTGCCAGGGATAGTTGCTAAAGTCGCCACTTTCAAAGTCCTCCATGTTGTTTTCGGCCAGCAGCCAACCCCTGTAGCTCTCGTGCCAGCGGTCCTTATGTACGTCAAGTTCCAGATAGTAGTGCACCTCGGAACTGTCGGCCTCAAAGGGGAGGATTAATTGGTCCGTATTCAATCCAGTACCTAAAGGCAGATGGTTGACCGTCAGGCGGACCGAGTCGGCCTCGTGAGCCAAAGTCGTCTCTACTTGGCAGCTGCCCCCGAGTGTGATTTTCCGCAGAGGTTGATTGTGCTCATCCAGCAGTTGCAGCCGTGCCAGATGGGGCCGCAGGTCTTCCATCTCCAACGATAGCGGCAGTGTGGAGTAGACGGAGTCCGCCTGATTGGCCAAAGCCAAACGGCATGTAAGCATGGGCAGCGTTCCCAGGGAGCAACCGCCCAAAGGGAGACTCAGTGTGGCAGTGGAGTGGCTGGGCACCGTTGGCAAGGCATAGTGCAAGGTTCCCTGAACTAGTGCAGCTCCCCCGAGTCTGTCACTGCTGTCCTGTGTTAGGGCCAGCCTGTGTCCTTCGGCAGTTTCGGTTCCAACGTTCCTCAGTGTCAGCCTCAACAATGTGTCGGCTTCCAGTGTGGCTTCCGTGATTGCCAAAAGACCCGTCTGGGGCGTTGCTATGGGCAGTGTGACCTGCTTGAAAATGCTTTCGGCTTTCGTGGCTGTCAGGGTGAGGCTGTCGCCCGAAAGGCCTTGATTCAGTGATAAAAAGCCGTGCCCATCCCCATCCGTAAGCACGGTGCCCAAAAGTCGTCCCGACTGTGTGGCACTGATGCGGCTCCAGGGTTGGCTGGTCACCTCTATGTGAGTGCTGCCAGCCGTCAGGCTGTCGGCAAGTGTCAGGGTCAGGCTGTCTTGGCTGCCCATTATCAGGGTCATCGACGGGTCTCCCAAGAGGCAGTAGGTCTCCCAGTAGAAGGCATCGAAAGGCGACCCTACCAAGGTCACAGCACTGCATCCGGCATAATTCATCTCCCCCAGCGTGACCGCATCGGGGGTTCCATGGCCGCCGGTCAGCAGCTGGTCGAAAGCCCCGGGGCGTTGGCTCTCATAGGCGGGGTGCAGAGTAGGGGGGTACTTGGCCCCCACGGCCCAGAAGTAGTCTTCGCTCCAAAGGGTCTCGTTGGTGGCCCCAATCACGCCGACGGCTCCGCCGTCGGCCATTCGCAGCAGCTGTTCGCCAAAGCAGGTGATATTGAATGAATTGCTCAGGCAGCAGTTGTTTACAAATACCGTTGGGACTGCCTGTTGCAGGGTGTCAATTGTGCGGTGCGACACTGCTGGGCTGTTCCAGCCCTGTGCTGTGCAGTGTGCGGTGTAGTTCACCAGTGCGTTGGCTTGGTCCAAGGCTCTCACAAGGCTGTCCAACTGATTGCCCGAGGCAGGGTTGTAGAAGCATACAGTGTCTAGTTCGGGCCTATAGTTGGCCGTCATTTGGGCCAAGTAGTTCACCTGCCCATTGGTAGTTGTCGGGGCATTTGCCCGCTCTTCATAGCCGGCAGCAAGCAGAGCCCGTTCGGCTGCGGCCCAGCGTCCTTGTTCATAGGCAATGATTTTCGCCACCACGTGGCTCAGCTGTCCGCTGTCGGCAACCGACAGTCGGCCGACCAAGGCTTCGGGCACATAGTCGCCTGTGTATTCGCCATAGTATAGGTCGGTCACGCTGTTGCTGAGGCTTCCGGGCGTATACCTCCCCTGGCAGGCCTGCAGACGGTCCACGTCGCCCACCAAAAGCACATATCGCTGGGGTGGACGAAGTACCGTGGCACTGCTGTATCGTGCTTGCAAAGCCGCCCGAATGCTGTCGCTCTCTCGGGAGTGCATCACCAGGGTCTCCACCCGAAAGCCCTGTTCGCGTTTCCATTGCAGCAAAGGCTCCAGAGGTGCCAGCAAATCTTCGCGTGTCACCACTAGATAGGTGCCCGCCGTGGGGTCGGGTAGGGGAGAAGCCTCCTTTTGTGCAGGGGCTAAGGTGGCCGCAACGCGGTCCGCGGCAGTCACCGGTGTGCCCGACTTGGTCACCACCTCCTGCCCCACGGCCGTTAGCCATGGCAGGAAAAAACTTGCCAGCACACAAAGTCTGTATATCGTTCGCGTCCTCATATTAAATTGCAAAAGTAGCAAAAAAAAACCACATATTGAAAAAAACTGATGCCGCAAGGGCAAAAATCCCGGTCGCCCTGTCGCCGATTGCCCAGCTATTGCCTGTCCCTTTCCACCCACTAATATAGCGGTTCGGAATCGAATGGGGTTTGGGGCGGGAGTGGGTGAGATACGCGGTTGATGCAACAGAAACTGGGTTTTACTATAACTCTCTTTTTGGGGAAATGTGTCCTTTCAGCCGGTTGGAGTTATTGTGACTAGGGCTGGGGCCAAACCTTTCTGAAAGTAGGAGGGTATTCGTTTTTTGCCGTGTCAAAGCGGGGCAGTAACTGCATGTTAAACCAGCTTAACAGGAATAGGTGCAAATATAATGTGCTGCAATGCAGTCTGTTATAAATATTTTTTTCGTTATATGCATATCATTTCATTTTTTTTGTGTACATTTGCACATCCAATAAGTGCTATTAATAATACGTAATAATATGAAAAAGTCAATTCGTTTGTTACTGTTGATGGCGTTGTCATTGATGCCATTTTTGGTTAGAGCACAGGTGTATGTCAGCGATTACACCTTTTCCTATTACCCAGGCTCTTTCAGTTCAATATCATCCACCGGCACCCGCCTCACGGCCGCCGAGGACGACGACGTGGCAGCTTCTCTGGCCCTGCCCTTCACTTTCCATTTTGGTCAGGACACCTGCTCGCAGGTAATGGTTGCCTCCAACGGTCAAATCGGAATCGGCAATGCCAATCCCGCCGCCTCGGGCTATCAGGTTCATAGTGCCGATATGAGCATCATTGTCCCGCTGGGTCTCGACCTACAACTAGACTCCCTCGATGGGGCCACGGGCAAAATCTATTATGAGACGATGGGCACTAGCCCCAACCGCTACACCATTATTGAGTACAATCAGGTGCAGCCCTATGGCTATATGTCTAATTCCTTCACCTTTCAGGTGGTCCTCTACGAGACAGGCAACATCGAATTTGTCTACGACACTTTTGTTGTGGCCAATAACCTGCAGCCCTATGTCTTCATTCACGAGTTGGGTCCCAACCGTACCTTGGGCCTTTCGGGCACATGGGCAACCCCTTCGGCACTTTTCAGTGCCATGCCTTATGCGCTCACGGCCACCAATAAGCCCCTCTCTGGACTAACAATTACTTTCCAGCGTCCCGAAGAGCCTAACTGTCTTCGTCCGCTTGACTTTGCCTGCGTGGCTCCCGCCCCGGCCGACCAGATAACCTTTGCTTGGACTCCGGCCCCGGCCACAGCCTCCTGGGAACTCCGTTGGGACACCGTGGGCACCCATGTCGACAGCATGGCCAACGTTTTCCCCCTGCTGACCGACACTTTTTATGTGTGCAACAGCATGGTCTCGGGTGGCCGCTATGATGTCTATCTGCGCACCGACTGCGGAACCGACTATAGTTTTTGGCAGGGGCCTCTCACTATCACTGCCGGCTCCTACAACATGCCTGTCCCCGGCCCCAGCCATATCTATGCCTGTGGCGGCACAATATATGACAACGGCGGTGGCACGGGGAACTACAGCAATGGCTGCAACTCCACCCTTGTCATCCACCCTACCGCCCCCGACTCTATCATTGTACTCTCCGGCACCTTGAGCGCCCGAACCAATTACGATTATTTGACCATCTATGATGGCGAAGACGTTTCTGGCACCATGCTCTATCGCGGTACAGGCCTCAATCAGGTCATTCCCACGATCCGTTCCTCGGTAGGACCGCTCACCATCAGATTCCAGTCTGCTGCCAGTGGCTCGGTCTATAGTGGTTTTGCGCTCAACGTATCTTGTCAGCGAGCACCGCTCTGCCGCTATGTGAGCAGTGTGGATGTGGACCATGTGGCTGGCGGCTCCGCCTACTTCAGTTGGGAAGTGCGCGGTGCAGTTCCCGAGCCCTCTTTCTATCAGGTGGTGCTCTTCAACGACGACGACCCCACCGCCGTGCCTTTCACCGACACCACGTCGGCACACGATTATTTCTTCGCCTACCTCAATAGCACCACGAACTATCGTGCCACCGTTTTCAGCATTTGCAACGGCGACACCGTGCGGGGCGACACCGTATCTTTCTTCACACGTTGCCGTGCGGGTGGCACCAGCGAGGTTTCCGGCACTGGCACCGCTACCACCTATCTGCCTGCCTATTCCCCTTGGGGCAATACTTTCAGCCAGAGCATCTACACCGCTGCCGAGCTTACTGCCATGGGTCTCACTGCCGGCCCCATTCTCGGCATCACCTACAACTGGAGTTTGGGTGGCAGCTATGAGAAGGAGCTGGTCATCTTCCTTGGTCATACAACCAATTCCACCTACAGCTCCTTTGCTCCTCTTACCGGCAGCATGACTCAAGTCTACTCCGGCATCCGCCCCACCACTCACGTGGGTGTCACCGAGTACTATTTCACCACGCCGTTTGTTTGGGACGGTGTCTCTAACTTGGTGCTCACCTCTTTCGTCAATCAGCCTTCTGGAGTCAACCATACCTCTTCGGGATTCTATGGCTACTCCACCAATATAGGGACTACGCGCAGCATATACAGCTATCGTGACAATTCCCCCTATACGGTTGCCGGACTGACCAGTATCACCAGTACTCACAGCACCAGCACCTACCGCCCGAATGTCTCATTCATAATGCCGTGCGACACCCTTTCGGCCTGCGTTACGCCGAATGTCTTTGTTGCCGATGTCCTCTCCGACACTGTGGTGCTTCGCTGGGCTGCTGGCGGTGATGAAACTGCGTGGACGGTTGCCTACCGTGCCGCCGATTCAACCGATTGGACCACCGTGGTCACATCCACTTCGGCCACATCCTATATCTTCAGCGGCCTCGCTCCCCAGACCCACTATCTCTTCCGTGTTGTTCCCAATTGCGGTGGCGACAGTGTCTTTGCCATTGCCGAGGCCACTACCACGTGTGTTCCTGTTGCCACACTGCCCTTCACTGAGAATTTTGAAAACTTTGTGGCTCCTTCTTCTACTGGCAGCAACATCACCCAGTGCTGGCATCGTGGCACCAACTACACCTATACTAATTACCCCTATCTCAACACCTCTCGTGGCCATAGCGGTACCAAGTCGATCTATTTCTATAGTTCCGGATCATACTATTCATATCTTGCCCTGCCTGCCATGGCGGTCCCGGTCGATACGCTTCAAATCAGTTTTGCTGCCTATGTCACCAGTGCGAGTTACTCCCTCCAGGTGGGTGTCATGACCGACCCTGAGGACTACAATACCTTTACTCCTCTAGCCGTGGTGTCTCCTTCGGCGACCAACACATGGGAGATGTTTGAATTGCCCCTCAACGGCTATTCTGGCTCGGGTCGTTATATAGCCCTAGCCGCCGGTACTGCCAGCTACCCCTATGTCGACGACATTGAGGTAAGCTACATCCCCAACTGTCCCCGCCCCACCGAGGTTAGTGTCAGCCGTGTTACCACCACCACTGCCACCGTGCATTGGAGTGCGCCCGGTGCCAACTATTTCCAAATAGAGTATGGCCCCACAGGCTTTGCCCACGGCACTGGTACCATTGTCTCTGGCACGCTCGACAGTGTCAATCTCTACGGCCTTTCCCATTCCTCCTCTTATGATGTCTACATCCGTGGCCTCTGCACCGCCACCGATACTTCCAACTGGTCATTTGTCACCTCGTTCAGCACCCAGTGCGGCATCATAGACTCGCTGCCTTACACCCAGAACTTCTCCAACTGGGGTTCTGGCACCGGGGCTCGTCCCAACTGCTGGGCTATGGGCGGTTATAGCAACTATCCATACATCGTCGACATTACCGACGACTTCGGTCAGGTCACCGGCCATTCGCTCTATATGTATACTTATAGCAGCAATTCCACTTACGCCTCCCTTCCCGAACTTGACAGTGTCTCTTATCCCATCAATCTGGTGCAGACCGTCTTCCGCGCCTGGACCAACAACACAGCCTACACTTCCTACTCCCATCAGTTGGTCGTAGGCATCTGCTCAACACCTGGCGACCTCACAACCTTCTCGGCCATTGACACGGTTCAGCTTACCGATCAACCTATGACCTATGAGGTGGCCTTTGACACCGCAGCTGGTCTCGGCAAGTATGTCACCTTTGTCTCAGTGGTTAGGCCCTCCACAGATCCCAGTATTTCGGTCTACTATAATATAGTATATATTGATAGTATCGCACTAGAGCTTATCCCCGACTGCCAGAGCCCCAACCATCTTTCGGGTACTGTTCTCGCTAGCAACTCTGCCTCGCTCTCGTGGAACGAGCGCAACACACCTCTCGGTACGCAGTTAGAGTACGGTCCCAATGGCTTTGTCCTTGGAACCGGCACCCGTGTTTCTGTCAGCTCCAGCCCCTATACTGTCACAGGTCTCAATCCTTCCACCACTTATCAGTTCTACGTCCGCAGCATTTGCAGCCCTGGCGACACCTCCGAGTGGTCTCTCACTCCGGGCAGTTTCACCACTCGCCAAAATCCTGCCCAGGTACCTTACTTCTATGATTTCGAATCAGGCGACGAGTGGAACAACTGGCAGACCTGTAGCAACTCTACCATCAACTGGTATCGCGACACAGCGGCAGGCAACGGCACCAATGGTCTCAATGCCACCGGCCAGTTTGCCATGTTCATCTCGCCAGACTCTGGTGCCACCTATGGCACTCGCAATACCGAAGTGGTCAATGCCACCGCTTATCGTGACATTGACTTCGGCCCGGTAGACTCTAGCTATATGCTCACCTTCCGTGCCAAGGCTGGCGGAACTACCACAGGCGGTTATGATGGCCTCATGGTCTTCCTTGTCGACCCCAGTGTCGAAGTGCTTCCCTCGTCTATCAACCTACAGACACCATGGGGCAACGTGCAAGACATGACCTATCTCACCTTTGTCCGCCTCAGCACCAACTGGAATTCCTATTCCGCCATTCTTGATACCCTCACAGGTGTTCACCGTCTGGCATTCTATTGGTTTAACCAGAATACGGCCTCACTCGGTTCCTTTGTGGGTGGCCCGGGAGCAGTCGACGACATCGACATTTCCTATATTGCCTGCCCACGTCCGGCCGGTGTCCGCGCCACCGATATCACCATGGCATCTGCCACCGTCACCTGGCACGGTCCCGAGGTTGCAGACTACCGTGTCATTTGCCGCACTGACAATGGCACCGTCCATTCCAACCAATTGGTCCACACCAACGAAGTGTCCTTCACTGGCCTCACCCCCGGCTCCACCTATTCCGTTTACGTTCGCCGTATCTGTAGCCCCACCGATAGCTCCCAGCTCTCTCTGGGCGGCACTTTCTCCACCCTTGTTTGCAACAATGCCAATCTCGACACCATTGGCGACCTCCCTTCCACTACCACTTCCAACCTGCTCCCATTGGCCAACGCCACCCGTTACTCCTACACACAGATCATCGTACCAGCCAGTCAGCTCCATGCCGGAGACATCTCCATCCTCAATTTCTACTATGCCTATGCCACTGCTATGACTTCCAAGACCTATTGCACCATCTATATGGGCCATACCACCCTCAATAGTTTCAGCGGCCCTGATAACTTCATCGACCCCGCTTCCTTGCAGATGGTGTACACTGGCTCACTCAACTGCTCGCAAGGTTGGAATCGTTTCATGCTCTCGAATCCCTTCTCTTATAATGGTAGTGGCAATCTTGTCATAGCCATCGATGATAACAGCAGTTCGGCTCCTAACACTGCTTGCACCTTCTATGTCAGCCCCACCGCTACCACCACCTCCCTCATCTACAATTCCGACTCGGAGAATCCCGACCCCACGTCTTCGGCTTCTCTCGCTGCTTTCTCCGGCTCCAAGAATGTCCAGGCCCTCACCCCACAGATGATAATCGAAATCTGCCCCACCAACCCCTGCTCCACACCTATTGTGCGACAGCCCATTATCCGTTCCAACAGTGTCACCCTCCGTTGGCGCAATACCGCCCAACTATATCAGGTGGGTTACCGCCGTGCTACCACTTCAAGTTGGACCGTTCAGGCCCTTAACACAGAAGATACGTTCTTTGTTATAAACAGCATCCACCCCAACACCGACTACGTCTATCGTGTCCGCCAGTATTGTGATTCCACATCGGTGTCTAACTGGTATGTTGGCTCTTTCAATTCGGGCGACATCCCCTGCCTCTCACCCATGGGTTTGGAGGTAACCTCTCTCACCAATCGTAGCGCTACCTTCAACTGGGAGACCGAAGAGAACAACATCAGTTACCACCTGCATGTTTTCAACAGCTCCTACAACCGCGTAATAAACCGTTATGCCCATAATGCCACCGTCACCGACCTTGAACCCAACGTCACCTATTATGCTGCTGTACAGGCCGAATGCCAAGATTTCGATGAACCCAGTGAGTGGAGCGACACCATCCGTTTCACTACAGACTTCTGTCCAGATGTAACCAACCTAACTTACAGTGACCTTCAGGGCAACAGCGTGGTTCTCGACTGGACTGAAGGAGGCCGTGCCGACCAGTGGGAAATCCAATATGGTCCTCAAGGCTTTGCCGATGGTACAGGTATATCCGTTATTGCCGACCACCATCCGTTCACACTTACAGGCCTCACCGGCGAGTCGGAGTACGATATTTATGTCCGCGCCATCTGTGGCACCGATTTCGTAAGTGAACACTGGTCCAACAAAGTATCTATCGAAACTCCCTATAGTGGTTTCGCCACTATTGCTGACGATGCCCGTCTGCAACTCTTCCCCAACCCGGCCACCTCTACTGTTACGGTTTCCCTCACTGAAGTAAGCGGTCCAGCTGTTGTAACCTTGGTTGACCTCACTGGTCGCGTTGTCCGTCACATTGAAATAGCAGATGTTGCTGCTCAACCTTCACTCAACTTAGATTTATCTGACCTCTCCGCGGGTTCTTATTATGTCCGTGTTACGGCTGCTAGCATTAGCTCTGTTCGTAAGCTTATTGTCAATAAATAAATCTTGATTTAGAGGACTCATTAAAGACCGTCTCAATGCAGGCGGTCTTTTTTTTGTAAGTAGGCCGGCTGTCCGATAAAATGTGTACCTATGATCGGACACCTGCAAAACGTATACTATCTTACCACTGATTTAGGCAACAATACATGCCAACAGACGTTCCCCTAGCCTCTTTTTATGGCTAGGATGCGGGTTTTCTTCAGTCGAGACATTTTTTTTTGAATATTATTTTTTTTTCTTTATCTTTGACATTCATTATTTCAAGTATAGATTAAGATATGGGTGTTGTTATATAATTATGAAACAATTGTTTAAGTAAAATAGTTTGATTAAATTGAAGTGTCAGAAAATCATTTTTTTAATAATTAAATCTAATATTTATGTTTAATCATTTACAAAAACTGTTCCTTTTGGCGACGATGCTATTCATTGCCAAGGCGGCGCAGGCTCAGTCGTTCAGCTACTCGTGCACTTTCGAGAACGAGAGCGACACGGCAGGCTGGGTGTTCGTGAATGGGAGCCAGGCCAACCAATGGTATATTGGTACGGCAGCGAGCAATGGAGGCACACATGGCCTCTATATCTCCAACAACAGTGGCTCTTCTAACGTCTACACCCTTAGTTCTGTGACGTTTGCCTACGCCTATCAAGAATTTTCACTGCCAGCGGGTAGCTATACCATCAGCTATGATTGGGTGGCCAATGGCGAGAGCAACTATGACTACATCAGGGTCTTCTTGGCTCCTGCCTCTTTCACCCCCACGGCAGGCCAAGATCCGACGGGCGGCACTAGTGCCTACAATTGGAGAAATGCCGCGTTTCCTTCCGGCTTCATCGGCCTCTGCGGAGCCGACAAGTTGAATTTGCATACCTCTTGGCAAAATTACGAGCAAAATATTACGCTGACGGACTCAGGCACCTATCGCTTGGTTTTTGCTTGGGCCAACGACGGTAGCGGAGGTTCCAATCCCCCGGCTGCTATCGACAACATTGTTTTTGAACAGCCTACATGCCCCAAGCCTGGTGAGCTCCACTTTTTCGGCATAGCCAACGATACGGCCTCGGTCAGTTTTACGGAGCGGGGCACGGCCAGCAGCTGGGTGCTGGAGTACGCAGACCACCCGTTTGTGCCTGGTGCAGGCAACGGTACGCTGGTCACTTTGACCGACACTGTCTACCAGTTTACTGGTCTTGCACCCCAGACCACTTATTATGTCTATGTGCAGGCCGATTGCGGTGGCGACACCAGTCGGAACCGTTATGGCCAGTTCCTAACCCCGTGTGTTCCTTATCCGCATGACTCGCTCCCCTTCACCCAGGGGTTCGAAGGGTGGACTACTGGTTCAACCGGCGGCCCCGAGAGTTGGGTGCTAGGCGACCCCTGTTGGAGGTATGCCACCAACTATACGGGCTCCTATCACTATCCTTATGTCTCGACTACCTATGCCCATTCTGGGTCTAATTCAATGTATATGTACAAGTCTAGCAGCGACTACTATGCCTATTTCTGTATGCCTCTCTTCGAGGATGCTATAAATACGTTAGATTTCTCCTGCTGGATTTACAATGGCAGCTATAGCACCTCCACCTACGGAGTGCGGCTGGGTGTAATGACCAATGCGATGGATGCCTCCTCCTTTACACTTATAGAAACACTCTATCCCACCGTCACCAGCCAGTGGCAGAGGAAAGTTGTAGACCTAAGCAGCTATACGGGTCCTGATGGTTACCTCACCCTCATGGTGCCCACCACGGCCAGCTACTGCTATGCCTACATTGACGATATAGAAGTGCGTGAGCACCGCAACTGCAGCCTTCCTTCTAACCTCACCCTCCTCTCAGACTCATCACCCGACAGCGTGGTGGTGGGTTGGAGCAGCAATGGTTCGGGCTATGGGTTTGATCTTTGCTATGGTCCACAGGGCTTCCTCCCCGACACATTGAGCCTCGACAGCATCATCACGGGCATCTATGACAGTGTCTATGTCCTCTCTACCCTCATGGGCGGTCAGACATATGATATCTATGTGCGCACCGACTGTGGAGCTGAGCAGAGCTATTGGGCAGGCCCCATCAGTGTAACTCCGGGTATTTTCATTATGAATGCCACCGGCATCGACACCCTGTATGCCTGCGGCACTGTGATTTATGACAACGGCGGCCCCACTGGTGCCTACAGCGCAAGCTGCCAGTCAACCCTCTACCTATTTCCTACCGACAGCACTAAAGCACTGGTCATCTCGGGCCAGTCCTACACAGAGAGCTCATTTGACTACCTGCGCATCTACGAGGGCTACGGCACCTCGGGGACGGTTATTTTCGACGACTACGGTGTCAGTGCCACCCAAACCTTCGGCCCTTATGAGACTGAAGGCGGTCCCGTCACCATTGTCTTCCACTCCGACGGAAGTGTTCAGTACAGTGGTTTCCAAATCAATGCCACCTGCGTACAGATGGCAACCTGCCCCCGCCCAACTAATTTGACGGTACTCTCCATGCAGCCCGACAGCGTGGTGGTGGGATGGGACTCCAATGATGTAGTGACTGCATTCGAAATATGCCACGGCCAGCCCGGTTTCGACCCCGACACAGTGAGCATGGACAGCCTTGTCTCCGGCATCTACGACAACTACTACACCTTCACCGACCTGCACGCAGGCTACACCTACGATATATACGTCCGTTCTGATTGCGACACCGGCTACAGTCGCTGGACTGGTCCCCTCAGCCTCACCCCCGGCATCTTCATCATGCCCACCACCGGCTCCGACACCCTTGTGGCCTGCGGCGGCATCATTTATGACGACGGCGGTCCCAACGGCAACTACAGCAACTACTGCAACAGCACCGTGGTGCTGAGGCCTTCCTCTCCAGACTCGTTGGTTGTGGTTTGGGGTACCTATAACGGCGAAACCTGCTGCGACTATCTGAGCATCTATGATGGCGAAGGCACCACTGGCACTCGTCTCTTCTACCAGTACGGTTCCAACCTGACCATTCCGCGTTTCATTTCTACCGACGGTTCCCTTACGGTTAATTTCACCTCCGACGTAAGTGGGGTGTACTCCGGATTAGAGCTTCATGTGGGCTGCATAGCACGTCCTGACTGCGCAAGACTTGACGAGGTGACTGTCGGCAGCGTGACCGGCACCTCGGCCATGGCCGAATGGCGCTACACCGATGGCATGGACAGCGTCACCCACTTTGAGGTAGAATATGAGGTGGGTGGTTCGCTGGTGAGCGACATCACCACCAATTCTTGGTATCTGATGAGCGGCCTTGAGCAGGGAGCAAGACAGGTGTTCCGCGTGCGCTCCTATTGTGCCGCAACCGATGGCTACGGCAACTGGGACAGCGTGGTGTTCATGACCGGCTGTCTCTCTGGCGGCGACGTGAATGTGGGCACCAACAACGACATTATGGAATACGGCCCAACCTACAGCTGTTATGAGTATGCCTACAGCCAGTCCATCTATCCCGCTTCGGCCATAGGCGGAGCCAACACTTTCACCGGCATTTCGTGGTATGTGGAAGACCCCTTGTCCACCACCCGCAGTTTCACCGTCTACATGGGCACCACCTCGCAGAGCAGCTACTCCTCCGAGTCGAACCTCGTTCCGGCAAGCAGCCTCACCCAGGTAGCAACCGGCTCGGTCAACTGCAGCACCACCGGCTGGAAGCATCTCGACTTCACCACCCCCTTTGTCTACGACGGCACCGGCAATCTGGTGATAGCCGTGGACGACAACACTGGTTCGTATGAGTGCACCGTGGGATGGCGCGGCACTCCCTCTTCTAGCACCAACACCGTGGTGTGGTATCAGGACCTCACCGACGTAAGCCCTTCCAGCCCCACCTCTGCCGAATACTACGACATGGAGAGCTACTATCCCACCATCATCCTCACCGGCTACTGCGACTCCAATGCCACCTGTGTCTCTCCCAACCTGTTTGTGACCAGCACCGACACCAGCAGTGCCGAACTGTTGTGGGCTCCTGGCTTTGACGAGACCTCTTGGATCGTTCAATACAGAGTCAATGGTGACACCATCTGGACCACCTCCACGCCCGGCACCACCAGCACCAGCCACACCGTCACTGGCCTACAGGGTGCCACCACCTATCAGTTCCGGGTGGGTTCGTTGTGCTCCGACTCCACTGCCTACTCTGTTGCCTCTGCCACCACCCAGTGTGTGCGCTTCAGTGTTCCTTTCTTTGAGGACTTCGAGACCTGGACTACCGGCACCAATGGCGCCACTCCCGTTTGCTGGAACCGCATGAACAACTACTCTACCGCCACCTATCCTTATATCTCCACCAGCTATGCCGCCAGCGGCAACCGCTCGATGTATATGTACTCCTCCAACACCAGCTACTCTTTGCTTGTGCTGCCCGAGTTGACCGCGGCTATCGACAGCCTACAGATTAGCTTCATGCTGTTGCGTACCAACACCAGTTACAACCACTCTGTGCGTGTGGGTGTGATGACCGACCCGACCGACCCCGCCACCTTCACCACTTTGGCCACTGCATCACCCTCCTCGTTGTATGTGTGGGAGCCATTTGAATTCCCGATGAGTGCCTATGAGGGCTCAGGCCGTTATATAGCCCTGCTCTCGCCCGAGAACGAATATAGTTACCCCTACTTGGACAACATTGAGGTGACCTATATCCCCACCTGCCGTCGTATTATTGACGTCAACGCTACCGACATCACTCAGACCACGGCCACCATCCATTGGGCCGATAGCAACCAATGTGGCGACTACGAGATAGAGTACGGTCCGCACGGCTTTGCCCTCGGCACCGGCATGGTGCTCACCTCCAACGTCGACTCTGTGTCGCTGGCAGGTCTCACCGCCACCACCCGCTACGACGTTTATGTGCGCGCCATCTGCAACACCGGCGACACTAGCAACTGGTCGTTCGTCTATACTTTCGCTTCGGCCTGTGGCGATATGCCTGTGCCCTACTTTGAGGACTTCGACGGCTACATCTCCGGCACCTCAGGCGAGTTTGCCGCCTGCTGGACCAAGGCTTCCTCCTATAATTCCTCCTATCCCTACCTGAGCACCTCCTATCATGCTTCTGGCAGCAATTCTGTTTACCTCTATTCCAGTAGCTCCTCTTACACCTATGCCGCCACTCCCCGCTCCTCAGTGCCTGTGGACAGTCTGCAGGTGAGCATGAAGCTCTACCGCACCAGCTCCACTTCTACCTATGGCGAGGTAAAGGTGGGTGTGATGACCGACCCGACTAACTGGTCCACCTTCACCCTCATTGAGACCATCCAGCCCGAAGCCCTTTCTGTCTGGACTCCCTTCACCGTCTACTTGAGTTCCTACACCGACACCGGCCGCTACATTGCGGTGGCCACCCAGAACTCGGGCTACGACGCCGTCTATCTCGACGACTTCGCGGTTGACTACCTCCCTTCCTGTCTGCCTCCTTCGCAGTTCAGTGTCGTGTTGACCAACCACGAAGCCACCGTCCACTGGTATGGCAACGCACCCTCCTACGAGGTGTTTGTCGGCCCCTCCGGCTTCAACCCCGACACGGCCACTGCCACCGTCGTTTCGGCCGACTCCATCTACCTCACCGGTCTCGACTCCAACACCACCTACGATTTCTACGTGAGAGGCCTCTGCGACGTGGATGACACCAGCGCGATGAGCAATATCCATTTCACCACCTTGCGCTCGACACCCGTCACCACCTATCCCTACATCTGCAACTTTGCCGATGCCTCCATTGCTAACGGATGGGAGATCCTTAACGGCACCCAGGCCAACCAGTGGCATATAGGGAACGCCACCTTTAGCGGCACTGCCGACAGCATGGCCATGTACATCTCCAACGACAACGGCACCAGCAACAGCTACTCCATCTCTTCCACCTCCAATGTCTATGCCTACCGCACCTTCACCATGCCGGCAGGCGAGTACACCATTTCCTACGATTGGAAGGCCTACGGCGAGTCCTGCTGCGACTACCTGCGCGTGTGTCTGGTTCCCGCCTCGGTCGAATTCTCGGCCGGCAATGCTGGTGCCTTCGGTACCACCACCCAGCCTTCAGGCTCCTTCGTGTTGAACTCCTCCTACAACCAGGTGTCCAACTGGACCTCCCGCTCGGTCGACCTGACCCTGACGGAGGCTGGCACCTACAATCTGGTGTTCTTCTGGCACAACGACGGCAGCGTGGGAACCAATCCTCCAGGAGCAGTGGACAACATCGAAGTGTGGCGCAATACCTGCCCCGCCCCGGCCGACATACATGCCTCCAGTGCCAACTCAACCAGCCTAGAAGTTGACTGGACCGACTTGGTGCCCGTCATCGGCTACGTTGTCGAGTACGGTCCCCAAGGTTTCAGTCGCGGCACAGGCACGGCCCTCTATCCCACCTCGCACCCCATTCTTGTGAATGGACTTAACCCCCTGACCGAGTACGACTTCTACGTGCAGACCATCTGTTCTGTTGACGACACTGGCCGTTACCGCTTGGCACGGCTGTCCACCTCTTTCTGCGATAATGTTCAGATGATTGTCAACTACGACAGTACGGCCTCCAGCACCACCACCTCCAGCTACTCGCCTATCGGATACAGTTTCTACAACTATTCCTATGTCCAAACCATTATTGACTCTGCCTACATGGCCGGTCTCGCTGGCGACGTCACTGCTTTCAGCTTCGTTCCTGCCAATACCACGGCAGGCACCTATTTCACCAACATGTCCGTGTATATGGCCAATGTGTCTGAGAGCGATCTCAGCAGTGGATTTATCCACCCCGACTCCAACCACGTATTCGTACAGGTGATTAGCAACGCTGACTTCTCCTACACAACCGCTGACGAACAGTTGCACGCTTTTGACACCACCTTCACATGGGATGGCCATAGCAACGTCCTGTTTGCTGTAAACCGTCAGCATGGTTCTTATCTCAGTGGTGCCTCTTTCAACGCCCACAGTGCTACCAGCTCCAAGATGCGTTATGTCTACAACGATGGTTCTTCCTACAATATCAATTCTGTTTCTGGCGGTACTGCCTCCAGTACCGTGGGCGACATTACCCTCTACGCATGTGATGCCGCTCACTGCCAAGCACCGATTGTTACTTCCGCTACCCACGACTACCACAGCGCTACCATCACTTGGGTGGGCGACGGCACCGACTATGAGGTCAACATCAAGGAGGCCTCCGCTCTCGACTGGCCTGCCACCGACATCGCCGTCACGGGCAACACCTACACCTTCACCGGCCTCCTGCCCGAGACTGCCTACATCTACCGCGTGCGTCAGCACTGCGTGGAAGACAGTGCCTACAGCGACTGGGTTATCGATGGCTTCACCACCGACGACCTGCCCTGCTTCCCGCCCGACAGCCTCACCGTTTCCAACCTGACCAACGCCGAAGGCACCTTCTCATGGACATCGCTTGGCAACGAAAGCCTCTGGGACCTCCACGTCTGGTTCACCGG
>ODAI011667007.1_pt1 | contig 26611 bp, 23 predicted proteins | sample 1539321 | NCBI WGS metagenome assembly ODAI01 (sample SAMN02144231, study PRJEB22623) | gut metagenome | biome: sheep rumen | host: Ovis aries | place: New Zealand
ACGAAGTTTCCAGCCGTGAAAGCGGGGCAACAAGACCGCTTTGAGCGGGGCGAGCGTAAGCGAGTCCAATACCTATTACGCTCAACCGCGGGGCTTGCTTGACACGCTGCAACGGTAGCCTTTTTGCTGCACATTCATTTCCGGCTATTGTTTCAGGACGAAGGTGTATGTTTCTCCCGTGTTGAATTTATACGAAAATTGTCCATTTTTAATAGTAACAGTTGCGGTTGTAGGCTCAGAGAGCTTTTCAAGTGTTTGCGTGTCCTTATTAAAATCAGATGTTATGGTAATCTCTATCGTGCCGTTTACAGGATTACCAGAAGTGATTTTAAACGTACCCTCAGATACGGTCCAAGATTTATCTTTATATGTTGCAGTCATGGTAAAGGTGTTGTCTGCGGCTGCATGGAGTGTAAGTGTTGTCCCATCACCATCTGTTGCCACATAATCCGCAGGGAGCAGCGTGTTATCCGTACTTCCAGAATCAGTGTTTGGCGTATAACTTGCACCAATCTTTGCCGTTACCCCCTCAGGCTGAATAACTTTATAGTAATTATACCTATATGAAGAGTTCCCGTAATTAGAATCAAGCGCAAGGAAAACGATTGTGTACGTCTTGCTGGCATCAAATGTTCCCTTTACGGTAACGGTTTTTTGTGATTCAGAACTGCTTGGCTTATACTGCGTTGTAGCGGTTTCTGCAGCAGTGTATGTGGCAGAACTCTTTGCACCCTGTATTGTATTGAGTGTTGTCGTGTCGCTTGTATCAATAATGGCATAGCGGTAGATTACTTTTGAATCAACAGGGAATGTGGCAGTGGCGATTGTGGTATCGGTAATTGAAAGACTTATGTAATCTTTGGTCAGGCTTCCCGCAATAAATTCATCAACAGAAAGGTAATCTCTAACATCTGCCGTCGTAGAAACGGAAATCCAGTTTTCACTTGTGCCAAAATATGTATCATTGACGAACTTAACTCTGAACCGTGCGTAATAATAGGTATATGAATATGAATAAGATGATGTTTGCGTTACGCTGTATGAGCCAGATACAGTCGTGCTTACAGAAGAAGTCGTGCCTGTGCTAGTGGCAACATTCGTATAATTTAAAACATATCCAGAGTCTGTTGATGCTGTGCCTACTTGATATTGTGCTGTAGAAATTGGATATATTGTTACCTTCGCCTTATCTTTATTGATAATGGAAAGCGTAGGATTCTTGACTATTGCATAATCACCGACTTCAGTACTTGTTAACGTATCGGACATAAAATACGTGAGGGTACTTGCAGATGTAATCCGCATCCAATTTGTATTGTAATTGCTGTTCTGACCTGAGAATTTTACGAACACAAAGGCATAATATGCCGTTTCAATCTCATAAGTGCCAGAGATGCTGATAGTATCGCTCGTTTTTCCTGTAGAAGAAGCCGTTTTTGATGATGTTGTTGTAAGGGATGTTATTTCATCATCGGTGATACTTTCATTTATCAGTTTCTTGTAGTTGCTGTCAGCGGGTTTTGCCACGGCTACGCGATACTCTACTTGTGAAAGCGGATAGCATGTAAATTCTGCTTTTTTTGTTCCGCGGACAGAGAATGTTGCGTTAGCCAAATTCACGTCTTTAGTTACTTCACTCATGGTAAGTGAATCTTTCGGATTACCATAAGGGGTGCCAAGATATGTCCAATCGCTGCCAAAACTTTTCGTGTCCTTAAATCGTGCAAGTGCCACAACATAATAGGGGGTATCAACCTTATAAGTACCAGAAATAGTGATGGTGTCGCTTTCTGTGCCATTATAGGTTACATCAGATGTTGTATAAGGCGTAGTGTTTGTGGTGTCTCCCTTTTTCAGAGCGATAATTGCTTCGCTGTTAGAGAGCGTTGACTCAACAAGCGCCATGCGGTATTCGACTTTTTCATTCGGATAAAAAGTAACCGTTGCCTTTGCTGTTCCGTTGATTTTGGCAGAGACAGGGTAAAGGCTATTTGAAAGGTTTGCTGCCTTGGAAAGATTTCCATATGTAATCGTTACGGAAGAAGTGTTGCTGTCTTTAAGGTAGAGCGTTCTTGCTTCTGTATATCCGTTTGATGTAAGTGCAGTAAGTTCATAGCGATAGCGGACACCATCTTCCAAAGAAGATGCATCGGTAAACGTATATCCTTTTCCATCAGGAACAAAGCCCGAGCTAAAAAGACTGCCTCTGTCATCGGGATCAGAATCAATAAATCGCGCAAGACGATATGAATCTGCACCAGTAACATAATTCCAGCAAAGTTTAATCTTGCTAGATGCGGTAAGTTCCGCAGTCAGATTTGGCGATGAAAGTGAAATAATGGTATCGCCAACAACAGTTTTGTCTGAATCATCGCCACAAGAAACCCAAAAGAACATCGTTGCAAACAAAAGGGCAATGCATCCAACCAAAGATTTTTTCATAAAGACCTCCGTGGAAATGCAGTAAGAATTTTAAGTTCAAACGCATCTCCTACGGAGATTTTACCCCCCCCCTTTTAATTTAGTCAATAAAAATTTTGCGCTCCAGTTTCTTTGCACATGGAGACGCGTAATCCTTATTCCGGCAGCTTAAATACTTTGCAGCTGTTCTTCCACAACTGGTCTGCAACGTCTTCCAGCGGTTTTTCCAGCATTTCGGCAAGGAAACGGGCTGTACTGGGAAGATATGCAGGCATGGTGCGCTTTTTCTCCCGGAATTCCGCAGGAATCATAAAGGGGCTTTCGGTTTCAATCAGCACACGGTCAAGCGGAATATTCAGTACGGTTTCGTGCAGATTGTGGGCGTTGCGGTAAGTGAGGTTTCCTGCAAATGAAAAATACACATTCAGTCCGGCGTCCAGACATTTTTGTGCATAGACGGCATCCTCGCTGTAGCAGTGGAAAATTGCACCGCTCTGGGGAATGCGCTCGCACAATACGTCAAAAATGTCTTTTCCGGCATCGCGGTTGTGGATAATGACAGGCAGATTATGTTTCTGAGCCAGTTCCAGCTGGGTGATGAACATTTCAATCTGCGTGCGCTTGTCGCCGTACTGTTTATAATAGTCCAGACCTGTTTCGCCGATTGCGACAACATTGGGGAGTTTTACGCTTTCTTCAATAACGTTAATCCAGTCGCGACCCGGGTTCACGATTTCTGAGGGAGCTACACCGACTGCATGGTAAATTCCGCTTACGGATTTGAGAGTACTGTAAACTGTCTTAAAGTCATGCAGGCTGTTGTTAATGCTTATGATGCGGGTTACACCTGCCTGCTTTGCCTGTTGAATGACACGCAACTGTTCAATAGGGTCATCGTATATAAGCCCGATGTGGGCATGAGTATCAAAAAACTGCATTGGCTTTTTCCTGGAAATGAATTTGGCAAATTTTGCCACAAACAACTTATTACTTTTGTTGTTTACACCGATAATACCATAGGTCATTCTATCTGTCAAATTTTGTTTAGGGGAATTTGACATAGAATAGTATAATATGCTAGAATTGAATCCGTATATTATTCTAGGGATAATAGTCTATACGTTTGTGGGGAACTGAATGGCTAGAACGCGTCATTACAAAAGGCTGGAGAAAAACGCGGTTTCTTCTTTTTTAAGTGCAATGCGCCGTTTTTTTGGTGCTACCGGAACGCTTTTTTCAAAATTTTTCAAGCTTTGTGACAGCAAGCTCACAATTATGATTGTTCCTCACGCAAAAGGCAAAGTTGTTAATTTCCAGACCAATGTATTTGCACTTGCATGTACGGCAGCACTTGTTGTCGGCATTGTGTCATCATTTGTATATTTTAACCGCCAGGCTGCAGGTTCAGGAGCAGAAATCAGCAGACTGATGAGCGAAAACCGCCAGACTCTTGCAAGCCTGGATGAGCTCAGAGACGAAAACAATAATCTGCTTCAGACGGCAAAGCGCTTTCAGTCTTCACTTTCACAGGCTCTGTCTTTAATCGGTATCAATCAGACGGCTTCTGTTTCACGCGCTTCTATGGGTGACTCAGACCTTTCCTCACTCTTTGACACACAGGAACAGGTAACGGGTTCAACACGCGAAGCAAATGACATCCGCCTGCTCAATTCTTATCTGGAAAGTGCCGTTCAGCCTATTGAAGAAATCGGTAAAATGCTGGAAAGCCAGGAAAACCTTTTTGCTGACATTCCCAACATCTGGCCCATTAAAGGCGGCATCGGACACATTTCCATGCAGTTTGGTCAGAACGTACACCCCATTACGGGACAGTGGTATATTCACAAAGGACTGGACTTTTCTACATGGCGTAGCGGTGACCCGGTTATTGCAACTGCAAACGGACAGGTAGTTACCGTTGGTTATGACATGAGTTTTGGTAACTATGTAATCATCAAACATAAGCATGGTATTTATACCCGCTACTGCCACATGTCACGCTCAAACGTACAGAAAGGTCAGTTTGTTACACAGAGACAAATTATCGGCTATATCGGCAATACAGGAATTACAACAGGTCCGCACCTGCACTATGAAGTGCACATTGGTTCTGATGTTGTAGATCCTGCAAAATACGTCAATGTAAAACTGACAACAAAATAATATGGCCATCGACAATATTTCAATCAACACAGTAATAGGCGCAGGTTCTTCAATTTCCGGAGACATCCGGGTGAACGGACGATTGCGTGTTGATGGCGATGTAGACGGCAATCTGGAAACAAACAGCAACATTCACGTGGGCGAAGCATCCCGCATTCATGGAAACATCGTTGCTTCATCTGCGGTTATTGAAGGCGTTGTCATAGGCGACATTGTTGCCCCCAAAAGCATTACATTACTTTCCACATCTGCAGTCATTGGCGATGTGACTACAAAGCGCCTTCAGGTAGAAGATGATGTTATTCTGCATGGTCACTGCATTTCTGTAAAAGACGAAGACGCATTCAATCAGTCTGTAGAAAAATATAATGACCAGCGATCTATTCGCAGCAAGGTTGTTTGATGCCCTCGATTGATTCCGTCGGCTCTCAGGCAATGTATCTCGCGGCAGCCCAGGCGGCATCTCAACAGGCTGCAAGAAATCAACAGGAAAAAACAAAAAAACAGGATCAGGTGGGTAAAGCAGCCCCGCCGCCATTTCTGTCTGCCCTGACAAAATCCAGTGAAGAAGCCAGTCTGGTTCAGGAAGGACTGCCGCTGGAAATTGCCGGCATGGAAATGGAAGAAGCCATTGTTTTCCTTAAGGATGCCGTGGAAATGGCAGGCGACGAACTTAAGCAGCGGCAGGATTTGGCTTCAATGGAAAAATACCGTCAGAAAGTAAAGCAGTTCATGCAGTTTGTGGTAAAAAATGCCTTTGAGGTAGAAAAGTATCAGCGGCGTGGATTTAACCGCAAGGGCAGAAAAATGGATCCCCGCGTGCAGGTAAAAATCATTGACGAAAAGCTGAATAAACTGGCATCAGAAATGATGTACCTGCAAAAAGGAAATCTGAAGCTTTTGGCAAGGGTTGAAGAAATCAACGGACTTATTATAGACTTAATAGCCGTTTAGAGTTAAAATAAAAAAATAGTAGGAAGCAGTGTGAGCGATATTTTTGAAAAAGATATAGAAGACGAAGACGACAATCTCGAAGGTCTTGAAGACAGCGATACCTCCTATGTAGAGGATGTTGATTTTACCTATCCCAAGCCATTATATCGTACTCGTTTGGAATATTCTTCTGAAGGCGTATATGCTGGCGTTCCCAAAGGATTTCCACCGCTGAAAAATGGCGATTATGTTATCATTCCCACCCGCTACGGTAAAGATCTGGCACTGGTTCTGGGAAAGGCAGAGCATCCTGTAGGCATTAAACAGGCAGACATTGTAACCATTGACCGCAAAGCGGACGAAGACGACCTCAAAAAATTCCGTGAACTTGCAGACAAAGAAGCAGACGCATTCAAAACCTTTAAGGAAAAAGTTGCCGCCCACAAACTGGATATGAAGCTGGTTGCCGTACACTTTTTGCTGGAAGAACAGAAAGCCTTGTTTTTCTTTTCCAGCGACAACCGCGTAGACTTCCGCGAACTGGTTAAGGATCTGGTAAGTATTTTTAAGATGCGCATTGAATTGCGTCAGATTGGTGTGCGGGATGAAAGCAGAATTACCGGCGGACTTGGCGTGTGCGGCAGACCTTATTGCTGCCATTCAGTCAGCGACAAACTGCCACCGGTTTCCATAAAGATGGCAAAGGAGCAGAACCTTTCCCTTAATTCCATGAAAATCAGCGGTCAGTGCGGCCGGCTTTTGTGCTGCCTGAGTTATGAATACAAATGGTATGCAGAAGCCCGCAAAAAACTGCCCAACGAAGGCCTGCGCCTTTTCTACGATGAAACAAATTTCCGCATTACAGATGTAAATCCGCTTACTCAGATGATAAAAATGCTGGGTGAAGACGGACGACTTCTTGAAATTCCGGCATCACGCTTTGAGCGAAGCGGCGGCCGCTGGAAAATTAACTAAGGTTGTCACAGGAGGATGACACTATGGCAGATAAAGATTTTGACTTGATTACGTTTGGAGAAATAATGCTGCGCCTGTCGCCGCCAACAAATCAGCGTATCGGTCGCTGTGATTCATTTGAAAAGCATGCAGGCGGTGCAGAACTGAATGTTGCTTCTGGTGTATCCCTGCTTGGTCTGCGTACTGGTGTCATCACACAGCTGCCTCACAACGATATCGGTTTCTTTGTAAAGAACCGCATTCGTTTTAGTGGCGTAAGCGATGATTTTATTATTTTTGATGACAATCCTGATGCCCGTCTGGGTATTTATTTCTATGAAAATGGTGCCTATCCGCGTAAGCCAAAAGTTGTCTATGACCGCCGCCACTCATCTATCTGGAAGATGAAACTGGAAGATGTTCCGGAAAGCGTCTATTCTTCTACAAGAATGTTCTATACTTCCGGCATTACACTGGCTGTTTCAGAAAATCTGCGCAACATCGCTATTGAGATGATTAAGCGCTTTAAGGAAAATGGCGCAAAGATTGCATTTGATGTAAACTACCGCGCAACCCTTTGGGATGAAAATACTGCCCGCGAGACTATTAAAAAAGTCCTGCCTTATGTAGATGTTCTCTTTATCTCAGAGGAAAGCTGTCGCCGCATGTTCCAGAAGACTGGTACTTTACAGGATATGCACCGCGAATTCTGCAAGGACTTCCCCAACATCAAATACATTGCTTCATCTGAGCGCGAGGTTATTTCTCCCAAAAACCATTCATTTACCTCTACGGTTTACAGCCATGAAAATGACACTTTCTACACCGAAGAACCCTACAAGAATATCGATGTTGTAGACAGAATCGGTAGTGGCGATGCATTCTGCGCAGGTGTTCTCTTCGGACTGCTTAAATATGGTGATCCCAAAAAGGCAATGGAATTTGGTAATGCAACCTGCGCCACAAAGAATACAGTATTTGGCGATTTGCTGATATCAGACTATAACGAAATCAGTGCGATGATTGCTTCCCACCAGAATAAGGGACAGCAGAGCGAGATGAACCGCTAATATTTTTCTATGTGACCTTTACTTTCTCTTGGTTTCGATATATACTTAGTAGAACACTAGGAAATAAGGGGAATTATATGAAAATTTCAACACGCGGCCGCTATGCCCTTCGTTTTATGATTGATTTGGCTCAGCATGACAATGGTTCTTATGTAGCACTGAAAGATGTGTCTGCACGTCAGGATATTTCCATTAAGTATCTGGAGCAAATTACATCCCTGCTCAGCAAATTTGGCCTGCTCCTGAGCGTTCGTGGTCCTCAGGGCGGATATAAACTTTCAAAACAGCCTGCCGAATACAGTGTTGCAGAAATTCTTCGCATTACAGAAGGCAGTCTGGCTCCCGTAAGTTGTCTGGAAACACCGGAAAATTTGTGTCCGCGCAAAGAAACCTGTCAGACGCTCAAACTCTGGGAAGGTCTGGACAAAGCGATAAACGACTACCTCTCTCATGTTACCCTTCAGGATTTGACAGACGAAAATACGGCAGCAGAATGTTTTAATTATGTTATCTAAAAGCATGTAAAATCAATAAAATTTTTATAAAACAGGTTGACGACAGAAGAGGAAAACTGTATATTATATTACATACTATTCCGATAGGAAATAGAAAACTGCTAACGCAAATATTTTATAAGGAGATTACTATGGCAAAAATTGCAAGTAAGATTACTGATTTGATTGGACACACTCCCTTGCTGGAGCTGAAGAATCTGGAAGAAAAACTTGGCTTGAAGGCAAAACTTGTTGCCAAACTTGAATACTTTAATCCCGCTGGAAGTGTTAAAGACAGAATTGCTAAGGCAATGATTGATGACGCAATCAAGGCCGGCAAAATTACAAAAGATTCTGTCATTATTGAACCGACCAGTGGTAATACTGGAATTGGTCTTGCATCAGTTGCAGCCAGCTACGGACTTAAAATCATTCTGACTATGCCGGAAACTATGTCTGTAGAACGCCGTAATCTGCTTAAAGCTTATGGTGCAGAACTGGTACTTACAGACGGAACAAAAGGCATGAAGGGTGCAATTGAAAAGGCAGAAGAACTGGCCCATGCAACACCTTTCAGCTTTATTCCCGGACAGTTTACAAACCTGGTAAATCCCAAGACTCATGAAGAAACAACCGGACCAGAAATCTGGGAAGACACTGACGGAAATGTAGATGCCTTTGTCGCAGGTGTCGGAACGGGCGGTACTATCAGCGGAACAGGAAAATTCCTTAAGTCAAAGAAAGCAGATGTAAAGCTTTTTGCTGTTGAACCCGCAGGCTCACCGGTACTTTCTAAGGGAGTTGCAGGACCTCACAAAATTCAGGGAATTGGTGCCGGCTTTGTTCCGGAAACGACAAATACAAAAATTCTGGATGAAATCATCACGGTAGAAAATGATGACGCTTTTGCAACGGGTAAGGAACTGGCCCGCACAGAAGGCTTCCTTGTGGGTATTTCATCTGGCGCGGCTTTGTGGGCTGCAATTCAGGTAGCAAAGCGTCCTGAGTTTGAAGGCAAGACAATTGTTGTGCTTTTGCCCGACACTGGTGACCGCTATCTTTCAACACCACTCTTTTCGTAACAAATAACTGTGCCTAGCGTGCCCTGCATTCATACAAAATGATTGCAGAGGCCTGTGCTACGTTAAGGCTTTCCAATTGCTGTCCGTCACTGGATTGGCCAAATGGAATAGTCACCAGGTAGTCACAGTTTTGTTTAACCTCTCTGGAAATCCCGTGTTCTTCGTTGCCAAGGACGATGAGCGCGGGTTTTTCTTTTTTTAGCGCAGGAATGGAAGAGACGGGCTCGGTCGCCGTAACATCGGTACCAAAACGAACCATTTTGCCCTGCATGGCCTGCAGCAGGCGTGTAATGGAATGAACACAATAGATGTTTACATATTCCATGCCACCTTGGGCAACACGGTAGGAACTTGTGGTGATACTGGTCTGCGCTTCATCTATGGGGATGATGATGTTTTTAAAGCCAAAGAAGGCGGCGCTGCGTACAATAGCCCCCAGGTTATTAGCATTACCAACGCGGTCAAGGAGTATGGCGCCTTCCTTGCGGTGCAGCCAGTCATCGGTGATGTCTGTGTTGAGGGTGATGACCCGTGGCTGCTCTATCATTGCAACTACACCCTGGTGGTGGACACTGCCGCAGAGTTTTTCCAGATCTTCATTTTCTACTACATTGTAAGGTGCTTTACGGCCTGCCATCTGTTTGCAGATGTCTCCAAATTCAAATTTGCGGTCTTTTGTAAAATAAAGCCGGCGGATTTTGTCGCCATGTACTTTTGCGAGGGCTTTTACCGCTTCCAGACCGCATACGGCCAGTTCTCTTTTCTGTGTGTTTTTCATAGTTATTTCTTCCAGTAATCAGGGATAAAGAATATTATCAGGTCATACAATTCAAGACGACCTGCAATCATTGCAAGGCAGTACCACCACTTTAAGCCGGCCGGCAGCCAGCTGTAATTTGCAGATGGTCCCAGTCCACCAAAGGCAGGGCCTACATTTCCAACCATGGAGAGAGATGCAGTAAAGGCAGTAAATAAATCCAGCCCGTAAACGGCACCCACAAAGGTTGTGATGGCTATAAACATAAAGTAGACGAATGTAAATGCCGCTACAGTAAAGACTAAGTCTTTGCGACCCGGCATACCGTTCAGGCGAACTGTAAAGACTCCATGCGGGTGCAGCATGCGGAGCATTTCGTTGCGTGCCTGTTTTCCCAGAATGACCCAGCGGACAATTTTAAAACCACCGGCAGTAGAACCGGCACAACCGCCAGTAAAGAAGAGCAGGAAGATAAAAAATTGTGCCGCGGAAGGCCAGAGGGTAAAGTCAGCAGTTGCATAGCCTGTAGTCGTCATGATAGTGGCAACCTGAAAGGCCGCATAGCGCAGGGCTTGGGCGATTGAGTCATAATGTGGAATGAGAATGATAGTAATGCAGCTTATGGCAAAAAAGGCCAGAACCAGATAGGTTTTGAGTTCTGTATTCTTTCTGACTTCTGCGCTTTTTCCCGTCAGAATGTAAAAATACAGACTGAAGTTAATGCCGGCCAGAAACATAAAAATGGTGATTGTAATATCGATGGGTACAGACTGGTAGGCGGCAATACTGGCATTGCGGGTGGCAAATCCGCCGGTTCCCAGGGTAGAAAATCCATAGGTGATGGCGTCAATGGCGTCCATGCCGAAAATTTTAAGGAGCAGGGCGAGCAGGATGGTAAGTCCGCAGTACAGGAGCCAGAGGGTTTTTGCCGTAGTGGTAATTTTTGGTGTTATCTTGCCCTTGTCTACACCGGTAGTCTCTGCCTTTATAAGTTGAAAACCGCCTACACCCAGCAGGGGCAAAAGTGCAACTGTAAGGGCGATAACACCCATGCCACCCAGCCAGTGCATCTCACATCTCCACATATTGATGCTTCGCGGAAGATTTTCTACTTCAGTCAGAATGGTTGCACCTGTAGTGGAAAATCCGCTTACGCTTTCAAAAAATGCATCGGTATAGCTGGAAAAATAGCCGCTCAAAAGCAGGGGAATGGCACCGAACAAACTGATTGAAAGCCAGGCAGAGGAGACGATAACAAAGACACCCCGCGGAGAAATGGAAATAGGGCGTTTTTTATTTCTTACAAACAGGGCTGTCGCACCAAGTACAAGGGCAATAGCCATGGGGATGATAAATGAAGAAAGTACCGAATATTCCTTGCAGATGATAGCCGTGCCGATAGGAAAGACAAAGGAAATGCCGATTATCGAAAGAATAATGCAGATGATTCTAAAAAAAGTAAAAATGCTCATCAGGCTTAGCTTTCTGCTCCGAATTTTTCCAGAATATGCTGATTATCTTCACTTGTTGTAATCAGTACCAGATTGTCGCCCAGGGAAAGTTCTGTGTTGCCGTTGGGAATGATGTAGTTACTTTCTCCCTGCTTTTGAACCATAAGAATAAGGAATTTTCCGTTTTCTGCAATGTCTTTGAGGGTTTTTCCGATAACCTGAGATTTTTCTGAAACAGTAATTTCCAGAATTTCAAGAGTACCGTCTGTTACTGTGTGAATTCCTGTAACGCTTGAACCGCGCAAATGGCTCATGATGCTGTCTACCACTGTGTCTCTGAGTGGTACGGCAACTTCGATTTCCAGTTTATGTGCAATTTCCACAAATGCAGAAGAAGAAACAAGACAAATGCTGTTATTAACGCCCAGAGATTCTATGAAGGCTGCCATAACGATGTTCATTTCATGGTTGTGGGTTGTACAGATTACCAGATCGAATTTATCTATGCCTTCTTCCTGCAGGAAGGTTTCGTCAGTTGCATCTGCGCGGAAGACCTTTACGTCCGGGAAGCGCTCGGAAGCCTGCTTTGCCTGTGCGTCATCATTATCAATAATGACAAAATCCTGGGAAATCTTTTTTTGTATGCCAAGTATTCTGCCAAAGAGGCTTTGCTTTTTACGAATCAGACGCTCTGCTACGATTGTACCGATTCTGCCCGCACCGATAAGGGCAATTTTATTCAGTTTTTTAATTTTTGAACCGCAAAGCCGCAAAAAGTCAGGAATGTCTTCTTTTCGGGCAAGAATACCCAGACAGTCTTCCGCCTTGATTACCGTTGAACCGCTGGGGAGGGATGTTTCTCCTGCGCTTTCTATGTAGGCAATCAGAATAGGCTTTTGGGTAAGCGTACGGATATTCTGCAGAATCTGTCCGTCTACAGGACTTCCTGCTTCTACCGGAATGCGTACCAGTTCGTAGTTGTCACCAAAGGGAATGGAATCAGTGAGGGCTCCGTGCTCTACTGCATTTACAATGGCATCGGCAGCCTCTACGTCCGGGTGAATCATGTAGTCAATGCCGTAGAGGGGACGGTGATTTTTTCCGAATTCGCCGGCATGTTTTTGTGCGGCATCGGCTGTATTTACATAGTAGGCATAGTTACGGACGCGTGCGATTTTAAGCAGATTGGGGTAAACGGAATCTACCAGCGAGCAGGTAATCATGTTTACTTCATCGCTGCTGGTTACGCACACAAGGGCATCAGCCTTTGCCAGACCTGCATCTTCCAGAGTGGTCAGATTGTTGCCGTCAGCCTGAATGACATCACAGTCCAGCCGGTTTGACGCATGGCGAACAATTTCCTCATCGTTGTCGATAAGAACAACATCATTTTTTCCGTTAATGAGTCGTTTTGCCAGCTGAACGCCAGTAAATCCGGCACCGATGATGACGATTTTCACGCTTTATTCCTCGTCAGATTCCTTATTCAATTTTGCCTTGCCATGGCTGGCAATTCCCATAGAAGTGAGGACTGCACCGCTGACTGCGCCACTAATTGCTCCTTCTACCAGAGCGACGGGTGCAAAAGTGAGCAGGATAGCAATATAGGCTGCGTTTGCAAGTGAAGGATAATTAGCAACAGCCTTCTGTACGATTGGTGCAATTTCGCTGAAATAAATGAGGCAGAGCATGGCAAAAACCATGATAGTGTTGGTAAGAGAACCAAGAACCGCCGCAAAAATTCCGCTTATAGTTTTGGGCATGTGGGAAATTTTGTTCATGCCTGTAAAGACAAGCCAGGTAACAAGGGCAATCATCAGGCGGGGAAAAATTGAGCAGAGAGGATTCAGAAAGTAAGGATCCAGCATGCTGAGGGGCATAACGGCAGATTTAATCAGACTGGTTAAGCCAAAAACAAAGCCTGTGATGAGTCCCGGAACCAGACCACCCAGAATAGTAGCCAGAATAACCGGCACCTGAAGGATTGTATATGAAATTTGCGGATTGATGCGGATATATCCTAATCCGGTAATATACATGACGACGACAAGAGCGCTGAATGCGCCTGTGATGGCAATTTTTCTATTTTTTTCAGAAATCATTTTGTTCTCCCGACTTTTTTAAGTCATGCTTATTTTATCGAAAAAAACTTGCATTGACAATGGTGAATTCTATCAGTAAAATTCTACTATTCTCGTGTCTAGAAATTTATAAAATGGATTTTGATTCTCCCTACCTGACTAAACAGATAATCGCATATATTGGAAATAAGCGAAAACTTCTTTCTCTCATTTATTCCGCTCTGCAGGAATCAGGCGTGAAAATCAGTGACGGAATTTCATTTGCAGATCTTTTTAGCGGGAGCGGTGTTGTTTCCAGATTTGCAAAATCATTGGGCTTTGAAGTTTATGCAAACGACTGGGAACCCTATGCGGAAATTCTTTCCCGTGGATTTGTAGCACTTAACCAGAGCGAATGGAAAACAATCTTTGGAGGAGAAGAAGCTTTTTCTGCGCTCATAGAAAAAATCAACTCGCTTCCGTCTCCCCAGCCTGAAGATCAGTACATTGCCCGCTATTATGCGCCCCACTCAGATGATGTAGCACAGGCTGATTTTCATAAGGAAAGGCTCTTTTATACCCGCCAGAATGCATTAGCCTTGGACAAAATCAGAAACTACATTGAAGAGAATTTTCCGGATGCCAGTGATAAGCGGCGGCACATTCTGATTGCCCTTTTGATATACGAAGCAGCAACCCATACAAATACATCGGGTGTTTTTAAAGCTTTCCACAAGGGATTTGGCGGACACGGAAAAGATGCCTTGGGCCGCATACTGGCACCGATTGCCCTGCATGAGCCGGTCCTGATTGACTCACAAAAGCCGGTACATGTATTCCGTGAAGATGCAAATGTTCTTGCAGATACATTGCCTGAAATTGATGTGGTTTATCTTGACCCTCCCTATAATCAGCATCAGTACGGAAGCAACTATCATCTTTTAAACACTATTGCCGAGTGGGATAAAATTCCTGAACCCATGGATCTGGACGAAGATGGTGTGCTGGTGAATAAAGCGGCAATTCGTGAAGACTGGGTAAAAACTCGTTCGCTCTACTGCTACAAAAAAACGGCTACAGACACATTCAGTGATTTGCTGCAGCACATACGTGCCAAACTAATATTAGTTAGTTACTCAAGTGACGGAATAATTCCCTTTGACGAGATGAAAAAGATTTGTCTGAAAAAAGGCTATGTTTCCATAGTAACAAGCGGATACACAGTGTATCGTGGCGGAAAACAGAGCAACAGCAGGAAAAATTCCGATATCGAGTTTATTCTTGCAATTGACACCAGTCGTAAAGCCAAACCGGAATGCAGTGAACGGATAGATAAAGTTATTCTGGAAAAGCGGATTTTACTGTTCTTAAAGCGGCGTTTTAACCGAAATCGTCTGGACGAGAAAGGTATATTAACTAACGATAGTTTTGAAATCAAATTGCAAGAGAGTGGTAGTGACAAACTAACGATAGTTCTTAATCATGTAAATGCCTTTTCACTTTCTCTCTCAGAAGAATGCGACCTGTCTTCTTACGGCTATCATCAGCTCAAATTGATTGCAGATATCCTGGAAGAATGTGCCTGCAGTACGAAGGAAGAAGAATTGGAAGAATTGATTAGGCTAACTACCGATAGTTCTTTATCTTCTCACTTTGCAAAGCAATATATCCGTCAGATTCCATCAACCCTTAAAAAACTGGCACAGAAAAAATACAAAACTGAATTTTATGTAATGCTGAAAAAAGTAGAAGAGCTGGCACAAAGTCGTGCCGATTTGTATCCGCTGATTGCAGAAAAAATCTCCGCCGTGCGGACACAAGCGGAGATTCGATTTACATCTTAGTTTTGGATTATGTAAGCCTTAGCAATTACTTCTTTTTTGCCTTGGGCAAATCCTTTACTTTGTAACCACGGTCGCGGGCAAGCTGGTTTACATCCCAGGGTGCAAGAGCGTCATCTTCGTAGACACCTTTTTCAATGTTGAATACGCGGTTCATAATGACATCGCGGTTAGAGTATTCTGCCTTGTAGGTCTTTTTGTCCAGGTCTCCGGCATCCTTGTAGCGTTTGCTTGTGTCAGAGGGTTTTTTGCCTGTGATTTTTTTGAAAGAAACATTGTATTCTTTCCAGCCTACATGCTTGCTTCCATCTACTACGCGAGGTGCTTTGCCTACATACCAGCGCATGTCGCCAATATTTCCTTCACCCCAGAATTCAACGTTTACGATTGCACACTGGTCATAGTAAGGAATCTTTGCTTTTTCGACTGCAGTTGCACGGCGGCCGTAGTAAGCATTCTGGCGCATATCAACTTCTACGCGGCTGTTGTAGAGAACATAACCTTTGTTAATCAGAGGCTGTCCTTCTTCACCAACACGGGTTTCAAAAATGTATGCGCGGTCTTTTCCGCTCAGAGGACTGAAGACGCTGTGGAAATCACATTCTTCAAAGAGGGCAACTTCTGCAGTTCCCCATACATAATCAACATCGCCTTCTACATAGCAGTTGTAGAACCAGCACTTTCCGCTGATCTGCATGGTATCCTGCAGACTCTTGAAAGAACAGTTGTATGCGTTGAGAGTCTTTCCCTTGCCGTGATAGAAGAACAGGGTTTCTGCCTGAGCGTTTCCGCTGGAGACTTTCTGTGTTGAGATATAGACCTTGCGCGGATCAGTTGCATTGATAATGGTCAGGTTTTCCAATGTGAGGTTTGCACCAGTGAAGAGGAAAACAACGCGGGTATCCTGCTTGGCGTTCATGTCGTTGCAGTTGATATACTTGATGATTGTGTTGTCACCGCGCTTGTTGTCTTTCGGTCCCTGCAGGATGATGTTTGCCGTACCGTTGTAGTGCAGCAGTTCATAGTAGGTTGAAGGAGCAAGAGAAATAGTATATGTACCTTCATTCTTTTCAACAAAAGAAAGGGCACCCTGAATTGAATGGAACTGTGCATTGTTTGATGCGTCCATGCTGTTGTTTACGGTAATAGTAGCGCCGTCACTTACAGCAGCCGGAGCTGCCTTTGTGCTGAATGTCCATGCACCTTTTGCAAGTCCGCCAAATCCTTCTGCCTTGATTGCGTCTGCGGGCACTTCTACAGAATATTTTGCACCTGGAGCAATTTTACCATAATGCGGCTGAATGAAAACGGATTTGCCTTCTTTGCGAACCAGCTGACTGCCTACGGCAACTGTTTTGCCGTCTGAGAAAGTCTGTTCGTCATCGGTAAAGGCAATCTGGTCAGCAATTGAGCCAGCTTCATCATAAATCGTGATGAATGAACCGGGAACAAGCTCAGGTTCTGCCTGGAAAGTCAGTACCAGCTGAGCATCATAGGCCGCTTCGCTTGCACCGTTTGCCGGATACAAAGTCTGTGCGCTTACTGCGCCTGCCAAAAATGCAGCACCCATTACGGCTGCAATTTTTTTTGTCTGAAAAAGCATACTTTTTGAAAACCCCCTTTAAAAAGTATCATTACCATTATACAGGCTCTTGGCAAAATTTGCAAAGGACTAATGGGGGCTTTTCAGATAGTTAAAAAAAAATTTTTGTGCTATGTTTTTAAAATGATATATACAAATCCGATTATACTCTGCGATTATTCTGACCCTGACCTGATTCGCGTGGGAAACACATTCTATATGACGGCTTCAAGTTTTAACTTTATGCCGGGATTGCCTATTCTGACTTCTACTGATTTGGTCAACTGGAACTTAGTTAATTATGCAGTAAAGAAAATTCCGCTTGCCCTTTACGACAATCCCCAGAATGCAAAGGGACTTTGGGCTCCATCTATCCGCTACCATGACGGACTCTTTTACATCTTTGTTGCGACACCAGATGAAGGAATTATGGAAACGCATACGGCTGACCCCCTTGGAGAATGGAGCGAGCTGCATTTTATCTGGAAGGGAAAAGGTTTTGAGGATCCCTGTCCGCTCTGGGATGATGATGGCCGCGTCTGGCTGGTTCATGGATATGTAAAAAGCAGAATAGGTTTTAACAGCATGCTGGGTCTGCTTGAACTTGACCCGAAGACTCTGGAAGCGGTGAGTGAGGATAAGATTATTTATGACGGACGAAAAAGTCAGCCTACAATTGAAGGGCCAAAATTCTACAAGAGAAACGGCTGGTATTACATTTTTGCTCCGGCAGGCGGGGTGACCGATGGCTGGCAGACAGAATTACGCAGCAGAAAAATTGACGGAAATTACGAAGAGAAAACAATGCTGGTGCAGGGAAAATCTTCAACAAACGGACCGCATCAGGGGGGATGGGTACAGACGGCAGGCGGCGAAGACTGGTTTGTTCACTTTCAGGAAAGGGGTGTTTTTGGACGCATTGTACATTTACAGCCCGCCGCCTGGAAAGATGACTGGCTGCTTTTGGGAACATCTGTGGCGACAGGAGAAATCCCGGGGCAGGCAGTGACGGAATGGAAATGCCCTGCCATACAGATAATGGGGGTGGCCGGCTCTGATGAGACAAGGCTACCTACAAGCAAGGCTGTTCGGCTTAGTCCCTTTGCGGATATGCAGTGGCAGTGGTCGGCAAATGTGAATGAATCTTTTGCGGATTTTTCTGAAGATGGAAGTATGACCCTCTATGCCCTGGATACCCGGGAGAAAAAAGACCAGTCTTTGCCCTATCTGTGGAACAGTGCCAATGTTCTTACGCAAAAAGTTCAGGCAGAAAATTTTGATTTTTTTGTGGCAGTAGATGCGGAAAATCTTTGTGAGGGGCAGAGGGCCGGCATTGTGTTTTTAGGACAAAGATATGCATCCCTTGCAGTTGAAAGACAGAAGGATGGATTCAGCCTGGTTTACTTTGAATCAGAAGTTGCTGATGATGAAGTAAAAAATGAGCGCGTGATAGACCGGTTTTTTCTGTCTGCACCAGAAGATGCCCGCGCCCTGCAGTTCAAAATGCATTTTGTAAAAAAAGATGAGCGCAGGGGGGAAGTAACTTTTTCTGCAGGATTAGGAAGTGAAGCCGACAGTGCCGAATGGATTCCCGCAAGCGAACCTTTTATTGCAGAAAAAGCACACTGGGTTGGCGGAAGGTTTGGCATATATGCTGTGGGAAAGGAGTCTAGTGCTTCCAGAGGGAAAGCAGTTTTTCGTCAATTTTTTGAATAATCGTGCCTTTCGTAAAAGACAGTCTTTGTGAGGTCAGCTTTTCATAATAGGAAAAGAGCAGGTGCAGAAATTCACCAGCCCGACCCAGAAGATGAATATGATAACTAACGATAGTTTTGCTAAGAAATATCATTCCTGTTAAAACGGCGCTTTTATGCAGTCCCAAAAGAAGGGCATCCTGAGTAACCTTAAAAGAACTAATGGTAGTTAATATTTTACCAGCTGGTGAAAAAAGTGTAAAAAAAGTGATAAAAAAGGTCAAAAAAAAGGCTGGAAGCAGACGAATTTTGCCTTTTCTGAGAAAAGCGAGGAGCATCAGCAATAAAACGACAGCCCATTCAAGGGCGATACGGACTGTGCTCATACTGCCGCCTGCAGGGATTTTTCTGCAAGGATTTGCGCAAACCACCTGCTTTTACGACAGAAATATTCTGTAAAGATGCCCAGCAATAATCCTGTCACAAGGCCAGTGATAAGAAGAAGTGGTGCAATGTAGCGGGTGTTTGTTCCGAAGAGGATGAGCCGGGCCATAGCCAGCTGAGCCAGATTGTTTGCCAGTGCTCCTGTAAGGCTTAAACCCACAAGGGAAAGACTTTTTTTGCAGAGGGGGTAAAGGGCAAGCATGGTTAATCCGCTTGCAAAAGAACCCGCGGCGGAAAATAAAAAAACATAGGAAAAGAGTGTTCCGGTTATTATTCCCTGGCCCAGAATTTTGAGGAGTATAAGCCAGAGGGTATCCCGGCGTTTCATGACAAAAAGAGAAAGAATGACAGGCAGGTTTGCAAGACCAAGCCTTAAAAATGGCAGGGGTTTGGGAATTGCATATTCTATTCCGGATAAAAAGAGGCAGAGGGCTGCAAAAAAAGCAATGTAATGTTTTCTGTCCATAAGGCGCCGGGATGAGGAAATACCGGCATCTTCTTCAGAAATTCCTCCCCACAGAGGATCTACGGTACCCTTTGGGGCGGCTTTTAGGCTTTTATCTGGATTAACATAATATTCATTTCCGAGGATATCTACTGCAAAAACAATGTCATTGTCATTTGAAAAATAACGGCGGGGAATAATTTCATCTTCCTGTTTTCCCGCTGACAAAAAAGTATTTAAAACTTCATTTGCCTTTTCAGTTGAGATTGCATTGTTGTAATCCCAGGCGGGTAAAATGAAAACAATCCTGCTTTTAATCCAGGTCAGTTCTTTTCTTGAAAAAAAGAATTCCGAGCCTTTTTCTTTTTTCCAGAGACCAGTCTTATCATCAAGATAATATGTAATATCTTTTGCCATAGAATTCCGTTTTTTATACTGCTAATCCGAAAAGTTTCCGTAGCGCTCTACTGCCTGATCGATTGTTACATTTCCCAGCATCAGGCTTTCTACCGCCTTGCGCATCTGGGCAATTGCAGAATCCATAAGACCGATTTCATTGCTGTAGAGGGGGGTGGACTTGCTCAGGGATGAGTAGATTTCGTCAAAAGAATAATCGGTGGAAGTTGAGATAAGACGCTTGATTTTGGCAAGATTGTTGAGTTCTTCCGTTCTTGTCAGGAAACGCATAAATTCATTACTCATGGCAAGGTTTTCAGAATTTTTGTTTACAGAAAAGCCAACTGCAACGGAATTCAAAAAATCATTTTCTGTATCAGAACAGGGGAAGGTGTGAAAACTGTAGATAAAAGGACTGTTCATAAAGCTGTCTGACTGAGATTCTCTTTTTAAAGTGCCGGACACAGTATCAGTATCGCATAACATAATCGGAACATTTCCCTCAAAAAAGCGCATGATTACTGCATTGTATTTGTTTTTAATGGTGCGGCAGTATTCAATATCAATAAGTTCTTTTTCCATAAAATCCTGAACCCATTCTAACGTTGGCCTCAGATACTGACCTGCCGCCGGGTCAAGACGGTTCAACTGGCCAACGGCTTCGGGATTATTTTGAATGGAATTACAGAAGTATGAATAAACTAGAGGAAGCCCCATAAAACTATCCAAATAGACCATGACGGGACTCTTGTAGCCGGCTTCTTTTAATGTCTTGCAGCTTGTAACAAGGTCTTTGTATGTAGCAGGAATGGCAAGGCCTTCTTTTTTGAAAATTGCTTCATTTACCAGCATGCCGTAAGAGCCGGAAAGAACCGGGATGATGGGAACCTGGCCGTCTGCTGTGCGGAAGATAAGCTGACTTCTGAGTGTGGAAAGATTAAAGCCCAGATTTTTTTCGTCGTCCATATTTTCCGCACAGTCTAAAAGCTCTTTGTAGTCGGGGAAGTCAAGCATCCAGGGGAAGGTCATGAATACATCTGGGGCAGCCTGACCGGCCATAGCAGATTTTATGGTAGCCTTGTAATTGTCCAGATAAGAGTATGATAATTCTACCTGGGGGTAAAATTCGGTAAAGCGGTCAAATTCTGCCTCAAGGGCCTCAAAATTTTTGTAGTTGCCCGCAATGGTAATCTGGCATTTTGTGCCAGGATCAAGGCGGGGCTTAAAGGCTGTCTCCTGTCCCTGTTTTTTATTGCAGGAAAAGAGTCCTGTTGTCAGCGCCAGCGTCATAAGAGCGGCTGTAAATGGTGTTTTTATTTTTAACATTTTTATCATGTCTCCTTGTAAAAATCAGGCTCGGCCTGCTGTATTTTTTTCAGTTCTTTTACGACCAGTTTCATATCAATTGGTTTTGCAATGTGACCGTTCATTCCTGCTTCCAGACAGGCTGCGACATTTTCAGAAAAAGCATCGGCAGTCATGGCAATAATGGGAATTCCGGCGGCATAGGGATTTTCCAGTTTGCGGATTTCCCTGGTTGCATCCAGACCGTTTATTTCCGGCATCTGAATATCCATAAAGACTACATCAAATTGTGCCGGCTGCATATTGCGCAGTTTTTCCAGAGCGATTTTACCATTTTCTGCCCGTTCGCTTTCTATGCCGTACATTTCCAGAAGGGTGTGAATGATTTCCCAGTTTACATCCATGTCTTCGGCGACAAGAACATGCATGCCGGCAAGTTCAGAATTATTTTCTTCCTGATCTGCGCTGTCTTTATCCAGACCCATAACTTCCGAAATCTTTTTAAAGAGGGAAGAACGGAAAAGCGGTTTGCTTATAAATCCATTTACGCCTGCTTCTTTGGCATCGTTTTCTATCTGACTCCAGTCATAGGCAGAAACGAGGATAATGGAAAGGTCTTCTCCTGCAATCTGGCGGATTTTTTTTGTAAGTTCAAGCCCGGAAATGTCTGGCATTTTCCAGTCCAGAATTATGAGGTCGTACAGCTTTTCTTCTTTCTTTTTTTCAATGATTTTTTCAAGTGCTGCCTCTCCGGATTCTGCAAGTTCAGGTTTGGTTCCCAGGGCTGTGAGGGTGTCAAAGGCAGTTTCAAGAAGAACATCGTCATCATCAATGACAAGAACTTCAAGCGGCGGAAGGGTCATCTCTTCTTCGCTCTTGTCGCTTGTCCTGATATCGAGGCTTACTGTAAAACAGGTTCCTTTTCCTTCTGTACTCTGACATTCAATTGTGCCTTCCATCAGATCTACCATCTTTTTTGTAATGGCCAGACCCAGACCTGTTCCCTGAATGGCATTTATGCGGCTGTCTGTCTGACGAGTAAAGGGTGAATACATTTCTTTCATGTATTCCGGCGACATTCCGATTCCCGTATCAGTTACCTTGTAGATGAGTTTGACACAGCCTTCTTTTTCACTTGGCAGCTGGCTCATATCAACATACACTGATTTTCCTTCCGGTGTATATTTTAGTGCATTGGAAAGAATGTTTATGAAAATCTGATTGATTCTAAGCTGGTCGGCATAGAGATATTCATGTATGATATTCCTGCTTCTAAAACGGAAGTCGATATTTTTTTGCCTTACCATTGGTTGTGAAATGTTCACAAGATTTTCTGCTGAGTTCACAATTGAAAAAACAACCGGGGAAAGATTAAGGCGGCCGCTTTCTACTTTTGAAATATCCAGAATATCATTGATGAGGGTCAAAAGATGGTTGCTTGCAAGACGGATTTTCTTGAGGTTTTCGGAAACCATATCCGGTGCCCTTACATTTTTTTCTGCAATTGTTGTAAGGCCTATGATTGCATTCATGGGAGTGCGGATGTCGTGAGACATGGTGGAAAGGAAGTCAGTTTTTGCCCGGTTTGCTGATTCTGCTTCTTTTGCAGTTACGGCAAGTTTCTGGTTAAAGCGTGCAAATACAATAATATCCGTGGTGAGCAGAATTAAAAGCCCCAGGGCTACGACACCCAGCAGGGTCCAGTCTGTTTCATTTTTATTGATGCTCTGAAGGGGAATGTAGGAGATAATTGACCAGTCAGAAGCGGAATTTACCGGAACATGAGAAATAAGGCAGTCTTCGCCTTTGGAGTTTTTCATTATAAAACTACCGCGTTTGTGTACCAGTTCTTGCAGGGCTTCCATGTCGTGATAGTCTGATGCGTTATAAGATTTATAAAATTCAAAAAAGTTTGAGTTTTTAAAGGATTTTCCCTTGATGATGTAGTTTCCCTCTGAATCAATCATAGAAATCTGGGCGTCTTCATAATGCTCTGTGGGGAAACTCCATTTTTCCGAAATATTTTCCAGCGGGATGATGCGCATAAGCAGGGCTTTTTTCAGTTTTCCGTCTTCTGCCGTAAGATTTACAACATCACAAAAGGCAATGGATTGAATTCCGTTTACAGGGTTTGTATAGGAACGGGTAACATGAACGGAATCAAAAGAATTTGTATACAGATAGGTGTTGTGTTCAGGTTCAAGTTCAGAGCGCAAATTTGTCAGGGAAGAAAGGATATCAATATTTGCGTAGGAAACCGTATTATCATCCGGGTTGTCGGTATGAGCCCTGTTTGAAAGACCTTCGAGAGTGTCCAGCATGATGATATGGGAGGAATAAGCTTTTACTACCTGAACCATATTCAGATATTCAATCGTTTCCTTTACTGTAAGATTATTGTTGTTTATGTAGCGGGCCCAGGAATTACAGAGACGCTGCTCACCTTCCAGGTAGTAGGTTGTAACGCGCTCCAGACTGAGAGTCATATTTTCAAAGTTTTCTTTGTTGCTTGAGATATGAAGCTTTCCCTGATTAGTCACGTGCAGGGCGACAAAAATCATTATAAAACCGATTATGACAATATTTGTAATCAGTATGGGAAGCTTTTTCATATTTTTTTCTCCTGCAGGGAAAACTTTCTGCTAAATCTGGCCGGCGGCTTTGAATTTTTCAAATTCTTCCGGAGCAATCGGCTTTGAAAAATAGTAGCCCTGAATGATGTCGCAGCCGGCTTTTTTCAAAAGCATGTACTCTTCTTCCGTTTCAACACCTTCTGCAATGACCGGAACTCCAAGAGTCTGTGCAATTTTTAACACCAGGGTAACCAGTTCCATTTCCTTGTTGCCCAGTTTGATGTTGCGGATAAATGCCTTGTCCATTTTGAGGGCATCAATCGGCATGGAAGTAAGCATGTTAAGTGAAGAATAGCCTGAACCAAAGTCGTCCATTTCAATTTTATGACCAAGAGCGCGAAGATTTTCTACAATTTCGATTATGTGTTTTGAATCTTCGGTATAGGCAGACTCGGTGATTTCGAGCATGTATTCTTTTGGGTCCAGGCCGTTTTCCTTAACGATTTTTGTGATAAAGTCTGTCATGTCTGGAGCGGCAATATCTATGCGTGAAACATTTACTGAAACCGGGATTGTTACCCCCAGTTCTTTTTTCCAGCGGGCAATCTGTTTTGCAGATTCTTCCCATACATAGCGGTCAAGTTTTGTGACAAGACCATTTTCTTCAAAAAGCGGAATGAAAAGATCCGGGCGCACAAAACCAAGGTCAGGATGAATCCAGCGGACAAGAGCTTCAGCAGAGCAGAGAAGGGGCTTGTCACCAGTGATATTGAACTTGGGCTGATAGTTTACCTTGAACTGCTTTTGTTCAATAGCGGCTTCAAAATCTTCCAGCAGGTGAGCATTAAAGACTTCCCTTTCTGCCATCTGACTGTCATAAATACAGATTTCTTCTCCCACCTTGTTGCGGATAGAATTACAGGCCTGGAGAGCATGGTCAAAACGAAGCAGCAGAGGCTGACTCTTTTCCGTATCACTGTAAGCGCCGAGACGAAGCCTTGTCTCCGATGCTTTGAGCAGGGAAGAAAGATTTTCGTTTATGGCATTTATGATGATTTTGTAGTCGTCTAGATGAGGAATATAGGCAAAGAAAGTGTCAGCATCTCTACGGCCTGCAATACCGCCATACTTTAAGATGATACTGCGAATTCCTTCTGCCATGGCAGAAAGAATTTTATCTCCAAAAACGCGGCCCTTCAGTTCATTCAGAAGATGAAAGCGGGCAAAGTTTATGACCACAGCATCCATAACCTGCTTGGGGAAACGCTGGTCATAAAGGCTGGCGTATTCAAAGAAAAATTCAGGACTATAAAGACCGGTAAGTTTATCAAATTCAGTTGCCGTAATGATTCTGGAATTTTCAAAAAGTTCCATAGAGTGACGCACGCGGGCAAGAATAACCTCAGGCCGGTCATAAGGCTTGGTAAGAAAATCAGCCGCACCCAGTTTAAGGCTTTCTATTTCCGAATCTTTTTCTGAAGTAAGGACAATCACCGGAATCTCAGAAAGCAGACCTTCTTCCTGCAACTGCTTAAGAACATCAAAACCCGAAAGTTCCGGCATAAGAATGTCCAGCAGCACCAGAGAAATCCCGTCACTTTTGTCATGGATTTTTTCCAGAGCCTCTTTACCGTCTTTCGCAAAATCAACCTTGTACTCTGACTCAATTATGTTTCCCAGAATCTCGCGGTTGATTTCTTCATCATCAACAATTAAAACTTTTTGCTCAAATAATTTGTTCGCAGTTCTCATACATTATGATTATAAAGCATAAATGCGTAAAAAGCGATAGGGAAAGAATGTGTGTGTGTGGGGGGGGGAAAACTCCGCAACTACAATCTGTTGATTTTTGTTACGAAATCTCCTCATTTTCATGCTATAATCTTCCTGATGCAATCTCCTTCCGCTATTCGAGTAACACATCCGCTTGAGCCAGTCTGGTCGCCAGAAAGCACAGTGCTTCTTTTGGGTACGATGCCTTCACCGGCGAGCAGACAAGCAGGATTCTATTACATGCATCCGCAGAACAGATTCTGGCATGTTCTTCCGGCTGTTTTTGGCGAAAGGCTTTCTTTTGAAAACAATGCTTCCGAAACAGAAGCTGCCATTACAGAACGGAAAGATTTTCTTTTACGGCACAATCTTGCTCTTTGGGATGTTATTGCAAGCTGTCAGATTGAAGGCGCGGCGGATTCTTCAATAAAACAAGAGATTCCAAATGATTTTACGGAAATTTCCGCAAATTCAAAAATCCGCCATGTCTTTTTTACCGGGAAAAGGGCTGCCGCACTCTGGAAAAAGCACTGTACTTCCTATGAAAAACAATTCGGACTCACCTGTACCTGTCTTCCGAGCACAAGCCCGGCAAACGCACGATTTACAGTGCAAATGCTCGTTGAAGAATATAAGGCGGTGAAGGATTTAAGGTTTTGAATGAGTTTGAGTCAATGAGTCTGGAGAAAGGCACGCAAACGATAGTCTGCTTTCGGTTACGCTCAGCCAACCAGGGTTGAATCTACTTCCAGCCTTCCCAGACTTTTTCTGCCATTCCCACGGTGGCATCGGTCTTTCCATTCCTGCAGACTGGCTGTTTCAAAAGTTTGGCCTGATTCTCGAAGAGTTTTTCTTCTTTTTCGCTGTCGTCAAGATAGGCAATCGAAGCGTAGTCCTTTGATTTCTGGTCAATCATGGCCTCTATTGCTTCTGCACGACTGCCTTCAGTCCGGGCAAGTGCGTTCACAACCGAGTCAAATTCACCTTCGCTCATTTCCTTTTCTTTGAGGTCAACGAACTGAAAAGCAATCCGCCGTTCCTTAAAAAATCTTTGTGCGCTTTTTGTATCAAAAGATTTGTTTGTTCCAAAAATCTGAATCATGTTTTATCCTTATTTATTTGGGTGCATCCCACGCATGCGTGGGTCGGGCTATCCGTAGTTCCGCTATCGCT
>ODAI013256398.1_pt1 | contig 26611 bp, 24 predicted proteins | sample 1539321 | NCBI WGS metagenome assembly ODAI01 (sample SAMN02144231, study PRJEB22623) | gut metagenome | biome: sheep rumen | host: Ovis aries | place: New Zealand
ACTGCTGGAGACTTGACAGGTTTCACACACATTGTACTTGAAGCAGATTTGACAACATTCAATCTGGGGGGCTCTGATGAATATCCAGGAATTGAATTGAAAATTGTAAATGCTGATGATTCAAAAGCAAAAACTATCAATATAACAAGTCTGTTCAGCAACGGAAAAGCAGAAATTCCTCTTTCATCTTTTGATTTCCTTGCAGAAGCAACAAAGATTCAGTTCTGTTTCCGCGGTACAGGAACTCTTACTGTAAATGATATTTCTAAAGCAAAATAAATCCTACTTCCAACTTAATCAGGCATAACAAACGGGACATAAATGCTCCTAAGCATACGCATTCGTCAAGGCACGCTTCGCTTAAAGCCTTGACAAATGCGTTTTGCAGATGGAATGATAAATCATCCATCTGCAATCCGTGTCAAAAAATTTAAATTATAATATAACCCTTCGGGAGGCAAATCAATGAAAATCACAAAGAAAACAGCAGCACTGGCACTCATCGCCGCTGCTGTAATCGGACATCTTTCTGCACAGGGAAAGCCGTCAAACTACACAGACGCAGACCTTGTATGGCAGGACGATTTTAATGGAAAGAAACTCAACTCAAAGGACTGGAATTTTGAATTTCATCAGCCGGGCTGGGTAAACAACGAGCTTCAGTCTTACGGAAACTCAGCTAAGAACACTTACGTAAAGGACGGCTGCCTTGTAATTCAGCCTCTTAAAACTGCAAATAAGGACGGAACTGTATCTTACACATCAGGTCGTGTAAACACACAGGGAAAACACGTCTTCACATACGGAAGAATCGAAGCCCGCATCAAAATGCCTAAAGGTCAGGGCTATCTGCCTGCCTTCTGGATGATGCCGGACGACGAAAGCTTCTACGGTCAGTGGCCAAAATGCGGTGAAATCGACATTATGGAAATTCTTGGTCACGATCCTTCAACAATGTACGGAACAATCCACTTTGGTGAACCTCACAACGAAAGTCAGGGAACAATGACCCTTGATAAGAGTAACTTCAGCGATGACTTCCACGTTGTAGCCGTTGAATGGGAACCGGGCCAAATCCGCTGGTACTGCGACGGCGTAAATTTCAAGACTGTAAACGACTGGTACACACGCCGCCAGGGCTTTGAGGATGTAACCTTCCCTGCCCCTTTTGACCAGCCTTTCTACATCATCTTTAACGTTGCTGTAGGCGGAAACTGGCCTGGATATCCTGACGAAACAACCACATTCGGCGAAGAAGCCCAGATGAAGGTTGATTACGTTAAGGTTTATCAGAAAAAAGAATACAACGAAGATATTGAAAAGCCGGAAGCTCCAAAGGTAGAGGTTATGGCTGACGGTTCTGGAAACATGGTAAGCCCTAAAGAAGAAAAATGGGGATTTTTGAACTTCCAGGGCGGAAGCGCAACTTATTCTGCTAAAAACGGCAATATCGACATCAAACCTATTACAGACGGACCTGTACTTCACGCAATTCAGGTTGTTCAGGGACCAATGCCGCTAGTAAAGGGCGGAATCTACCGCTACTCATTTGACGCAAGCGCAGACGAAGCTCGCACAATCGTTGCATGTATTTCGGCTCCAAATAACGGCTGGATCCGCTATCTTCCTGACGTAACAATTGATATCGGACCTCAGAAAAAGCACTTCTCATGGGAATTCAAAATGCTGGAGTTCTCAGATCCTACAGCCAGAATCGAATTCAACTGTGGAAATCAGAATTCTCTCTCTCCAATCCACATTTCAAATGTACGCCTTGAAAAAATCGGTGAAATTGACCTTTCTGCAGCAGGTCTTAACCTTCTTCCGGACGGAAACATGATTCACAACGGCCAGTTCCAGGAAGGACGCGGACGACTTGCCCACTGGAAAATCGACAACAAAATCAATGCAGAAGTAAAAGTTACAAACGACAACGGACGCCGCGAGCTTATGGTTACCTGCCCTGCCGGAATGACAAGCTTCAGCGATGTAACTGTCAGTCAGGACGGTTTTGCCCTTCCACAGGGAAAACAGTACATCCTCCAGTTTGACGCTTATGCTTCTAAAAACTGCAAGATTGGCGTTCAGCTTGGAAAATTCAAGGAATTCCCAGCCCTTACAACAAAAAAGGCACACTACGAATACCTGATTACAATTCCAAAGACTAACGAATATGTTTTTGAACTCTTCCTTGCAAACAGCGGCGCAAGTGTTATGGTAGATAACATCACCCTCAAGGAAAATTCTTGTCTTTTGAACGGTAACTTCAATAGCGGAATGGCAGCATGGGAGCTTTACGCTCATCAGAATGCCGCAGTTTCAAGCGAAGTTGAGGAAATCGACGGCAACAAGCAGGCTGTAGTTTCTATCAATAATACAGGTAACATGGACTGGATGATTCAGCTTAAACAGAACGGCATCCTCCTTGAAAAGGGAAAGAAATACCATGTAAGCATGAAAATAAAATCAGACATGGACAGAACCATCATGTGGGCTTTGCAGCGTGACGGTTCAAAGGACGACAACTGGATTCCTTACTCAGGTACCCTGAAGATGAATGTTGCAAATGAATACAAGACTTTTGAACATACATTCACAATGGCTAACGCAAGTGACCCGGCTGTTATCTTCACTATCTCTATGGGTGCAGTTGATGGAAAGCAGCTCAATAAATCTCACAAAATTTTCATCGACGACGTAGTTGTAGAAGAAGCTAAATAAGAGAAAATTAACTGTCTTTAGTCCTGAAATGATGTTACTATTATTTCAGGACTTTTTTTATATCTTTTAATTAGAAGGAATATTTTATGAAAAGCACCATTATCCGTTCCTGCGCCGCAGCAGGAGTATTATTTTCAATGTTTTCATGCGCAATGGCAGCTGATTCAGGAGCATCAGGCTCTACTGCAAAAGCAACAACACCAGCAGCAACAAAATCATCAACACCAGCAGCACTTTCAAGCGTGGAATTCGCCCACAAACTGGCAACAGGCTGGAACTTAGGAAACACTTTTGACGCCGGAAACAAAACCGGTACAATGGGTCTTGAGGCAGAAACCTCATGGGGTATGCCAAAAACAACAAAAACCATGATACAGGAAATTAAAAAAGCAGGCTTTTCTACAATCCGTATTCCTGTCAGCTGGCACACTCATGTTAATTCAAAATACAAAATCGATGAAAAATGGCTGAACAGGGTTCAGGAAGTTGTAGACTGGTCTCTTGATGAGGGACTTTATGTCATCATCAACATTCATCACGATAACCTTACAGAAGCAGAAATGAAGGGTGGAACTGCAGGCTTCTGTCTTTCCCTTGACACAGCCCTCCAGTCAAAATCTATTAAATATCTTACCTCTGTATGGGAACAGGTTAGTGCAAAATTTAAGGATTACGATTCCCGCCTTATTTTTGAAGTAATGAATGAACCGCGAAGAATCGGTGAATCCAATGAATGGGGCTTCCCTAATCCCGCTGATTCAAAGCTCTGGAACGACATCATTACAAACTACGAACAGCAGTGTCTGAACACAATCCGTGCAAGCGGCGGAAATAATGCAGACCGCTATATCATGTGCCCGGAATATGCCGCTTCCCCTCACTTCCTCAGCTACTACAAGCTTCCGGCAGACAGCGCAAATGACAGACTTATTCTTTCTACCCACGCCTATGATCCTTACGAATTCTGTATGAACAAGGGCATTAACAATCAGTTCACTTCAAGCGTCGAGGGTTCAATCAACTATCTTTTCAACATGCTCTCAGAAAAATATACTTCAAAGGGAATCGGCGTTGTAATGGGAGAAACCTCTGCCTCTGACAAAAATAACACAACAGAGCGCATAAAGTGGACTAAGTGCTACTACTCAAAGGCTGATGCCGCAAAGGTTTCCGTAATCTTGTGGGATAACAATGTAACGGTGGCAGCCGGAGGAGACATTGATTCCGGCGAGTGCCACGGATATTTCAACCGCGCAAAACTCAGCTGGTACTTCCCGGAAATCAATGCCGCAATCAGAGAATCCTATAAGAATTAAGTCAGAAAGATTTTCTTAAAAAGGAAAGCAAATGGGTATAAAAGACGAGCTTGCTAAAACCGAGTTTTATAACCGCGAATATGCACTGAATCACATTCCTTATGATAAGGAAATGTCATTTTATCAGAGCATCCGAAACGGAGACATGGAAGAAATGCATCGTCTTTTTACCCCGCTTGCCGTAGAAGGCTTTGGAAAACTGAGTGAAAATCCGCTCAGAAACCTTAAATACCACCTTATAATCACAATCGCCTTTATAACCCGCTATTGCATTGAAGGCGGCCTTGAAATGGAAAGCGCCTATAACCTCAGCGACATTTATATCCGCAGAATTGATACCTGCAATTCACAGGAAGAGCTGCACATAATTCACAAGGAACTCTGCGAAGCCTACGTTAAAAGGATGCAGAAATCCAAAACTCAGATTCACTATTCAAAGCCCATTCAGCTGGCAATCGACTACATTTACGATAACCTGCACAATAAAATCCTTCTTGAAGAGATAGCCCAGGCTGCCGGGCTCAGCGACTCCTACCTGTCAAAGCTTTTCCATAAAGAAACCGGAAAAAACATCTCAGAATACATAATCACCAAGCGGGTCGACGCCGCAAAAAATCTTCTGATGTTTACAGAATACACAACCTCAGAAATTTCAAACTTCCTTAATTTTTCCAGCGAAAGTCACTTTATAGCAACCTTTAAAAAACACACAGGAATCACACCTAAAAAATTCCGATTGTATAACTTCCGTAACAGAGTGTATAATCAGGATGAATTATGACCTACGAAGAACTTGATGAATTTTACATTCAGACATTAAAAAATATCCTTGCCGACACGAAAGAATGCAGGGATTATGTAAAAGACCTCCACACTCCTGAATATGATGATATCAATCAGGATTACGATGAAAGCATTTCACTTTTAAACAATCTTATTTCCACGACAAAAAGCATAGATGACCTTGCCGAATGCGGAGAAGATCAGATTACCCTGATTTATGATTTGATTGCTTCTTATGCCGACAACCTTGTAATTTCTGCCGACCCGGAACAGCGCAAAAAAGACATGAAAGAATACGACAAGCTGGAGGAGCTTTTGTCTCTTTTCCTTGACACTGACGAAGATTATGATGAAGAAGATTAATAAAATGCCCCTTAATAAAAAAGAGCAGCCTTTTAGAAGCAAGAGTTTTTAATAGGAGGATACTTCTAAAAGGCTGCCGGACAGATTTGGGGATTATAACAGGAGTTGATTGACTGGTTCAGCTCCTGTTTTTTTATGTCCATTTAATTAAATGCTTTTATTATGGTCGCACGCTGTCGCGTGCTTACCAAACTCCGCATAAAGCGGAGTTTGCACGTTCACCTTATTATGCAAAAGGATTTTCATCCTTGTAAAGGACGCCTTTTGGCTGGTTGTATGCAATGTCAGCAATGTTCAGATACTGGAAGATTGTGTACAAAGCTTTTCCAACGTGACCGAATGCAACTGCACCGTGGTGTGGATAGTGCTTGCTGATCAGTACGTGGCGGTAGAAACGACCCATTTCTGGAATTGCGAATACACCGATACCACCAAATGAGCGTGTTGCAACAGGGAGGATTTCACCCTGGGCAATGTAAGCCTGGAGTTTTGTATCTGGAGTAGTCTGCAGACGGAAGAATGTAATGTCTCCGTCCTTGATGTCTCCTTCAAGAGTACCGCGTGTAAAGTCTGGTTTTCCGCCGTTTTCAAGCAAACGGTTCTGGATAAGCTGGAACTTAACAGCTGGCTTTGATTTTGGAGAGAGGCAGCAGAATGGTGTATTACCACAGTGGAATGCCATAAATGTATCCTGCAATGTATATGGATACTTGAACTTGCCCTTAATGCTCTGGTCGTACATATCCTGTGGAACAGAGTTGTTGATGTCGAGGAGAGTTACTGGAGCGCCGGTTACACAAGTTCCGATGTATTCAGAAAGGGCACCGAAAATATCTACTTCACATGCAACAGGGATACCGCGGCTTGCAAGACGGCTGTTTACATAGCAAGGCTCAAAGCCGAATTCCTTAGGGAATGCAGGCCAGCACTTGTCTGCAAGTACAACATATTTTTTGCTTCCTTTGTTTGCTTCAATCCAGTCGAGCAAAGTAAGTTCGAACTGAGCCATACGTGGAAGCATATCAGGGAACTGGTTTCCTTCTGTTCCAAGCTCTTCTGCCATGTCTTTTACAACATCAGCGATGCGCTTGTCATCCTTGTGCTTGCGGTATTCTACCAGCAGGTCAAGCTCTGAGTTTTCCTGGATTTCAACACCAATGTCATAAAGACCCTTGATTGGTGCGTTGCAGGCAAAGAAGTCCTGAGGACGTGGTCCGAATGTAATGATTTTGAGGCTCTTAAGACCGATGATTGTGCGTGCTACAGGGATGAATTCTTCAATCATCTTAACGATGTCATCAGCAGTTCCTACAGGGTATTCAGGAATGACTGCAGGAATTTTGCGGAGGCTGAGGTTGTAAGAACAGTTGAGCATACCACAGTAAGCATCACCACGACCGTTAATCAAGTCGTTCTGTGTCTCTTCTGCAGCTGCAACGAACATACAAGGACCATCAAAATTCTGAGCAATCTGAGTCTCAGGTGTTTCAGGACCGAAGTTTCCGAGGAATACAACCAGAGCGTTACAGCCGGCCTTCTTTACCTCATCAACAGCCTTGAGCATGTCCTTTTCGTTTTCTACTGTTGTTTTTGCTTCGTAAAGTTCACCTTTTCCGGCGAATGCTTTAACGATAGCAGCACGTCTTTTTTCTGAAAGCGAGATTACAAAGCAGTCTCGGCTTACAGCGATGATTCCCAATTTTACGTCCGGGATGTTTTCAAATTTTGCCATAATTTTCACCTCTTATATAACTATCTAATAGTTTCAAAATAATAATTATCTGGCTGCCAGGTCAATATTTTTTCCTGTCAAACCAACATAAGCGCCCTGTCCGGCTTCAGAAGAAGAAGGATGTGCCAGAAGCCACTTGTTTCTTGCCCACAAGAGCTTATCCTCAAAGTTTCGCTCTTTGATTTCCGGCTTTGCAGTATTGGTGTCTTTTGGCAGGACAATTACAACACGGAAGCCGTCACTCACTTTACCGTCAGCGCCAACATCACAACATGGAGCGTAATGGAGGGTTGTCTCGTAAACCTGAACAACTACGCCTGCCGGAACGCGAAAGGCTTCTACTTTCTTTGTACTAAGCTTTCCGTTTTCAATATCAGCAACATTTGCCACCAGAAGAATCATATCAACAGTAGAAATGTTCAGTTCTGAACCACGATGATATTCAAGACAGTTAAGCTTTGTATTGTAGCCGTTGCAGTAACCAATCTGAATTGGCATTCCACCGTAAGCTCCGTCAGAAAATTCCTGAAGAATCGGGAGCTTTTCAAGAGCGGGCTCACCAGGTTTATATACGGTTGCATCAGTAGGACAAGGAGTATCTTCAAGCTTTTTAAGAAGGTCACTTACATCATAACCTTCCAGAACCTTACCATATTTTGCAAATGCCTTTGAAAAAACACTTTTAACTTTCATAATTTCTCCATTTTTTATCGCCGCAAAATCTGCGGTTCAGTATTACAAGTGTGCAAGCTTTCCGTAGCTTTCTTTCAAAGCCGGATAAAGCTGAGTGTACATCTTGTAGAATTTTTCGTATTCCTTAGAGTTTTCTGCAATCGGATTCTGAGCAGGATTTGTCTTGATAACCTCTTTGCAGGCTTCCTGAACAGAAGAGTAAATACCTGTTCCAACAGCAGCAAGAATTGCAACACCAAGAGCAGGGCCTTCTTTACTTACTACAGTCTTTACAGGACAGCCATAAACATCAGCAAGCATCTGACGCCAAAGAGGGCTTGTTCCGCCGCCACCGCAGGCCAGCATATCATTGATTTTTACGCCCATTCCGCGAAGAACTTCTACAGAATCGCGCTGACTGTAAACAACACCTTCCATTACGGCTCGAAGCATGTGCTGACGTGTGTGCATTGCAGAAAGACCGATGAAGGCTCCGCGGCAGTCAGGATCAAGATGAGGAGTACGCTCACCCATCAGATATGGAAGATACAAAAGTCTTTCAGCTCCGATTGGAATAGCTTCAGCCTGTTTGTCCATAAGATAGTAAGGATCTTTTCCCATTCCTTTTGCAGTTACCATTTCTGCATCGCAGAAGTTATCACGGAACCATTTGAGGGAAAGACCTGCGGCCTGTGTTACACCCATAACGTGCCATGCCCCTGGAACGGCACAGCAGAAGGTATGTACGCGGCCTTTAGGGTCGATTGAAAGCTTATCTGTGTGGGCAAATACAACACCGCTTGTACCAAGAGTTGTAAAGGCAATTCCATCCTGAACAGTACCTGTACCTACAGCGGCAGCGGCGTTATCGCCGGCACCACCTACAACAGGAGTTCCCTCAGGCACGCCGCAAAGCTCAGCGGCCTCTTTAGAAACTTTACCGGTTACCTCCGGCGATTCATAAACCTTTGCCAGAAGGGCTTTATCAATTCCAAGTTTAGAAAGAACTTCATCAGACCAGCAGCGGTTTGGAACATCAAGAAGCTGCATACCGCTGGCATCACTTACTTCTGTAGCGAATTCGCCTGTAAGCATGTAGCGGACATAGTCCTTTGGAAGGAGGATGTGGGCGCACTTTGCATAAACTTCAGGCTCGTGATTGCGGACCCAGAGAATCTTACTTGCGGTAAAGCCAGTCAAAGCCGGGTTAGCAGTAAGTTCGATGAGGCGTGCGGCACCTACTTTATTTGTAATTTCTTCGCATTCAGCAGCAGTACGCTGGTCACACCAGATAATTGAACGGCGGAGTACGTTTCCACCCTTATCAAGCATAACAAGTCCGTGCATCTGACCGCTGATGCCAATACCTTTAATGTCATGTGGATTAATTCCGCTTTTAGCAATAACTTCTTTCATGCTTTTGCTGGCAGCATTCCACCAGTCAAGCGGATCCTGCTCTGCCCAGCCGTTCTGTGGCTGATAGAGCGGATATTCAATAGTTTTTGAGGCAATCGGTTGCCCATCTGAAGAAAATAAAACAGTCTTTGTTCCACTTGTCCCCAAATCTACGCCAATTACATATTCCATAATTTTTTCCTTTTTCCTAACCTTAATTCACCTGAATGCTGCAAACCGAATCACGTTCAACAAAGGTACACGGTAAGTGAATCAGTTTGTTTGGAACCGGGAGGCCTACCATGTGCTGAAGAAGTAAATCCGCCGCCAGGGCAGCTATTCCTTCGGAATCCTGACGGAATGTTGTAAGACGTGGTGTAGTATATTCAGAAACACGGTCATCGTCAAATCCCAGAATCGATAAATCCTGCGGAATTTTTAATCCAACCTCGTGTGAATAATTCATTACACCCATTGCAATCAAATCAGATACAGCAAAAATTGCAGTCATGTCTGAATGACGCTTGTATAATTCTTCAAAGGCCTTGCGTCCGCTTGGAACAGTCCAGTAATCACACTGCTGGAAATATGAGTGATCAAAAGGATGTCCAATTTCATCCATAAACTCACAAAAGCCTTCAAATCTCTCTTTAGAGGCAGGCAGATATTCATCATTAGGAGCCGAAAGAAATCCGATTTTCCTATGTCCCTTGGAATACAGATACTCGGCTGCCTTATAACCTGCCTTTCTATTGTCAGATACAATAGTGCAGATTCCCGGAATGCTGGCGTTGGTAGACACGCAGGGAATACCAATTCCACTCAAAGCAATCATCTCTTTATTAAGTCTGGAATCTGCATTTATTATTGCAATTCCTTCCACGGCACGAAACGAAGCGTGTGCCTTATAGGAAAGTTTTGTATGGCATGAAAGAAATATGATATCGTAGCCGGCAGCTTCCACGCTCTCACGGAACTTATTCAATACACCTGAAAAGACAGGGTGATTAAAACCGCGCTGCATGCTGGGGTCATCATAAATTACTCCAATAAGATATGTCCTCTTTGTTGCAAGACTTCTTGCAACGCTGTTAGGCTCATATCCAAGCTCCCTTGCCTTAGCCAGAATAAAGTCACGAGTCTTGACAGAAATGTGACCTGTTCCGTTTAAGGCCTTGGAAACTGTAGGAGCAGAAACCCCTGTTGCCTGAGCAATATCATAAATCGTTATCATTTTGAATCCTTATCAAAACCTGTGTAATCAAAGTATTCAAAATCAGCAGGCTTTCTGTAGAACTCTGTATCTACACAGAACATTCCGACGAATGCTCCTGTAAAGCCCATTCCGCCATATTCATCAGACAGCTTTGACGCATCACAAAGTGGTCTGATTTTATTAAAGTTTTTACCATCCTGAGACCAGCTGAACCATGCTTTTGCGTGGTCAACTTCAAGCCTCATCCATACAGGACCTTTTTTGAGCTCGATTTCCATACCCTGAATAAAATCATTCGGATATTCGCTCTGCGGCATAATTGTGTTCAGCTGCAGGATTTTTCCGCGGGTTTCGCTGTAGGTTACCTGAAGCAAATACTGAGTTTCTTCATCATAGCGGTAACACATTCCGGCATACTGCTGGAAATAATCAGGCTCAAAGTCGATTTTTGTTTCTGCTTCAAAACGGAAGTCTGTCTGACGACGGCAGAAAATACTCTGCTCGTAGAAAGACCAAGGAGACTGACCGCCGTAAAGACGGAGCCAGCCCGGTCTTTCTGTCAGAGAGTAACGTCCTGTTGCAGGTGTTCTTAAAGTCTTAAAATCACGCAGGAAATCACCATCATTGAATGAATAGTGATTTTTTCCCATTCCAGGGAAGCTCTGCGGCTCATCAGAAGTTACAGTTTCAGCAGGAATATCAACGTAATCCGGAGGAGTATTTCCAAGACTACCATCTGTCTGCTTGATATATGGCCAGTCATCTACCCACTCAATTTCTGCAAGCGCAGTTTCACGACCAAGAATACACTCTGGCACAGAAGAAATCGGTTTTCCTGCAAGAGGACGACCGCAGAGGTAAACCAGGTAAGTGCGTTTGCCATCAAGAGAATAGCACCAGCTTCCATGTCCTGCCTTCTGAATTTTCAGGTCATAATGACCATAGCTTGAAATCAAAGGATTTTTTGGATGAAGCTCATATGGTCCGGTAATAGATTTTGAACGTCCCAGAGAAATAGCATGCTCATAGCTTGTTCCGCCTTCTGCGGCTGCAATGTAGTAATAGCCGTTTCTCTTGTAAAGATGAGGAGCTTCTACCATTCCAATATCGCTTCCAAGGAAAATCTTATGGCGCTCTGCTCCCAAAGTTTTAGTCTTAGGGTCATATTCACGCATTACGATTCCAGAAAACTGACGCGGACCAATTTTTCTGTAATCCCACTCCATGTTGATGTACCAGTGACGGCCATCATCATCGTGGAACATAGAAGCATCAAATCCGCTTGCGTTAAGGAATACCGGATCAGACCATGGTCCTTCAATTGAAGGTGCTGTAGTCAAAAAGTTCGGACAATCCTTGTTCGGGCCGACATTCCAGTTGCGTACATTTGTGTAAATCAACCAGAAAAGTCCGTCAGAATAAGAAAGACATGGAGCCCAGATACCGCAGGAGAATTTTTCTCCGTTCATATCAAGGAGTCGTTTTTCGCTGAGCGGAGAAGGCACAGAAGTCCAGTGAACCAGATCTTTGGAACGGCTGATTTCTACACCCGGATACCACTCAAAAGTTGAATTCGCAATGAAATATTCTCCGTTAGCCATACAGATAGAAGGATCGGCATGAAAACCTGGAAGAATAGGGTTATTTACACGAACAGTTTTCTGTTTTTCCATAGTATTTTCCTAAAAATTATTACTCTTTTACAGAACCCATTGTAAGTCCGCTGATGATGTAGCGTGACATAAATGCGTAGAAGATGATAATAGGGATAAGAGATACGGCAATACCGATGTAGATTGCACCGTATTCTGTACGATAAATATCACCACGAAGCATCTGTACGAGCATTGGTAAAGTATATTTTTCTGTACTAGAAAGCAATACGAATGGAGTCATGAAGTTGTTCCATGAGCCAACGAATGCAAAGATAGCCTGTGTAGCCAGAGCCGGCTTAAGAACAGGAAGAATAATCATGTTGAAAATCATGAATTCTCCGGAACCATCAATGCGGGAAGCTTCAATCAATTCAAATGAAAGAACAGAGTCCATATATTGCTTCATGAACAATACTGTAGCCGCAGAAGCGATACTTGGAATAATCAAAGGAATGTAGCTGTTCATAAGGTGAGCCTTTGACATGAACTGAACAAATCCGATGAATGAAAGAGATGCCGGAAGCATGATCAAAAGCATGATAAGGTTCCAGAGAATCTGTCTTCCACGGAAGCGGTAAACATGAATACCGTATGCAACAAGGGCAGAGAAGTAAACACTGAGACCTGTTACACACATAGAAATGATAAGGCTGTTCTTAAAACCTACAGCAAGCTTAAAGTTTCGGTTTGTAAGAATCTTCCAGTTATCCAGAGCATGAACACTTGGAATCATAGAAATTCCAGCGTTGATTTCTGCATTGTTTCGTGTTGCGTTGATAAGCATCAACCAGATTGGAACTAATGCAATGAGTGTAAAGAGAATCATAAAGAAGTATATGATTGAACTCAAAATGATTTTTTGTGATTTGTAACTTGTTGTACCAGTTTTCATTTGTGGCCTCCGTTATAGATTTTTGGAGTGCGTTCTTTTGTAATATTGTTGATAAAGATTGCAAGAATAACAGTAATGATAAACATACCGATAGAAATTGCAGCGGCATAAGAGTAGTCGTTGCGTCCCTGGAAGGCAATGTTATACATATAAACTGCGGTAGTTCGGATTTTGTAGTCCGGTTCACCGTGCATACCTGTAATAAGGAATGGAATATCGAACATCTGCATACCACCAACCATAGATGTAATCAAAAGGAAGAACATCATAGGGCGGAGCATAGGAACTGTGATTTTCCATGTACACTGCCATTCATTAGCACCGTCAATTACGGCAGATTCATACAAAGATGGAGAAATAGCAGTGATAGCAGCCATCAAAAGAATCAATGTCTGTCCACAACACATCCACCACTGGATGAAGGCAACGATTAAACGAGAAGCTGTTACGCTTCTGAAGAAATTGAAGGATTCTGTAACAAGGCCAAATTTCATAAGAATCTGGTTTACAGGTCCAACAGGGTATCCGAATAAACTACGGAACAATATGGCAACAGATGTTGCTGTAAGCAAGTTCGGCATATAGAACAATGCACGGAACTGATTTTTTCCAATAAGATGAAGTTTTGTGTTTGTGAGCCAAACAGCAAACAGGAGGGCGAGTCCAAGCTGAGGAGCAAAGTTCAATCCCCAGATGATAAATGTGTTACCCACAGCGCCCCAGAAATATGGGTCTTTTACAAGTTTTGCAAAGTTAACAAAACCTACAATATTAAAATTAGTTTTTAATCCTTTTAAATCACCGAGCGAAAGTAAGAATGTATAAAGGGTCGGCCAAAGATTAAAAATCAAGAATACAATTACAAACGGTACAGTAAAGATGTAACCGTATTTTGTAAGCTTCTTCTGTGCTCCAGATTTATTCATATTTTTTAATTCTCCTTATAAAAAAGGGGTGCTCCCGATTATTGCCGTAAATACCGCATAGTCAGAAAGCGCCCCTTTTTTTTACGGTGTTACTAAACTGTCAGATTATTAGTATCCCATTGTTGAAGAAACCTGATCTTTGAAATCCTTCAAAGCCTGTTCCTTTGTCTTCTCACCGTTAGCATAAGCAGCTGTTGCTTCGCTGAACAAAGCTTCAATCTGCTGGTCAGAACCCTGGATCAGGCTACCATCGATACCTTTAGCCATTTCACAGAACTCTTTGTAGTGGTTCTGTCCAGCAAGGTAAGGATCAGAGAAGCTGTCTTTAAGAGCGTTCTGAACGTTAAGGTTACCAACTGTATCTCCAGATGCCTTAGCATAAGCTGTAAGGAAGTTATCATCTGTAGCAAGGAACTTAATCATTTCTTTAGCAGCGTTAGGATTCTTTGTATTCTTGTAAGCAGCAATCCAAGTACCACCCCAGTAGTAGTTAGCAGGACCAGCACACATTGCCCAGTCACCAGCTGTATCTGGAGAGTTCTGTTTAAGAACGTAGTGGAGACCCCATGTTGGGAGGAGGTAGCTGAATACTTCGATTGGGTTACCCTTTTCATCTTTCAAAGTACCTTTCATACCAGCGAACCAGCCTTCTGACCACTGTCCAACGCGGCCTTCCCAGTTGTTGTCATGAAGGATCTTACACATATCCATGTATTTTTCCATAGCAGGGTCAATAACCAGTTTGTCATTAACAACCCATGGAGATTTGCGGGCACCTTTGTAAGGCATGAACATATCACCAGTTGATGATACGATATCACATTTTCCGTTTGATTTGTCGCTCAAAAGTTTAGCTGTCTTCAAGAATGTATCAAGATCTTTTACATATTCCTGAACTTTTGCAGGATCATCTGTTCCAAGATATTTTTTAGCAAGACTTCTGCGGTAGAACAATGCACCAGGACATACCTGCCAAGCCATACCGTAAACGTGTCCATTGTAAGAACCTATCTTCATTGGATAGTCAGCCATCTTGCCCTTAACTTCTGCATAAACATCATCAAGTGGGAGAAGAAGATCTGATTCGATGTACTTGCGAACGAAAGCATTTTCCAAAGCAAATACGTCTGGAGCACCTGAACCACTCTGAAGAACTGGGTCAAGTTTGTTAGGGAACTGATCAGTTGGAGTCATTGAGTACTCAACTGTCATATCTGGGTGAGCTGGTTTGTAATAGTCGTTAATCATTCCTTCCAATTCGTCTGTGAATGACCATACTACCAGCTTTTTGCTTGCATCAGCCTTTGCGCTGCCACCTTTCTGAGATTTGCCACAGCTTGTAGCAAACATAGCAGCGGCAATTGCTACTGCTCCCAAAACTACACTACTTTTTTTCATTTTATCCTCCTAATGAAAAATAAAAGCCATTTTTAATGGGCAACCGATTGCCACTCCCTGTATAAAAAAACAGGCAAATCGGCAATCGGTTGCCTGTAGTTTAAGATTAAGGCTGAAAGTAATTTTTGTCAAGGAAAAAAATAAAGGGTTTCTTATAAATTTTTATTATTTTACCCATTCATCCAGAAATTCTATCATAAACTGCTGAACATTACTGAACCATTTTTTCTGAAAGCGGCATGCTTCTACTCCGATGTAGCGGAAATGCCAGCATTCCCAGCGGAAGCCGGTTACATCTTCATAGCCCTGGGGAAACCTAAGGCTCCAGCCGTAATCTGCGGCATGTTCATACACCCATTTTCCGCCCGGAGTTTTATCAAAGGCGTCATCTACCGGCGCAAAGTCCAGAGCCATTCCCAGCTGATGCTGGCTGGTTCCTTCCCGGGCACTTTCCCTTTCCGCTTCAGCAAGGCCGTCAACCTTTACCCAATACTGAAAAAGATTTTTCTGGTATTCATAGGAACGGTAGGTCGAGCTTACGGTAAGGGTAATACCGTCCTTTTTTGCGGCAGCAGCCAGGCGGGCAAGGGCGGCATAAGCTTCAGGTCGCAGGCTGAGGTTATTTTTATTGATTTCGTAATCAGGATTTTTTTCCAGGTGAATCAGACCTTTTGGCACATAATCAGCGCCTACATTATGTTTTTTATCAATAAGATAAAAAGGACTCAAATCATCCTTTGAAAAATCAGCTCTGGAATCAAGAACCTTATGCAAATCTGCAAGAAATTCTCTGGCATCACCGTCAGGAATGGCATCCTTACACTTCTGACTCATAGATGAAAGAACCCTGTTTAATTTTTCTATTTCTGATGACTCAGCAGTTCCCGAATCTTTTCCTTTTGCCCAGGAAAATCCCAGAACAAAAGAAATAAGAATCATCACTAAAACATTTCTTTTCATAGTACAATCTCCCCTTCCTTAAGAATGGCCCTTTCCTTTCCATCGGCGTAAATCAGGGTGATTGTCGGATTTCTTACAACGCCGTCAAGGTGAATGAGGCTTGGCGCATCATTATCATAATTTTCACCGATTGCAAAATGACAGGTATGGAAGGCTTTTTCGTCCTCCAGCATATTGCCTGTAATGCGGGCCGCAGGATTCAAGCCGATTCCAAGCTCACCGATATTGCGGGCATTCTTTTTATAAACTGCTCCCTGCCCTTCCTTAAGCTTTTTATCCTTTTCCATCTGAATGGCGCGGCTTTCAGCCTCTGTGATAGTCTTTAAAAGTCTTTCAGCTTCCGCTCCGCCGCTAATTTCACTTACATAGCCGCCGGAAACCTTACAGGTAATCGGAGTTTCAAGGATTGAATCTCCGTCGCTGAAGGTCATCGAACCGTCATAAACAATTACTCCCTGACAGCCTTCCGAATCCATCTGCGGCTCAAGCTCGTTTTTACCCACAAGAGGACTGATAAAAACTTCACCGGCAGGAATATTTCCCCCGCTTCCGGGACTTGTAAAATCACCGTCATCAAAAAGAAGGGCACGACCTTCAACAGGAACCATCAGATCAGTTCCGCCGGGAGCAGTTACATGAACCTTTACAGCACCTTTAAAAGCTCCCTCCAGTTTTTTACAGCGTCCCCGCAGTTCCTGGTAGTCGATATCAGCCGTACGCTTCATCATGTCCACAGATATTCCCGGAGTCCACACACCACGCATAGTCTTTTTTCCGTCCAGAAGGAAGTCAAAAATGTGGGTAAATTCCTGACCGTCATCTGTTTTGTAAGGCTGGGCAGCACCGCCAGGGTCTTTTCCCAGCTTGATTGCAGAAATTGAAAAGCAAACATCAGGATTTGTTTTGATGGCCGCAAGAACTTCTTCATTTGCATTGTCAAAGCTTGTTTTTTCCGGCTGATACATTAAAGTAGGAAGTGAACCGCAGGCTTTTGCAGCTTCATAAAAATTCTGGGCAATTTCTGCCGTAGAAGGATTTGCAATAATCAGAACGCGTTCATCTTTTTTTATTTTACACACATCCTCACAGACAACTTCATAAGGATTCCGATTTTTTTTCATAATGCCCCCTAAACCACAACAAGATTTCTTTCGCTGTCTTCAAGGCCCGGAACATGCAGCCCGATTACCTTATATTCAGGCACAAGCTTTTTAATTCCGTCCATTTCAGCTTTTATATTTTCCATTTTTGCCTTATATGCGGCAAGAATTCCACCATCTTTCCGAAGGCGGAGAAGTTTTTTTGCCATTTTCAAATCTAAAGGCCTGAAGGCGCGGAAAGTTACAATATCAAAAGATTTCTGGCTGACAAATTCCGCCTGCTCCTTAAGCACAGTGACATTTTCAAGCCCCAGCTCTTCCTTACAGTGCTGCAAAAATCCGCAGCGTTTTTCCATGCGCTCTACAAGAGTAAAAGAAATTTCCGGAAAAGCTGCCGCCAGAGGAATGCCGGGAAGGCCGCCGCCGCTTCCAATATCACCGACTGCAACCTGACGTCCGCCGTAAGGAAGACCCGCAATAAAATCTTTAAGAGGCTTATAAGCGGCAAGAGAATCAAGAATGTGGCGGATTACAAGCTCGTCATGGTCGCTGGTATTTGTAAGGTTAAAAGCCGCATTACAGATTATAATTTCGCTGATGTATTTTTCCATTTTTTCAGCAAGAGAAGGAATTTTTTCTTCTTCAATGCCAGTCTTTCTAAGTCCGTCTTCTAAAAGTCCCATAAATGCCCCCTTCCAAAATTCTGCTGCCCCTGCCAGCCGCAAAGGCTCTGTCTCAGCCACAGGCACAAGCTTTATCTACCTGTCACTGTCAACATCAAGAAGCAAATCCACATTCAAATCATCACTTATTGTATGAAGAGCCACAAGATTTCCCGTTTTTTCGGCGCGGAGTCCTGTAAGCTTTGAAAAGCGGTAAACAAAGGAATTTGGATTTTCAAAATCCTGAACAAGACTTGGCTGAACATCAAAGGTGACCGCAGCTCCATTACTCTTTACAGCCTTAAAAAGCAGGTAAAAGGTTTCATTTCTTGCACGGCCGTCAGCATAGTAAGTGCGGTCCCCAGTAAGAAGAAAAGTTCCGTCTGCTTCCGTCTCGCTGAAAAAGACAGAAGAAACTGAATCTGCAATATTATAGCCGTTTATTCTGAAGCGGAGGATTTTTGGATCGCGGGTTTTAAAAAGCTTTGAATCCTTCTGATAAGCGGCAAGCTCCTGCTGCTTTTCGGGAGACAAATCCTCCTGCGATTTTTTCATCTCTTCAAGCCTGTCTAAAATCTTTTTAAGCAGGGCATTTTCTCCAGTCCCCTGCCCCTGGCTTCCCCCGGAAAGGCTGGCAGCAGTGCCGGCCCCGGAAAGAGAGCCTCTTCCCGCAATCGAAGACAGGCTGCCGAAAAGCCCTGAATCATACAGGGAAGTAATGTCTGTCGCTGTAAGGAGATTTTTCCCCGCAAGACTTTCTGCAAGACTTTTTGCCTCATCAGCCTGAGAACTGTCATTTGGGCCAGTTTCCGTCTGCCCGGAAGACTTATCTCCGGCCTCAGCCTCTGCCTTCTTATTCTTTGCCTGCTGATTTTTAAAGCCCGGAACATAAAAATTACCCACAGAAGGGGCAGCCGGCATCTGCGGCATTTTTGGCGCGGCCGGCATTGTAACAGAGGGCATATCACTTACAGAAGAAGTTTCTGAAAATCCGCTTTCTGCAGTAAAAGTCAGAAGCACAAGGGCAAGAAATGCGGCTTTTTTACATACTTGCAAGACTTTCCTCCACAAGCTCAAGCCGCTGGGTAAGAGAGGCAATCGTTTTTTCAAGGCGGTTCTTTTCTTTTTCAAGGCGGGATTTTTTATCATCCTGCTTTGCCTGACCAGACTTCTGCTTCATAAGCTCGCGTACAGTTGCAGGGCTTTTTCCGCCTTCAAGAAAGTCTTTTTCAACCTCGGCGCGGGCATCAGCCTTTTTTACAGAGGCAACCGTCTTCATATTTTCAAAGCCGATTGCAGGATTTACGGCAACTGCGCCCACCTTACGGATATCTTTTTCCGCATTGCGGGGCAGACAGAGAACGCGGTCAATATAATCCTCATAGCGGATATCATTTTCCTTGCAAAGCTCCCAGGCGCGGCCCAGTTTTTTGCCGAATTCCTGCATGAGCTGACCGTTTTTAGCAAGATAATTTGTCTTAATGTCTTCGGTAAGAGCCTTAAGCTCCTCATTGTTTTCCCAGCCGATCGAATAATAGCCCTTTTCTTCGGCAATTTTCAAAAGCTCGCCGAAACGGGCCCAGAATTCCTGAGTATGCACCTTGGAATTGCAGACATAAGTCGGATCAAGGGCAAGCTTTGCCTCAGTAATAAGATGGTGGGTATATTCGTGAATAGCCGTATAAACCAGCATGTTGTCAGACTTAAAATTCTGATTGTGAAGAAAAATCTCGTGAGTATCCGGCTTGTAAAAACCGTTCACGCGTTTACTTTCCTTTCCAGTCTGGATTACCTCAAATTCAATCTGAGTTTCTGCAATATCCAGAAGCATTTCCTTTATTTTCTGATTATCCATTTTTATCCCCTTAAATCAGGCCCAGCTGCGAAAGAATTATCGAGCCTGCCACCGTCGCCGCCGTCTCCGTTCTTAAAATCCGCTCTCCCATAGAACAAAGGGTAAAGCCCATTTCCACCAGAAAGTCACGTTCCTTATCCGTCCAGCCCCTCTCACTTCCGATAGCGGCAACAAGATTCTTCTTCATGATGACCTTGCTGCCCTCCATGGCCTTAGTCAAAGAGCAGGAGGCCCGTCTGTTGTCAAGGGCAAGGAGCAGGTTTGAATCCTGGTCGGGCAGCAATCTGCCACCTTCCAGCCTTCCATCTCCAGTTACTGCTTCCAGGCATTCGCCCAGCGTTTTATGTAAAAAAAGCTGAGGCACATGGGTACTTCCGGCCTGAACAGTTCCGTCTAAAAGCATTTTATAAGCATTACCCTTTTCTACCAGAGTAGACTGCATGTAAGACTTTTCGCCAAGCTCAGTTCCCGTTAGGTGAACCTCGCAGACTCCCAGCCCCGCAATATCACGCAAAAGCCTTTTAAGCTGAATCGGGCGTGGAAAACCGATTATCATCTTAAGCTTTGTAAGCGGCTTTCCGTCACTTTCCGGCTTAAAATTAAAATAAAGCTTTCCGCCTTCCTTAAAGGAGCCTTCTATTTTAGTAATCAGCGCAGAACCGGCCTGGCCGCCTATAATTCCTGCCGTAAAGGAATCGCCTTCCTTTTTATGAAGGATTTTTATAATATGCTGGCCGCGCTCATCACGTAAATCCAGCGGCTGATTTATTTCTTCCGGTTTAAAAAGACAGATATTCATAAAAGCTCCGTCTTTCCTTAAATCATGCTGATTTTGAGAAGCCGTTTTGAAAGCTGTTCTTTTTCAATTAAATCAATAGGGCGGCCTTCTATAAACTTGTGGGCACTTTCAGAAAAGTTTCCAAGAGTTATACAAATCGCCTTATCACATTTTGTATCACGCATCTTTCCATGACATTCACGTACAGAAATATCGCTCAAAGCACCCTGACCTCTGTAAAAGCGGAAAAGATGCTTTGCCGACCATTTCGGATGCTCAATTTCGCAGGTAATATCAACCGAATCCTGATTAACCTCTGAATCTGTTACCTTTACAGTGGCATCCGGATAGTATTTTGTAATAAAGTTACGGCAAAGGGCAATAAATTCACTGGTTCCCGCCATAAGGTAAACCTGAAGATTTTTATTCTGATTAAGTTCGGAATAGCGGGCAAGCAGTGTATCAACATCCTTGTAACCCGGTTTTAAAGCCTGAACCTGCTTAAGCATGGCAAGTCCCTTTGAAATATCCTTCATGGCAATGTAAGTAAGGGCAGCCCTGTAGCGGATCTGAACTAAAATCTGGTCCGGGACGCTGGGCAGCTTAAGGGCAATTTCATAATCCTGAATTGCAGAATTATAATCCTTTACACGCTCATGAAGTTTTCCTGCTTCAAGACAAGCCTGCGGTCCGAACAAAGGATCCGGACGCAGATGGATAAAAACCTTAAGGGCCCTGTCCCCCATTCCTGTTTCAACCATAGAAACGCCAAGATAATAAAGAACTTCTTTATTAGCCGGGTTCTCATCAATTACCTTCTTAAGAAAAGGAAGGGCTTCGCGGAATTTCTGAAGCTTAAAAAAGCACATACCAAGCAGCATATCTGCTTCTGAAGAATCCGGCTTAAGAAGCTTTACCTTTTTGAGGCAGGCAATAGCCTTATCGTAAACCTGTTTTTCGTAAAGCCCTTTACCAAGATAAAGGTTACATTCGTAAGAATCAGGATTTTTCTTATAGGAAAGCATGAGGGCGCTCAGAGAATCATCAAAGCGGCCCAGCTTGTTTGCGGCAATTCCCATTCGCAGGGAAGCTTCGGCAACATTTACTTCTGAATCAGAGGCAGAAATTTCAAAAAGGCTTTTATAAACTCCGTAGGCCTTTTCCCAGTTTTTATCCTCAAAATAAATGTTACCCAGTTCCCTGAGGGCTATAATGTCCCGGGGATTTCTTGCAAGCTTTTTTTCAGCTTCCTTAAGGATTGCAGATTTTCCTTTTTTCTGTATTCGTCCACTTACATCCTTTGGCTTCTTAGCTTTAGAAGTCGTAGAAATAACTACCAGAACTCCAATAAGAAGAATTGAAATAATAAGGACAATTAAAACAGAAATAATCATTACTTGCTTTCCTTAACAAATTCGGCAATTTTTGTCATTGCGATTTTAATTTTATTTATGTCAGTTGCATAACAGCAGCGGATAAAGCCTTCGCCGGCATCGCCAAAGGCAGTGCCAGGAACTACGTCAACCTTTTTCTTTTCAAGAAGGGCTTTTGCAAAATCCTCACTCTTCATGCCTGTAGAACGGATATCCGGGAACATGTAGAAGGCACCTTCCGGCTCAACGCATGGCAGTCCCATATCAAGGAAGGCCTTGTGCATAAGGTTACGACGCTGCTGATAGCTTACCCGCATTTTTTCAACCTCACCCCAGGCATTGCGCAGTCCCTCTGCAGCGGCATACTGACTGAAAATCGGAGGACAGATTGAATTATAGCCGTGAAGCTTGCAGCAATTCTGCAGTAAATCTGCTGGAGCGGCAATATAACCGATACGCCAGCCTGTCATGGCAAAAGCCTTGGAAAAGCCGTTCAAAATGATTGCGTAATCCTTCATTCCAGGAAAAGAACCGATTGAAACATGCTTGCGGCCGTCGTAAATCAGCTCACAGTAAATTTCATCACTGATACACCAGATTTCGTGCTTTTTTACGACTTCTGCAATCTTTGCAAGCTCTTCTGCGGGAATTGTTTTTCCCGTAGGGTTACTTGGAGAGCAGATCATAATTGCCTTAGTTTTTGGTGTGATTACGCTTTCAATAAGTTCTGCCGTAGGAACAAAGTTTGTCTTACTTGTATCCAGGTGAATTACCTTTGCATCGCAGAGGTCACCCAGCGGCTGGTAGGAAACGTAGCAGGGCTCACATACAATCAGCTCATCACCAGGATTGAGGATTGAGCGCAGAACCAGGTCTACTGCTTCTGAAGCACCAACGGTTGGCAGAATCTCGTTTTTAGGATTGTAGTCCATTCCAAAGCGGGCAAGGTATTTGCTTACTTCTTCACGGAGTTCAATCAAACCCCAGTTTGAGGTGTAGGAAGTGTGACCTTTTTCAAGATGATAAAAAGCTTCTTCACGAATTACCCATGGAGTTGAAAAATCCGGTTCACCAACACCAAGGGAAATAATATCATCATGACCGATACAGAGTTCAAAAAATTTACGGATTTTTGACCCCTGTGTATTCATTATTTTTGTAGAAAATTTATCTGTTCGACTGTTCATTGTTTATATCCATTTGACGGGCTTTCCCGTCCGATTATTAAGCTTGAATACCTTCTCTCCGGTCGCGCTCATCTTCAACATAAACAACGTCATTTTCCTTATATTTTTTCAAAACAAAATTAGTCTTAGTTGAACGAACGCCTTCCAGAGTAGAAAGTTTTTCTGAAACGAAGAGAGCAACATCCTTCAAAGAGTCGCCCTCGATTGTTACACGCAAATCGTAGCCGCCGCTCATAAGGTAAAGTGATTTTACCTGAGGAAAACGGTAAATGCGGTCCGCAATCATGTCAAATCCGTGCTCGCGCTGAGGCTGAACCTGAATCTGAATTTCTGCAAGAACCTTGTCGCGGTTTTCCTTATCTTTTTCTGGATTTACAATGGCCGCGTATTTAAGAATAACTCCGTCATCTTCCAGTTTTTTGATAATTGCACAAACCTCTTCCTCTGTTTTCTTTGTGAGCGCGGCGATATCCGCGGCGGAAAGGCGTGCGTTCTGGCGAAGTAAATCTAAAATTTCTTCCATAATAAAACCCCATAAATTAAAGATATACTATTCTATATATTTGCAATGGTTTTGTCATTACAGAAAATTAGCCACAGACGATTATACAACCTGCGCTTTAGCGCAGGTTAAGCAATGGTCCGGAGCATTCAGAAATTAACAGTTAGATTACGACCATTGCACATCTGTGTTTATCTGCGTCCCATCTGTGGCTATTTTTGCTATTTATTATAAACAGCACTCTGTGGTTCTGTGCTGGCGCCGATAAAATCAGTTTTTACTTCAATCTTGACGGCATTTGAGTGATAACGCATCCACCACTCAAGTTCTTCTGCATTTGTAGAAGATTCCTGCATCTTAAAGTCTTCATCAATAATTGAAATGAGATTTTTAAGATTTATAACGGCATCCGCAATACAAGGTTCAAAGTGCAGGCCTTTTGATTTTTCAAAAACTTCCATAGCTTCATCAACCGGCATAGGCTCTTTATAAAGACGCTGACTTATGAGGGCATCAAGAACATCTGCTGCGGCCATAATTCTTGCACAAAGAGGAATCTCAGTTCCCTTAAGTTTATTAGGATAGCCGCTTCCATCCCATTTTTCATGATGATAGAAAGCCATATCCATGGCAATTTCATTAAAGATACCGTCATCAATAACAGGAAGGAATTCCAGAAGCTTCTTTCCTTCTGACGGATGAATTTTCATAAGCTCATATTCTTCGGGAGTAAATTTTCCGATTTTATTGAGGACACCCTCCGGAATATGAACTTTTCCAATATCATGAAGAAGCGCCGCCGTAGAATAAAGCTCAATATTTTCATCAGTAAGCTGATCACGATAATAACCAGAATCTCTAAGTTCCTTTGCAATGATTTCAACATATTTTTTTGTATGCAAAAGATGACGGCCAGTAAAAAGGTCATGACTGCCCAAAACCTGAGAAACAAACTGAATTATTTTATACTGGGTCATCTTAAGGCTTTGATTTGTCTTTTCAATTTCTGAATTGATTTTAACGATATATTTATTGCGCTTTCTGAGTTCATCAAAAGCGGTATTTCTTTCTTCTGAGCTTGTCAAAAGATTTGTAAGAGTTTTTTCAGTTCGTCTGGCAAGTGAAACTGTAATCATGTAAACAAAAATCGATTCAACAGTAATTCCAATACCGTTTGAAATGAACCAGTTAAGAGGTGTCTTGTAAACATTATCTACCCAGACATAAATATCAAGAATTGTCTGCGAACGAATCCATGTTACGCACAGCACGGCAAGAAAATTTGCAAGATTCATAATTCTTGTAAGCTTTACGTTGTAATAAAAACAGCTGAGAACCGGGACAAAGGCATAGGAAATCGTAATTACGATTACGCTTTTTACACCCAGCAGGCAGACAAAGAACATTGAACCGATAAGACCGGCATAAACGGTCAGCCCCTGCAGATGCGGCGCCTTATTCAGAAAATACAAAACCGTAGAAACAATGATCGTATAAACAATAAGTATTGTAGAATAGGAATGCGGAACCTCCCACAAACCGGCAATCGTAAAGATAATAAAACTTAAAGGAACTAAGACTGCAAATTCCATAACTCTTAAAATCATGGAATTTACCCTTCCAACATTTTCATCAAATAACTGAGACTGAGATGCGTTTAACAAAAAGACCCCCACCATACAAAAAAAATGTACAGCAATAAAAACCGCTTTCAGGCGGACAAAAACTTTTTGTTGATTCCCTCTTCACCCAAGTATTTTGATATTCAGCCGATATTTTTAATTATTATAATTCTATGATGATTAGAATAAAATTTCAAATGAATTCAACGATTCTAAAATAAATTTATTCTTATAACCTTTTATTCAAATTTTGCAATTTCGTCCTGACAAAGCTGGTCGCAGACTTCGTTATACTGAATGCCGGCGTGGCCTTTTACCCAGTTCCAGGTAACAGTCAGCTGGGAGTTAAGGGCATCCAGCTGAACCCAGAGATCCTGATTTTTTACAGGCTTTTTGTCAGCGGTTTTCCAGCCTTTGGCCTTCCAGCCCTTTATCCAGCTGGTTATTCCGTTTTTTACGTACTGACTGTCAATGTTTACGGTGATTGGACGGCCAGCAAAGGTCGGGGTATTTTTTACAACACTAAGAGCGGCAATTGCGGCGCAGAGTTCCATGCGGTTGTTGGTAGTAAGCTTTTCTCCGCCGGAAAGCTGCTTTGCCACTCCGTCAGCAATTACGACAATTCCCCAGCCGCCAGGCCCCGGGTTTCCGTGGCAGCCGCCGTCTGTATAAATAACAATTTCGTTCATAGTGATTTTAAAATTCCTTTTTAAGCTCAGGCAGTTCTTTAATCCAGATATCAGCCATAAAGCGGTAGCCCTCTTCATTCGGGTGGATTCCGTCAAGGCACATTAAGTCTTCAAAATGTCCGCTTTCTTCCATTGCAGTCCGCATATTTACATACTGTACACTGTTCTTTTTTGCAAATTCCAAAAGGGCATCATCATATTCTTTCTGATTTTTGTAAGGCTTTTCCCTGTCGCCGCCAAGGAAGCTGAGAATGTTGTCTGCATTGTGTCCCTTTGTAATGTGATTGAACCAGCGGTCGGCAACAAGAGCGGGGCTTATCATAATTACAGGAGTGATTTTGTGCTCCCGCAGACTTTTAATCATTTCTGAATAAATGCGGATAAAATCTGATGGCGGAGTGCGCTGAAGATGATTTTCCTGAGGATTTTCGCTGACAAGAGCCCAGTCGTAATCACTGTCGTTTCCGCAGAATTCTACAATGCAGAAGTCAGCAGATTCGCCGCGCTCAAGCATTTTGTTGAGCTTGCGCTGGCCTTTTGAAATTACGTTTCCGAAAACCGACTGATTATCCATTTCAAAGCCAAGTGCCTTCTGAGCAAGATTAAGGCTTGAATCTTCGATTATGTCAAAAAGATGTCCGCTGGCTGTGCCGGTAACAGCGCCTTTTAAAATGGAATCTCCGATAACTAAGATTTTCATTAGTAAGGCTCCCTGTAAAAAATGCGCGAGGGAAGGAAGTGAGGGGCAAAAACATTCTGTTTGTGGAGTGCCGCGAAAGCGGCAATTATTATAGTTACTTATCCACAAACAGCA
>ODAI011955541.1_pt1 | contig 26606 bp, 24 predicted proteins | sample 1539321 | NCBI WGS metagenome assembly ODAI01 (sample SAMN02144231, study PRJEB22623) | gut metagenome | biome: sheep rumen | host: Ovis aries | place: New Zealand
TAAACTATTAGAACTGTTAATGACAGACAGTGATTATGGTAATCTTGCGTTGTACGGCGTCGATGTTTGTGAAGAAAACGGATATGCAGTTAACCCTCAGGATGGAAGTAAACGATATATATTCCCGATAAAAATGTATCTTGGAATTAATGACGGAGTTTTAAAAGGTGAAATGGACTACTACTCTTTTAGTACTCCTGAGGAAAGAGCTGCGTATTATGAGAAATATATACGTATGGGAGATATTTCATGGCTTGAGTATCCTGAATTTACGGGTGAAATATATTATATGATTGAAAAGTATAAGGATATGATGTTGAATACTAAAAATTTTGAAGAGGAACTTGCAGCATGTATAAAAGAATCAAAAGCCGTATTCAAATTATTAGAATAGTATTTATTGTACTAAGTTTGTCCTTTTTTACGGTGTCATGTTCATCTGATAACAAAAGAACCGAAGACAGCGCTATTTTTGAGCTGCCTTTTGAAACTTATACAGAGAGAGGCGTAGTCCATATAGTTGATGGGATAGCCCGTTTTACAGATGCCGAAACGGGATATGATGTTGCTTTATGTTCAAAACCGAACTGTTCACATAAACCAAGCAATTCTGTCTATGCTTCAACATGTGATGCTTATCTTGGTTCAGATCCAAGTTTTTTGTTCATGGATAATGAACACATTTATTATGTTGCCGCTCCTAATGTATCAGATAGTGAATCTGTTTTTTTTAATAAGATATTATATAGTGCAGATTTGGACGGAAGAAACAGAAAGGTGATATGTAATCTGGATGGGATTCAAAGACCACGCTGTATGGCGTATAAAGATGGAATGGCTGCATTAGGGTACCAGAAAATCATGAATAAAGAAAAAAATGATACCGGAGCATTTTCTAATTTGGAAAAAACTATGACCGGAATAATATTTGTAAATCTTAATAACGGAGAGTATAGTGAGGTTTATGAATATGAAGGATACAATGCCAATATTTATCAGGTGTATTTTTATGAAAACAAAGTTTACTTTTATCTGTTTTATACAGCTTCCGATACGAGCAAAGTAAATATAGATGATTTTAAAGATGTTAATGATTATTATGATTTTTTGTTATCGGATTACCGTCAGCAAGTCATCTGTTTTGATCCGAGATCAAAACAGAAAGAAGTTGTGTGGGAGGGCACTACCGAGTTTGTTAAAAGACAAAGCGGTGGATATCTGATAATAGATCAGGATGATAAAATATCTTTCCTTAAAGGAGATCATATTGCTGCTACATACAATGTTGAAGAATTAGCTGAACATACCCCGGACTTTATTAATATATTTATATATGATGATGTGCTATATATGACTGATGAAAAAAAGGTGTGGTCCATGGATTTAAAGACCGGTAAAATTAAGCCGGTAGCAGGGGGAAAGCTTGATGGAAAGGGAATAAACAGAATTATCGGGATGTTTGATAATGTAGTATATTATCAGGTATTAAATGATGGAAAGTCTATCAAGTACATGATAGATAGAGAAAGCTTTTTATCGGGAGATTTAATAAAAGCTAAGACTATTATGGAAACAGAATAATCTTTATATGGGGAGTATAAATATGCTTCTTAAATGTTATGAGGTTAGTAAGAGTTATGGAGATAACAAAGCGCTTCAGAACTTTTCGTATGAATTTATTCCCGGAGTGTATGGGCTTTTGGGTCCTAATGGTGCCGGAAAGTCAACCCTTATGAATATAATGACCGATAACCTGAAACAAACCGAAGGAAAACTTTTATTTGATGGAAAAGACATACATGAACTGGGACGAGATTACAGAAGGCATATAGGTTATGTACCACAACAACAACAGGTTTTCCCGGGTTTTACTCTTAGACGTTTCTTATTGTATATATCGGGACTAAAGGGGTTAGACAGAAAGGTAGCTGCAGAACAGATATCGGATATAATTGATAAGGTGAATCTGAAAGATGTTTTGGACCGGAAGCTTTCTGCGTTTTCAGGGGGCATGAAGCAACGTGCATTACTGGCTCAGGCTCTGCTTGGCGAGCCCTCTGTCATAATACTCGATGAACCGACGGCAGGCCTTGATCCTAATGAAAGAATACGATTCCGGAATATTGTTTCAAAGATAGCATTTGACAGGATTGTTATTATAGCTACACACGTCGTTTCGGATATACAGTTTATAGCCAATAAAGTGATGATCATGAACGGCGGACGGATGATCAAGGACGGGGCTCCATGGGAGTTGTGTGATAGTATTAAAGGAAAGGTGTTTGAACTGCAAGTTGGCGAGAAGGACATTCCTGAGGTAGAAAAAAGCTTTAAGGTATGCGATATGATAAAGGAACGTGAAGATATACGGATAAGAGTAGTGAGTGACAGGATCCCTTATGGGTATACTTTTTCGGAAATAGCACCATCTCTTGAAGATGTCTATTTATACATGGTATAGGGTAATAATATAACAGGTATTTACTATGAGGATATATAAAAATGAACTTATCAGGTTTTGGAAGACACCGGGGATAATAATCTCCGTGATATTGGCCTGTTTAGTAACGTTTGGAGTTCTTAATGTCCAATCGAAGGAAAAGCTTATAATAACCCAGCCATCTGATTATAAGGCAGCTTTTGATAACCTGGAAGGGATGAGTGTTGAAAAAGCATATACTTTGTATATGGATATGGAAGATGACAGGATGGATTTCAGCACACAAGCGTTTCTGAACAAAGCCGTAAAGAACGAGCTTGAAGAACAGGCGACGTATGAGGAGTATCTTAACGGTATTATGGAAGCGGCTGATATGATCACATCAGTCTCCATTTTTGCCGATAAAGATAGTTTTTCATATAGAAATGCAAAAAAAATATCGGCAGTATATGAAAATCTAAAGGGAAAAATAGATATAGTAACAGGACCGTCGAAAGGAGTAGAACTGTGGTCGGAGAATGGGATTACCGGTATTATCATTATTCTTATCCTCTTAGTGTTGATAAACGAGATGGTATTGAAGGATAGGGAATCCGGACAGTTGAACCTTCTTTTTACGACGGACAAAGGAAGATCCGAACATGGGGCTATAAAACTGCTTGTTTGTGCAACTTCGGCATTTGCGGTCACTTTTATTATTTTACTGGCCGCTTTTTTAGTTTGCGAGCATCTGTTTGGAATAGGAGATATTTCAAGATCGGTACAGTCGGTAGTGGGATTAAAGGGGTGTATTATGAAGGTATCCGTTGCAGGATACTTTATGGTTTATTACATCATGCTTTCATTAACAGTTACGGTGTTAAGTCTGGTTATATTCTTTATTGCGTCACTTATAAGGTCTTCCGTGATGGTTTATCTGATTGTAGCAATTGTATTTGGAATAGAAGCTGTTCTATACTATGTTATCAGCGATACCAGTTATCTTGCAATATTACGGGAATTTAATCTTTTTTCATTCCTTAATCCGGGCAGATATCTGTCGGTGTATGGGAATGTAAGCTTATTTGGGTATCCGGTATATCGGTTTCTGTTTGTGGGAATATCGTTGATCGTGATAGCTGTAGTGTTTCTGCCTTTGGCAGTTAAAGCTTATCAGAGTCAGGTAGCAATACCTACCCCAAAAAGAAAACTTGACAGTCGAATAACCGGAAAAATCTCCCGTTTCATTGAGCTTGTTATGAAAAGACTTAGACCGAAGTCGGTATCCATATGGACACATGAATTATATAAACTTATGATATGTGGTGGGACCGTATGGATACTTATTTTGTTTTCCATATTTGAGATATATAGTTTTACGCCTGTAAGTGAGTATTTTGAAAATGAAGACTACTACTATTTAAAAGAATACCTTCAAAAATATGAAGGACCGGTAACTGACGAAACCATTCTTGCTCTAGAGAAAGAACAGGAAGAGTTTGACCGGATATATGAAGAATTCAGATCTGTGTTGGTCAAATGTCCACCTGAGCTTTCGGAAGGGATTACATTACAATATCAGGACAGATTGAAGCCTAAGGCTGGACTTGATCTATTGACGGTTAGAGTTGAGAGACTAAAGAGAAATGGAGGATATATACTATATGATACCGGCTACCGCATGCTAACATTTGACAGGATGGCTAAACGTAAAGAACTGACTATGGCTATTACGTTAAGTATCATGCTTGTGCTTTCACTATCGTATCTCTTTGCCTGTGATGATAGTCTTTATATGGACAGGATGACTTCTGTTATGTTAAAGGGAAGGCGAAGTCTGACGATAAAGAAAATGGTTATTGGAAGCATTATTGCGTTTGTGATATATGCGATAAACTATTTCCCTTATGTTTTGAGCATTTTTAAAGTATATGGGAGTAACGGCTTAAGTTTTCCGGCACAGTCGGTTATCAATCTGGAAGGGTCTGTATTCGAAAAACTAGGCTTCAGTATTGGCGGATGTATTGGATTTTATCTTATTTTAAAATATTTGATCATGATAACAGAAATGATAGTACTGTTCTTTATGTCAAAAAAGCTCAGAAGTTTAAGCAGGACTTTGGTAGCAGGCTTAGTAGTATTTGTAGGACCGTTACTCATGGCATATGTAATTTTTTAACAAATCTTTTATTGTATTAAACTTTGATATATGCTACTATTAAATAAGTGGCGGGACGGATTTTAGTCCGTCCCGTTTTAAGATATCAAGCGGGAATTCTCGGCAATTCAATTACCGAGATGAAAGCGTTTTCTCTTGACATTCGAACATGCGTTTGTTATAATAAGAGTATGAATAAAGCTATCAAATACAGATTATACCCTACAACTGAACAGGCTGTCATGTTTGCCAAGACCTTTGGCTGTTGCCGCAAGGTCTATAACCTCATGCTTTCTGATAAAATCGAGAGCTATAGGTCTACTGGTAAATTTGCAAGCGTGACCCCTGCCAAATACAAAGAGGATTATCCATATCTCAAAGAGGTAGACAGCCTTGCCCTTGCAAACGCACAACTGAACTTACAAGGTGCCTTCAAAAACTGCTTTAGCAAATCCCGTAAAAAGAAGAATGGATTTCCTAAATATAAGTCGGGCAAGCATAGCCGTAAGTCTTATACTACAAACAATCAGCATGGGACTGTTGCTCTTGTTGATAACGGTATCAGACTTCCGAAAATAGGCCGTGTGAAAGCCGTTATCCATCGTAAGCCTGATGACGGCTGGCTTATCAAGTCTGCCACCGTATCACAGGATTCGGACGGCAAGTATTATGTATCCATGCTTTTTGAGTTCGAAAATCCCGTATATACCTATATAGCAGATAAGGCTAACGCTATAGGTTTGGACTATGCTTCCGACGGTTTGTACACAGATAATAATGGTAATGTTGGCACCAATCACAAATACTACCGTGAAAACCACGATAAACTTGCCAAAGCACAGCGTAAGTTATCACGCATGCAAGGCTCCAAGAAGAATGAAGCCAAATCCAAAAACTACCTTAAGCAGCTGCGTAAGGTCAATAAGATCCATAGACATATATCAAATCAGAGACTTGATAACCTGCATAAGATATCTACTGAGATAGCCAATCAGTATGATGTTGTATGTGTGGAATCCCTGAATATGAGGTCTATGTCTAATAAAGGTTTTGGTAACGGTAAGGCTACTCTTGATAACGGATACGGTATGTTCCTAAACATGCTTGCATACAAACTGACCGATAGAAATAAATATCTTATCAGGGTAGATAAGTGGTTCCCGTCATCACAGATCTGTCATTGCTGTGGAACGTTGCATCCTGAGATGAAAAATCTTGCTATCCGTACAATGAAATGTGATTGTGGTCTTACAATCAGCCGTGACCGGAACGCAGCTATCAATATCCTACGTGAAGGACTCCGCATACTAAACGAATCTTTCGAAATAGCCTAAAGATAAATATTCAGTAGGGCAGGAACTGTCCTAACTTATACGCCTGTGGACACTGTGCAAGACGTTGAGTTATGTATATCATAGCCAACGCAGTAGTGGTTGAAGCAGGAAGCTCGGTTACTTGTAGCCGAGTAGTTCACATTTTGGGGAAGGACGGTATTAGGAATGAGAGTAACTGATGACATTATTTATGTAGGTGTCAACGATCATCAGATCGATCTTTTTGAAGGACAGTATGTGGTACCCGAGGGTATGGCATATAATTCATATGTGGTAAAGGATTATAAGATCGCCGTAATGGATACGGTGGATAAGAACTTTACTCACGAGTGGCTGGACAATGTGGCTAAGGCTCTGGAGGGAAAGAAGCCCGATTATCTCGTAGTACAGCATATGGAGCCCGATCACTCGGCAAATATCGTAAACTTTATGAAGACATATCCCGAAGCAACCATAGTTTCTTCACAGAAGGCATTCGGCATGATGAAGAACTTCTTCGGGCAGGAATTTGAAGACAGAAGACTTATCGTGGGCGAAGGAGATGAGCTCCCGTTAGGCAGGCACGTCTTAAAGTTTATCGCAGCTCCCATGGTACACTGGCCCGAGGTTATCATGACATATGATACCTTTGACAAGGTGCTTTTCTCGGCTGACGGCTTCGGAAAGTTCGGCGCATTAGACGCAGAGGACGATGACTGGGCATGTGAGGCAAGAAGATACTACTTCGGTATAGTAGGAAAATACGGCGCACAGGTACAGGCGGTATTAAAGAAGGCAGCAGGACTTGATATCAAGACTATATGCCCTCTGCACGGCCCCGTACTTAAGGATAATCTTGGTTATTATATCGGTCTCTACGATACCTGGTCAAGCTACGGCGTAGAGACAGACGGCATCATGATCGCATATACTTCCGTATACGGTAACACCAAGAAGGCTGTAGAGCTCCTCGCCGACAGATTAAAGGCCAAGGGATGTCCCAAGGTGGTTGTAAACGACCTCGCACGCTCCGATATGGCTGAAGTGGTTGAGGATGCCTTCAGATACGGCAGGATAGTACTCGCTACCACCACATACAATGCTGACATCTTCCCGTTCATGAGAGAATTCATCGGGCATCTGACAGAACGCGGATTTAAGAATAAAACCATAGGTCTTATAGAGAACGGTTCATGGGCACCCATGGCTGCCAAGACCATGAAGGGTATGCTCGAGGGCTGCAAGAACCTGACATTTACCGATACAACTGTTAAGATCACATCGGCACTCAATGATGTGAGCAAGGATCAGATAGAAAAATTGGCAGATGAACTCTGCATGGATTACATGGCAGCAGCACCGGATACAGCCAATAAGAACGACCTGACCGCACTCTTCAAGATCGGCTACGGATTGTATGTGGTTACATCCAATGACGGCAGCAAGGATAACGGATGTATAGTAAATACCGTATCCCAGGTGACCAGCACTCCCAACAGAGTGGCAGTCTGCATCAACAAGCAGAATTATTCGCATCATGTTATCAAGCAGACAGGAAAGATGAACGTAAACTGCCTGTCGGTTGAGGCGCCTTTCTCCGTATTTGAGTCCTTTGGCTTCAGATCCGGCAGAACGGTGAATAAGTTCGAGGGTATGGATGTGCTCCGCTCGGATAACGGTCTGGTATTCCTGCCCAGATATATCAATGCTTTCATGTCCTTAAAGGTAGAGCAGTATGTGGATCTTGATACCCACGGCATGTTCATCTGTGAGGTGACTGAAGCGAGAGTCATGTCCGATAAGGAGACCATGACCTACACCTACTACCAGGATAATGTAAAGCCGAAGCCTGCTACCGAAGGCAAGAAAGGCTGGGTATGCAAGATATGCGGCTACATCTATGAAGGCGATGAGCTTCCGGATGACTTTATCTGTCCTCTGTGCAAGCATCCCGCATCGGATTTCGAACCTATCAAATAAATCTTTATGGCCACTATTGTCATTCTGAGGTGCTTCAGCACCGAAGAATCTTAAAGATCCTTCGCTTCGCTCAGGATGACAAAAGAGCAGGTTAATCAAATGTCAATCATAGGGAAGGTTGGCAATAAAATACAGGAGAAGAGAAGAATGGCAAAATTAGACGTAACAACATTTTCAAAATTATTATCGAGGCCGGTACATTTTGTAGCGGTACTCTGCAACGACAACGCTATGGGTACACCGGACACACCCTACTATAAACGTCCGACCAAGAATGTATACTTACTGCACGGATATTCGGGCTGCGAGAGCGACTGGTATTCAAATGCACCTCTTACCGACCTTGCAAATAAATACAACGTAAACTTCTTCATGCCTAACGGTGACAACAGCTTTTATCTGGACAATAAAGCTACAGGCTACAAGTATGCATCTTACGTAGGAAAAGAGTTCATAGAGTACACAAGAAAGACCTTCAACCTGTCCGACAGGCGTGAGGATACCTACATCGGCGGACTTTCTATGGGCGGCTTCGGAGCACTTCATACAGGATTTATGTTCAATGATACCTTTTCTAAGGTGATCGCTCTGTCATCCGCACTTATCCAGGGAATGATCAAGCATTTGGACCCTTCAATGGATAACCCCATGGCCAACTATGATTATTACGCATGGACCTTCGGTGTTAAGGACGGTGTGGATTTTGATGCGTCCGAGAACAACCCCGAGTACCTGGTAAAGAAGCTGAAAGAAGAAGGAAAGCAGATACCCGACATCTACATGGCGTGCGGCACTGAGGACTTCCTTATCGAGCCCAACAGACAGTTTAAAGCATTTTTGGACGAAAACAAAGTGCCCGTTACCTTTGTAACCGGCCCCGGCGTTCACGACTTCAATTTCTGGAGAAAATACCTCGAAGAAGGCTTAAAATGGGCATTAGATTGAATTTTCGGCGTAAAAACGGGCTTTAAAGCCGAAAAACATGGGATTTTTGCCGAAAAAACACGGAATTTACTTGACAAATCACCTCTAAAAGTTTATATATATTGATGTGAGAAAAGTTATGGTTCGCGTAAGTGAACGGTAGCAGACACTATACCCTTTTTAAGAAGGGAAAATATCGGAGGATTATCAAATGAACAAGACAGAATTAGTAGCAGCAATCGCTGCAAAGGCAGAATTAACAAAGAAGGATTCAGAGAAGGCATTAGCAGCTTTCATCGAGTCAGTTACAGCAGAGCTTAAGGCAGGCAACAAGGTTCAGCTTGTAGGCTTCGGTACATTCGAGGTTTCTAAGCGTGCAGCAAGAAAGGGAAGAAATCCCCTTACCAAGAAGGAGATCACCATCAAGGCTTCTAACGCTCCTAAGTTCAAGGCAGGAAAAGCTTTAAAGGATGCTGTAAACACCAAGAAGAAATGATGCTCGCTTAAGGCAGCACTTGGTAACCCCGCGGTGTAAATCGTGGGGTTTTTTTAGAAAAGGTGGTTTAATTTTGAGATTAGACAAATATTTAAAGGTTTCAAGGCTCATAAAAAGAAGAACGGTAGCCAATGAAGCGGCCGATTCAGGCAGAGTTCTCTTAAACGGCAAGGAAGCCAAGCCTTCGGCCAATGTAAAGCCGGGAGATATCATAGAGATAGTGTTCGGAACGAAGACAGTCAAAGTAGAAGTACTGGCGATAGCCGATACCAGCAAAAAAGAAGAAGCCAAGGAGTTGTTCAGATATATTTAGGAGGCTGTTTATGGCAGACAGGCGCGACAGTAAAAAGAAACGTTGGGGACTTGCATTCATCCTCATCGCCGTGATGCTGATATGCGGGTTCATATATTGGAAAACCATCCTGTTGGAAGATGACCTTGCCGAGAAAAATCAGCAGAAAACTACCATAGAAAAGGAAATAGAAGACGAATACAGGAAGAACCAGGAGCTGAAGGACGAGGCCAGGTACCGCCAGACGGATGATTATATCAAGGATAAGGCGAAGGATACCATAGGACTGCGCGATCCCGATGAGACCATCTTCCGTCCGGAAGAAGACAACAACTGATAAAGGTTTATGAGATTGAATACGGAGAAAAAAGTATTTGACTATATAAATGAATACGGCCTGATAAAGGAAGGGGACAGCATAGTGGCCGGAGTATCCGGCGGAGCCGATTCCATGTGCATGCTCCTTCTTTTGATGAGGTATAGGGAGATATGCGACTTTACCCTTACGGTGGCCCATGTGGATCATGGTATAAGAGGTGAGGAAGCAAAAGCCGATGCCGGTTTTGTAAGGGATTTCTGTGCGAAACACGGTATCGGGTTTGAACTGGGCGAAGCGGATATCCCCCGTATCGCAAAGGATACCGGTACCACCTGTGAGGAAGCCGGAAGGAACTTCAGGTATGAGTTTTTTGCTCGTACGGCGGAAAAATACGGTGCCGAAAAAATAGCCACGGCCCACACAAAAGGCGACAATGCCGAGACCGTGCTCTTTAATATATTCAGGGGCAGCGGCATAAAAGGCCTTAAAGGGATAATCCCAAAAAGAGTCTTAAAACAAAAGAACGGGGAAGCATTTACGGTCATAAGGCCGGTGCTGTGCCTATCCCGGGAAGAGATAGAGGCGTACCTGGAGGAAAAAGGACAAGCTTACAAAACGGACGCCACGAACAGTGAGGATACGTACTCCAGGAACAGACTAAGGAACAGGATACTTCCCGAGATAAAGGAATACATAAACAATGGCGTATACGGCCATATAGAAAGCCTCAGCCTTCAGGCTGCGGAAACCATGGACTACATAGAGCAGCAGACGGACGTATATATGGATGCCTGTGAGTACATGCGTGATGCATCCTGTCATATCACCGGCTGCAGGATAGATTGTAAGATGACGGGCGGGCTGCATCCTGTGATCAGAAAAAGTATCATCAGACGGGCATTTGAACAGGTGGCCGGAAGATTAAAGGATGTTGAAGAAGTCCATATATCGGATATAGACGGATTATACGGAAAACAGAGCGGAAGAAAGCTTTCCATGCCATACGGGATCACGGCTGTAAAGGAATATGACACGATCTGCTTAAAAACAAAAGAAACAGTACAGGATCAAAAAGCGGACGATATCAGCCGTACGGTAAGTATAAGCATACATGACCGGGCAGAGTTAGGACAGGATATCCCTAAGGGTAAGAACGAAAAGTGGTTCGATTATGAGAAGATGCAAGGGACTCCAACGGTACGTACCATGGAGCCGGGTGATTACCTGCTCATCGGTCCCGAAAAGCATAAGAAAAGCCTTAACCGCTTTATGATAGACAATAAAATACCAAAGGATGAAAGGGACAGCATCCCGCTCCTTGCCGTGGGAAATCACGTAGTCTGGGTAGTAGGATACAGACAGGATGAGAGCTGCCTTGTCACATCCGGGACCCAAAAAGTACTTGTTGCGAAAAGCCGCCGAACGAATGTGAGGGGGCAATACAAATTTATAAAGGGGAAATAATGAAAAAAACAAGAGGATTCAGCATGTACCTGGTTTTCATAATCATGCTTATCTTTGTAGTATATCTGACCAGGGGATTGAACGAATCACAGTACATCAAATACAGCTTCCAGGCCTTTGAAGCCGCCTTAGAGAAGAAGACGGTACAGAGCGTGACACTCGTACCTTCGGAAGAAGTACCTACCGGATTGGTCAGGCTCACATTGATAGACGGACAGAAGGGCAAATTCAACTGCTCGGATATCACCGAGGTCGAGAAGCTGGTAAGAAATGCGGGTATACCCTATACCATGGAAGAAGTGGAAAAGCCCGGCTGGTTCTTTACAAGTGTGATGCCTTATATCATCCTTATCATATTTATGATCGTATTCATGTTTATCCTGACCGGACAGGGCGCATCATCCTCCGGCGGGAACAAGGTCATGAACTTCGGCAGATCCAGAGCCAGGATGACCATGGGCAAGGACAACAAATTCACATTCAAGGATGTGGCAGGGTTAAAGGAAGAAAAGGAAGATCTTGAAGAGATAGTCGATTTCCTGAAAAACCCCGGAAAATACGTGGATGTGGGAGCGAGGATCCCCAAGGGCATATTGCTCGAGGGTGCTCCCGGTACAGGTAAGACACTGCTTGCAAAAGCTGTGGCGGGAGAAGCAGGCGTACCGTTCTTCTCCATATCCGGTTCGGACTTCGTGGAGATGTTCGTAGGTGTCGGTGCTTCCAGAGTAAGAGAGCTTTTTGCGGATGCCAAGAAGGCAGCTCCCTGCATCATATTCATCGATGAGATAGATGCCGTAGCGAGACGCAGAGGTACCGGTATGGGCGGCGGCCATGACGAAAGAGAGCAGACACTTAACCAGATGCTCGTAGAGATGGACGGTTTCGGTGTTAATGAGGGTATCATTGTGCTCGCAGCTACCAACCGTGTGGATATACTCGATCCCGCGATACTTCGTCCCGGACGTTTTGACAGAAAGATAGTCGTAGGACGTCCCGATGTCAAGGGCAGGGAGGAGATCCTTAAGGTCCATATCAAGAACAAGCCCATCTCCGATGAGGTAAATCTGCAGGAGATAGCAAAAACAACAGCCGGCTTTACCGGAGCTGATTTAGAGAACCTCATGAATGAGGCAGCCATCTCAGCAGCCAAGGAAAACCGTAAGTTCATAAACGAAGAAGATATCAAAAAATCATTTATAAAGGTCGGTATCGGTGCCGAGAAGAAGAGCAAGATCGTATCCGACAAGGAAAAGAAGGTCACCGCTTACCACGAGACAGGACATGCGATACTTTTCCATGTGCTTCCCGATGTGGGACCGGTATATACCGTATCCATCATACCTACCGGCGGAGCTGCGGGATATACCATGCCTCTCCCTGAAAAGGACGAGATGTTCTACACCAAGGGACACATGCTCCAGGATATCATGGTATCTTTAGGCGGACGTATAGCCGAGGAGCTGATATTTGACGATATCACCACAGGTGCCTCCCAGGATATCAAGCAGGCCACCCAGACAGCCAGAAAGATGGTAACCAAGTACGGCTTCACCGAGTCAGTCGGCATGGTCAACTATGAAAACGATGACGATGAGGTATTTATCGGAAGAGACTTAGCCCATACCAGAAGCTACAGCGAGAACGTAGCTAACAAGATAGATGAGGAAGTCCACAATATCATCGAGATGTGCTACGAGGAAGCCAAGAAGATCATATCCGAGCATATGGATGTACTTCACAGATGTGCGGAGCTTCTTATAGAGAAGGAGCGTATCACCAGAGAAGAATTTGAGGCACTCTTTGACACTGTTCCTGCAGCAGAAGCTTGATAACGGCTTATATACGGGGTTTTGGTAAAAGTGTTAAAAAAGTTTTTTAAAAAAACGAAATGTTTGTGCACACTTATTTTAAAAACCTGTTATAATACATAATCGTAAACCCCAATACATTTATAGTTTTTGCTACACCCCAATATAAAGCGCACTTGGCGCTTTTAGCAAAAATACCTTCTCCGAAAAAAGGACGATCCCCCCAGATCGTCCTTTTTGAATTTGCGGAAAAAGACTATGCACGTGCATAGTCTTTTTACAACATAGTACATTGTAATAATCAATACGCAGGTCTACAATAATCCCCAGACTAAAACATAACGGTGATAAGATGATATCAAAAATATTTAAAGGATACAGCAGGGAAAATTTCAGAAATGTTATAAATATGGCCTGGCCGGCCATAATAGAATCCTTCTTTGTGGCATTTGCAGGCCTTGTGGATTCGTTTATGGTGAGCAGGCTTGGTTCATATGCGGTGGCGGCGGTAGGACTCACCACCCAGCCGAAATTCGTCGGACTGGCCATGTTTTTTGCGATAAACGTATCCATCTCGGCACTTGTTGCCAGAAGATACGGCGAAAAGGACAGGAAAAACGCCAATCAGGTATTTGTTACGGCCATGCGTTTCGTGATCATAGCAAGCATAGTGTTGAGTGTGATATTCGTAGTAGGAGCGGACCCTATCATAGAGCTGTGCGGATCGAGCGAGGAAGGCGAAAAAGAGTTCGCTACACATGAGGCGGCTGTCACATACTTCCGCATCATCATGGGCGGCATGATATTCAACTGTGTGCAGATGGCTGTAAACTCTGCGCAGCGGGGTTCCGGAAACACCAAGATCACCATGAAGACCAATGTCACATCCAATGCGGTGAACATAGTACTTAACTATCTGCTTATAGAGGGACATTGCGGATTCCCGGCATGGGGGATAAAGGGTGCGGCACTTGCCACGGTACTCGGAACGGTAGTATCCTCCATCATGAGCATTATCTCAATCTCAGGGAAAGAAACATTCATCAGCATACCTTTTATCATATCGGAAAAGATAAAGTCCTCCTGGGCGGCATTTAAAAGCCTGGTACGTATAGGCTACGGAATATTCTTTGAGCAGATACTTATGAGGATAGGTTTCATGGCTACAGCACTCATGGCTGCGAAAAAGGGTATGGATGCCATGGCGGCACACCAGGTGGGCATGAACCTCATGGGACTTACCTTCAGCTTCGGTGACGGACTTCAGGCAGCAGCGGTGGCACTCATCGGAAGGTCACTCGGCGAAGGAAAGCCGGAGCTCGCTAAGGACTACGGAAAAACCTGTAAGGCTCTCGGCATGATGATAGCGAGCGTATTGATACTTGTATACTTCTTCGGAGCACGACCGCTCATGTCCATGTTCTTTGAGGAAGAGCATATCATAGAGATAGGCGTATCCATAATGAGGGTCATCCTGTTCGTCGTACTGTTCCAGATCATCCAGGTTATATACATGGGATGCCTCCGGGGAGCAGGAGATACACTGTACACCGCATTTGCAGCCACCATGTCGGTCACCGTCATGAGAACTCTTGTATCCTGGCTCTGCGGCTTTGTATTTGACTTAGGCATAGTGGGCATATGGTTCGGAGTTTTAGCCGATCAGGTGTCCAGGTTCACATTTGCCAGCATCAGGTACAAGATGGGTAAGTGGGTAAAGATAAAAATCTAAACTAAATCTAAGTGAATTGATTTTTTAGTAAAACTGTCACAAAAGTTTTATAAAAAAAATGAATGTTTGTGCACACTTATTTTAAAAACCTGTTATAATACATACTTGTAAACCCCAATACATTTATAGTTTTTGCTACACCCCAATATAAAGCGCACTTGGCGCTTTAAAGCAAAAATACCTTCTCCGAAAAAAGAACGATCCCCCCAGATCGTTCTTTTTATTTTACTGAAGGAATAAAAAAGGTTGTCCCGCGTGGGACGATTTTTTTAAAACGTACAATACCTATGTAAAAAATATATTGTTGACAAATCAATAATTAAATGATAAGTTATTAATGTAGTAAAATAATGTATACTGTATATTGGAGGGCAAACATGAAAAGGAAATTATTTATAGCAATGATTTTGGTTACATGTATTATTATCGGAAGCTTAGGTCAAGTCAATACACAGGCTGCTGATTCTGAAAAGGATAGCTCTGACAATTTAATCCTGATCAATGTACCATATCAGTATCCGATTGTTCCGGGAACAAAAGAATGGGCTGATCTTGATTCTATGCCTGAAAAAATAGCTGTTACACATGTTGACCCTGAAATACTGCGCAAAATGTCTACTCCGGCATTAGTGGAAACAGTCGTAACTTATCCGCTGTTTATTTGTGTGCATGCATATGAAACCTTAGAAGCCGGAGTACATGAGGTTTCGGAGTATTTTAAGGGCATAGAGGAATTATGCAATCGAACTGACGCTCGTGAAGCTGTATTAAATTATATAAATGATAGATGTCCCGGCTTAGCAGAAATGAAATCCGATGAGGAAATCAGTTCCGCTCTGAGTATGTATATGAAAGCATATGATGAAACCGGGGATAGAGAAATCTTTTACATTGATAACGCAGTCTCACTAATTGATTATTTTGATTATTTGAAAAACAAGAAACAGCCTGTAAGATTTTCAGAAGTTTATTTATCTACACCAAATGGAACCCAAGTGAAAGCAAAATATGGTTATACTATTTGGGATCATTCAACGCCAACTAATGCAACTATAAGAAATAACAGTTTTAAAGCTTCTTTTCCTAATGCTATAGAATTAGATTCAATTAATCCTGCATACAATTGCCATTCATTTGCCTGGCATCAACAGAGCTTGTCAAATAGTTATTGGATTGAAAGTTCGGAAGCCACTAAATATATGACAGACGGAAGTTATAGTCCATCAACTGCCGCAGTTGGAAGAAAGGTAACGTACAAAAATTCAAGCGGTAATTTGGGACATTCAGGAGTAGTCAGTGCTATTACCGATGTGGTTTATGTTACTTCAAAATGGGAATACTGTGGGTTGTTCCTTCATAAATTGGCAGATTGTCCATATTATGCTAATAATTCTTATATAACTTATTGGAACTAAATTAATACTGCCATGATGAATCCATGGAAAGAGAAGTATTTTATATTGCTAGAGCTGTCATTGGGATAAACTGTATGGATGAGAGATATAAAAAAACGCGTTCAATTATATTACTATGCTGTGTTATATGTGTTTTATGGATAACCGGATGCTCCAAACGTGAGGAAGATATTTTCGATGCTTTAGATATAAATACAAGTGATATAAGGTTATCAGATAAGATATACTCTCAAATAGAAGAAGACTGGGCATACTGGAACACGGCAGGTCCTGATGCCCGTTCTCTGTTAGGTCATATGCCCGGTAATATAACAGAGTATTTTGAAAATTGGAGCGACGCAGTAAACTATATTGGGTTTGAACCCTGGAATCCTTTAGAAGACCTTAATTGGCTTGAAAAAAAGAATTATGTGGCTAATGATGTAAAGGACAGCATAACAGGAATTCTATATCACTGTGAATGTCATGTAGATGGAGATCAAGAAGGGAAGATAGGTTTTTCTGATCTAATTACCGGATATACCTATAATAAGATCCGAATACTATTTAACAATTATATCTCTACCAAGAACTTTATGGATATTTCTTCGGATACATATTCTATGATCAAATACTATCAGTTATTTAAAGAGAACGATACTATCCGTGTTCAGGAAAATACTGCTAAAGAACAAGGTTATAATTGTGTGTTAGGAGTCCAAAAAAATGCAAAATCCATTGCTATAATTTTAAAATTCTATAATAATGATGAATTAAAGTATGAAATACGAATGATAAGTTCAGAATCTATCGATACCCTCAAAGAGACATTTGATAAGATTTGTACGGAATTATCCATCCCGCTGGATTATGCAGCGGATATTGCTTCAGCCTTGGCAAAGTAATACTACAAACAAAGTGTCAGATCAGGCGAAAGCGTCAGATACTCTAAGGATTTTGGGACAATCAAACTTTTTGAGAGGTTTACAAATCTATTTGAGGGACTGTGAAAAAAGGACTGAAAATCGTCCCATACTTCACAGCCTTCTTTTTTTGACTATGTTTAAGAACGATCCCCCCAGATCGTTCTTTTTGTTTTTAAAACCATTAAAAAAAGGTGTCCCAAGCAGGACACCTTTAGTCTTATCAAAGAATGTTAGGGTCGATGCCGACCATGATATCAACGATAAGCTCGTTGGGATCGTCGGGATCGTTGAATGCTATATTGTAGCCGTTGGTAAGGGGCTTAAGGTTATGAACCTGTACGTACTTATACAGCTCCTTGATGCTGTCCTCAAGCTTGCCATCCTTAGCCTCATGGTGTACCTGAAGGGCATTGGTAAGTAAGAACTGGGGCTTAAATCTGTATTCGGTCAGCTGCTTTACTACTATCTCATGTGACACATCCTTATCAAGAGGGATGAGTACTTCCATATCCATAACAGGACCGTTGGGAGTCTGCTCTACACCGTAAGTGGTGGTAACTGCGGGATGTACAGGCTTAGCATTAAACTCCTTTATAAGGTTTTCCATTTCTTTCCTTTTTTCGTTAAGAGTTTCCTGAGTAACCTTACCTCTGAAGGCAAGTACGTTTTTCATCTGAAATGTGAGACCGGTTTTGATTTCCATTTATATATCCTCCTCTTAAATCGCCTGTCATACTGACCGTAAAAGGCATTTGCGGCCGATAGCGGCATGGTTTATTATCTCATTTTTACAGGGAGATGTCAAGGATAACTATGAATCAGAGTGTACCTTATTGCAAACAAATATCGAAGTTTTAGTTGAAATTGGTTTGAAAGATTGGTATACTTTATCACAGATTATTATACGGTTTCGAAAGCACAAGGATTGAAATATGCAGGAGAAGGAGGTAAGGGTGATGGTACCGGACAGAAAACTGCCGATAGGGATACAGAATTTTGAGAATCTGAGGAAAGACGGTTATGTATACGTCGATAAAACAGAATATATTTATAAGCTGGTACACAGCGGAAAGCCATATTTCTTAAGCCGTCCCCGCCGTTTCGGTAAGAGTCTGTTTTTATCAACATTGCGTGCATATTTTGAGGGAAAGAAGGAGCTGTTTACCGGGCTTAAGATCATGGAGCTTGAAGGTGACGGACCGGACGCATGGCAGAAATATCCGGTATTCTACTTTGATTTCAATAAAGATGAATATAAAAGAGAAACTGCGATAGAAAACGTCCTTGAAGGACACCTTGAAAAATGGGAAAAGCAATACCGGGTGGATAAAGGTACATACTCTCTTGCCGGCAGATTCCAAAATCTTATAGAAAAGGCTTATGAAGTGAGCGGAAAACCTGTTGTAGTTCTTGTAGATGAATACGATAAGGCTTTACTGGAATCGGATGAGGAAAGGCTTGAGCATAACAAGGCTGTTTTCAAGGGGTTCTTCAGCACACTTAAAAGCTATGACTACTATCTGAAATTCGTATTCCTGACAGGAGTGACCAAATTTTCAAAGGTAAGCATCTTCAGTGATCTGAACCAATTGAATGATATTTCATTAGACCAGGATTATAATGGGATATGCGGTATCACGCAGTCGGAACTGACGGATACATTTGCAATTGAAATAGAACAGCTTGCACAAAAAGAGGGTATTGACCGGGAGACCTGTATTGCGGAATTAAAGAAAATGTATGACGGGTATCACTTTTCATATGATGTAGAGGGCGTGTACAATCCGTTCAGCCTGCTTAATGCATTCTATAAAAAGAATTTCGGTATGTATTGGTTTGCTACCGGGACGCCGACATTCCTGATCGATAAATTAAAGAAGTCCGGGTTTGATGCAAAACAGATCACAGAAGGTGAACTATATGCATCGGAAACGGTTCTTACGGACTATCGTTTTGATAACCCGAATCCCATCCCGCTGTTCTATCAGACAGGATATCTTACGATCAAGGGCTATGATAAAAAATACAGAAGCTATCAGCTGGGATATCCGAATGATGAAGTAAAATATGGTTTCTTAGAAAGTCTGGCTCCCTACTTCCTGCATGAAGAAAAAGCACCGGATCCGCTGGATATTCGTTCCTTTGGAATGGATATCGAGAAAGGGAGAACGGATTCTCTTAAGGACCGGTTTACAGCCCTGTTTGCCCGCCTGCCGTATCCGGACGATGAACGACAGGTTGAGCAGAATTTCCAGAACGTGATCTATATCGTATTCATGCTCTTAGGACAGTATACCATGACGGAGATCCACAGTGCAAAGGGCAGGGCGGACTGCATAGTTGAGACGGATGATTATGTCTATATATTTGAATTTAAAAGAGACAAGAGTGCAGATGAGGCTCTGCAGCAGATCGAGGATATGGGCTATGCCCTGCCTTATGCGGCAGATAAGCGTACACTTTTAAAAATCGGCGTGAACTTTGATTCAAAAGAGCGCAGTATTGCCGGATGGCAGGTCAGTAAGTGACAGATAAGATTAAAGAGTCAGGTACTCCTAAAAAATCTTTAGAGTACCTGACTCTTTGTTTTAATCACATTGTATCAGCTTATATTTAATACTTAATCTCACCGTGTCTAAGGCTGGTAATAGTTTCCTGTGTAGTCTCTACATATGGCAGATCAGGGGTTTTAAAGCTGTCCCTGTATTTAATATACTCTGATTCTGTTATTTTTCCCGGTGTTTTGCTATCTCCGGTGCTTTTATAAAACTCGCTGTATTCATTATAATATTCACCTGCACGTAAGGCATAAACATGTTCCAATGTTTCAACTGTACTGCCGGATTTTGGTAATTGTAATACATAAAATCCAAAATCCCAAGCACTGCCGGAGTGAAAGCTTAAGATTATCCCGCCTTCCTTTATATCGCAGGTGCCGCTTCGGTATCCGATATCATTATCTTTCAGGAAACGTACCGCTTTATCTTCATACCACGTGTAAGCGTCATAAATAGTATATTCCTTGGTTTCGTGATAATATCGCCCGATAAACAATTCCGGAACTCCATCTGAATTAATATCGTGTACTAAAAACACCTGATCCGATAATTTGTTTTGTTCATCGTTAGTAACAAAATATAAACTGTTATATGTTTTATATGTTTTATCCGGTAGGATTCCTGTTTTTATATATTCGTTCTGTGCATTATAGTAATTTTCTATTGTATCGGCATAAGTATCCCACATTTTATCCTCGGTTGTAGTGCCTTTTGAGGCTTTATTGTCGGTTACTGTAACCGTAAAGCTGTATTTGACGGACGGTTTTGGAATGCATTTAACTGTTATTTTTGCAGTGCCGGGAGCGAGGGCAGCGAGTTCGCCGGAAGTAGATACTGATATAATCTCCGGATGATCCGATTTGTAAATAAATATCCCGGATTTCATACTATCGGTGGATATTTTCCCTTTTACAGTGCCTGTGTATTCCTGTTCATCAGTTATAGTCCATTCTTTGCACTTGCCATATAGGAATATCTGTTTTTTCTCACCTACATTTAACGTATCTATGGATGATGTAAGTTTTATTTTTTTTAGTCCCTGAGCGTTTACCGCCTTTCCTTTAATACTTACAGTCGCATAATATCCGTTCATATCACCGGGCTGAACGTTGTTTTTAAGGTAGGAGGGCATGTTAACAGATACCTTCCCGTTTTCCTTATAAAAACTGCCGCCACTCATATAGTTTACTTTACTTGGGATTATGACTTTTTTAAGTAGAGGACATCCAACAAATGAACCCTGGTCATCCATAGTGGTTAGGTTATCCGGTAAAGATACTTCTGTCAGACTGTCAAGAAAATAAAAGCTTGACCTGATTCTTTTTAGTCTGCTATCAAAATATATATTTTTTAACTTGGGACACTCATAAAAACAATAACCTATACTATTGGTTATACCCTGAAGGTTTACAGATTCCAGATTATCGAGACTATTGAATATCCCTCCGATTGTCTTGACTTTAGATTTTTTGTGGAATTTGACTTCCTTTAGGGTTTTATTGTGTCGAAATGGATCCTCGCCAGATATCATGGTTACACTTTTTGGTACAGTGTAAGAGGTCATTTTTACACTTGGAGGAACGACATAGAGAGTCTTCATATCTTTACTGTACAGGATTCCTTTGTGGCTTTTAAACACTTGATTTTCTTCTGATACACGAATTTCTTCCAATTCATCAATACTATAAAAAACAGAAAGATTAACTTTTCTCTGAGCAAACAGATCACCAAAATTCTTGCCTACGGTAATACTTTTTACCGGTGATAAACGAGGAAGACCAAATATCCCTTCTACTATGTAACCATCTATTTCATTTGGAATTACTAAGTTTTCTTCATTTCCAAAATATCCAACGATACCGATATGATCTTTGTTAATATTATACACAAGAAAATCACCTAAACGATAAGCGCTGTCAGCGGCACAAACTGTTTTTATGTCAAAACCATCAGGTTCCGGTGGGCTGGCTAAAGTGTTTTTATAACCTGATAGGAAAAAGAATACGGCGATTATGGATAAGCATACGGATAATTTGATTTTATTCATAAAACATGTCACCTCGCTTTCAGTTGCTGGAAAATGCGGAAACAGGAGTGCTGAATATATAAGACAGAGAATCGTCCCCTTGTCTTAAATATTTGAAATCATCAAACCGTTTAAGGCCAAAACCATCTGCAGCTCTTTTGAAGAACAGCTTGACGCTGCAGAAGAAATATACGGACATACTATAACTTTTGACTGGAGCGAAAATACGGGGTACTCTTTAAATCTTAAACAGTCCCCGTCGCTTAATCCAAAGCGGCGGGGATTGTTGTCAAACGTACCTCATTCTTTTCTATAGTTTTTCATCCATATAGTTTATCATAGTATTACAATATCTTCCTTTACAACATCACCGGAATAAAATATTTCAGTCAAGCTGCTCATCAGAAGATTCATATCCATCGGGCGGTCCATATTCTTTTACAAAAGAACTTTGAGCTTCCGGACTAATCCACGCAATACAATTTCCATAAAGGAAATCCCCTGCCATATAATAAACTCCATCCCCCTCAGTATTATTTACTGTTATCTCACACTGAGTTATTGCTTTTGTCGAAAAAGAAAAAGCTTCAAGGTTTTCATAAATCCTATCTATATCAGAAAAAGAGGGGATACTGTTTTTATTGAGCGTGCATAGTATCAATTCAAGTTTTTTACCTGAAATCTCTGAGGCAGTATCAATTTTCAACTCCTGAACGGAATACGGATATTTAGCGACAAGGTTTTCCGCATATAATAATATCTCGTCCACTGCCATATCTGTCTTTTGCTCAGGGTCCTGTTTCACAAGCTTATCAACATTTTGTACCTGAGCAGACACGCCATTTTCATGATGATCAAAAATCATTTTGCCATTGATATCGTAGATTTCAATGCTTACATTTTTAACCTTACTGTCAATCGTTTGAGCATGAACAACTTCATAAATTGCCTGCACCGCTTTAATATCATTAATCGTACATCGTCCATCTCCTGATGATACCAGATTTACAGATAGTGTTTCATTGTTAATGCTTACATCTGAATAATCGATGTTTTTTTCTTTTAAGAACGATGTTATAGTCCGAATGGGTTTGCCCGCTGCGTATGCTTTTAAGGCTTTTTGCACCACAAAAGTGAGGGCACAGACCACAACTACAGCAAGAATCAACAAAATAAATAGTTTTCGTTTTCGTGTTTTTAACATAATATATCCCTTTCTTAAAAGATTTTCAATTAATAATATTTTGAAGTAACCGGTTATTCTCTTCAACAACGTCAATTTTTTTTTAACAAAATAATAAATGGGTTTTCCAAATTCTTCCCTATATATAACGTACGAACTCCAAAAAAGGGACAAAAAATTACAAGGTTTTCTTTGAGGCAATTTTTACTATTTTATTTATGAAACTTTATTATGATTTTTCTGATTAATAAAGATTTATTATGTTATATATGGATTCCATCATCAGCACTTTTGAAGCCGATAAACCTATAAGCCAATCTTTCCTTTCCCTAACAGTTACCTGGCTATAGATGATACCGAAATCGGCAGAGGTAACAAGATTCCTTTATGGATGTTTGGAATATTATACTGATACCCAATCGAGTAGGGCGGAATTAACCGCCCTCTTGCTTCCAGTTCTTTGTCCAGTTCATTCAGTATTGTCCATCAGAAAGGGAATAGGCTAAAAAAGCATATCTGTGTTCATACACGTTTTCTATTATCAAATAATATATATCCTCCTTTAGCTTTTCTATATAATTTCCATCTTCACACAGAGGTGACATATCAATCTCTGTATATTTATCACCTGATGCATCAATAATAAATAGTTTGTCATAGAACTGGTCATAATTCAGCATCAAGATAAAGTAACGACCATACTTACGAAGATTCACATAATCATGAGTTGGAATACCAGCCCAGTTTACATCTGTGATCACATCTGCGATCCCTTCCTCATTTATCCTAAATATTCGATAGTCCGTATTATCATTCTCAGAAAAGATATCCACATTATCTTTCCTTCTTGTCAATCCATAAATCAGACCATCATCTCCGCAGTAAAACGAAAGTTTATCATCATACTCCGTTTTTATGCTCTTCCAGCTCCCGTCTGCCTGTAGCTTATTTATTACATCCCCATGGATTGCGTAAAGAGTACTATTGTTTGATAGCATCTGGATATAATCTTGATTTTTAAATTCGACTCTCTTATCGGTTCCATCTATCGCTTTGCTTCTTAGAGTATACTTCCCGTTTTTCTCATCAAATGTTCTATAGAAAAGCCTGCCGTTGACTATTGCAATACCATCATAATTAACATTAGAAACGAGTTTTTTCTTTTCCTTCCCATTCTATTTGACTCTGTAAACACAATGGTTGGTAGTGTAATAATAGACATAACCGTTTTCAAACATTAATGTTTTTATCACATTAGTAGCTATCCTTTTTCTATGTGTTCCGTCCTTTTTTACCCTGTATAACGAAGTATCCATCCATGTGGTGTAATAGATAAATTTCCCTTCAATATAGAAATTCCTTACGTCAGTCACAATAACGGTTTTATTTCCGTCCCGTTCTTTTACAACAGAACTCTTTGATATGTTTTCCGGATTAACTTCGATGTAATACAGGTACTTGCCGGATCTTACTCCATATACCTCCTTCAGTGTTTTTTCATCGGTGATGTCTAAAAGCCTGGTTATATCGGATGGAGTATTCTTCGGTTCTGTAGAAATACTATCCCTATCCTGACGGTTTTCTTTTGCCATTAACGTTTCCGTAGGAATCTGCAGGCATATAAAAACAACTAACATTATTGAACACAATACTCTGCTTACCTCTTTAATGGTTCTTAAATACAGTTTATTTATCATTAATAAACGGCTCCCCCCTCGTATCAATAACAATAAAATTTTTGAGTTACATTAAGAATACACTTTGCACAAAATGTTTATCCGTTTACTACACAAATAATATAGCATATGTTTATTTGATTGTCAACAATATATTTCTTACATAGGTATTGCATTTTCTAATCTATGTTATATAATAATATTGCGTTGTACATAATACAAATAAAAACGAGGAGATTACAGAGTATATGGATAACGAAAGAGTGGTTAAGAAGTATCTTTGTAAAATCAAAAGACTTCTTCCGGCATGCCGGAAAGATAAAAGTGATATTATCAATATGATTAAAGACAATCTTGAAATAAAAACAGCTGATAATCCGAGCAAAGATATTTCAGAAATAATAGAAGAGTTTGGAGCTCCTTCTGACGTGGCTGCTGCATATATAGAGCAGATGGGTACAGCACAAATAATAGAGCGGTTTGCTTTTCGAAAGAAGATTGTAATGGCGGTACTGTTTTTGGCAATCGGTATTCTTTTTATTTGGGGTATATATGTTACGGCAGTTTTCATTGATGCACATAATACTATACATCATGACCCGGGAAATGATACATATACGATAGAGACGATTAGTGAAGGGATAGCTTCAGATGATAATATTTCGGAATTGAATCTTAGCAATACAGGGCTTGACACTTCATCCATAGAAAGGTAAGATATATGAAGAAAATAATACTGACATTATTCGTTATGGTAGTGGTTATGCTTGGGTTGGACATACCGGTAAAAGCTGATGAGTACTCAGGCAAGGATACAATCGTTGTGTGTGAAGATGGATATTTTGTTGTGTCGATAAGTGAAACTGATCCGGCGACAAACTTTTCTGCCACAGATAGCAGGTCGACGTATTATAAGACTTCAAAGAAAACATATACACATTATAATGATAATCATGAAAAAGATTGGGATGTAGTCCTAACCGGGACATTCTATTATGATTATATTACGTCAGTATGTACCGATGCAAATGCAGATTATCATATTTATAATACCACATGGCAGATGAATTACGTTACACCCAGCTATTCGGGGAATACTGCAAGGGTTGATTATTCTTTTAAACGATACCTGTTAGGAATAAATGTGGCTACCGTTACAAGTTATTTTACGCTGTCCTGTAGCCCAAACGGAACAATTTCATAAATTTATAGAAAACGGGAAAAACTAATGGCAGATAAAAACTCAACTAACGGAAGTTACAGAAAAGGGCTGGCTCCGTTGCTGATACTGGGGCTTTTAAAGCAACGTGATATGTATGGTTATGAGCTGACCCATGAATTAGAGACACAGACGGAAGGAGTGTATTCCTTGCTCGAGGGATCGCTGTATCCGGTATTATATAAGATGGTAGATGCCGGTTATATTTCCGACCGTAAGGAGTTGGTCGGCAGAAGGATGACCAGGGTGTACTATCATTTGGAACCCGCAGGGGAGCAGCATTTTGAAGAGCTGCTTGCAGAATACAGGACTACTGTAAACGCGGTAGGAAATATTGTGGGAAAGTAGATTAAAAATATAAGAAAAAACAGTTGACACAGCATAAAATCTGTGATAATATACCATTTGTTGTGAAAACAGCATGACCGAAGACAGCAGGTACTTAACCGGTGTAAGTCTTTTTAGACGCCTGCCGAGGGATTGATGTAATACTTGATATTTACAGCTTTCCTGATCTTGGTCGGGGAAGCTTTTTTATATGACTTAAGCTTCCTTCTTTCCGGTAAAGGCTTAGCCTTCCGGGGTAACTAATTGGAAAAGGAGGAAAACAAAATGGCAAAGGTTGAACTCAAGGCCCCCATTATCGAAGAGATAAAGGGTCATGTGTCAGAAGCTAAGGCTGCCGTTGTTGTTAACTACTGTGGTATCACTGTTGAGCA
>ODAI010736768.1_pt1 | contig 26598 bp, 24 predicted proteins | sample 1539321 | NCBI WGS metagenome assembly ODAI01 (sample SAMN02144231, study PRJEB22623) | gut metagenome | biome: sheep rumen | host: Ovis aries | place: New Zealand
AGCGAAAAAGCCGTCGATCTGGGCACCTTCGTGAACTACCGGGGACCTTCTGCCGGGACGGTTCTGACTGACGAAAAGGGAAACAGGTACCTGAAGGCCGGCGGCAGGATCACCCTGAAGGATACTGTGACCCTGCATGACATGCTGGACTATAAGGATCAGGAGATCAGGCTGAAGGGACGTCTGGTGGATGCAGAGACAAGAGAAACTGTCGCTGAGGCTGAAAGGAAAGTGACTCTGGAATCGGCGGAGCAGACTCTTACCATGGACTTTGAACTGGATGCGTCCGGCCTTGGCGGAAAGAGCCTTGTGGCCTTTGAGTATGTCTATGACAAAGACGGGAAACTGATCACAAAGCATGAAAATCTCAGGGATAAAAATCAGACAGTTCATTTCCCTGCCATTCAGACCACGGCAGTGTGTGAAGGAACGGAGGATCAGGTGCTTTCTTCCTGCAGAAATGCGCTGATCCGGGACACCGTCAGCTATACAGGTCTGGAAGGCGGAAAGACCTACAGGATCGACGGGATCCTCTATGACACGGCCGACGGAAAGCCCTTCCTTGCCGGCGGCAGCCAGGTAAAAAGCTCTGTATCCTTTACGGCGGAGGCGTCTGGTCAGGGCAGTGTCACAGCAGAGTTTTCCTTTGATATTCCCAAGGATATGGAAGGAAAGGTACTGGTGGCTGCAGAGAGTCTTTTTAACGCAGGAGGAGATCTCCTGGCAGAGCATAAGGATCTGAAGGATGAAAAGCAGACCGTCTGGGTACCCGGCATCGGTACACAGGCCCAGGACCTCATGACAGGAGACCATGCGGGCACCGTTTCGGAACAAACTTCTTTCAGGGATAAAGTTACCTATACCGGTCTTTCCCCGAAAAAGAAATATGAAATCAGGGGAACTCTGATGGTCAGGGAAACGGGAAAGCCCCTTATGGACGACGGAAAGAAGATAACCGCTTCCAGGACCTTTACGCCAGAAACGTCTGACGGCGTCATCTACCTGGATTTTACCTTTGACGCCTCCGATCTTGCGGGAGAGACTGTGGTGGCCTTTGAAGAGCTTTATCATAAAGGCATTAAAGTCGCTGCTCACGCCGATCTGCAGGATAAGGAACAGTCTCTTGTATATCCCGGGATCAGGACTACAGCCTGCGACATAAAGACCGGAGATCATCTGGGCGTTTCTTTCTTTGACCGTCTGACCGGATCTTCCGGGGAGACGACAATTACGGACAGGGCGGAGCTGACAGGCCTTATGCCCGGTTACGTCTACCGGGTCAAAGGGACCCTGTATGACAGGGAGAGCGGACAGGCCCTGAGAGGGAAAAACGGGAGAGAGATCACGGCGGAAACGGAAATAACGGCTTCCGCTGAAAAGGAGACCGTAGAGCTGACATTCAGAACGGATCTTTTTGTTCCGGGCAAAACCCTGGTCGTCTGCGAAGATCTGATCCATAACGACGTGGTCATCGCAACCCATAATGATCTTACAGACGAAGAGCAGAGCGTTCACTTCCCGGAGATCACCACCAGCGCCATGGACCAGGCAACAGGCAGCCATCTGGGGACGCCTTCCAAAAAGGCGCTTATAAGAGACAGAGTTTCCTACACCAATCTTATTCCCTCGGCCGGCGACCGCCCTGCCTCCTATACCATGAAGGGCACCCTGATGGTGAAAACCACGGGAGAGCCTCTGCTGGACAAAGAAGGAAAAGAGATCACAAGTCAGGTGACATTCTCTCCGGAGAGCCCTTCGGGATCTGTGGATCTGACCTTTGAATTCGACGCATCCCTTCTGCAGGGTGAGACGGTGGTATGCTTTGAAAAGATGTACCGGGAGGATATCCTGGTGGCCGTTCATGCGGATCTGGAAGACAGGGAGCAGAGCGTATTTTATCCCGCCATTATCACCAGAGCATCCCATGACAGGACCGGGACGCAGCTGGGGTATCCCGGAGAGGAACAGTCCATTACCGACATGGTTACCTATGAGAATCTTCTTCCCGGAACCTACGTGGTACAGGGCCTTGTCATTGATTCCGGGACCGGTCTTCCTTTTACGGATGCAGAAGGAAAGGAGATCCGGGCGGAAAAGATCTTTACCGCTGAAGAAATGAACGGCCAGGTCCCCGTGACTTTTAACTTCAGGGCAAAAGGCCTTTCCGGCAGAACGCTGACGGTTTTCGAGACTCTTTATACCCGGGGCGGGACCCTGATCGCTTCCCATGAAGACAGCAAAGACCGGAATCAGATGATCTTTTATCCGGGAATCACCACAAAGGCAGAGGATGGGGAGACTCATACCAACGCAGGCCCTGTAAAAGACCTTGTGACCATCACAGACCATGTCTTCTACAACAACCTGATTCCTTCCACACAGGAGGATCCCAGGGAATATACCGTTAAAGGCACCCTTATGGTCAAATCCACCGGAAAGCCCCTTCTGGACGAGAACGGAGAGGAGATCACCTCCGCGCATGTCTTTTCACCTGAAAAGGCGGACGGATGCGAAGATCTGGTCTTTACATTTTCTTCGGCTCTTCTGGCCGGAGAGACCGTGGTCTGCTTCGAATCTCTTTATGAAAAGGATATCGAAGTGGCAGTACACGCCGACCTGGAAGACAGGGACCAGAGCGTCTTTTATCCCTCTGTTACTACCAGGGCAGCCGATGACAGGACCGGAACGCATACCGGTTCTGAAGGAGAAGAAAAGTCTCTGACCGACATGGTCACCTATAAGAATCTTCTTCCAGGCACCTATCTGGTAAAGGGCCTGGTCATTGATTCCGGGACCGGTCTTCCTTTTACGGATGCAGAAGGAAAGGAGATCCGGGCGGAAAAGACCTTTACGGCCGAAGAAATGAACGGCTATGTCCCCGTGACCTTTACCTTCAGAGCGGAAGGCCTTTCCGGCAGGACGCTGACCGTTTTCGAGACCCTTTATACCGAAGGCGGGACCCTGATCGCCTCCCATGAGGACAGTGAAGACCGGGATCAGATGATCTTTTATCCCGGAATCACCACAGAAGCAGAGGATGGGGTGACACATACCCATACAGGGCCTGTAAAAGAACTTGTGACCATCACGGACCATGTCTGGTACAACAATCTGATACCCTCCACGCAGGAGGATCCCAGAGAATATACCGTAAGAGGCACCCTTATGGTCAAATCCAGCGGGAAGCCCCTTCTGAATGAAAAGGGTGAACCCGTTACATCAGAGCATGTCTTTTCACCTGATAAGGCGGACGGATGCGAAGATATGGTCTTTACTTTTTCTTCGGCCCTTCTGGCGGGAGAGACGGTGGTATGCTTTGAATCCCTTTATGAAAAGGATATCGAAGTGGCAGTCCACGCCGACCTGGAAGATCATGAACAGAGCGTTTATTATCCCTCCATCAGGACAAACGCCTCCGTATCCGGCAAAAAGTCCGTCACCGCAAAGGGAAAGGTGACTCTTGAAGATATGGTGGAATACAAAAACCTGATCCCCGGCACCGAATATGAGCTGACCGGCATCCTGATGGATAAAAAGTCCGGAAAGCCCCTTGAGGCAGGGGGCGGACAGGTGAGGGCCTCCGCAAAGCTGATTCCAGAGGAAGAAAGCGGCATCTGCCCTGTGACCTTTACCTTCGACGCTTCAGGCCTGGGAGAAAGGACACTGGTGGTATTTGAGACCCTTTCCCTCTCCGGAATCGAAGTGGCAGTCCATGCGGATCTGGAGGATAAGGCACAGACCGTAACGCTGACACCGCCTCCGGCTCCTCCGAAAACAGGAGACGAAGCAGGACCTGCCCTGTGGATCCTTCTTGCTCTGTCAGGACTTGCCGCCGCCGGCCTTCTTCTGAAAAGAAGAAGAAAAACCGGAAAATGAAGCAAACGTAATAAAATACAAAAAATGGACTTCGAACAGTCAGGATGATTCCTTCTTAAAGATTGATAAGAGATGAGTCAGAGAGCTCTGCGCCTTCAGGGGCGCGGAGCTTTCTGATTTTCAGGCGGGGTCCTTACAGGCTCTGCAGCAGGATTAATGTTCTCAGGAAGGGCATTTCAGTGGTATAATCAGTACACCTGTTAAGACATTTGATCCAGGCCTGCCATAGACTTTTCGTCTGTCCGGGCCTTTTCTTATTTTGAAGAGTCAGCTGAAAGGAATCATTCATGATCATTAATACCGGACAGAGAACGGATATCCCTGCCTTTTATGCAAAGTGGCTGGCGGGACGGCTCAGGGAGGGCTTTGTATGCGTCCGAAATCCCTTTGACCCCAGACAGGTCAGCCGCTACAGGCTGGACCCCTCTGTGGTGGACGTCATCGGCTTCTGCACCAAAAATCCCGCCCCCATGTTTCACTACATGGACCTGCTTTCTCCCTACGGCCAGTACTGGTATGTGACCATCACGCCCTACGGAAGAGACATAGAACCGCACGTTCCGGACAAGCACAAGGTACTGGAGGATTTTAAGAGGCTGTCGGATATGGTGGGGATAAACTGCGTGGGATGGCGTTACGATCCCATTTTTACAGACAGCCGCTATACAAAGGAATACCACCTGAAAGCCTTCTCGCAGATGGCCCGGGCCCTGGAGGGCTATACGGAAACGGTGGTCATCAGTTTTATCGATATCTACGACAAAGTCTTCAGAAACTTTCCGGAAGCAAGAGAGGTGGAAAAGGAAGACCGGCTGGATCTGGGAAGAAAGCTGATCGAAATCGCCGCAGGGTGCGGTATGACGGTGAAGCCCTGTGCGGAAGGAGACGAGCTTGCCCCCTACGGGGCCGACTGCAGGGGCTGCATGACCGTTGACGTCTATGAAAGGGCCATAGGGAAAAGACTTACAGTCCCTGCCAGAAAGCCGGCAAGGGAGGGCTGCGCCTGCTATCTGGCCTGCGATATAGGGGCCTATGATACCTGCATGCACCTGTGCAGGTACTGCTATGCCAACAATGACCCCCTGCTGGTGCGGGAAAATGCAGGGCGCCACGACCCCGCCTCCCCCTTTCTGGTGGGCGGTTACAGAGAGGACGATATCATTCACGACGTCCCTCAGCAGTCCTGGATCGACCGTCAGATCAGTCTTTTTGATCTTCTCTGATAAATTTAAATGGTAAAGTTGTAAACAGACGTTATAGCGTATAAGGAAAAAAGTATGAGAACTGCTGTAATCGGTGTTGGAAACATGGGAAGCAAGTATGCCTGCCTGATCCAGGAGGGGCAGATCCGGGGACTGGAGCTTTGTGCCCTGACCAGAGTACGGGGCGTCTACAGAGAAATGCTGGGGAAATCCATAGAAGCAGGGGTCCCGGTCTTTGAAAGCGCGGACGCTCTCTTTGATGCCGTTGAAAAGGGAGACCTTCCCCTGGACTGTGTGATCATCGCAACGCCGCACTATTCTCATGAATCCATAGCCGTAAGAGCCTTTGGGCTTGGGCTGAACGTCCTGTCGGACAAGCCCTCCGGAGTATACTCCAGACAGGCCAGGCATATGGAAGAGGCGGCGGAAAAATCCGGAAAAAACTTTGCCATGGTCTTCAATCAGAGGACGCTGCCCGTCTACCGTCAGATCAGGGATATCGTAAAGAGCGGAAAGTACGGAGCCCTCAAGCGGGTCAGCTGGGTGGTGACGGACTGGTACAGGCCGGAGAAATATTACAGGTCCAGCGCCTGGCATTCCACCTGGGAAGGAGAAGGAGGAGGCGTTCTGCTGAATCAGTGCCCCCACAACCTGGATCTTCTCCAGTGGATTCTGGGCATGCCTGCAAAGCTGCAGGGCTTCTGCAGGGAAGGCCGCTATCACGATATCCAGGTGGAGGACGATGTGACCCTCTACATGGAATGGGAGAACGGGGCCACCGGCACCTTCATTTCCTCCACCGGCGAAGCGCCGGGGATCAACCGCCTGGAGATCTCTCTGGAGGAGGCCATGCTGGTATGCGACAGGGGCGTCCTTAAGATCGGCGAACTTTATCCTGAGCTTGGCATGAAGGAAGAGGAATACAGGAAGACTTCGGACGATTATTTCAGAAAGATACAGGGAACATGGTCGGAAGCATCCGTCCCCGCGGCAGATGAGAATCCCTATAAGATCATTCTTCAGTCCTACGCGGATGCCTGCCTGGGAAATGGAAGCAATATCGCCGACGGGACCGAAGGAAGAAAGAGCCTTCTTCTTTCCAATGCGGCCTACCTGTCTTCCTGGGAGGGACGCATGGTGGAGATCCCCGCTCCCGGAAGCGATATGGAGAAGGAGTTTGAAAAAACCTTCGAGTCCTGGCTGGAAAAGAAGAAAAACGAAGGAAAGGAATAAGCATGGAAGGGAAAAGCATGGACAGGATCCGCTTTGCCATCGTGGGATCGGGCTGGCGGGCCCTCTATTACGTACGTATCGCTAAAGCCCTGCCGGAGGTCTTCGAGCTGACTGCCATGGTCTGCCGGAACCCCGAAAAGGCGGAGAAGCTCTCAAAAGAATACGGCATCCGGACTACCTGTTCGGCAGATGAGTGCATGGGCTTAAAGCCCGACTTTGTGGTGGTTGCGGTCAGCAAAGCGGCGATCGCCGACGTCAGCGCGGAGTGGATGGAAAAAGGCTTCCCGGTCCTTTCCGAGACGCCGGCTTTCAGAACAGAGGAACAGGCAGAGAGACTGAAAGCTCTGATACTGAAGGGCGCAAAACATACGACAGCCGAGCAGTACCGGAAATATCCAACTGTGTCGGCCCTTATTAAGGCTCTGGACAGCGGGATCATAGGAGAGAGAGACTACTGCATGGTATCCTTTGCCCACGAATATCACGGTGCCAGCCTGATCAGAGCTTTTCTGGGCCTTACACCCGATGTGAAGTTTACGGCAAAGGCCAGTACCTTCTCCTTTCCCACTGCGGAGACCCTGAGCCGGTACGAATAGTTCACAGACGGCCGGATCTCAATGAAAAAAAGGACCCTGGCCATAGTGTCCTTCGAAAACGGAAAGGCAGCTCTCTACGATTTCGACGGAGAGCAGTACCGGTCCCCCATCAGATCCAGCATGATCAAAGTCCAGGGGTGCCGGGGTGAATTTGCAGGCGATACCTTCTCTTATCTGGACGAAAGCAACGAGCCGGCACAGGAGAGCCTTGTCATAAAAAGCAGGATGGTCTTCAGGGATACGGATAATCCAAACTTCAAGAGAATCCGGGAGATCACGGAGATCACCTTCCGCGGGGAGATCCTTTACAGTCCGCCCTTTGGCCTCTGCGGACTATCCGAGGATGAAACGGCCATAGCCCTGGTCCTTAAGGAAACGGGCCTTTACGCAAAGGGATGCGGGGAAAATCCCTGTCCTTTCGCGGAAGCCGCTGCGGATGTCCGCATGGGACTTGCCATAGCGGGAGAATAAAGCATGTCTCCGGAGGGGGCGCCCTGGCGGCGCCTCCTTCGGAGTTTTTTTATCAGATGAAAAGAAGTGATGGGGGACGGTGAATGCGGGGGGCAGGAATCTTAATGCAAATGAAAGGAAATCTTAATAAACAAGTTTCGGTAACGGAAGTATACTAAACTGGTATAATAATAGTGCCGGCTAAGTTAAGCGGCGCATTTTCAAATACAGTTCCCGGAGGAATAGAATTTATGGAAAACAATGTATTAAAGGCCCGAAGAAGAAAAAGACTGGTAGGAATCGTTCTGGTAGTTCTGATCGCAGTGCTGACAGGATTCCTTTACTTCAGGGGGAGAGGCGGTTCCGACGCAGGAGACGGACAGAACGTTGCCTACGTGACATCGGTGGCCACCCTGACCGGTCAGTATTCCTCAAATGGGGTTTTCAACAGATATGCCGGTACGGTGGAGTCCCAGGAGACCAAATCCTTCAACAAGCGGGACGATGCCGATATCCAGGAGATTTTCGTGGAAACGGGCGATGAAGTCAAGGTTGGGACGCCTCTTTTTTCCTACGATAATACCAAGTATGAAGAGGACCTGGCCAAGGGCGAGATCGAGCTCGAGAGGCAGAAGAACGAGCTGGACAGCATAAAGACCACCATTGCCCAGCTTGAGAAAGAGAAAAAGTCTGCCGCCAGCGCCGACAAGGCCAACTATACGGTCCAGATCCAGGAGCAGCAGCTCAACCTCAAGCAGCAGGAGTACGATATCCAGAGCAAGGAACTGGAGCTGGACAAGATCAGGGACAATATAGCCCACGCCACAGTCACCAGCGACATGGAAGGCGTTGTCAAGAGCATCAATAAGGACAGCGGATCCCAGTCTTATTACGGAGGCTACGGCGGCGATGAGACCGAGAACGGCTTCATCGTGATCATGAAGACCGGCGACTTCCGGGTCAAGGGAACCGTGAACGAGCAGAATATCTATGATATCTCCGAAGGACAGCCCGTGATCGTGCACAGCAGACTGGATGATCAGACCTGGAAGGGCACCGTTACTACCGTCGACAGGGAAAATACGGTCCAGAACCAGAACATGTACGGTGAGGGCTCCGGCTCCAGCAATTATCCCTTCTACGTGGAACTGGAATCCAGCGAAGGTCTGCTGATGGGCCAGCACGTATATATGGAAATGGACTACGGACAGGGAGAAAAGAGAGAAGACGGCCTCTGGCTGGATGAATATATGATCGACATGACCGATCCTGACGCTCCTTTTGTCTGGGCGGACAACGGTAAGGGAAAACTCGAAAAAAGAAAAGTCCTTCTGGGAACCTATGACGAGGAAATGATGCAGTATAAGATCAACGGCGGCCTCAGCACCGAAGATTCCATTGCCTTCCCCGACGAATCCCTGAAAGAAGGCATGAAGTGTATGGATGAATCCATGCGGACCGATGAAAGCTTCGAAGGAGGCATGGAAAGTATGGAAGGTATGGAAGGTATGGAAGGCATGGAGCCCATGGAAGGCATGGAATCCATGGAAGGCATGGAAGGTATGGAATCCATGGAAGGTATGGAAGACATGGAGCCCATGGAAGACATGGAAAACATGGAAGAGACCGAAGGTGAGGAAGGCCAGTATTAAAGGATCCGGGTGGTGAAGAACATGATCATAGAACTGCAGGATATCTGCAAAAGCTATATACAGGGAACCATGGTGACCCCTGTGCTCAAGAATATAAATTTTACCATGAAGGAAGGGGAATATACCGCCATTATGGGGCCCTCCGGATCCGGCAAGTCTACTCTGATGAATCTGATCGGATGTCTGGACCAGCCCACCAGCGGCAAATATTTACTGGACGGGGAAGATGTTTCCGCCTATACCGACAATCAGATGTCGGATATCAGGCTTGAAAAGATCGGATTCGTTTTTCAGACCTTCCAGCTCCTGCCCTATATGTCCGCGGCAGACAACGTGGCCCTGCCTCTTTCCTATGCGGGTGTATCCAGAAGGGAAAGAAAAGAAAGAGCCATTGAAATGCTGGGAAAGGTGGGACTTTCGGACCGTGTATCCTATCTGCCCAATCAGCTTTCAGGCGGCCAGAAACAGAGGGTGGCCATTGCAAGAGCCATGATCAATCATCCCAGGATCCTGCTGGCGGACGAGCCTACGGGCGCTCTGGATTCCACATCCGGAAAGCAGATCATGGGACTGTTCAGAGAACTGAACGAAGACGGCGTAACGATCCTTATGATCACCCATGACGCGGAGATCGCTTCCAATGCGGACAGGATCGTGGAGATCCGGGACGGACTGCTGAATCAGGAGGTGAAGATATAATGAAGAAGAACCGGATACTGGCAGTGCTGCTTTGTCTGGCACTGGCAGCGGGACTTGTTTACGGAATCGGCAGGGCTTTTGCCGCCAGCCGTAGAAAGACCGTCGTGGTAGTGCCCGTGACGGATCTGAACTATTCCTGGGGCGATGATCAGAACAGCATGGAAGGCATGGTGGCCTCGGGCTTTTCCCAGGATATATATCTGATGGATACTGAGAGCGTGGATACGGTCCTGGTAGAGACCGGACAGCATGTAAAGCAGGGTGACGTGCTTATGAAGTATGACGCTACCCAGACCTCCATCAACCTGGAAAGAGAGATCCTGACCAGGGAAAAGCTTCTGCTTCAGATGGATGTGGCTTCCAAAAACCTTGCGACTCTCAAGAAGATCAAACCTGCCTCTGAAGGCGGAAACGGCGGAGAGGACTTCCCTGATTTTCCGGATTTTCCTGAACCGGAGGACAACACGCCGGACTACAGCGGCGTAACGGCGGCCGAAAAACTGGATGAAAATTCTCTGCCCTATAATAAGGAAGAGGATACGGAAGAGAGTCCTCTGGGTTCGGAGTTCAATCCCTACCGCTACCTCTGCAATGACGAGACTGTGATCACAGGGGAATTCCTCAACAGGATCAGAAAAGATGCCCTTGAAAAGAGCAATGCCCGGGGCGGTTCCGAAGAAGGCCGGGAAGAAGGCGCGGAACAGGCCCATGTACCTGTCTACTGCGTACTGGAAGTCAGGGAAGGCAATAAGACGGACGGTGCTCTGAAAAGGGCCTGGATCATGGACGCAGCTGCTCTGGATGAAGCTCCAGCCGGCTGGGAAGGTTCCGTGAATCTTGCCGGCAGGGTAAAGGAAAGCCACTTTGACGCCGCTGCATCGGACCGCCTGGACAGCGGGGCGGAGCCCTATAACAAGGATGACGGTACGGAAAGCAATCCTCTCGGATCCGCATCCAATCCCATGCGCTTCCTCTGCACGGATAATGCCGTTATTACCGGAGATTTCCTGAATGAAATGGCCGGCAGGACCGGTGCGGACGGAGAAGGCGTCCACTATGTTCTGGAGATCCGGGACGGGGATAAGGCTGACGGTGATCTGCTGGTCTCCTGGCAGAGACAGTCCAGGGCGGATGAGACTTATGAAGCCGGAAAGGAATATGTTCTTTCCTTCGGATTTAAGGAAAAGGAAAATACGCCTGAAGAACCCGGAGAAGAAGGCGGCCAGGAAGGCCAGGGCGGCCAGGAAGGTCAGGGCGGCCAGGGCGAACAGGGCGGCTCACAGGGTACAGAAGAGCCGGTTAATCCTCAGGATCCCGCAGACCCCGGAGAGCAGGGCGGAGGCGATACTCCTCCTGAAGGCGGAGAGTCCGGAGGGCAGGAGCCCTCTGAGAATCCTGCAGAACCTTCCGCAGAACCCTCCGAAGGGGGACAGGGCCAGAATGCACAGGAACCCGCCCAGACAGAAGAAGTAAAACCTTCCGGCGTATCCTTTGTTTCCGGAAAAGGACAGTCCATGTCTCTGATCCTGGATATGGGCGGAAAGAGCCGTGTGGTCATGACCGCAGCGCCTCAGGCGGGCGGCCTGATCCCCTCTGATGCCGAATATACAAAGGAAGATCTAGAGCAGGCAAGGAAGGATGCGGAGAAAGAGATCCGCGATCTGACACTGGATCTGCGTGAATCCGATCTGGCTGTCAAGGCGGCCAGAAGAGCGCTGGAAGAGGGCGTGGTCAAAGCGGAAATGGACGGTATCGTAGGTGTTGTCAATGATCCCGAAAATCCTCCTACCGACGGAACGCCCTTCCTGACAGTCGTTTCCGAGAACGGACAGTTTATTCAGTCGGGCCTGAACGAACTCTATCTGGGTACGGTTTCGGAAGGAGATACCGTTTACATGACCAGCTACATGGACGGAAGCTCCTTTGAGGGGACGATCAAATCCGTTTCTCCCTATCCGGATACCACAGGCCGCTTCGGATACTTCGGCAGCGACGTTACCTATTATCCCATGATCATTTCCGTCACGGACCCTGCTGTGAAACTGAACGAGGGAGACTACCTGGAAGTCAGGGCCGATCAGTCCTCTGCCATGACAGGACCGGGTGAGAGCAGTAAGCTCTATGTTTTCAAGGCCTTCATACAGGATGAGAACGGCCAGAAGTACATGTATAAGGACGATAACGGAAAACTGGTCCGCCAGGATATCGTGATCGGCGGAATGTCCGGAGAAGCCTACGAGGTGCTTTCCGGAATTACGGAAGAAGACTACGTGGCTTTCCCCTACGGCAATTCCGTCAGAGAAGGGGCCAAGACGCGTCAGGGCACCGTGGATGAGCTTTATCAGTAAGAAAGGAGAGAGACATGAGTGAAAATTTCAGATTTGCCTTTCAGGGAATCTGGGCACATAAGATGCGCTCTTTCCTGACAATGCTGGGCGTGATCATCGGTATTGCTTCCATTATCGCCATTGTTTCCACCATTCAGGGCACCAACCGCCAGATCATGGACAATCTGGTGGGAGCAGGCAACAACTGCGTGACCGTTTCCCTCTGGCAGGGAGACTCCTCCTATTATTTCGGGAACGGAAATCCCGAGGGCGTATATCCGGTCACGGAGGATATAGCGAAACAGATCGGTGAGATCAGCCATGTGGAAAAGTATTCCTTCTACAACAGCCGCCAGTGGATGGACAATGTCCGCAGAGGCACCCTGTCCCTTTCCAGCGGCAGCGCCATTGGAGCGGACCGGAATTACATGTCTACCAACGGCTATGTGATTTACCGGGGACGCGGCTTCGTGGATCAGGATTATAAGGATTTCCGCAAGGTGGTCGTTCTGGATGAAGTGGCTGCTACGGCCCTTTTCCCCGGGGAAGACCCTGTGGGACAGACCATTGATATCCGGGGCGTGCCCTTTACGGTCATCGGTCTCTACCGCAAGTCGGAAGCCTTCAAGCCCGTGATCGAGACTATTCAGGACTATTACACCTATAACCAGTCCCAGAACGGATCCGTCATTATGCCCGATGCCTGCTGGCCCATCCTTTTCCAGTTCGACGAACCGCAGAACTGCGTGATCCGGACCACATCCACGGAAGATATGAGCAGGGCCGGAACGGAAGCCGCCCAGATCCTGAACAATCTGGTCCAGTCCTCCGCTACGGAAGAGGGTGCCTTCTCCTACAGGGCGGAAGACGTGCTGGAAACCGCCAGGAAACAGCAGGAGCTCAATGCCAGCACCAACTCCCTTCTGGTGTGGGTGGCCAGCATCGCCCTTCTGGTAGGCGGTATCGGCGTCATGAACATCATGCTGGTCTCCGTCACGGAGAGGACCAGCGAGATCGGCCTCAAAAAGGCTCTGGGCGCAAGAAAGCGCAACATCCTTCTGCAGTTTCTGACAGAGTCCGCCGTTCTGACCAGCATCGGCGGCATACTGGGGATCATAGCCGGCATCATACTGGCCCAGGTCATTTCCCGTATGAGCGGGGCCCCGGTTTTCATCAGCATACCCACTATTATTCTGGGCGTTGCATTCTCCATGCTGATCGGTATTATTTTCGGACTTCTGCCTTCCATGCAGGCCGCAAATATGAATCCTATCGAAGCACTGCGGAGAGAGTAATAAAAAGCTCGAACGATACGGCTTTCCGGCCAGGTCCTGCGGGACCAGCCGGAAAGTCGTATTTTTTTTGACGCAGGATGACCTGTGGAACTGGAAGTTCAGGCGGTTATAGATACTTTCATAAAACAGACCTGTCATTATGCATAAAAGAGGAAGCTCAGAACAGGCACTTTGACGAAAATAAGGCATTGTTACAAAAAACGGACATTTACCGCGTTATAAAGATGGAAAGTCAGAAGCGGCAGCTTTTTATAAAGGAGGGATGGGAAATGTCCGCTGCAGGAAAGACGGAGAGATGCAGAAGAAGGAAAGACCCTGGAAGGAAGGGTAGAGCCGGGGCGGTTCCCGCCCTTTATACAACCATGGGTTGTTCGAAAAAGGAGGAGGCAATCATGTATAATGACAGCGAGGATGTACTGATCCTGGCAGGACTGGATCCGGAAAAGATGGAATTTCTTCCCGCCGCGGAGCGGAAAAGACTTCTGGAGGATGCGGGACTGGATCCCGGGGAGTTCGACTTTTAAGGCGCAGGAGCGTGAGATTTGCTCCCGGGAGCCTGCCGCCTTATAATATAGAAAAAATAGATTCACTGACGCCGGCTTAAGGGAGGAAACATAAGGATGCCTTTTCAGATCATAAGAAACGATATTACCAGAGTGGAAGCGGACGCGATCGTCAATACAGCCAATCCCAGGCCCATAATCGGAGCGGGGACAGACAGCGCCATCTATAAGGCTGCCGGCGAGGAAGACTTATTAAAGGAGCGTCTGGCCATAGGAGAGATCCCGCGGGGGCAGGCAGCTTACACAAAGGCCTACGGACTGAAGGCCAGGTACATCATTCATACGGTGGGACCTGTATGGGAGGACGGGAACAGCAGAGAGCGGGAGATCCTGCATTCCTGCTATGAGAAGAGCCTTTGCCTGGCGGCGGATCTGGGATGTGAGAGCATTGCCTTTCCCCTGATCTCTACCGGATGTTACGGATTTCCGAGAGGAGAAGCTCTTCAGATCGCTCTGGAGGAATTCGGAAAATTCCTTCTGACCCATGAAATGAATATCATTCTGACAGTCTTTGACAGGGAAAGTCTGGAACTGTCCGGCCGTCTCATGGGCAATATAGAAGAATACATCGACGAGCATTACGTGGGAGAGGCCGGCAGGCGGGAGTATGCCTCTGAACGCAGAAGAAACCGCAGAATAAACAGCTATTCAAAGTTCCTTTCAAAGAGAGAAGAACTTCATGAAGCCTCCATGCTGCGGGAAGATGCGGAGCTGCCTTTTGGCGCGCCCGATGCGGATGCTTTTTCGGCTCCTGCCGCTTCCGCATTCAGGCCGGAGAGCTTTGCGGATTTTTCGGGAAAGAGCCTGGAGGAGATGGTGGAGTCTGCCGGTGATACCTTCCAGCAGAAGCTTTTCAGACTGATTGACGAAAGCGGTCTGGATGACGTGACCGTATACAAGAGGGCCAACATTGACCGAAAGGTGTTTTCCAGGATCCGCTGCAATACAGACTATACTCCAAAGAAAAAGACTGCAGTGGCCTTTGCCATTGCCCTGCATCTGGACATGGCTGCCATGCTGGATCTGCTGTCCAGGGCTGAGATCGCCTTTTCGCCCAGCAGCAAGTTCGATCTGATCATCACCTATTTTGTGACCAATAAAATCTACGACATCTATGAAATCAACTGCGCCCTGTTCCGCTACGGACAGCCTACTCTGGGCAGCTGACGGAAAGGAGCGGCATACAGACCGCTCCTTTTTTATATGACAGGGATTCTGGTGCATACAGATATGTACCTGATCAATACAGAAGGGAGAGAAATGAAGGTTATTTTTCTTGATATAGACGGCGTCCTCAACAATATATACTCAAAGACCAGAGCGCCTTCCGGTGTCATAGGAATAGACGACGATAAGGTAAAACGGCTCAGAAAGATCGTCGAAGCCACCGGCGCCAAACTGGTCCTTACTTCCACCTGGAAAAAGGATACCGGCGAGGACAGAGACTACATGCTCAGGAAACTTGGAAGGGAAAAGCTTCATATCCTTATGCATACCGTGGACGAAGGCAGGAACCGATGGGAAGGAATCCGCAGATGGATGGACAGATACGGAACTAATCTGGAGGCCTATGTGATCCTGGATGATGAGCTATTCCCTGACTATTACTCCGACCCGGCAAATAAGATCCTCCGCCCCGAAGTAAAAGACCATCTGGTCAGAACGGAGCTCTTCGATAAAGAAGGAGGGCTCGGTGAGAGTCATGTGGAGAAAGCTGTCAGAATTCTGAACAGCGGGAAGGGCTGACATATGCCCCGGTTAAGACAGCCTGAAAACTGACAGGAATGGAAAAGGCAGGACCCGCTCACCCCGCCCGGGTGTAGTCGATTCCTGCCTTTGCTGCCTGCAGATGCTGGTCTTTTCTTTCGATATGATACTGCTTTCCGGCCCTGATAAAGTTGGCGCCTGTCTGATGGAAGAAAAAGCTGACATCGTATTCCACGCACTGAAGCATGGTATCCAGGACCCAGGCGTAGTCGCAGGGACGGGCGTCCGGCCCCGATTCTCCTCCGCAGGATACGGATTCGATCACGCTGCCGTATTCCCGGAGATATTTGCGGATGTTGATCTTCTGCAGCATGGGCTCGTGGGTAATGCTTTTATGCTTTATGGGCAGTTCCAGAAAGACCGGAAGCCTGAGGTCTGCCGTGTACTGGCTCTCGCAGGTACAGGAGATGCAGACGTTATCGTAACCGTCTCCCCAGTCTTTCGGGAGACCTGCATAAAAGCGGTCCGGTCTTTTTGTGATAATGAAAAAGGTCAGATCGGGGCGGAGCCGGATCATTTCCCATGCTTCCTTCCTCCATTCGTCGGCCTCCTCCAGGAAGAAATCGGAAGTAAAGCAGGTATAGACCAGTTCTCCGGAGGGGATTTTGTAACGGCCCTGCCGGTCTTTTTTTACGGGCAGACGGAAGGCTCCTGTCTTCGCGGCGACAGTCGAATCTTTACCGTACATGGCATCGCGCCGGTACATGTAGCAGTTTAGGCATCCGGCCGACAGCTTGGTGCAGCCGTGCCAGCAGTTCCACATCACAGACATGGGGGGGTCCTCCCTTCTGTATTTATTAAAGTCTCTCCGGATCTTCAGCCTGCCGCCATGACAGACACAGGGCCCTGAAGACAGGAAAAAGCGGACTCGCTGATGTCTGTCCAGAGCTTCTGATTATCCAGATAGGCAAGATAGTCGCTGATGGTATCATCGCCCTTTTTCCAGCCGTACAGGTCCAGCAGATACTGGCGGTTGCAGAAAAAGGCGTCGGCCAGTTCTCCCAGCTGATAGGAGCTGAGTCTGACCTTTGCTCCTTCCTCTGTTTTTCTGAGATCTTCAGGGCTGATCCCGGTGAGATCGGCAAGATCGGACAGAGAAAGATCATAGCGGATCCGAAGGGTTCGGATCGTTGTGGCAAAAGACAGCTTTTTCATGATAGCACCTCCTCTGAATGTCTTTTCTGAACAGATGTTACAAACGACTGTTCGATATTATTATAGCAACACATGTTCGGGAGGTCAATACAAATGTTCGAAAAAAATGAATCTGTTTCTGTGGTTACCCTGCCAAAAGAGTGATATTCTTGATAAAGGATATGGAATATCGTATTCAGATGCTTAAAAGATGGAAGGCCGCTTTTAACGGGAATATACCCGCGGGAGATGGAAAAGATGCACTTTGTGGACGCAAAAGGAATACTGACCGGAAGCAGAGGATATTTCGGAATGAATATTTACCGGGGCTGCACGCACGGCTGCATCTACTGCGACAGCAGGAGCAGATGCTATCACTTTACCCATGCTTTTGAAGATATAGAGGTAAAGCAGAATGCTCCCGCGCTTCTGGAGGCTGCCCTCCGGTCCAAAAGAAAGAAATGCATGATCGGGACAGGCTCCATGTCGGATCCCTACATGCACTGTGAGGAACAGCTCCATCTGACCAGGAAATGTCTGGAGATCATCCTGAAATACGGCTTCGGGGCTTCTCTTATCACCAAATCCGACAGGATCCTGATGGATCTGGATCTTCTGGATGAGATCAGCAGAACTACCAGATGCGTGGTCCAGATGACTCTTACCACCTTCGATGATGAGCTCTGCAGGATCCTGGAGCCGAATGTCTGCGTTACTTCCCGCAGAATCGAAGTGCTGGAGATCCTGAAAAAGAGGGGGATCCCCACCATTGTATGGATGACGCCCATCCTGCCATTTATCAATGATACGGAAGAAAACATAGAGAAGCTGGTGGATGCCTGCGCAGGAGCCGGTGTAAAGGGAATCATCAGCTTCGGCATGGGACTGACCCTGCGGGAAGGCGACAGGGAATACTACTATGCGGCTCTGGACAGGTATTTCCCGGGCCTGAAGGACAGATATATAAGGACCTACGGAAATGCCTATGAACTGCCAAGTCCCGTGGCAGAGACCCTGATGAAGGTCTTTTCAGACAGGTGCAGACAGTATGACATTATGAGCACGCCGGATGAATGCTTTGCTTTTCTGGCTGAATTTCCTTCAAAATACGAGCAGCTCAGCCTGTTCGACGAAGAAGGAGACATCAATGCTTTCTGAAAGGAGAATAAAAGGTTTTGGAATACAGAAAAATCATCTCCCTGAAGGACGGGAGAGAATGCTGCATCAGAAACGGCAGACAGGAAGACGGGAAAGCAGCCCTGGAAAACTTTATCCTGACCCATGAGGAGACGGAGTTTCTTCTGACTTATCCGGAAGAGATCACATTTACCCCGGAGATGGAAGGAAATTTTCTTAAGGCAAAGGCCGAGAACCCTGCGGAAGCAGAGATTATGGCAGTGGTTGACGGACGCGTAGCCGGCCTTGCAGGGGTTTCCAGGAAAGGGGACGCCGTTAAGCTCCGCCACAGGGCAGAATTCGGCATCAGCATCGCAAAAGCCTGCTGGGGCCTTGGCCTTGGCCGGGCTCTGACAGAGGCCTGCATTGATTGTGCCAGAAAGGCCGGTTACCGGCAGCTGGAACTGGAGGTTTCCGCTGATAATGAAGCGGCCCTGGCTCTGTATCGAAAGGCGGGATTCTCTGAATACGGAAGAAATCCCGCAGGCTTTCTTAAAAAGAACGGGGAATATCAGGAACTGGTCCTTATGAGACTGGATCTGCAGTAGAAAGAGGAAGTTTACGTGAATGCGAAACGGGGCTTTGTGCCAGAGGATGAAAGAAACTTTTCTCCAGAGGCGGTGGAGACCATGAGAAGGGCATCCCGCCATATCCTCTATCTGATCAATGAAGGCTACGACTTAAAAAGCGCTGCCACCTTTACCGGAAATCATTTCCTGCTTTCGGAGCGCCAGCGGATGGCCATCATGAGAAGCATAGGAAAATCCGAAAGGATAAAAGACAGAATTTCAAAAAAGATTCCCCTGACGGAGCTTTCCGGAAAAGAAGTCTGGATCGACGGCTTTAATACCATCATTACCCTGGAAGTCATGCTGAGCGACTCCATTCTTCTGGACTGCATGGATACCTGCGTGCGGGACCTGGCGGCTCTGCGGGGAACTTACAGGCTGATTCCCGAAACCGACGGGGCGGCGGCCATGATGCTTTCTCTTTTGAAGGAAGCGGGCGTTTCAAGGGCAAATATTCTCCTGGATGCCCCGGTTTCCAATTCGGGAAGGCTGAAAACAAGGATCGCCGAACTTGGAGAAGATTTCCCCGGAGATCTGAACATAGAAGTAATCAAAGACGTGGACAGGGCCCTGTATGACAAAGACCTGGTGATCACGTCGGACGCCATCATTCTGGACCACTGCGCGCTCTGGACCGGTCTGACAGATGAGTGCCTTAAAAGACTGGGTAAAGAGGGAATCCGGGTCTGGGACAGTTTTTCATGATCAGACCCGGTTGCGAGAGAGGGGGACCTGTATGAAGAGTTTTGCCTCTGACAGGGAAAGACATAAGTACTACAACAGCCTGACACAGGAGCAGAAGTACGAAGCCTTCTGCGACATTCTATTTGAATCGGAAAGTACGGTATTTCTTGGGGGCGCAGGCGTATCCACAGAGAGCGGCATACCGGATTTCAGGAGCAGGAACGGCCTTTACAGGAAAAGACCCAAAGGCTTCCTGCGCTATAAGCCGGAGTATCTGCTCAGCAGCGAATGCCTGCAGAAAAAGCCCGAGCTCTTTTTCGATTACTACCGTAAAAATCTGGATGCCAGATCCGCTCTGCCGAACGGAGCCCATCTTGCCCTTGCACAGATGGAGCTTTCGGGAAGACTGACCGGCGTCATCACCCAGAATATCGACGGCCTTCATCAGAAGGCGGGGAGCAGGAACGTTCAGGAGATACACGGAACCATAAGGAAGAATCACTGCACCTCCTGCAAGGCTGTCTATGATGAGAATTTTATCTTTGACAGTAAAGAGCCCGTCCCCCGCTGCCCTGTATGCGGCAGGACGGTCCGGCCGGATGTGACTCTTTACGGGGAATTTCTTCCCCAGCCGGCCTATACCAACGCCATTGACCTGATCGGCAGGGCGGATACGCTGATCATAGGCGGGACATCTCTGGAGGTGGGCTCTGCCGCCCAGCTGGCCCATATGTTCCACGGAAGACATATGGTCATCATCAACAAGGGAAAGACAAAAATGGAAGGCGCAGCCGATCTGGTCTTTCATGACAGCATCAGCAGAGTGCTGGAAAAGATTGTCTGACGGAATCATAAGGAGACATCATAAAAAAGATGCGGAGCAGTTCGACGATATGACCATGATGTGTCTGAGCTGCCATGGACCGGAAAAGACCGAAAAGAAGGGGAAAAAGCAGGGAAGGAAGAAGCCCGCCTGTGAAAGCCATGCGGATGCCCCTGCCCCGGGGGAAGGTATTCCTTCCGGGGAGAAAAGAGTAAGGACAGGAAGGGTAAAGAAGGATTAATGCAAAGTACGGGGAGGAAAGCCCATGTTTGAACTGATCCAGGTAACGGAAAAAGAATTTTATATTCAGAGTCCGGCTAAAATAGGGCTTGTCCTGACAGGAGAGAACGAAGTATGCCTGATCGACAGCGGCAACGATAAGGACGCCGGAAAAAAGATCCGTAAGATCCTGAACGCCAGGGGATGGACTCTGAAAGCCATCTACAATACCCATTCCCACGCCGACCACATCGGGGGCAACCGCTTCCTCCAGGCCCAGACCGGCTGCCGGATCTATGCGCCGGGTATTGAATGCGACTTTACCAGGCACCCCGTTCTGGAGCCCATCGGTCTCTACGGGGGAAATCCACCCGTAGAGCTGCGCCACAAGTTCCTGATGGCCCAGGAGAGCGAGGTCAATCCCCTGACCAGAGATGTCCTTCCGGAAGGGTGGGAGATGATCCCCCTGCCCGGCCATTCCTTTGATATGGCGGGCTTCAGAGTTCCTGGTGACATTGTCTTTCTGGCGGACTGCCTCTCCAGCAGGGCGACCCTGGACAAGTATCAGATCGGATATCTCCATGATGTGGAAGCCTATCTGGATACTCTGGAAAAGGTATGTTCCATGAAAGCTGCCCTCTTTATCCCTTCTCATGCGGATTCCACTGAGGACATAGCGCCTCTGGCCAGGATGAACATGGAAAAGCTGGGCAGTACACTGAATAAGATCCTTGAGATCTGCCGGGAGCCCGGGACTTCGGACCACATCCTGAAGGAGCTCTTTGATGCATACGGTCTTGTCATAAACTTTGAACAGTACGCCCTGATCGGTTCCACCCTTCGTTCCTGTCTGACCTATCTGAAGGGAAAAGGACTTCTGGAAGCGGTTTTTGACAGGAACATGCTCCTGTGGAAACGGGTATGACCGGAGCGCCTGACAGAAGGAGGGCGGATCATTGAAAGAAAAAACAGCCATACGGATCACCTTCAGAGATGAAGAAATGGCATTAAGAGCCTTTGAAGCAGCGGATGGAATGATCCGTATCGCCTGCAGTCCCAGGGTTTATAACGGAACCGTACTGACAGAGGACGGGGAAATCAGAAACATGCGGCTGGGAGAGCGCTTCCTTTATTTTGGAAGAAAAGCAAGGCTCTGCGATCCTTTGAAGGACCACCCGGACTGCGCTCTGTCTTCCCTTGCCCTGGAAGGCAGGACCCTGACTCTTGGGGACTGCTCCGACCTGCAGGGATCCATGAACATAGGGATGGCCTGCGAGAGCGAATTCTTTCTCCAGCTGCTGTTTACAATAGTCATCCTTTTCCCGGAGGGAAGCTTTGAGGGGACCTGTCTTTATGAGGATCCAAGCTCCGGAAGAAGAGAAGAGACAGCAGCTTTCTGTAAAGAGGGCTCCCTTGTCTGCCGGCAGTCCTTCACGGATCCCACAGAAGATACTTCCAGGGTATTTGCAGAAGAGGCTGAGTGGGTGCTGAAAGAAGGGCGACTTGTCAGAAACAAAGGGGCATCATAAAGCCGCAGATATCCTTCCTGGCCCCTTTTACTTTCTGTTTTTTTCTGATTGATGTTGACTCTTACGCTGCGTCATAGTTTATAGTGGATTCAGAAAGGGAAAGGAGAAAGGCACCATGATGACAGTCCACGAAGTAAGCTCCCTGACAGGCGTCAGCATCAGAACGCTGCAGTACTACGACAGGATCGGACTCTTAAGACCTGCCGCCTATACGGAAGCAGGCTACCGTCTGTATGACGAAGCCTCGCTGGAAAGGCTGCAGCAGATCCTCCTGTTCCGGGAACTGGAATTTCCTTTAAAGGATATCCAGAGGATCCTGGAAAGCCCGGGATATGACAGAGGACGGGCCATCGAACAGCAGATTCAGCTCCTTACCCTGAAAATGGAACATCTTGAAAATCTGATAAGCCTCGCGAGAGGCATGAAGGAAAAAGGAGGGAAGGAATTGAAATTCGACGCATTTGATACCCGAAAAATTGACGAGTACGCTAAAAGGGCAAAGGAATCCTGGGGCACGACGGATGCCTATAAAGAATTTGAGGATAAGTCCCGCGGAAGGTCAGAAGACGAGACTGTGGACATCAGCCGGCAGCTGATGGATATATTTAAGGAATTCGGAGCCCTTAAGGAGAAGGATCCCGCATCCGAAGAGGCCCGGGGCCTTGTGAAAAAGCTGCAGGACCACATCAGTACCCATTTTTATACCTGCACAGACCAGATCCTGTCAGGACTTGGAAAGATGTACGCGGCCGGAGGAGAATTTACCCAGAATATCGATTCTTACGGCGGAGAAGGAACTGCGGTTTTTGCATCGAAAGCCATAGAGCATTACTGCTCGGAAAGAGCAGGAAAATAATAATCCACCTGCCCGACCGGCAGATGGAACAGGACCGGCTCCCCCGGCATTGACCGGGCGGGAGCCGGTTTTTGTGTAATGCCTTTTGCACATGAAAAAGTGATCTGCCATCTTGTTTCTTTTGCATGCCCGTTCATTCCTTCGCCCTTTTGTGTGATACTATATATTCATATGATCCTGATCCTTCCGCAGGGCCTGCAGAGGGGCCGGCCCTGCATCTGTGCCCTGAAGCCGGACCAGATCATTATTCGTGTCAGTAATAAAGTGAGTTTTTTAATCTGTTTTTAATCTTTCCCAAAGGATTCCTTTATCCTGCCGCGGTATCCTGTATTTGCAGGTGAGGAACAGAGCCCGCCTGCAGGATGAAGGAACACAAGACCTGAAGGAGGTATTTAAAATGGAAATGAATGATAAAATCGAACGTCTGATGGAAAAGGCTAATGTATCCCGCGAGGAAGCCGGAGCAGCCCTGGAACAGACCGGAGGAGACCTGCTGGATGCCATCGTTCTTCTGGAGCGCCAGGGAAAGGTCAGAGGCAGTGCCCACAGCTCTTTTTCTACGGAATATGATCAGCAGGAAGAATACGTCAGGGTCAGAGACAAGGTGGAAGAGCAGGAGAATTCCGCTCCCAGCTTCAGAAAAAGTCTGAGAAAGCTCTTCAGGGCTCTGGTCCGTTTTGTAAGAAGCACCACCTTCCAGGTAATGAAGGGAGAGGAAAGAATGATTTCCATGCCTACATGGCTCTTCGCTCTGCTTCTTTTCTTCTTCTGGGAAGGACTGGCGCCTGCCATGATCATCGCTCTTTTCTTCGGCATCCGTTATTCCTTTGACGGAGAGGAAGGAGCTCAAACAGCCAATCACATCCTTCATAAGGCCGGCGACTTTGCAGAGGATGTAAAGAACGAATTTGTTCAAAAAGACGGGGAATCTTCTGACGGAGAATAAAGAATTATGAGCGCAGTCATACTTTTGGTGGAAGACGAGGAAAAGCTGGCAAGATTCACGGAACTGGAGCTGGTCCATGAGGGATACCGGGTGGAAAAATCCGGGAACGGCAGAGAGGCCCTGGAGCTGGCCCTGAAAAACCATTATGATCTGATCCTGCTGGACATCATGCTGCCGGGTCTGAACGGACTGGAGGTCCTTCGAAGGCTTCTGAAGGAGAAGCAGGTGCCGGTCATTCTGCTGACTGCCAGAGATGCTGTCATGGATAAGGTATCGGGCCTGGACGCCGGTGCGGTGGACTATATTACAAAGCCCTTTGCCATAGAAGAACTGCTGGCCAGGATCCGGGTGGCTTTAAAGCTCCACCCGGCTTCTGCCCTGGAGAAAGCGGAGGAGACAAAAGAGGAGGGCATCCTTGTATGGCATGACCTGACTCTGGACGACCGCCGCCACCAGGTGCGCTATGCAGGACACGAGATCCCTCTGACAAACCGGGAATTCACCATGCTCAAAGTCCTTCTGGAAAACCAGGACATTGTGCTGTCCAGAGATACGCTGCTCAGCAGGGTCTGCGGCTATGACTATGCCGGCGAGACCAATGTGGTGGACGTTTACATCAGGTATCTGCGTTCCAAAATCGACGATGCGTTCGGAGTCCGAATGATACGGACAGTCAGAGGAGTCGGCTATGTCATCAAATCCGAATAAAAAAAGAAGCGCTGCCCCGGACCAGCAGCGCCGCATGACATCCATTACCCGGAGGATCCACTGGTATATGATCCGGGGCAAGCTTCTGCGCTTTCTTTTCGGGGATTTTATACTGGCGGTCCTTCTCTGCATCGGATGGGCACTGGATCAGGAATACAGTGCCCTGGGATCCATCCTTCCGAATTGCAGCCGTACTGTGGAAGGGATGAAGACCGCGGCAGACCCCGGAGCGGAAATCCTCTATATTGTTACAAATCAGGACGGCAGAATACTTCTGTCCGTCCCCTGTCTGGTTCCTCTGGCGGCCATCGGCATTACTGCGGCGGTCATCCTTGGCCTGCAGCTGCTGGGCCAGATCCTGTCTTATTTCAGGGAGGACAGGGCCATCCGGAGGATCCTTGCTCCCATCAACGAGATCGCTCTTAAGGCGGACGAGCTGAGCAGGCTATCCTTTACAGAGGACAAGTACCAGATGATTGAGGATGCCCTGGAACATATCAATCCCGGGGAGGACGGTCCTCTTTCCTTCGGGGATACGGATCTGATGGGAGTCGAGGCGGCTATGAACAACCTCCTGCTGCGCACCAGGGATACCATCAGACAGCAGAACCGCTTTGTAAATGACGCCTCCCATGAGCTGAGGACGCCCATCGCGGTCATACAGGGCTATGCCAGCATGCTGGACCGCTGGGGAAAGAACGACGAAAAGATCCTGGAGGAGTCCATCGCCGCCATCCGCAACGAAGCGGACCACATGAACTATCTGGTGGAACAGCTTCTTTTCCTGGCCAGAGGAGATTCCGGCAGGACAGCCCTCAACAGGCAGAAAGTCCGTACAGGGGATCTGATGCGGGAGATCTACGAAGAGTCTCTGATGATCGACGAGAACCACCGCTACCGCCTGCTGGAGGGCGGAGAGTCCCGGGAAGCGGAGATCGACCCGGGACTGATGAAACAGGCTGTAAGGATCCTGATCGACAATGCGGCCAAATATACGCCTCAGGGAGAGGAGATCCTTTTGTCCTTCGGAATCACTGAAAAGGGAAATCCTTATCTGCAGGTCCAGGACACGGGCCAGGGCATCAGTGGGACGGAAGTTCCCCATATATTCGAACGCTTCTTCAGAGCAGACGATGCCAGGACTACTGCCGGAACAGGCCTGGGCCTTTCCATTGCCAAATGGATCGTGGATAAGCACGGCGGCCATTTCGAGGTCCTGACCGTCAAAGATCTGGGGACCAGGATCAGGATCGTGCTCTGAGACAGCAAAGGAACAATTAACGATACTCCGGGAGGAAAAGAAAAATGGATCCGGTCATCCGCTTACTGCATGAAAGAAAATCCGTCCGCGCATTTACGGGAGAGAAGATCCCCGAGGAGCATGTGCGTATCATTGCGGAAGCCGCCGCCCATGCGCCCACTGCCGGGAATCAGCAGCTTTATACCATCATCCGGGTCACGGACCCGGAGAAAAAGCACGCCCTGAGCATTTCCTGCGACCATCAGCCATTTATCGAGGAGGCGGATCTGGTCCTTGTTTTCTGCGCCGACTGTCTCAGATGGTACAGGGCCTATGAGGAGGCAGGGATCGAGCCAAGAAAGCCAGGAGAAGGAGATCTGATGCTGGCGGTCTGCGACGCCCTTATTGCAGCCCAGAACGCCGTAACGGCGGCCCAGGCCCTGGGGATCGGCAGCTGCTATATAGGGGATATCATGGAGAATGCGGAAATCCAGAAGGAGATACTGGGCCTGCCTGCTTTTGTATTTCCCGCCGCCATGCTGGTCTTGGGCTATCCCACGGACCAGCAGAAGGAAAGAACAAAGCCCCGCCGCCTGGACCTGGACTTTGTACTGCAGGAAAATACCTATCACGAGCATACGGGAGAGGAACTGCGCGGAATGTTCGAAGACAGGACCGGGGCTATGTCCTATGACGCCTGGATGAAGGCATTTTATGACAGAAAGTATAATTCAGACTTTGCCAGGGAAATGACCAGATCTGTGGAAAAGTTCCTGGAGGAATACAGACAGGACTGATCTGTGTATGTGACATAAGAGGGACAGACTTAAAGACGCCGGCAGACAAAAAGGAAATACCGGACAGATCCGGGAGATGCGTAAGAGCTGATCTCCGGAACTGTCCGGTTTTTGCTGTATGTTTTTAGGCTGATCTCTTTACTGAGGGCCTGAAAACAGAATATCCATTTCCTGACGGCCTTCGGTGACAGGTTCTCCGGTAGTTTCCGAAAGTGTATAATCCAGAAGGATCCGAAGGGAGGAATCACTGCGGATAA